>Ga0335396_10000303_pt1 | contig 67100 bp, 58 predicted proteins | sample FRY02_FD_205743 | JGI IMG/M metagenome (GOLD analysis project Ga0335396, IMG submission 205743) | Freshwater microbial communities from Lake Fryxell liftoff mats and glacier meltwater in Antarctica - FRY-02 (spades assembly) (version 2) | ecosystem: Environmental > Aquatic > Freshwater > Ice >...
GTGGCGCGATCTCGCTTGCACCGCCTGACATCGTGGTCGGAACTGTAAGCAAGGTCGTGAATCGAACAGGAACTCTTGGCCCAATTCTTGAAGTAAAACTTTTAGCCGACCTAAACAATTTAAACTTCGTTCGCATCTTGTTGTATCAACCGCTGACAGAACGACCTAGATAACCATGATTGACGTATTGGTTGCATTTTCTGAGAATCGATATTCTCGTTTGGTATTGATTGCGCTTTTATTTCTCGCTTTGCAAACCACAGTGTTTAGTGAGATGCGGCCGTTTGGGGTATCGCTTCAAGTGATGGTGTTGCTTGCGGTCTCAAGTGGTCTAGCGCGTGGATCTCATACAGGTGCGATAGCTGGATTTATCGTTGGGTTGATGTACGACATGGTTCTCACCACCCCATTGGGTCTGAGTGCCGCTGTGTTTGCAATTATTGGCTACTTGTCGGGTTTTGTTCATTCGTTCGTACACGAGTCCACTTGGTGGTCGCGTGTGCTCCTCGGATCAATAGCGAGTGCAGTCGGAATGTTTCTTTTGCCGATTGCATTTACTGTCACAGGCGCTACTGGTGTCCTCACCACCAATGTTTTCAAAATCGCCATCGTTGTTGCCGTCTTTAACGCGATGTTTAGTGTTCCTGCAGAGTTGTTATGCCGGTGGGCATTGCGTGAACCAACGGTTGTTCGCTAGTGGCACAAGAGAGTAAAATATCGCGGCTCTCAATGTTGGCCACGGTGGCAGTGCTTTTGGGGTCACTGCTATGTGTGCGTCTATGGTTTTTACAAGCGGTCGACTCAAAAGGTCTAGAAGCTCGTGTACAAGAGGTTCGAAAACGAACAGTAAAACTGACCCCAGAGCGAGGACGAATCTTTGATCTAAAGGGGAGAGTTGTTGCTGGCAATGAACGTGTGCTGACGATCACCATTGATCGAGGAATCATTGCCAAGGACTTGGCTCGCAAGGGAATGTGGGACCGTTTGTCGGGGGCGCTTGCTATGACATTTGATCAGCTCGAGAACAGGTACCAATCAAAGAGATACGACCAACTGCAACCAGTTCCGTTAAAAGAAGACGTTTCTGAAGAATTAGCGGTGTACTTGCGTGAACGAGGAGAAGATTATCCGGGTGTTGATATTCGTGAAGAGTGGCGCCGAGAGTACCCCTTTGCGCCAATGGCTAGTCATATGGTGGGGTTCTTAGGAGCAATTAAGGAAAGCGAGATTTCTTATTACAGAGGGCTTGGTTACGACCCTGACTCGCGCGTCGGGCAGTTTGGAGTGGAACAGACCTACGAATCAGCGCTTCGTGGTACTGCTGGTTATGTGAAATACGAAGTGGATTCACGTGGGCGAATTTTACGCCAGTTGGAACGCCGAGAACCTGTTCCAGGCAACGATGTGCAATTGACAATCGATATGGATTTACAACAGTTCACTGAGCAGGCTTTGCAAACTCAGCTTTTGGTTAGGCAACGCACTGAAGCACCAACAATTCTCAAGGAGGGTCATCCGGATCCTGCTTACCCACTGATTACTTATTACAAAGCTCCCGCTGGTTCAAGTGTTGTGATGAACTATGCAACAGGAGAAATTGCTGCAATGGCGAGTTATCCGAACTTTGACCAACGCTGGTTTAATGCCGGAATTTCTTCAGAAAAATTCCAAGAATTATTTCCTACGACCAAGGATCCAGATCAATCGATCTTAGTTAACAGAGTAATTTCTGGTCGATACAACTTGGGGTCTGCATTCAAGCCGTTTGTTGCGTACGCGGCATTAAACACAGGGCAAATCGTTGGGGGAACTAAATATATTTTGAAGGATGAAGGTACGTACAAGTTGCAGAGTATTCCGAAAGAACGGTGCGAGCTAAATGTGAAGTGTGTTTTCAAAAATGCCAACTGTGGAAATGGGAAGCCTTGCAGGTATGGACCAGTCAACATCGTGACGGCTCTGGCGGTTTCTTCCGATGTATTTTTCTACAAGATTGGTGAGCAGATTTTTACAGAGCGTGGCAATCAACCAATTTTGGAAGAACAAGTTCGTCAGTTTGGTTTTGGTTCCCCAACAGAAATAGATCTTCCATACGAATTCATTGGCACTGTTCCAAGCAAGGCACTCAAAGAACGCTTAGCTGCTGCTGGAGCCATTCACAAAGAAGAAGGAAAGGGATATTACGTTGGCGACAGTATCCAATTTTCTATTGGTCAGGGACTTTTGTCGGCTACTCCGCTGCAACTAACGGTTGCCTATGGCGCATTAGGGAATGGTGGTTTGGTCATGAGGCCGCGAGTGGTTCGTGCCATTTGGGCTCCAGGCACTCCGAGCGGGAGGTCAGCACGCGTAGACCTCGCCAAGGGAACTATTCTGCAAGATTTTTCTGCCCCACAAGTTATTCGTGATATCCAGGCACGTAAAGAAGTACTCGATCCAATTATTGAAGGATTAACCCGAGTAATTAACGGACCAGGAGTGCATTCAGACTTTTATCATGCAACAACAGGAGAAAAGTTATTTCGCTCATATCCGAAGCGGTCTCTGCCAATTGCCGGAAAAACTGGAACAGCCCAAGGCGCTTTCAACCTGCCGTGGAATGACTCTTCAGTCTTTGGGGCCTTTAGTAAGGATCCTAGAAAGCCTTATGTAGCCGTGGCGTATCTTGAAAAGAGTGGGTACGGCTCGCGGGCAGCAGCTCCAGTTGTGAAGTGTATTTTCACAGCGTTAGCAAAGAAAATACGTGTTGATCCAGCAGTTCCTTCCAACCCACTTGATGTGACAAGTTTTGCGCCAGCATCTGCACAGTCTTTATCAAATCCATTGTGTCTAGTCGGTGTTGGGTCGTCGGTGCGCGACTGATGGTAGGAAATATTTTTATGCGCCAGCCTAATTCTGGTATGGGTAATATTCGACGAAGTTTTACCCAGCCAGCGAGATCGATTGACTGGATACTGATGTCGGCAGTTGGTGTACTCACCGTGATCGGTGCGTTCAGCATTTATTCTGCAACTCGTCCGATACTGATCAGTCGTGGTGAAGATACGTTCTCTACAGTTCAGCGTCAGATAATTTTCGTCATCTTTGCGATCATTGTGATGGCCGTGGTGATGTGGATGGACTATGTGCAACTGCGAGGGAGTGCTGAACTTTTCTATGCAGTCACATTGTTTTTTTTGGTTCTCGTTTTGGTGACGGGCGCAGTTAAGGGTGGAGCAAGATTATCATTTGATGTTGGTCCAATTTCGCTGCAGCCATCTGAAATTAGCAAAGTAACAACGCTGTTGCTTGTTGCAGGGTTTTTGTCTGATGATGATGGTGATTCGATTTCGTGGGAAAGGTTTATTCAATCACTTTTCGTCATTGGGATTCCCGTTGTATTGATCGCTTTGGCACCAGACCTCGGCTCTGCGTCTGTTCTCGTTGCTTCTGCCATGGGGCTTTTGCTGGTGGCGGGAGCCAGGGTGAAGTACATCGTTCTGATGACTTCGTTAGGAATTATTTCCTTGATTGCAGGATCAATCAGTGGGGTGGTGAGCGATTACCAACTTCGGCGAATAGTCGGCTTTTTGAATCAAAACTCAGATTCTGCACAGCTGCAGTCACTGACATCCCAAGTGCGATTCGCTAAGCGTGCAGTGTCAACTGGTGGGTTTTTTGGAAAGGGATATCTGAATGGTCCACTGACAAATGGCCGGTTCGTTCCTGTGCAGTCCACCGATTTTATTTTTTCAGCGGTGGGCGAGCAGTTTGGCATGGTTGGTTGTGGGGTGGTCTTGGCGCTGTTCGGGATTGTCTTGGCAAGGATCTATCGGATCGCTCGGCTCGCCCAAGACAGGCTTGGCACGTTTTTATGTGCTGGCGTGTTCACCATGATTCTGTGGCAGTCGTTTCAAAATATAGGGATGACCATGGGCATCATGCCGGTCAGTGGGGTGCCGTTGCCCTTTGTGTCGTATGGAGGGAGCCATACCGTGGCATTTGCGATCATGATTGGTCTGGTGCAAAGCGTCAACATGCGCCGATTCCGATAGCCCATCAAGGTAGGCTGTTTCTAAGCCCGTGTAGGGCTGTCAGGCCGAAAAGGGTCGTTTGCGCCTTAGTGGGCTGCGAATCGGCCCGCATGGCGCGCAGTTAGTGCGACGTGAGAAGGGATGTGTGATGGAAGAGAACGAGTTTGCTGAATTTACAGCAACGACAGATGATCCAAAGAGTGAGGGATCAACGGGCCCGAAGAAGCGTCGCCGTGGGTCGCGCGGTGGTAAAAATCGCAAACGTCCCGACGAGATTGAGGGCGTCTCACCAATGCCCGTCACTCCAGTTGATCCTCTTCGCAAACCACAGATTGGTGACACGCGGGCGTCTGCGCCTGTGCAAAAAAGTGCTACCGACAAGGGTGATCAATCTGGTGGGCAGAACAAAAATCGTCGCCGCAACACACGAAATAAGACTCGTTCACAAGATGCTCAGCCGATTGCTCTTGATTCTGAGATAATCGAGCGTCGTAAAGGCCGTGAACGAAATGGTCGCCCTGTTGGTCGCCACCTCATGTGTGTACAAGTGCGTGATGGGGTTACTCAGGTCGCAGTGATGGAGGGGCGTAGCCTCGTAGAGCATTTTGTTAGCCGCCCAGCTGATGATGTCAGTCAGATACATGGAAATATTTACCTCGGTCGCGTTCAAAATGTGCTTCCCGGCATGGAGGCGGCATTTGTCGACATAGGAACTCCAAAGAATGCTGTTCTGTACAGGGGTGATGTCCAATTTGACCCTGAAGATGTCGAAACCAAAGACACCGCACGGATTGAGCACATTCTGCGTTCGCGCCAGATGATTGTGTCCCAGGTTACAAAGAACCCAATTGCAGCCAAAGGTGCTCGTTTAACTCAAGAAGTTTCCATACCAGGCCGTTTCGTTGTTCTGATACCCAACTCAAAGACCTACGGAATTTCTAAACGCCTGCCCGATGACGAGCGTCGGCGTTTGCGTCGTGTGTTAGACCGCGCAAAGCCAGCAGAACATGGTGTCATTGTGCGTACAGCGGCGGAACATGCAACAGAGCATGAATTAGCCGCTGATATGTCTCGGTTGCTTGAAGAGTGGAACAAAATCGAGGAAATTGCCAAGACAGCCACTGGTCCAACGCTGTTGTATCGAGAGCCGGAGCTTGCAGTACGAGTTATTCGGGAAGAGTTCAATGCGGAATATCGTGGTGTCATCATTGACGATCTTCGTTTGTATGAAGAAGTAAAGAGTTATGTTGCTGCGTTCAACCCTGAACTTGCGGATCGTGTGGAGTATTTCGATCGCGACGAAGAACCGCTGTCTATTTTTGAGACCAATCATGTGCATGAGCAGTTGCACAAAGCTTTGGATCGAAAGGTGTGGCTACCGTCGGGCGGATCCCTCATTATTGAGCACACAGAGGCGCTTACGGTGATCGACGTGAACACGGGTAGGAATGTTGGAACATCCAACCTCGAACAGACAGTGTTTCAGAACAATCTTGAAGCCGCTGAAGAGGTGGCTCATCAGCTTCGTTTGCGCGACATCGGCGGCATCATCGTGATCGACTTCATTGATATGGAGATCAAGGACAACCGCCGAAAAGTTATCGATTCCTTCCGTCAGGCGTTGTCGCGAGACAAGACTCGTACGCAGGTGTTTGACATCTCCGAACTTGGTTTGGTCGAAATGACCCGTAAACGCATTGGCGAAGGACTTCTGACTGCTTTTGCTGGAGAATGTCCAGAATGCTCTGGTCGAGGAGTCACCGTTGACTTCGATCTACTGAACTGATCGATCCAACGCAAATTCCCCGAAAACATTGGTTCTGGCGATTGTCAGAACTCCTTCCTCAAGATAGGGTTCATACTCGTTATGTACGCAGTTATAGCATCAGGTGGCAAGCAAGAAAAAGTTGCCGAGGGCCAACAGGTCCAGGTTGAACTCTTGAAAGTCGAGGACGGGGCAGAGGTTTCTCTTGTGCCCGTGCTTCTTGTCGATGGCACATCCATTTATTCCACACCCGAACAGTTGAAGGGTGCTTCTGTAAAAGGTCGTGTCGTAGGAACTGTCAAGGGTCCAAAAATCGATGGCTTTACTTACAAGCATCGCACCAACCAACGTCGTCGCTTCGGGCATCGCCAGCAGTACACGGTTGTTGAAATTACATCCATTGCGAAAGGCTGATTAACAATGTCAAAGACTAAGGGCGGCGGCTCCACACGGAACGGTCGCGATTCAAACTCACAACGCTTAGGCGTCAAAGTGTTCGGTGGCACAAAAATTTCTGCTGGCACAATCATCATTCGTCAACGCGGAACAAAGACACACCCGGGCAAAAACGTTGGACTTGGAAAAGACCACACACTGTTCGCGCTTGTTGCTGGAAGTGTTCAATTTGGAGAACGCAAAGGTCGCAAGATCGTTGAAATAGTTCCTCTGGTGTAAACCACACACATATTGTTTCAAAAGCGCGCCGCAAGGCGCGCTTTTGTTGTTGTGGGGCAAAACTATTTAGGTTGCATCATCATGTCAATGCCAATCGGTAGTCGGTTCGTTGGATAATCCAACAAGGTGACTGCCGAACGACAGGCGAATCTGTCGGTCATACCTCCAACATATGCCACAGCTTCGTGAATGGCCTGGGGGCTCGATGGATCAAAAGGTTGTTCAGCAAAATCGGGTAGTAGTTGTGGTGTGATGATGTAGTGATCAACTAGCGCGCGTAGTAAATCGATAACACTTTTGGCTTGGGCACGTGATTCTGGACGTTGGTAGATTGCTTCGTAATTGAACAGACGAAAGAGGGCAAGCGCTTCTGCAATATCTGGAACCATTCCGATACGGCCAGTGTGTGCGGTTGCAGTGATCATTGCTGTGATGAATGTGCTGAGTTGTTGTCGTCTTGTGGTTCCACAACGTTGACTTACGATGTCAGGTAGATCTTTTACCGTGACAATTCCAGCGTCAACGGCATCTTCAAAGTCGTGGCACACGTAGGCGATTCTGTCTGCCCAACTAACAACCTCGCCTTCTGGGGAACCAGGGGCTGGTCGTGACCAACTGTGATTACGAATTCCATCGAGGGTTTCAGTGCAAAGGTTTAGGGGAGCGAGTACGACATCGGCTCCCCACACGGCATGGTCGTAGCCACCTTCGATGTAAGTGGTAAGTGCATCCTCGCTAGCGTGTCCGCCTGGTCCATGTCCGCAATCGTGCCCAAGCGCGATTGCTTCAGTTAGTGGAACATTGAGCCGTAGAACGCGGGCGACAGAGACTGCAACTTGAGCAACCTCGAGTGCATGAGTAAGTCGTGTTCGTTGGTGATCGTCTGGAAAGACAAACACTTGTGTTTTTCCCGCGAGTCGGCGAAACGCTGAAGCGTGGAGGATTCTGTCGCGATCTCGCTCAAAACAGGTTCGGAACATGTCAGGCTCTTCTGGCGCTAGTCGATTTCCTGGTCCAACTGGGCGAGTGGCTAGCGGAGCCAAGATGGAATCGAGCGAATCTTCTCGGCTGAAACGGTCGGCTATGTCACGAGTGCCGATGCCTGCCCAAGAGTTGGCGTGAGCAAGGGTGATGCCAGCAGATTCAGCAAAGCCTGACATGGTGGACACCCATTGGGCATCTCGTGGTGTTTTATTGGTCTCGTTCACTCCTAATACGATAGGTGAGCGATGTGTCGCCAACTAGGAGCATAAGACGCGAGTAGCCTGCAGTAGTCCTATGAGTGTGTTTGTTGATGAAGCCCAACTAAACGTCAGGGGTGGCGACGGTGGAGCGGGATGCGTCAGTTTCCGCCGTGAAGGCCCAGAAGCGTTTGGTGGCCCAAACGGAGGCGATGGCGGCAAGGGTGGAGATGTGTGGCTAGTGGCCGACCGCAACGCCGCGTCTCTTTTGCCATTTCGAGATCATCCTCATCGTCGCGCCAAGGATGGAGTGCACGGCAAGGGAAAAGATATGCATGGCAGACGTGGCGAAGATCTCATTATTGCAGTTCCTGAAGGCACCGTTGCACGCGACATGTACACGGGAGAAATTCTGGCAGATCTTGTTCATCACGGCGATCGTTGGATTGCTTCTGATGGCGGGCGCGGCGGGCGAGGCAACGCAAAGTTTTTGAACAACAAGCGTCGAGCTCCAAGTTTTGCCGAGCAGGGCGAAGAAGGAGTCGACAGATGGTTGAAATTGGAACTCAAGTTAATGGCAGACGTTGCGCTTGTTGGTTTTCCGAACGCGGGCAAAAGCACGTTTATCAGCACTGTGTCAGCAGCAAAACCCAAGATCGCTAATTATCCGTTCACTACCTTGGAGCCACATCTTGGAGTTGTGAGGGTTGATGCTGCAACAGAATTCGTTATGGCAGACATCCCGGGACTGATTGAAGGCGCGAGCGAAGGCCGAGGGCTTGGGCATCAGTTTCTACGCCATATCGAGCGAGCACGAGTGTTGTGTTATTTGATCGATCTTGTAGCCCTCGATGGTGTCTCCCCAGAAGAGCAGTTGCGTGTGTTGCGATTTGAAGTAGGCAATTATCGCCCAGAGTTACTTGAACGTCCTTCGCTGATCGTGGGTACAAAAATCGACAGCATTGATCCAGAAACGCTTGCTGCATGGCCCCACGAGGCGATGTCGGCGATCACCATGCAAAATGTGCGCGCAATAGTTGGGAAGTTGGCCACTTCGGTTTCACATGCGCGCTCGAGTGAACCAATGGTCGAGGCGACGATTATTTTGCGACCAGATCCTGCGAATGCATGGATTGAGGAGTTGTCCAATAATGAATTCCGGGTGCATGGTCGTGATGTAGAACGAATTGTTGCTCTTAATGATGTGACCACGCCAGAAGCTTTGAACTATATCGATGAGAAACTTTCCAAGCTGGGAGTGTTTAAATTATTGAGGCGAGCTGGTGCTTCGGAAGGCGATGTTGTATGGATTGCACAATTCAGTTTCGAATTTGTCCCCGAAGTGTAAGTGTGTAGCGATGCGTGTCGTCGTCAAAGTGGGTTCATCTTCTCTTACAAACTCCGAAGGAGTGATTCTCCTCGATGTCATTCAGTCTGTCGTTGGACAGATTGCACAAGCTCGCGCTCTTGGTCATGAGGTCATGCTCGTGACATCTGGTGCTGTTGCATCGGGTATCGCAGGTCTCGGTTTAACTTCGCGTCCGACTGACGTGTTGTCGCTGCAAGCGCTGTCTGCGGTTGGCCAACCAATGTTGATGGCCGCATACAACGATGCGCTTGGTGCCCACGGGCTTGTTGGCGCGCAGGTGCTTTTAGTGCCACATGATTTTGTTGATCGCCAGCAGTATTTACATGCTCGTGACACAATCGAAAAATTATTGGAACTTGGGTGCATTCCGATCATCAATGAAAATGACGCCATCGCCAACAATGAAATTCGTTATGGGGACAATGATCATCTCGCAGCACTACTTTCGCATCTTGTTTCTGCAGATTTGTTGGTGCTGCTGACCGATACCGATGGTCTCTATACGGCTGACCCCCGCTCTGACACTCAGGCCCAAATCGTTCCCGTTGTTGCAGCTGATGATCCGTTAATGGCAGTTACAACCACTGGTGCTGGAACAGACCGCGGTAGTGGAGGGATGGCTTCTAAATTGGCTGCTGCCAGAATTGCATCGTGGTCAGGTGTTACCACTGTCATTGCTGCTGCAACGCGAGACAATTCAGTAGTAGATGCGATGAACGGCGTTGAGGGCGGTACTCGCTTTTTGGCACACGATAGACAGTTATCTGCAAGGAAATTGTGGATTGCTTTTGCGGCAGAGGTGGAAGGGTCTGTCACTGTTGATGCGGGGGCATGTGATGCACTTGTTAATCGTGGTACATCATTGTTGCCTGCGGGTGTGGTGGCGTGTTCTGGTTCGTTTGAGATTGGCGCAACAGTGGAGATACTCGATCCGTCTGGGCGTATCGTTGCGCGCGGGATGAGTGCGATGACTTCTGCACAGGTTGTAAACAGCAAAGGGAAACGTACTGCTGAATTGAATGATTTAGCAGTTGTCGAAGTTGTTCATCGCGATGATCTTGTTGTGTTACTCGTCAAGTAATTGAAACACAAGCACTTAATTCATCGTTGTTTCGATGTCGGTGTTTCTGCGTGGCAGAAGTGAAGATAATTGATGAATCTCAGGAACTTTCAGCAAATACAACGCAATTACATACAAAATAGCACCGGCACTAACGCAGAAGAATAATTCCGCAATCTGGCTAAGACTCGACATTGGGCGTATGACATAGTTGAGGCCCCATACGCCAACACCCATCACAGAAGCTCCGAGAAGGCTTCGCCATGTGAGAGACAAAATACTTGCCCATTGGATTGCTCGGTATTTTTTGTGCAGAATCCACAAGACAATGATTGAGGAAATGATGTACGAAATTCCAAAAGCAAGACCAAGTCCGAGTACGCCGTATCTCTTGACGAGGAATACGGCGATGACAATATTTATGGCATTTCCAAAAAGGTTGATGTAGAAAGGTGTGCGGGTGTCTTCGTTGGCATAAAAACCGCGCAAGCAGAAGATGTATATAGAAAAACCAGTAAGCCCAACTGAAAATCCGGCCAAAGCCCGCGCAGTGTTGTTGGATGCTGCAGAATCAAAATGCCCATGTTCTAGAAAGGTGCTGATAATCGGTTGAGACAAAATAACAATTGCGATTGACGATGGAATAGTGAGCAGGGTGATCCATCGGATTCCAGAAGTTGTCCAGTCTGCGAAACCGGCTTGGTCGCCAGCACGCACACGACGTACGAGTTCGGGAACAAATGTGGTCGCGATAGAAATTGCAAGCAAACCATGAGGCAACATAAAAAAAGTAAATGCCTTGCTGTACGCGTCTTGATTTCCACTTCCTGGCTCAGCCAGATTCTTGATGACGATTAAGGCAATTTGATTAGTGACGACATATCCGAGTGTCCACGAAGAGAGTTTGATCATTGTTCTGACTGCAGGATGCGTGAAATCTGGTGTGAACTTAAATGGAATTCCTGCTCGCTTGATCGAAGGGATGAGAACTAGGCCCATCGCCATGACTCCTGCGGTGGAAGAAAAGGTAAGCAAGATAAAAAATGTACGATCATTAAGGACGCTGTGGAGACCTGGAGTTCCATCGCGTGTAAAAGGGATAACCAGTAAGAGCGAGATGGTGATCACATTGGACAGAACAGGTGCCCACGCCGCAGCAAAGAAGTGCCGACGCGAGTTGAGTAATGCTGAACCAATCGCAGTTAGTCCGTAAAAGAAAATTTGAATGAGGAATACTCGAGACATCGCAGTTCCCGCCAGTCGAAACTGCTCGACATCGACAAGTGGGCTTGGGCTTAGCGAAAAAAGGCGGAAGATCAGTGGTGCCGCAATGATTGCGATGATTGTGGCGAGAGCGAGCACCACCAATGATGTGGAAATCACGGCATCGGTGGCTTTGTCGTCACGGTCATCAGCAAAGCGTGTGAATAACGGCAGAAGACTTGCAGCAAGGACTCCACCAACAAGAAGTTCATAAATTGAATTCGGGGAGTTGTTGGCACCATCGAATGCGTCGGCAAGTGCAGTTTGTCCAATGATGACCCCAAAGACGATGATTCGAAGCAGGCCTGTGATCCGAGACATCGCGGTGCCAATGGCGACAACAAGAGTGTCTTTGAACATGATCAAAGATTAGGCGTTTGTGGGCTTTTGAGTCGGGAGTGGTCAGGTGTGCCTTGTGCCATTGTGTCCAATGCTCGCAAAAGGACTGTGCGCCACTAGATTTGAATACTTATGGCATACCGCTTCGACTCTGTGCAATCTGTTCGCGACGGCCTAAAGGCCGTCAATTATTTGGCAGACGACGGCATTGCCGGCGTGGTTTTTCTGGCTGATCGGCTCGGAAAACCTGTCCTTATTGAGGGCCCTGCTGGTACCGGTAAGACTCAGTTAGCTAAGAGCATCGCTGATATGACGGGCTCTCGTCTTATTCGTTTGCAGTGCTACGAAGGTCTCGATGAGTCGAAGGCCTTGTACGAGTGGAACTACAAGAAACAGCTTTTGCGAATTCAGGCCGACCGAAATTCTGATGCTTGGAACGATATCCACGACGATATTTTTGGCGCTGAGTTTTTGTTGACTCGCCCACTTCTTGAAGCCATCACTGCAGAAGAACCTGTGGTGTTGTTGATCGACGAAGTTGATCGTGTTGAAGTTGAGACTGAAGCGCTGCTGCTGGAAATTTTGTCTGAGTATCAGGTATCTATCCCTGAAATGGGAACTATTGTTGCAAAACAGATTCCTTTGGTCTTTCTCACTTCGAACAACACCCGTGAGTTGTCAGAAGCCCTCAAGCGTCGATGCCTGTTCCTGCACATTGACTATCCAGAGATGGCTCGTGAGAAGGAAATTGTTCTCACAAAAGTAGAAGGCATCACAGAGATGCTGGCTGATCAGATTGCTCGAATTGTTCGTAGCATTCGTCAGCTTGATCTTAAAAAGTCACCGTCGGTATCGGAGACTCTCGATTGGGCCCGAACACTCGTGATATTGGGAATTGACTCGATAGATGCCACGCAAGCAAAGGAAACTTTGCATGTGTTGCTTAAGTATCAGTCCGATATCACAAAGGCAGCCAAAGAGCTGTCAACCGACTGATAGCGACGGCACAGACCAATGCTTGAATTGCTCTCGGGCTTCATCGTTGAATTAAGGAATGCGGGCTTGCCTGTCAGTCTCACGGAAAACCTTGACGCAATGGAGGCAATCTCCCATATTCCGCTGGAAGATCGCGATGCGTTTAAATACGCACTCGGAGCAACGCTGGTAAAAAACCAGAACCACTGGAAGTCTTTCGAGACAGTGTTTGAGGTGTACTTCAGTTTGCGTGGTCCCGAGTACGCAATTACTGATTCCGACGGCAACATTGACGAGTTCATGCAGCAACTGCAAGAGCAGATGAAAGCCGGCGAAGGCAATGGTGGTGGCGGTGGAATGGATTCATTGACTCCTGAAGAGTTAATGAACATCTTGCTGCAGGCACTTATGAGCGGTGATCGAGGCCTTATGCGAGCATTGGCGCGACAGGCAGTTCAGCGCTTTGCTGGTATGGAACCAGGTCGGCCAGTTGGTGGCACCTATTACCTGTACCGCACATTGCGCAACCTAGATCTCGACGGAATGCTGGAAAAGTTGATGGAAGCCAGCAGACAACAAGTCACAGGTGATCTCACAAAACTTGAAGAGCGGCTTGACCGAGATGAATTTAATGATCGCATTGAGAAATTTAAAAAAGAAGTTGAAGCTGAAATTCGTCGCAAATTAGTTGCCGATCGTGGTGCAGAAGCAATGGCAAAAACTCTTCGCAAACCATTGCCAGAAGATGTCGAGTTCATGCATGCAAGTCGTGATGAGATGCAAAATCTTAAAAAGGCGTTGGGGCCACTAACACGTAAGTTGGCTTCAAAACTTGCCCGGAAACGTCGGCATCAACGCAAAGGGCCTCTTGACTTTCGCAGCACCGTACGACATAGCCTCGCGTATGGTGGCGTACCTGCAGAACCTAAGTTTAAGTATCCGCGTCCAGCAAAACCTGAACTAATTGTGATTGCAGACATATCGGGAAGCGTCGCCGCTTTTGCTCGTTTTACTCTCATGCTCGTGTACGCCATTTCTAACCAGTTCTCCAAAGTGCGAGCCTTTGTTTTTATTGATGGCATTGACGAGGTGACTGATTACTTCAAGAAAACCGAAGACATCACTGAGGCGATTCATCGCATCAACACAGAGGCTGATGTTATTTGGGTAGATGGACACAGCGACTATGGTCATGCATTCGAGGTGTTCTGGGACAAGTTTGGCAAAGAGATAAATCCAAAGTCGACAGTTTTGTTTCTCGGTGACGCCAGAAATAATTATCATGCGTCACAAGCGTGGGTAGTGAAGTCAATAAGTGAAAAAGCTCGTCATGTGTATTGGTTGAATCCAGAACCAAGGTCATATTGGAATACAGGAGATTCGATTGTTGATGAATATGGCATTCATACGGATGGTGTATTTGAATGTCGTAATTTGCGGCAGCTGGAGGCCTTCGTCGAGAAGTTGGATTAAGAACAATGTCGGATACCCGCATTGTTCTTATTCGTCACGGGGAGTCGCGAGCAACTGTTGAACGATTCGTGGGCGGGCCGCGCTCGTGTACTGGCCTCACGCAACGAGGCCGCGAGCAAGCAGAAGCCTTACGTGATCGCTTGATGAACGGATACGACATCGCCCCGACGGCTGTGTATTCAAGTCATTTTCCACGTGCCCTAGAGACTGCTCAGATCCTGTCGCCAGCTCTGGGCTCGCTATCTTCTCAGGTGGTAGCTGGATGGGGGGAGCATGACCCTGGGCCTGAATGCGACGGAATGTCATATGTCGATTTTGTCGCCCAACACAGCCAGATTGATTGGGATGGTGATCCTAACGGGGTGATTTTTCCAGGTGGAGAAACAGTCGCTCAGTTTCAAAAGCGTGTGATGGAGACACTGCGTCAGACAGTGCGCGATAACGAGAGTGGAACTGTTGCTGTGGTCTGTCATGGAGGCGTTATCGACGCAGTGATGCGTATCGTCTTGCACGGTCCAGCAACCGGAAAATTTGAATTACATACCCAGAACACATCTCTGACTGAAGTTGTTCATGTCTCGGGGTCAAAGTGGAAATTGGTGCGATACAACGATGTTGCACACCTGCTTGGATCTAGTTTGTTGACATGAACATGTCTGAGTTGCCAATCATTGTGGTCGGTGGCGGTACAGCGGGATCAATGGTGGTAGCGAGTCTTGCTCAGTCCACACAACGAGACATTGTTCTCATAGAGCCTGGAAATATTTCTCCACATGATGACAAGAATCAATTCCTTGATGCACTCAGTTCTGAAATGTTGTGGCCAAACATCGATGTCTCTGCAACTTCGTCTCAGGTATCTGTTCCATATCTTCAGGCACGTGCACTTGGGGGTGGTAGCGCAATTAACGGGCTCCTACTTTCTGGCGAGGCTCCAACTGAATTGATTGAACTAACCCGGGTTGCAACTGCAGCAGAGATTGGTCCGTTATCCCAGGCATTCATCGCATGTGGCGCAACTCCTAGTCGGTTGTGGTGGAACGATGGACGTTGGAATCCAGGTCGTGTGGTTGCTCGCCTCGTGGAGGAGGCACGAGTGACCTGGATTCAGGAAACAGCCGAGAAATTGATGTACGACCAGAACCATGTGACTGGCGTGATGATCAATGAAGATTTTGTTGCAGCTTCAGTAGTTGTGATGTGTGCTGGGGCATTGCTCACTCCCGCTCTGCTTCTTACGTCTGGAATTGGTTCTGTTAATTCTCAAATCGGAACTGGCCTACAAAACCATCCCACAATTTCCTTTACTCTGAAGAAAACTTCGACTGAACGGTCAGATGAGTGGTTTGACGCGTCCGTTGTGTTGCATAAAAAAAATTCAAACGGACAAAAATCCATAACGATTGTATTTGAACGCTTATCGCGTGATGATGCTGATTACGGAATAATCTCAGCGTCACTGTTGGATGTGGTATCTAGAGGAGCAGTACGACTTGACAATGGAATTATGCACTATGAGTTCAATATGCTGGCTGAGCAGCAAGACGTTGCGGCAATGCGCGCAATGGTGCGAGACCTTATTGCTCTCGTGCAGCGTCCAGAATTCGTAGATGTCATTCAGCAAGTTTTGGTTGATGTCAACGGCACGCATCTTTCAATAATAAAAGACCTCAGCGATGAGGATCTCGACAGGTGGATATTCACGCATCTAACCCTCGTATCTCATGCAGCTTCTTCGTGTAGCCAGGCTGTTGATTCTTCTGGCAGAGTCCGTGGGATGGAGAATCTATTCATAGCCGATGCGTCAGTGCTCGAGACTGTTCCGAGCGAGACACCTGCTGCATCTGTCACAATAGAAGCGTTGCGGATAGCACGAATAATAGGAGATTCCTTCAGATGAGTTACACATTGGGTTTACACGAATTAGGCAACGGGTGTCATGCATATCTTCAACCAGACGGTGGCTGGGGCTGGTCAAACGCTGGTCTGATCGTTGGCGACGGTGAATCGTTGCTCGTAGACACACTGTTCGACCTGAAACTCACTCAACGCATGCTCGACTCGATGATGAATGCGACTAAAGCGGCGCCGATCAACACAGTAGTGAACACACATGCCAATGGAGATCACTGTTACGGCAACCAACTAGTGGTCGGGGCTGAGATCATCGCATCGGTTGCAACAGCACATGAAATGACCGAAGTGCCACCAGCAATGTTGGCGGCACTCAATAATGCACCAGGGGATATTGGCGACTTATTCCGTCACTTTTTTGGTGCCTTTGAATTTGAAGGAATTGAACACACACTGCCCACTAGAACATTTACAGGAAGCACCTCAGTAGTCGTTGGTGGGCGAACCATTGAACTAGTTGAAGTTGGCCCTGCTCATACTCAAGGAGACACCTTGGTATTTGTACCCGATGCTCGAACGGTCTTTACCGGAGATATTTTATTCATTGGTGGAACACCTGTTGTATGGGTTGGGCCACTGGATAACTGGATAGCTGCTTGCGATCTCATCTGCTCATCAGATGTTGACACGATCGTGCCTGGTCATGGACCGCTCACCAACAAAGCAGGGGTGACAGAAATACGGGAGTATTTGGTGTACGTGCAAAATGAAGCTACAGAAAGATTCAATGGCGGAATGGATGCATGGGATGCTGCTCGGGATATTTCCCTGAATGGTTATGCAAGTTGGGGAGAACGAGGCCGCCTCGCTGTCAATGTCGATACTGTTTATAGGACACTTGATGGCGCGCATCGCAGTCCTGATGTGGTGGAACAGTTCAGGCGGATGTTTGCACTTGATCAGCTGTCGTAGTTGTTGCGAGTCGGCGTCTAATCACCACAACCCAGGCAGTCAGGGCGACGAGACTGAAGAAAAACCACTGAAATGCGTAGGCCAAGTGTGAACCTTCATCGAGTGTGGGCAACGCAACGGAGGCTGGCCATAGAGAGTTAGGTGACGGTGATTCCTTTAAAAGTTGCAGATACATCGAGTAAACAGGACCTTGCCAGTTCATTGAGATCCGATTGATATCAAATCGTTGAAATTCTCTGACATCGGCGCCAGATAAATCAGCGGGAGCAATGCCGCTTCTCAATTGGGTTCGGTGGAGATAACCAACGACAGTCAGCTGTCCTTGTGGCGGGGCAGGATTTTTCATGGCTAAAGGTATGAATCCACGATTAACGAGCAGCAACTTGCCATCGACGGTCTGGAATGCAAGAGCAGAATTAAATCCTGCTGAGCCATTTTGTGAACGATTAATGATGGTGATCGCTGATGTCACTACATAAGTGCCCGTTACGGATACTCGGCGCCATTCGACATCTGCTGGCTGTGTCTGTGGGGTGAGAACAAAGGCGAGACTGTCGATGGGTTCTGTGGTGCGAGTCGAAACGACGGTATTAAATACCTTCTTTTCGTCGAGACGGTTTAGTTGCCATAGTCCAAGATTTGCCATAAGGACGACTAAGCCAATAACTCCTGTGTGGATGAGAACCCATTTAGGACTAAATAATCGTCGCAGCATGCCTCGCAAACGCTATCGCACAGCCTGTTAGGAGTACCGTTGATCCTGAGGTAATTGACATGCGGTATAACGAAACAACACAAACCGATCAATGGTGGAGCAAACTTTTTGGCACACCAGTACACGCCAGCACACCATGTCGTATTGGCGAAGGTCAAGTCGGGATGAACCTGCGCTATCAGTTGGAGTCGTCTGATCCAGGTGTTCCACAATCAGTTGTTGTCAAACTCGCATCGCCAGACCCCACCAGTCGCGCCACCGGAGTGGCTTTACGAAATTATGAGCGTGAAGCAAAGTTTTACAATGAACTTGTTGATTCAGTTGATGTTCGTACACCAGCCTGCTATTTCGCAGATTGGGATGAAGTATCTGGAGACGTTGTCATTGTTCTGGAAGATATGGCGCCCGCAGAACAAGGGGATCAGATTCGTGGATGCGAGATTGATCATGCACGACTAGCGGTAAGCGAACTCACACGGCTTCACGGGCCGCGCTGGGATGATCCAACTTTGTGGGATATAAGTTGGTTGCAACGTCGCACTGCCCAAGATGATGCAACTGGTTTGCAAAGTATGTATTCAATGTTGCTCCCGGGTTTCCTCACTTCGTATGGCCAAGAGTTGGATCGTCAGACTGATGGCCGTGGTGTCGACTTTGTGAAGGAACTATCTGGGAAAATTGTCGCCTACGTTGCGGCTCGTGATGAACCATTCACTGTGACGCATGGGGATTATCGACTAGATAATTTGTTATTCGCAACGGATAGTGGCGGTGTTGCTTGTTCCGTTGTCGACTGGCAAACGCCAGGGCACGGCAACGGGGTAGCAGACTTGGCATATTTCATTGGTGCTGGCCTGCTTCCTGACGATCGACGTAAGCACGAATGGTATTTGGTTGATCAGTACATTGCTGGCATTGAATCGTATGGTCGTTCCGTGCGTCGGGACTGGATCGAAAATCATTATCGCCGCGAAGCAATCTCTGGGGTGGTGATGGCTGTCATTGCCTCTCAGATTGTTGGTCGCACAGACCGAGGCGATCTCATGTTTACGGCAATGGGAGTTCGGCACTGTTTGCAGGCCATCGACAACGGTGCAATGGACTTGTTGTAATCGAATTCGTCTGGGGCAATCTGTCCGCTTGAGACAAGGGTCACAGCAGTTGGTACGGTAGTTCGCCAAGGCAATTAAGCCTTGTTCAAGGAGAATCATCATGACTGAATGGAACTATGGATTGTTGTGGTCGGGGATTGCATCAGCAGATCCTCACCGGCCTGCTCAGATATTTGGCGATATGGAGCAAAGCTGGGGTGAATTTCATCAGCGGGCCAATTCTCTTGCATCCGACATGGCCTCGGCCGGACTTGAGCATCAATCCAAAGTTGCCCATTACATGTTCAACTGTCCCGAATATCTTGAAACAACGTTTGCCAGTTTCCTTGCTGGTTATGTAGTTGTTAATACGAACTATCGCTACGGACCAGAAGAGATTTTGTATTTGTTTGACAACTCTGATGCACAAGCTGTTGTTTTCCACGCGGTCTATGTCGACCTTGTCAATCAAGTGCGTGAGCGCCTTCCCATGGTGAAGCGGTGGTACATGGTTGCCGATGAATCGAACAATCCAGTTCCTTCATGGGCGGTTGATTACAACTCTGTGGCGTCACGGCCAACGTCACCAGTTGTTCCTGCCAAGCCACTGACGGGTGAAGATCAGCTATTTCTTTACACAGGGGGCACAACAGGAATGCCAAAAGGTGTGCAATGGCGTCAGGATGATCTATTCCAGGTGCTTGGACGCGGTGGCAATGCAATTTCTGGTCTTGCGCCTGGTGAATCTATTGATGAACTAATCGCTCGTGTTCAGCCAGGCGATGTTGGAATCAGAACACTTGTGGCCTGTCCATTGATGCACGGTACCGGACAGTTCTCTGCCTACATTTCGTTAGCAATGGGAGGATGCATCATCACGATGCCTAACCGCAATTTTGATCCTGCAAAATTATGGGATGTTGTTGAACAACGTTCTGTGAACACGATCGTCATCGTGGGACAAGCATTTGCTGGACCACTACTTGAAGTACTCGATGCAAATCCCGGAAAGTGGGATCTTTCCAGTGTGATTCAGATGGGTTCTTCTGGAGTTATGTGGAGTCAAGAAAATAAAGAAGGTCTTCTAGAGCACATACCACAGATGTTTATTACAGATAGTTTCGGCTCTTCAGAAGCCGTTGGGATGGGTATGTCTGTTGCGGCAAAAGGGATGACACCTAAGACTGCGCAATTTGCTCTCGGTCCTAATTGTGTTGTGTTTACAGAAGATGGTCAACGTGTTGAAGCTGGTTCTGGTGAGCGTGGGCTTGTTGCTGTTGGTGGAGCGATTCCTGTTGGTTATTACAAGGACGATGTAAAAACTGCAGAGACATTTCGAACATTTGAAGGACGACGATGGACAGTGCCTGGTGACTGGGCTGAAGTAAATGCTGATGGAACTCTGTACCTACTTGGACGTGGTTCTGTTTGTATTAATACCGGTGGTGAAAAAGTGTTTCCAGAAGAGGTTGAGGAATGCCTAAAGACGCATGAAACAGTGCGCGATGCGGTGGCTGTTGGGCTTCCTGATAAGCGTTTCGGAGAAACGATCTGTGCAGTAGTGGAATCTGAACCGGGACACGATCCGACCCTTGAGGAATTGTCGACACATGTAAAGTCACGTCTTGCGGCTTATAAAGCACCTCGCCATCTCGTTGTCATCGATACCATCGGGCGTGCCCCGAACGGGAAAGTTGACTACAAGAGATTGAAACAACACGCAATGGATTCTCTCGGTATCAAATGAGCCGCTCTGCGGTGTTGCGGGAACGGCTGGCGCGAGGCGAGTCGGTATTGATGCCAGGTGTGTGGGACCCATGGTCTGCATTGTTGGCCCAACAAGCAGGATTTCATACGGTGTTTTTGTCGGGTTTTGCCCTTGCCGGAACTCTTCTTGGTGAACCAGATATTGGGATTGTTAACCAAACGGATATGGCTGACGCAGCACGCCGTGTCTGTGCTGCGGTTCCAGATATGTCGGTAGTTGTAGATGCCGATACCGGATATGGCGGACCAACCCAAGTGCGGCGCACTGTTGAACTTTGGCAAAACGCTGGAGCCACTGCGCTATTTCTTGAGGATCAGGTGTGGCCAAAGAAATGTGGACACATGGACGGTAAACAAGTAGTGCCTGTTGATGAATGGATAGAAAAATTACAAACTGTGCTTGATGTACGCACTGATTTATTTCTCACTGCTCGCACTGACGCGGCAGCAGTGAATGGTCTCGATGATGCAATTGAACGTGTACGTCGCGCACGAGACCTCGGTGTTGATGCTGTATTTGTTGAAGCTCCGCAGTCAATTGCAGATCTAGAAAAAATTGCAAAGGCACTTCCCGATATCACTTTGGTCGCCAATATGGTCGAGAAAGGAAAAACACCTCTGCTCACTCCGAGCGAGTTGGCAGAGCTTGGCTTCACCCTCATCGTGTCACCGCTATCGGGATTACTGTGGGCCACTCAGGCACTAGCACAGGGCTATCAGCAACTGCACCGCCATGGCACTCTTCGTGAATTTAGTGGGTCGCATGCTTCGTTTGATGAGTTCACAGATCTTGTTGGGCTTGCTAATTACCTCGCGAGCGAGGCCCAAGACCGCTAGTCTGATCTTTAGCATTAAGAGAGACCGACAGGTCCGGCAACCGGGGTGACAACCGCACGGTGCCTCCTCATTGAAAGATGAGGGATGTGGTCCCGCAGCCAGCGGGACAACAGGGCTTGTGGCATCTTCTAAAGCACATTGATATTGCTATGCACCAAAGGAGGAATCATGCACGCACCACAGCGTCATAACAACGTGCCTTATCCTCCAACAGGTGCGTGGAGCCCTGATCAGCAACCTGGGCATCGTCAATTTCATACCTTTGCCACTCAGCGACCATTTTCGCTCGAAGGAGGAGGCTCGTTACGCGATGTGACTATTGCGTATGAAACATGGGGCACCTTGGATGCAGAGGCGACCAACGCAGTATTGGTGTGTCATGCATGGACAGGTGACGCTCATGTATCTGGGCCGGCATCAAAAGGTCATCCAACGCCCGGCTGGTGGGAGGGCGTTGTTGGGCCTGGTCAAGCAATTGATACGTCAAAATATTTTGTGGTGTGCGCCAACATACTTGGGGGATGCCAAGGCACGACGGGACCATCTTCTGCACACCCAGATGATGGGTTGCCTTATGCGTTACGTTTCCCTGTTGTCACGATTCGTGACATTGTTAGATCTCAAGCGTCGCTTGCTGATGCGCTCGGAATTGAAGCGTGGCGCGCAGTTGTTGGTGGCTCAATGGGCGGCATGCAAGCACTTGAATGGGCAATTACATATCCCAAGCGAGTCAAGGCATTGATCGCAATTGCAACTTGTGCAGAAGCGAGTGCACAACAAATTGCATGGGGCTCCATCGGTCGCCGAGCACTACTCATGGACCCTGCATATAACGAAGGCAACTATTACGACGCAGAACTGGATCATGGCCCATGGCTTGGGCTTGCTGTTGCCAGAATGATTGCCCAAGTCACTTTTCGAACTGACACAAAATTTAATGAAAGATTTGGGCGTCGGCTAACACATAACAATTTTCACGATGAAGGAATTGACTTGTTCTCCACTTTTGATGTCGAAGGATATCTCGATTACCACGGCGACAAATTAGTTCGCAGGTTCGATGCCAATAGTTATCTCTACATCGGCAAATCAATGGATCTCCATGATGTTGGTCGTGGCCGTGGTGGAATGGACGCTGCGTTGGCACGGATTATTGCTCCAACGCTCACGATCAGTATCGATTCCGATATTTTGTACCCCGCTTACCAGCAGGAAATGATTCATTCCAGAATCAAGAATAGCGATCCACGCAATACCCATGCGGTGATCCACAGCCCAGAAGGCCATGATGGTTTCTTGATCGAGACGCAGGCAGTCGGGTTTCAAATTTCTGAATTTCTGAAAGCAACAGACTCATAGTGTTTTGCGTGAGAGACTAAACAAGATGAGTGTTGTTGCCGTTCTGGACTCTGATATGTCAGTCAATATTATTGGCGGAACTCTTGTTGTCGTTGGCCTTGTTCTGCTTGTGGTCACCCTTGGTTTTTGGAGATCAGCCCTTGAAGATCCAGAAGTTCTAGCGCCACTAGAAGTAATGGCTGATCGCCGTTTCGGGCGCGCAAATGAGGAACGTCGCAGTACGTTACTGAATCGGGTCCGTGGCGAAGGTGCTGCACCCATTGAATTTATTGAGCCAGTCCATGCTTTAGTTCGTGAGCCGCTTGTCGAGCCTGTTCGTGCCTTCAAGGATCCATTCCCACATGACGATGATGCTGTTGACGTAGTAACGCGGCACATTGATCCTTTGCTTAAACAGCAGTTTAAAAACGAATAGAAATTTTGTACTAAGTGACTCAAGTCTTCGGTAGCACCCGTCGTTCGTTGCTCCAACGCGATGATATTCATGTGATTGCTGCGCTAGCAGCTGTTTTTGCATGGGGAGTTGGACCAATTTTCAATAAATTGATGACAGTGAGCACTCCGAGCATCGTGTTTTACAGAATGATCGTTGGTCTCCCTCTGATGATTGCGATGGCATATTTAACGGGTGGTGGTTTAACAAAGGAATTGATGAAGCGGACAGTTTTCCCTGGCTTGCTGTTTTCAGTCTCGATGATTACTGGTTTTGCATCTATGACGATGACATCTATTGCAAACGCCACTCTTGTCACCACATTGCAGCCTGTGTTGGTGTTGTTTGTCGCTCCGAGAATTTTTGGTGAAAAAATAACTGGTCGCCAAATTGGATATTCGGCATTGTCGATGGTTGGCGTGCTGACCGTAGTTTTGTCAGCTGCTTCTACAAGTGATGCTCATCTGAGCGGAGACCTCATGGCAGTTACCAATGTTGTGATCTGGACTTGCTATTTCGTTATCAGTAAAAAACGACGAGTGGCAGGGGTGCATTCTTGGTCGTATCTTGCTGCGATCTTTACGTGGGCCTCTGTTGTTATTTTTCCGTTTGGGATAATGGCAAGTAACGATCTTGGATCGATGACAACCAAAGACTGGTGGTACATCGTTGCAATGGCTCTTGTGCCGGGCTTGATTGGACATGGAATGATGACATGGGCGCAGGGCCATATTGACATTTCCTTAGCCTCACTACTCGGATTGCTCAGCCCAGTTGTGTCGGCGATATTGGCATGGATCGTATTGCGCCAAACGCTTACCTCGATGCAGTTGGTGGGAGGAGCCATTGTGCTCGCTTCTCTTTCTGCGTTGGTGCGGCTGCAAGGAAGCCCTGCAGAAGCGGTCATTGACCATGAATCATGATTCTGTGGTGTTTTGAAGGCTGTGTTGGTTGTGCCTTGTCTCGCTATGATGGAGATACCCGCGGATGTGGCTCAGTGGTAGAGCATCACCTTGCCAAGGTGAGGGTCGCGAGTTCGAATCTCGTCATCCGCTCCATTTAGAAGACTCATCGTTCACGGTTCATTCCTCGAACGCGTGAACGCACAGATTCATCTCCTACTCTTGTAAAAAGAGGAAAAGCATGACTGTTCAATTTGGAGTTCATATCGGAGCTCAAAATGCCACCGTGGAAGAGTTGCGGGCATTGTGGAAGTGGCTCGATGCACAAGGAATCGACTGGATCTCTTTGTGGGATCACATTTATGAAGCCCCGCCAGCAGGTGGAACACAACCCCATTTCGAAGCCTTCTCGATGCTTGGAGCACTGAGTGTCGATACATCTCGGGCACGAATCGGATGCTTGGTTTTTTGCTCGCAATATCGCAATATTGGGGTCCTTATGAAAGGCGCAATCTCAGTTGATCATCTATCGGGTGGGCGATTTGAGATGGGCATGGGTAGTGGTTGGCACGACCAAGAAGCAACCGCAATGGGAATAGATTTTCCATCACAAGGGGCACGATTCAAGGTTCTTGAATCCCAACTGCAGGCGATCACGCGGTGGCGATCAGGAGAACGCGTTACGCAGTCGTCACCTGGGGTGGAACTAATTGATGCTGCGATGGTTCCCGGCCCACGGGGGGCGATGCCGTTGTGGATTGGTGGAACAGGTCGCCAAAAAACTTTACGAATGGCTGGAGCATATGCCGATGGCTGGAATGCTGCCTATGTCAGTCCTGCTGAGTTCGTTGAATTGAATCAGATTCTCGATAACTGGTGCGTGCAGGCTGGACGTGAGCCTCAAGCAGTTGAGCGCAGTATCAATCTGATGTACGGACTCAGCACGCACGATCCTGCAACTGTTCGTGCCCAGATGGAAACCCAGTGGGGCAGCGCCGCATCACGAGTGATGGCCGGATCGTTACTCGGCAGACCACAAGATGCAATGGAACAGATTGCGCCGTTTGTCAAAGCAGGGGCGCAACTTATCAACATCGCGATCCGTCCTCCATGGGACCAGGATGTTCTTGCCGACTATGTCGAAAATATTGTTCCTGCCATGAAAAAAGAATGGGCGTAGTGTTGGCTAGTCCTAGGATGAAGGCCCACATTAGGAACCGCTAGAGTTCCACGAATGAAAATAGGCGTACAACTTCATCCACAGGCAACATCGGTTAATGAGTTGCGGTCTGCATGGAAAGCAGCTGATTCGCTCGGTGTCGATTCTATTTTTGTGTGGGATCATTTCTACCCGTTGTACGGAGATCCAGAGGCTGCCCACTTTGAGGCGTACACATTGCTGGCAGCGATGGCAGCTGATACGCAGCATGCTCAGATCGGTGCTTTGGTGACGTGTTTTACGTATCGCAATGCTGATCTTCTTGCTGACATGTCGCGAACTATTGACCACATCTCCAATGGACGCTTCATTCTTGGTATTGGATCTGGTTGGTTTGAGCGCGATTACACAGAATATGGCTACGAGTTTGGAACTGCCATTGCGCGCTTACGTCTTCTTGAAAAAGGAATTCCAGTTATTAAGGAACGTCTTGGAAAGCTCACACCCGGTCCTGTCAATGGAACTATTCCTTTCATGATTGGCGGCAGTGGCGAGAAGGTCACACTGAAACTGACTGCACAACATGCCGATATGCATAATGCATTTGGTCCAGTCGAAAACTTTGCGCACAAGATGTCTGTGCTTGACTCGTGGTGTGCGCAAATTGGTCGTGATCCTCGTGAAATAGAGCGAACCGTTGCTATCTACCCAGCAGATCTAGAAAATGCCAAGGCATTTGAAGATTCAGGTGCAGATCATCTCATTGTGATGCTCGGCAATCCATACGATCTCACTGCAGTAGAGAAATACATGGGGTCTCGTTAGGGCTACGGTGTTGATGTCAAAGTAAATGGGGGGCCATGAATTTCGAAACACTTTTGTACAGCGTCACACAAGGCGTAGCAGTAGTCACACTTAATCGTCCTGAGTCAATGAATGCATGGACACCACAGTTAAGCGATGAACTGTCATTAGCTATGGGTGCTGCTGATGCCGATGATGATGTGCGTGCAGTCATAGTCACAGGCACTGGTAGGGCTTTTTGTGCTGGCGCGGATCTCAGTGCAGGAGAAGGTGGGTTTCTAGCTGGCAAAGGCGGCACACAGGCTGGCCCACGGTTAATGCCTTACCAGGTGCGCAAACCAGTCATTGCAGCAATCAATGGGCATGCCGTGGGGGTTGGTATTACATATCCGATGTTATGTGATATTCGAATTGCATCAGAAACGGCCAAAATTCAATTTGCGATGGTGCGTCGTGGCATATTGCCAGAACTTGGATCTCATGCGCTGCTTCCACGAGTGATCGGGTTCTCTCGAGCATCAGATTTGTTGCTCACGGGACGAATGATTCTGGGAACTGAGGCTGCACAGTTGGGGTTGGTCTCGCAGGCATTGCCAGCGGATGAGGTTTTTGATGCAGCACTAAAAATTGCAACAGATATTGCTATTAATGTTGCCCCGGTCTCTGCTGCTCTTGCAAAGAAATTGCTGTGGGAGGGTATGACAATGCGTGTTGATGACATGATCGCAACAGAAGGATCACTTTTGCCTGTGTTGATCAAGGCTCCCGACTCTGGTGAAGGTGTAAGGGCATTTTTCGAAAAACGTGCACCACGATGGTTGATGAAAGTATCGACCGATGTTCCGGAGATTCCTTCGATTCGTTAACCATAGGAAACGAAGTACGCTCGGTTTATGCAAACAGCTCAAGTAAACGGAATAACACTGGCTTTTGAAGATTCAGGGGGTAAAGGCCCTGTTGTGGTTTTCAGCCACGGCTTCTTAATGGACCACACGATGTTTGACGAACAAGTGGCCGCACTTAAAAATGATTACCGGGTTATCACGTGGGATGAGCGCGGCTTCGGTGCCACTCGAGCGATCGGTGATTTTTCGTATTGGGATTCCGCTAATGATGTTTTGGGGCTAATGGATCATCTTGGAATCGACAAGGCAGTCTTTGCTGGAATGTCGCAAGGTGGTTTTTTGTCATTGCGTGTTGCGCTCGTAGCGCCACATCGGGTCGATGCACTTATCCTTCTTGACACCCAAGCTGGCACAGAAGACCCTGCCACAATTGAGCCGTACAACGGCATGCATCAAGCATGGGTAGAGCATGGACCAGTTGTTGTCCAAGACATCATTGCGTCGCTCATTCTGGGGCCAGGCGTATGGACAGAATGGTTTGATAAGTGGGCCTTGATACAACCAGACCAATTCACCGCAGCGTTCAATTGTCTGATGCATCGCGATGACATCACAGGTCGACTTGGCGAGATTGTGTGTCCTGCACTTATCATCCACGGAACAGCAGATGCCAGTATTCCGATGGAAAAAGCAGAAATATTGCGTGATGGACTGGGTGGACCAACCACTCTCGTACCCATCGACGGTGGCCCTCATGCGGCCAATATCACCCATTCTGCACCTGTGAACTCTGCAATTCTCCGATTCTTGTCAGCGCTCAACTAACTGCAAAACTAAGCAATAACCATTGGGGGGCTTATGCCGTTAAAACTAGATTTTGGACCTGCTGCTGAGGCGTTTAGAACAGAAATTCGTGAGTGGCTTAAGGAAAATGCTCCTAAGGAACTCATTGGAGTAAGCGCAGAGGCGATGCTGCGCGGAGGCACAGTTTCTGGTGGGCGTGAATGGGCTCAGAAACTCTCTGATGCTGGCTACATGTGTGTGTCATGGCCAAAAGAGTACGGAGGACGTGGACTCACAGGAATTGAAGTTGCAGTTCTTAATGAAGAGTTTGGTCGTGCTCAGGTTCCACGTATTACACGCGGGATGGGGGAATGGCTTGTTGGCCCATCCATCATCGTGTGGGGAACCGAAGAGCAAAAGAAACGATTTCTTCCTCGCATTGTCGACGGCACGGATCGCTATTGCCAAGGCTTTTCAGAGCCAGATGCTGGGTCGGATCTTGCGGGATTGAAGACTCGTGGAGTTGTTGATGGTGAAGAAGTCATTATCAATGGTCAAAAAGTGTGGACTTCTGGCGCAACTGAGGCCAACATGATGTTTTGTTTGTGCCGCACAGATCAAGATGTACCCAAGCACCAAGGTATTTCCTACGTGTTATTGCCGATGTTCAAGTCGGATAAATCGTCAAATGGTGTTGAGTTGCGTCCGATCAGACAACCAGCCGGTGGGTCTCATTTCACTGAAACGTTTCTTACGGATTCACGTGCGCCTGTTACCAACATTATTGGTGGCATGAATAACGGTTGGCGAGTCACTATGACAACACTCGGCAATGAGCGAGGCGGCAATGCGACCACACAACATGTTGAATTCACCAAGCAATTCTGGGATGCAGTTGAACTCATTAAGGAAATGGGCACAGATAAAGATCCGGTTGTGCGTCAAAATCTTGCATGGGCATTCACCCATGTTGAGATCATGAGATATCAGGGTTTGAAGTTGTTGTCCGAGGTGCTTGCTCGCAAAGAGCCAGGACCTGCAGCATCCATTAACAAAATGTTTTGGTCTGAATATGCACAAAAGTTTTCAACATTTATGGTGAACGCTCGTGGTGCCAATGGAATGCTTGCAACAACTCCCAAAGACGGAAGTTATGAACTTGATCGTTGGTCCAGTTTGTTTTTCCAGCATCGATCATCAACAATCTGGGGTGGAACTGCTCAAGTGCAGCGCAACATTGTGGGAGAACGAGTACTCGGGCTGCCAAAAGAACCAGATCCAAACAAACCACGTCCAAATCCCACCTGATATAGCCGGCGGGTTACCTCATTTGCGGGTGGCACGAAACTAAGGTTGACATGTGAATGTGTCTTGGCTTCGTCGACTCGATGAACGCCTTCACGGCGGGTCGGTAACACTGGCTACCAAGTCCCAATCCACAGTGGCACTGATCTTTGCTGGCGCATGTGGGCTGTTTATGCTCACAGTGGCGCTTCGTCTTGCTGGCCCAACTGTGCATCCCGACGAGTGGGGATTCTTGTCTAACGGGCAGGTTTTGATCGGGCATGTTGAGGCCCAGATTCCCACTGGCAGTTTTTATCCTGCTGGGTATGGGTTCATTACCGGATTGGGAGCATTGCTGACTGGTTCTTTGGCCGGAGCCTACAGAGTGGCTCTGTTGGCAAATCTCATTCTTGCAGTCATCACATCGTGGGCATCTGCCCGACTTGCAATTCGCGGTTTTGGGGCAAGTAGGCACATGGGTGTGCTCGCAGGAGCATTGGTCTTTGTTACACCAGGGACCGTTTTGACAGCGATGTTTGCTTGGCCAGAAACTGCAGCGCGACTTGCATTTGTGGTCTTCATTTCTTCTGTGATGTCTGTGACGCGCAGACTGAGTGCAACATGGGTGTTAGTGCTTGGTATTGGCACAGGGTTGATGCCTGCTCTGCATGGTCGTTTCACGCTGCTGTTACCCATTGTGTGTCTTGTGTTTGTGTGGTGGGGATGGCGAAAAGATATTTCTCGGCTTGTCTCGATTGGGGCCATTGCGGCAACCGCTGTCAGCTATTTTGGATCAAGACAACTCAACTCCTTTGTAAAAGGTGCTCTCTATGGCAACTCCTACGACCAAGAAACACGTCTTCTTAATCGACTACTAGATCCTTCCGTGTGGCCGGCGTTAGTACGCACAATGACTGGTCAGTCTTGGTACCTCATCGCAACATCTGGTGGGCTTGTTGGTGTTGCTGTTATTTATGCAATTTCCCGAGTACATGCTGATGGTGGAGTTCGCACAGTACGCACAGATCCGCAACGATTGGGCGCACTTGTTCTCTTGGCAAGTGCGCTCCTAATTATTTTTACTGGAGGCCTGCAGTTGCTCTACGGAAATCGAGGAGACCACATGATTTATGGTCGGTATGTCGAGATCCTTGTTCCCGTTCTTTTAATTCTGGCGTGTGTAGGTGTTGAAAAATCTGCACTATTAGCACGCAGGACGTGGATAATCACAGCGTTTTTAATTATGTGCGTGGCGTTTCTGTATGTGTTGGTCGATCGTGGTGATGGCTTGAAGGGCGGTTACTCGAGAAGAAACGTCGTGTGGCCAAATATTATTGGCGCTGATGTAATGCGTTATGTGGTGAGCCCTGGACTTCTCACTTTTGGGCTCGTTTTTGCGTTGATAGCCGTAGGTCTGTGGTGGGTCAGTCGCAGGTCTGGTTCGGGGGCCATAGTCATTCTCACAATCGCTTTGGCAATTGGTTCTGTGTATTCAGGGCAGAAAAGTATTTTGACAAGAACCGGAGATCTTGAAGCAACAACGCAGTCATTGCAGATGGTCAGAGATTCTGGGACTAATCTCGTCGGGTTCGATATGGGCGTTCGAAATGACCGTTCTTATTATTATCTGCGGTATAAATTGCACCCAATTAAAATTGTGCGTTTTGACCTTTCAGGGCCAGATGCCGTGATCGGTTCTGAGTATTCCTGTGTCTATGGATTCCCGAATAAGCCACCCGCAGATGGGCAATGGACCATCGTCGCAGATGAAGTGGTGCTCCAACGAGTATTATTTAGACGGCTCAACGCCTCCCATTGCTGACGAGAGAGACAACTATGAATCAATACACTCCCGACCAATGCGACGTCAGTGTCGTGCTACCGATCTACAACGAAAAAGGTCATCTACGGACAGAAATTGACCGTATTCGTGCAGCACTCACTGCTTCGAAATACTCATTTGAGATCATCGTGGTCGATGATGGATCAAATGATGGTTCAGAAACAGAGTTGGCAACCGTCACTGGCATTACGTTAATTCGCCACCGCCATAATCAGGGCAGTGGATCTGCGCGTCGAACAGGCACGACGGCTGCACGTGGTCGTGTTGTGGTGTGGACAGATGTTGACATGACATATCCCAATAATCTCATTCCAGAATTAGTTGATTCGATGGACGGATTAGATCATGTTGTGGGTTGGCGTCAGACAGAAGAAGGTACCAAGAAATGGTTACGTGCTCCTGCAAAGTGGATCATTCGTAAACTTGCGAGCTACCTGTCTGAGACAGATATCAAAGATCTCAACTCTGGCCTGCGTGCTTTTCGCCGTGATGTGGCAATGCAGTACGTGCATGAATTGCCAAAGGGCTTCTCGTGCGTCACCACACTTACGATGTCCTTTCTCGGCAATGGGTACTCGATGGGCTTTTTCCCTATTGAGTACTTTCCACGGGCGGGAGTTTCCAAGTTTCACTGGCTACGCGATACGCGACGTTATATTTTGCAAGTCATTCGTATGACATTGTCGTACAACCCGTTAAAGGTTTTCTTGCCGATTGGTCTTGGCCTTCTTGGGTTTGGTTTCGTAAAACTTGGATACGACTGGATTGGCCGTGACTTTAAGTTAGCCGCCAACACATTGCTCGTGTTTTTCGCTGCATTACAAGTTATTACTGTTGGTCTTTTGGCAGACCTTGTTGTGCGTGCAACTAAGTCATCCACAATAGTGCCGCCAGCTTAAACATATTGTGACGACACATTCACCAATTCGCGTTACCGTTATTGGGGCTGCATTGTCAGCCAATAAAGGTGCTGCTGCGATGGTCGAAACAGTGATGTCTCGATTACCTGATGCGGTAGGTGAATGTGAATTCACGATCCTTACGACATACCCACGTGAGGATGCCCGTTATCTTGACAACGAATCCGATGCTCGCATTGTTGGTTTGCAGCCAATTCGTTTAGCACTCATTGAATTTCCCATAGCGTGTCTTGTAGCTGTTGCTCGAGTGTTGCATCTGCCTTTATTTTGGGCGCGGTCCCGCGGATGTCGTTCAATGCTTGATGCTGATGTGGTGGTCGATGTCGCAGGAATCAGCTTCGCCGATAACCGGGGTATCCCCATTTTGTTTTATAACGCCATTATGACGGGCACGCCATTGTTGTTGGGTACGCCTGTAGTCAAGGCAGGCCAAGCACTTGGTCCTTTTGATTCTAGAATTAATAGGTTGCTTGCAAAACTCGTGTTGCCGCGATTGGCGGCAATTTGTGCCAGGGGATCACAGACACGTCAACACTTAGATTCACTTGGCTTGACGAATATTGTAGATGTAGCCGACTTAGCTTTTTCACTCGATGAAGCTGCCGTGTTGCCCGATGCTGTCATCCAAGCGATCAACGCGGTAGGTGAAGGATTCATTGTTGTCATGCCGAGTTCTGTTGTGCGTCGCATAGTTGAGACTCAGGGAATTGACTATGTCGAGGGTATTGTTCATCTCGTGAACGAGATTCGACAATCGACACAACGCGGAGTGGTGATTGCTGCGCATTCGTATCGCGCTGGACATCCTGAAGGTCGAATGAATGATGGTCCTGTGTGTCGCGAGGTGGCGGCGCGTTGTGCGGGAGATGCAATGGTGGTTGGTATTGACGCCGATCTGTCAGCAGGTGAACTACGCCATCTCGTTGCCCAATCATCAGTGACGGTGACATCTCGGTTTCATGCGATGATCTCAGGATTATCGACATGTACTCCCACGCTTGTTGTTGGGTGGAGTCATAAATATCGAGAAGTGCTTGACGATTTTGGTTTGGCTGAATATGGAATGGATGCAACAGCATTAGCCGATCCACCTGCCATCGCTACAAAAGTGGGGGAGATGCTTCATCATCGAGACGCTATTTCACAACAGATTAGTACAGGTCTTGTGGCGGTCAAAGAACGGTCGTTACGCAATTTTGAAGTCATCGCCAAAGTGGTTAAAAAGTGAATATAGCAACTGATCTGAGCGGCGTGATTGAATCCGGAATGTGCATCGGCTGTGGTTCATGTGAAATGGTAGATCCCAGTGTTCGGGTCTCGCTCAATCCTAAAAAACTAATTTATGAACCAGAAACTGCTGGTGGATTGGCAGCTGCGTCGGTGTGTCCCGCGGTAGCGGTTGACTACGAAGGACTACAGAACTATCTCTTTCCTGGCGAGCCGATAGGCCCGTACGGTGTTGTTCGGTCGGTGCAGCTTGCTCAAAGCACAGAGATTGATCGCAATGTTAAGGCTTCTTCTGGAGGTCTTATAAAAGAAGTGCTCAGACATCTGTTGAGTACTGGCCAGATAGACGGCGTAATCGCGCTCAAACATGTTGATGGAATTGAATTTGCAGCTCAAGTTGTCACTACTGCAGATGACATCGACACGTTGCCTGGCAGTATTTATCACAACCTAAAACAGACATCCGCACTGGAATTATTACGAGATACTCCTGGTCGATTAGCAATTGTTGCTATTCCTTGTCAGTTGGAAGGCATGTATGCATGGGTGCGCGGGTTTGCGCCTGAACTCCGCCAGAAAATTGTGTTGAGTGTCGGGCTTTTGTGCGGCTGGCAATACTCACACCACAGCATTAATGCCATGGGGGAGTATCTCGGATTTGACCCAGCTGCAATAACTGATATCTCGTATCGCGGAGGTGGCCCTGTCGGAAAATTCACAGTAACCATGGCTGACGGCCAGCAGCATACGGCTAGTCGACGCGTTGATTTTGGATACCAAGTGGCGTTTGATCGCACCTTCAATACCACTCGTTGTCACGTGTGTGTAAACCATTCCAACTTTCTGGCGGATCTCGTTGTTGGAGATGCATGGCTACCGAGCACCGTGTTTACTAAAACAGGAGTAAGTCTTGTCGTGTGTCGAACTCAGTTGGCCCAACAAGTGATGACGGATCTAGTTGATACAGGTGCCTGCGTATCAATAGAAGTTAGTGAAGAAGAAATTCGGGAATCACAAACTGATCGAGTGATTTTTGGTGAGTTTGCCTATGCGTATGCTGCATTTTTGCGAAGTCTTGGGATGCATACTCCAAACTTACCGGGCCCAAATGAAGGCTTCGGTACTGTCAAGCCGCAACGACAAGTAGCAAAGTTCCACCGTGAACTTGTCAAGAAACAAGCTCTCATGGCAGATCGTCGTTATCGATACATGAAGTATCGCAAGGCAACTTTGGAATTGCGTGGTTATGTGATGCGCTATGTTCGCTGGTTTATGGTGCGTATATTGCGAGTAAAGAGCCTGAGTGGGAAACGCAAAGAAATTCCGCGGGACAGATTTAAAGATTTTCGTTAGGCGAATGTACTGCTGATCGTGCTACCACATTTGAAACAGCAGCACCCAGGAGATCAACCGTTATAAACACCACGCGACTCATTAATGCAAGCGACACTGCCATGGGAGCGCCGATCATCCCGCTGGCGAGTGAAGTAAATGCAGCTTCACGAACACCAATTCCGCCTGGTACTCCTACGACAACAAAACCAGCAAGCCACGATGCAGATGTCACAAAAAGCATGTCGGTGATGCTGATTTTGGCTCCGAATGCGTTTGCAGTCACAGAAGTGGACAGCGACATCAGAATCCAGGCCGGTACATGAGCAATGGCCAAGGTTGCTAAGCGCCGGGGTTCCGTGAGTGATTGAAGGTTGGGAGAAATCCGACCGGCGATTGAAAGAACTCGTGTGCGCAAGGTGTCATTGGAGAACACCGCGTATCCTACGAAAAGACTCACGATAATTAACGCTGCAATGGGAAGATGATCCCTTGATGCAATAGCACCAAGGGCAATGGCGATGATTGCTCCGAGATAAGTGGTGACAAGGGAAAGGCCTGTTGAGGCGTATGCATCACTTCGGGGAATGTCGTGGCGTACCGCAAGTTCGGCTCGTCCAACAATCGGCCAAATACCGCCAGGAACATACTTTCCGAGTTGGCCGGTGAAATACCAAGACAAGGCCTGGCGTCGTGACACCACATGGCCACGTGCATGCAACATTGACACCCACAATGTGCCGATCAATGTCATTGCACATAAGCCAAGAGCCAAACTTCCGAGCAGGTTGATCGGGTCGATGTCGCCAAAAGCTTGCGAAACATCATCCCATTTGGTGACGAGTGTTTTCACGACAAACGCAATGCCTGCAAGACCAATGAGTAGACCAGCAGCTGATGCGATGCGTGTTTTCATATGGCTCTTCGCGGCTTGGTCACCCAATAAGGCTAATGTAAAAAGTGCGGTAAGCACATGTCAACAGAGTTATGGCGTCAGTCAGCATTAGAACTAGCAGCAAATATTCGGGATAAGAAAGTATCAAGTCGCGAAGTACTTGAAGCTCATCTGGCGCGAATCGAAGAAGTAAACGGACATGTCAACGCAGTGGTTCGCGTGATGGCAGATGATGCAAGAGCTATGGCTGATGTAGCCGACAAAGCAATTGCAGCCGGAACTGTCCATGGGGTATTTCATGGAGTGCCATTGTCGGTGAAGGAAAATATTGATGTTGCTGGCTTGCCTACAACTTGGGGAATTCCTACATTTGCAGAAGCAATTCCCACATTGGATGCGCCCATTGTGCAACGTATGAAAGCAGCAGGTGCAATTCCGTTTGTTCGTACCAACTTGCCAGATATGGCATTACGCACCCACACGGATTCAAGTCTGTACGGTCGCACTAAGAACCCATGGATTTCTGACAGAACGGCTGGTGGATCAAGTGGTGGAGAAGCAGCTGCATTAGCAACAGGGATGTCACCAATTGGTCTTGGTAATGACATTGGTGGATCATTACGGAACCCAGCGCACGCCTGTGGAATTAGTTCTATTAAGCCCTCTGTTGGTGTTGTCCCTGATGCGCAGATGTTCCCAATGGAAGCGCGCGGCTTGGCATTCCAGGTAATGAACACTCAAGGAGTGATGGCTCGTCGGGTCGCGGATGTTAGAGCAGGACTGAATGTTATTGCAGGTGCGCATCCGCGTGATCCAATAAGTGTTCCTGCACATCTCACTGATCTTGGTGCTGGTGAAAAGATAACTATTGCAGTCATGCCAACACCTCCAGGAGGATCAACGCATCCAGGAATCGCCAGCGTTATCCGCGCGAGCGCAGATGCATTGTCGAATATGGGACACAACATGGTGGAAGCAACCCCTCCGTTCTATGAAGAGTCAATTCAATTCTGGAAAGAATTACTGATGGGTGATATCGCAGGTCAGACGGACTTATTACGAATGATCATGGGTGAAGGCGGACGAGCCTTCTTTGATTTCGCCCTTGAAATAAACGGAGAAATAAGCATGGAGCAATGGGTTGCCACGCAAGTAGGGCGTGACGATATTGCTCGCGAATGGCAGTTGTGGTTTGAAAAATATCCTGTCTTGTTGTCACCAACATGGACTCAACCAGCGTATGTATTTGATGCAGACATTGCAGATATCCAAGGAGCTCGTGACACGTTTGAATTGATGCGTCCTGTGTTGCCTGTCAACCTGTTAGGGATTCCGTCTGCGGTGACACCAGGCGGAATGGCCGATGGTCTCCCAGTTGGTGTTCAGGTTATAGGTGCCAGGTTTACTGATTTGCGCTGTTTGGCCATTGCTGAACAAATTGAATCGGTATTGGGTCTGTCAACACCGATTGATCCTCGCCCTTAACGGCGATCCTGCATGAACGGAAATGAATCGCGCACTGAGCGCACGACTTCTGGATCAATATCTGCGTAGATAATCGACTCTCCACTACTAGCTATTAGTTCGTCTCCGATTGGAGACACGATGCGACTATCCCCGACGTAGTCGAGGCCGCCTCCAGAACCAACACGGTTACAGCCAATGACATAGGCCTGGTTCTCAATTGCTCTGGCTAGTAATAGTGACATCCAGTGTTCACGACGGCTTGCAGGCCAATTAGCTGGTACAAGATACACATCTGTGTCTGGTGCAAGCGGCCAAAACTCATTGGAGAAACGAAGGTCGTAGCACACGAACAAACTGATCCGAATGTTATTGATAGTGATGGTCATCAGTTGATCACCGGCACGAAAATATGTATCTTCGCCACCATAAGTGAATGGATGGATTTTGTGATATCGCTGCTGTGTGCCATTTGGTGAAGCAACGACGAAAGAATTGAAAGGACGAATATCGTCTGGTTCAATTTCGGGGCAACTGCCACCAATGTGAATATTGTGCTGCGCTGCCATTCGTGATAAAAATTGCGACGATGCTCCACCCACTGGCTCGCCAATATCGTGACGGTCAACAACAAATCCTGTTGAGAACATTTCAGACAGTAAGACAAACTGGGCGCCATGTTCGGCGGCTTGTGCAATCAATGGAGATAAGTGAGAAAAGTTGGCTTCCCTGTCGCACCACACAATGTCATGTTGAATAGCAGCGAATTTCATGCCCATGCTCGTAGTTTCCGAGATGCGGCTTCGATCGTTTCTATTTTCTTACAGAAGGCAAAGCGCACAAGATGTCGTCCTTCTAATTCATTTCTCGGGTCGTACAACACAGCACCTGGTATCGCAACGACACCACACTGGGCAGGCAAAAGTCGACAGAATTCCATGCCATCACCATCGGGTCGACGTTGTCTAATGTCGGCTGTGATGAAGTACGTTCCCTCTGGCCGAATTGGGAGCAGTCCTACATCAGTTAACGCACTCATGAGTACATTGCGTTTTTGTTGAAGGTCGCTAGCCAGCGCTAAAAAGTAAGAATCTGGAAGGCGTAAACCAGCTGCAATAGCAGTTTGAAAAGGTGTGCCTCCTGCAAACGTAAACAGTTGTTTAGCCAACCTCACGGCATGGAGAATGTGGGCTGGTGCACATGCCCATCCGATTTTCCAACCAGTGGTGTTGAATGATTTTCCACCAGAGGAAATAGTGATTGTCCGCTCCCACATTCCAGGCAGTGATGCAATTGCAATATGTTGAGCATGATCAAACGTGAGGTGTTCGTACACTTCATCTGACACGACGACGAGGTCATGCTCAATGGCAACGTCAGCGATGGAGCGCAGTTCTTCAATAGTGAAGACCGTGCCAGTGGGATTGTGCGGAGTATTTAACAGAATCATTCGTGTCCGCGGAGTGATTGATCGTTTAAGTTCTGCGACATCAAATTCATATCGCCCAGATTCTTGTGGACGCAAAGTGATCGGCACCATAGTTGCCCCTGCTAGCGCAATGCAGCCTGCATATGTATCAAAGAGGGGTTCAAACACGACAACTTCATCGCCGTCGTTCAGTATTCCAAGTATTGAAGCTGCAAGCGCTTCTGTTGCCCCCATCGTGACAAGCACTTCACTATCGGCATCGTAAACAACATTCCAAAACCGTTGTTGATGTTCGCTGATTGCATGGCGAAGATCGGGTAGTCCAATGCCTGGCGGGTATTGGTTAGCCCCATTTTTAATGTTGTCTTGGGCGATCTGTAAAACGGAAGGAGGTCCGTCGTAGTCGGGGAAACCCTGTCCAAGGTTGATTGCTCCTGTTGCCACAGCGAGTGCTGTCATCTCAGCAAAAATGGATGCACCAAAGCCGTGCAGTCGCGTGGTGAGAGGTGATCTAGTGGTCACCTTGTCAGCGTATGCGTCAATGGCTATGGCTTACGCTGTCCAACCAGAAAATGCATCGATCATGGCTGTGACATCACCAAGTGGATACAGAACGGGGCAGGTGGCTCCATCCTTGATGTATTCGCGCACTTTGTTACGGGCTTCGTCCGGAGTGCCTGAGGCAGTAAGCATCTGCACAATCTCATCGGGAACGAGTTTGGATGCTGCCTCTACTTGTTCGTGAGTGGCTGGCCATGTGAGCACTTCGCCCACTTTGTCGAGCAACGATTGGGGAACACCACTGGCTTTCATGATGTGGGGTTGTTGGCCCAAATATTGGGTGACCATCATGCGGGCCATATCAAAGGCTATTTTTCTGTCTTCATGCACACTACAGACAACCAGTTGGGGGCGATCAATGTCTTGCCAACGGCGCCCTGCTTTGTCAGCGCCTATTGACAGATGCTCAATCGCTTTTTTGTTGTAGTCAGGAGAGACAAGATAGTTAAGAACAACCCCATCAGCGATCTCGCCTGCTAACTCCATCATTTGCATCCCTGTTGCGCCGAGATAGATGGGAACATCTTTAGGACGACGTTCTTGGTACACGTAATCAAGTTCAACTCCGTCGAGGTGTACAAATTCGCCATTCATCGTGACGGTTTCATTGGCAAGCAATGCACGCACCGCCGTGATGATTTCACGCATCGCCCGCAATGGCTTAGCCCGAGAAATTCCCACTTTTTCAGCTAGCGGATCCCACCAAGCACCTATCCCAAGAATGACACGACCTGGTGCTAAATCGTCAAGAGTTGAAAAGGTTGCAGCAAGACGAGCAGGATTGCGCGTCCAGCAGTCAACAACACCTGAACCAATTTTGATGCGATCTGTAACCGCAGCAAAAGCAGACATCGGAACGATGGCATCACGTACGAGACGACTGTCTGCTTGCCATACGGCTTCGAAACCTTTTTCTTCTGCATACTTCGCGTATTGCATTCCATCTTTAATGGGGTGGGCATCTTGTAAGTAAAGAGCAGCTGGGCTTGTCATGAGTTATCTTCCGGTTGTGTTTTCATCGGAAGTCGATTCCGCCATATTCCATCCGCCGTGTGCAGCGCTGCTGCCACGGCTGGGGCAGTTGGAACTAGCCCGATTTCGCCTACCCCTTTGATCCCATATGGACTACGCGGCTGGGGGCATTCGACCAAGATGACTTCAATTGGCGGAACATCTTTGGGGCGCAGAATGCCAAGTGAGCGCAATGTTTTAAAGGTGGGAATGCCATTGTGGTCGCTTGGGAAATCTTCTGTCAGCGCATAGCCAAGCCCCATGTGGACGGAACCTTCAATCTGGCCCTCGCATAAAGTTGGGTTAACCGCGCGCCCAACATCGTGAACGGCAACTACTTTTTCAATTGCTTGAGTGTCGGGATCCATCACGACCAATTGTGCTGCATATCCAAACGCCGAATGAATAGTCGGGTTCAAGACAGCAGGATCACCCATTTTTTGGGTCCAGTCAATAACGTATTCGCCCGTGTAGTCAATATTTTTTTGCATGCCATCAGCAATAGCGATTTCACACGCCCGTTGGATGCTGGCTGCGGCCATAAGAGTTCCACGACTACCGGTTGTTTGTCCGAATCCCAATTGACGAGTGGTATCAACAATGACTCGAATCGTTGATGCATCGATGCCGAGTTCTTCAACGGCCACTTGAAGTGCCACTGTATGTACTCCTTGGCCCATTTCTGTCCAACCGTGTCGCACTTCAACAGTGCCATCGTCACAAAAACGAACAACCGCCCGTGTCATCTCTCGGAATCCATTTCCCAGCCCTGAGTTTTTAAGACCAAGACCAAGACCGACTGCTTTGCCAGCAGCCACAGCGGCGTCGTATGCGGGTTTGATGGTGTCAAGACATGTTTGGGCACCGATACAACCGTCGTCCATAATTTGGCCAGGTCCCCACACTTGGCCAGGAAGAATCACATTTCTTTTACGAATTTCCCAACCCGAAATTCCAAGCATCTCTGCAAGTCGATCGAGGCAGCCTTCCATTGCAAATTGTGCTTGGTTTGCACCGAACCCGCGGAAAGCTCCGCATATCGGATTATTTGTGCGAACCGCAATCGACGACACATCAACATTTGGTGTGTGATACGGACCAGTTGCGTGGCCAGCAGCACGCTCAAGAACTTTCATTCCAACGGAGGCATACGAGCCAGAGTCGCCAATCATTCGTGCTCGAACTGCCGTAAGCATTCCGTTGGAGTCGCAACCAACGCTGTATTCCATGCGGATCGGATGGCGCTTTGGATGCATCAGGAAACTTTCTTCCCGAGACAATGTACATTTCACTGGCTTTTGCAATAACCACGCTGCCAGGGCTGTTTGGCCCTGATTCGACATATCTTCTTTTCCGCCGAATGCTCCACCATTCGAGACAAGTTCGACTACGACTTTGTCTGTGGGCACATTCAGAATGGCACAGATCTGATCGCGATCATCCCACACGCCTTGACCACCGGAGTACACATGCATTGTTCCATCTGCACTATTGGGTACAGCAAGTGTGGATTCTGGTTCAAGGAAAGCATGTTCGATGCGTTGAGTATGGAATGTTTCATTCACAACAAAGGCGCTATCGGCAAGGGCGGCGTCAGTGTCGCCTCTGCTGTATTCGCTTCTAGATAAAACATTAGAGTCGGTTCCCCACACGGCGATTTCAGGGTCATCGATTGCAGCAATCGGATCGACAATGGGACGATGCACGTTGTATTCAACTTTAATAAGTTCTGCTGCAGCACGAGCTTGTCGTCGTGTGGCTGCAACAACTATGGCAAGAACATCTCCTGCATACGATGTGCGACCGCCAACACCAATAAAAACAGGCCAGTCTTTGTAGATGATTCCGACCTTGTGTTCGCCCGGAATATCAGCTGCAGTAAATACCGCTTCTACACCAGGTGCATTAAGTGCATCAGATGTATCGATCGACACAATGTCGGCGCGGACATGGGCAGTGAGGTGTAGAGCAGAGTCCAACATTCCTGGCACTCGGATGTCATCGACATAGCCACGATCTCCGAGTGTAAGTTCTGCTGCTTCATACTTTGCGCCGCGCGAACCAATACCTCTTGGTAGTGATATGTCAACGGGTAATCCTTTAGCCACAACTTCGATTGCATCAAGGATTTTTACGTATCCAGTACAGCGACATAAATGGGCACCTAGGTGACGTGCCATATCTTCTCGTTTGAGATCAGCACCTTTTTTATCTATTTGCGATTTTGCGCGCATCACGATTCCGGGAATACAAAACCCACATTGCAATCCACCACAAGACGCGAAAGCATCAGAGAACTTTTTTCTTTCAGATTCGGCGACACCTTCAAGTGTGATGATTTCACGTCCTTGAGCTTTAGCAATGGGGTACTGACAAGACACCTGTGCTTTTCCATCAATCATCACGGTGCAACACCCACATTGACCAGAGGGTGAGCAGCCATCTTTGGCTGAGGTGATATCCAATTCATCCCGTAACGCACTAAGCAGATGAGGGTGGTCAACTGCGACTGCGACATCGCGGCCATTGACTCGAAATGAGACGCGGCTCCCCGGTGGGGCTGTATCAGTCATCTTGGGTGTGGCTATATCGGTCATATGGCGAGTTTATACATTTTGTAAAGCCAGAAGTCAACAAAATCAAGCTATTAGCTTGTGCGGACCACAGGAGACCGCCGGGCATGGGCACGGGCACGGCGGCCAAGGCTTAAAGCTGGCTGGGTTATTTGGTGTTCAGTGCGGTGGTGATGTCTGCCAACAAGTCAGTGGCGTCTTCTAGCCCGACCGAGAATCGCAACAGTCCTTCTGTCACTCCAACTGCCGCAAGCATTTCTGCTGGTAAGCCGACATGGGTGCTTGAAGCGGGATGACACACTAATGTTTCAGGGCCACCAAATGATGTAGCGGTGCGTACTAGTTTCAAATTATTGACCATCGACTCGCATGCTGTTCTGCCGCCTGTGAGTTCTACTGCAATAACAGTGCCGCCGTGGCGCATCTGTTGGCGGGCCAATTCATATTGAGGATGCGACTCTAGAAACGGATGAGAAACAGACAGTACCGACTCATGTGACTGCAAAGCATGTCCAAGTTTGAGAGCTGTTTCGTGCTGACGCGCGATGCGAACTGCCAACGTGCGAATGCCGCGCAGACCGTTCAGTGCATCATGTGGAGAGGCAACGGCACCGTGCATGACTGCGTAACTCCATACCGCATCAACAAGATCTTTTTCACCAGCTATAACACCCAGAAGAGCGTCGTTATGGCCACTTATTCCCTTCGTTGCCGAATGCAACACGAGGTCAACTCCAAAGTCAAGTGGACGTTGTCCAAGAGGAGTTGCCATCGTGGAGTCAACAACGGTGAATGGCCCAGAGATCGCACCAAGTTCTGCCAGGTTCGTGATTGCCAATCGTGGGTTTGAAGGAGTTTCGGCAATTACAAGCGCTGTTTTACCCGGAACTACAGCCGAAGCAAAAGAACCTGGCGCTGTTGGATCAACAAGCGTTGTCTCGATGCCAAAACGACGGCAAGGGTCTTCCAGAAATGACAGCGTTGCACCATAGATATTGTTCTGGGCCACAATGTGGGAACCGCTGCTACACAGCGACAAAATCACCGATGCAATGGCGCCCATTCCGGAGCCAAAAGCCAAAGCCGACTCGGCTCCTTCTAGTTCTGCAATGGCATTTTCAAACTGAGTAACGGTGGGGTTGGCAAACCGAGCGTAGAAAGCATCAGAACGCAGCCCTGTTGCACGTGCTGTGGCATCTTGCAAACTGTCTGATTCCCACACGGTGCTTGGCCACAAGACGGGCGCCAGGGATCGCGAGTTGTCGCGGCCGGCAGTAATCGCAGTGGTGTCTGGCTGATGGGGCACCGCCAAAGGCTAGCCATCATGGGGGCAACAGTAAGTGGCTATTTAGCGAATCTAGGTGATTTTGGGCATGGGTCAAGAGTGAGGCGGGTTGGGTCAGGTAGTCTGATTGAATGATTTCGTACCTAGACCCCGGCACCGGCAGCATGATTATCACAGCCATCGCTGGTGGATTCGCAGGAATTGGCGTTGCGTTCAAGATGGGCATGGCTCGCATGAAAGCTAAAGCAACAGGCAAGCAAGCGCCCGAATCTGAGTCATCTGACGACGACTCAGATTCAGCACACGACTAACCCATGTCCTCTACACATCCGGATCCAGGTTCCTTTCGTGACCCTTTGAGCAGAGTCTTCATTAGTGACGAAGTCGCGGTTCGCGCGTTCACTGCAGAGGGCACAGCCGATATTTCGGCAGTGTGGTCAAAAAAGTCAATTCAAAAAGCACTCGAATCGGGGGAACTCATTGAGTCCACCATGGTTGATGTTGCCAGTGTTGGTCTTGGAGATCCATGGACATCAGCCATGACGCACCCGAAAATTCCATTCATTTCGTATCCATACGAGTGGACGTTCTCGATGCTGAAAGATGCCGCATTGCTGCAACTTAAACTCACTCGTTCAACATTGGGAGATGGCGTTGGCATGAAAGACGCAACTCCGTACAACGTGCAGTTTTTAGGTTCTCGTGCCCAGTTCATCGATGCTGGTTCGTTTGAGGTGCGTAAAAAGGGTGACCCTTGGTATGGATACCGCCAATTTTGTGAAATGTTTTTGTATCCACTGATGATCCAGGCCTATCTCGGAGTGGGATTCCAACCATTCCTTCGCGGAGCTGTAAACGGCATCTCACCTGAGACAGCGCGCAAATTGATTCCCGCAAATTTTCGTCGTCCTCGCAAAGGCCGCTTTATACATGTTGTGTTGCACGCTGCTGCCCAAAAGCGTTTTGCGTCAACCACAGTCGAAGTAAAAAAGGAAGCCGCAAAGGCAGGTATGAACGCCCAAGTTCTTGATGCCACGATGAAGAAGATCACCAAGATTGTTGAAGGCATGAGCCTCGGTGACAAGAAATCCACATGGTCTGAATATTCTGAGCGTGGCCATTACACAGAATCAAGCCTCGATGAAAAAGAGCGTTTCGTTCGTGACGCTGTTGCGCTAACGCAACGCACACAGGTATGGGACATCGGCTGTAACGATGGTCGCTTTAGTCGTATTGCATCTGCACACTCTGACTTTGTGGTTGCAATGGATGCTGACCCGTTGGTAATCGATCGCTTGTACAACGTTTTAAAATCAGAAAAGAACGAAAAGATTCTGCCGTTGTACGTAGACATGTCAGATTCTGGTGGAGGCATCGGATGGAGAGGTCACGAGCGTCCAGGAATTTTCGATAGAGGAAACCCCGACATCGTTTTGTATCTCGCAGTCATTCACCACATGGCGATAACATTCAACGTTCCGATGGCTGCCCAGTTGGATATGTTGCGCGACCTATCTCCAGAAATCGTGATCGAAATGCCACACGCTGATGACCCGATGGTGCGCACCTTGTTGCGCAACAAGCGAGACGGAATCCACGATGACTTCAACATCGACAATTTCGAAAAGTTACTTACAGAACGCTTCAACGTGACGTCAAAGATGCTGCTTGCTGGCGGTACTCGCACGATTTTTCACGCCGTCCGCCGGGTATAGCGCGCCGCCCTTCATAGAGTTGGCGCACCTCGACCTGTAGGATGGGTGATCTTGGTGTTCGCACCAGAAAATGGCGACGTGGCCGAATGGTTTAGGCAAGGGCCTGCAAAGCCCTCTATTTGGGTTCGATTCCCAACGTCGCCTCTATATAAGGGTCACGTGTGAGCTTTTAGCGGCTGGTGTGTCGCTCGGCGCAGTGCAAAAGAGCATCGCTAGTCGTGTGCGAGTCGCACAACAAGATACGGCGACGGCATCCAGGATTATCACAGTTGTGAAACTGGTTCGTTGGTGTCTCGCAACACTCACAAGTGCCAAGAATTACTGGGTTGTCACTGAAGTCAATCTTTAGTCGTTCATCAAACACATAGAGGGAGCCTTCCCACAAGCTTTTGTCACGGTACTGATCTGTATATCGAACGATCCCGCCTTCAATTTGGTACACCTCTTCAAAGCCGCGATTGATCATTAATGCCGATAGCACTTCACAACGGATGCCGCCAGTGCAATAAGAGATCACTGGTTTTTTCTTTAAGTGGTCGTATTTACCGCTGTCAAGTTCGGTGATGAAGTCTTTCGTGGTGTTGACATCAGGCACAACTGCATTTTTGAATCGACCGATTTTTGCTTCGTAGGCGCTACGACCATCAAAAAACACAACCTCGTCGCCACGGTCGAGCACGAGTTGGTTCACTTCTTTTGGCGAGAGATGAACTCCGCCACCAACAACTCCTTGTTCATCAACGTGTAGTTCTCCCGGAACACCGAAGGTCACGATCTCGTCGCGCACTCGTACTTGTAGCCCGGTGAAGTCCTCGCCTTTTCCTTCTGACCATTTCCAATCGATGTCTTTGAAGGCCAGAAACTCACGAGTGACTCGCCGGTACTTTTTAATTGCTTCTAGTGATCCACCAACGGTGCCGTTGATTCCATCTTTGGAGATAATGATTCGACCACTAAGTCCCAAGCCAACACATAGGGTGCGCTGCCACAGCCGAATGGCCTCGGGGTCAGCCAGTGGTGTGAACTTGTAAAAAAGGAGAATCTTGGTTTCCACGATGTTTCAGCCTACCGATGGCCTGTTTGTTGCCACATCTTTTGCGAGTATCGTCAGTGAGTATGGCGGTGCACGATGTTCAATCCAGCCAGGATGACTCAAGAGCTGCCCTGCATAACGATTGTGTGCTGGTGCTTGCTGGTGGTGGAAACTTAGGTGCGGTACAAGCGGGACAGATCATTGAATTGCTTGAAGCGGGTATTGTTCCTTCCAGAATCATTGGTTGTTCCGTTGGATCATTAAACGGTGCGTTTATGGCGTCGGATATGAGTGTCGCACGTGCGCAACAGTTGGTAGATCTATGGCTGTCAGATCGTGTGAATAAAATCTTTGGTTTGCATTTTCTGGCTATCGCATCAAACTTGGTACGACGTGCTGACCACATGCTTAATGTTCATGGATTGCGGCGATTAATTGACGATGAAATTCCATTTAAGCGATTGGAACATAGCGTTATTCCGATTGATATGTTGGCGACAAACTTAAGGAGGGGTACCTCACATTGGTTTACGCAAGGTTCAACAACCGATGCGTTGTGTGCCACTACTGCATTGCCTGGAATCTTTCCACCTGTTCGCATTGGTGATGAACTATTTGTAGATGGCGGGGTGATCAACCCAAGCCCGTTCGGTCGAGCTTTTGACTATTCTCCACGTCAGGTGTGGGTTCTTGAGATGCCAAAACGTACATGGATGGTTCCGCGCCGTCTCAACATTGTCGACGTGATCCTGCGTAGTTTCACCATTGCAGCTGGCGTAACAGAGCAGCCCGAAATTCCTGGGGGAGTCGAGATGGTTCATGTTCATACCAATCTTGCGCCTGAAAAAAATCAGGGTTTGTTCGTCATGGCTGACTTTGGCAATGGCGCTAAGTACGTTGATGCAGGACGGGCGTCCATGCGAGATGTGCTGTCGCGCAGGTAAACGGGTGAATGGGCGAAGTAATCGGTGCGACTGCGTAGCAACTACCGGCTCTAAATAATGGAGAGCCGGAGAATCTTTTTGGTCGGGAACCAGGTTCGCCAGATGACAATGAATGACAAGTAGACAGGGCCCACGAGCAAGATGTAGCGCAACACGCTGTTGTCGTGTGGGTAGTTAGCAGATAACAAGGAAAATGCCCCAAAGTAAATAGTGGCAGCGGTATATGTCGACTTATGCATTGCCTTGACTCTGACAATATGAGGAAACTTCACGGTGGTGAGTTGGGCGAAACAAAAGAACACGCAAACAATGGCAGCAATATTTTTGCTGGTTCCGAGCAACAGAAAAGATGGAATCACAATGTTCCACATCGCCGGGAATCCGTTAAACCAAATATCTTCCGTTTCTTGGTCGGTGCGTGCAAACCATAATGCGCTAGTGATCAAAATGAGAGCTGCAATCATTGTTGCCAACCGAGGTGGAACGATCTGCAGATTGATGAGCAAGACGACAGGAACCACAACACATGTGACATAGTCAATGACGAGGTCAAGTACATGGCCATCAACATGGGGAGCATGAATGCCGACATCGAAGTGACGAGCGATTGGACCATCGATACTGTCGAGAATTAGGCAAGCGATTAACCACAGTAAAGCGGCACGAATGTTGTTGTCGATGACGGACTGGAGTGCAAGAAAGCCTGTGACGGCCCCGCTTGCAGTCAGGATGTGGATACTGAATCCGGTTCTGCGCTGTGATCCTGAGGTGGTTGATGGCGGCACGGCTCAACCCTACGAGTAAGAAACCCCATACGATGGGGAAGTGGCTCCAAGACGTCAATCAATGGAGCGAGGCTGGATCGTGGCCTCCATCTTGTATGGGGCTTTTAGATGTTCATTGGTAGGGGCATTTTTGCGTCAATATGGGGTCAACCCGAAGATTTTCATTGCAGTGGAGATGGTGTCTTCTGGCTTCTATGGATGGACGGGTGGTAGAGCCGTGGTCTCGATCATTGATGCGCAGTGGCATCGCCTGCGCAGATGGGGACCTTTCGCGATACTTTTTTACATCGCACCAGACGCATATGTGTTTGCCAGTGCTGGACGTATGTCTGGTGATATTTATTCACTTTTGCTGTCGATCGTTGGGGTTGCCGTTGTTGTCACGGTGGTCGGCATTGTGATTCAAGTGCGAAAGGGTCGATCCTTGAATTCCTTGCGCACTACAAGTGATAACTGTGCCGACTGAATGGTGGTTTGGGGCTGTGGGCACATTAGGGTGACAGGAGTCACCACTACGGTTTGACGCATTCGGGGGTATTTGAATGAAACAACAAGGACAGGCTTTTCGTACGCGGATAGCAAAGAAAATCAGTGTGGCACTTGCTATCACTCTCGTGGGATCAGCTATTGCTGCTTCTGGTGCACAGGCCACGTCGCATCCTGCGAAGTCAAAATACGGTGGCTCTGTCACTATAGGAATTGGCGATACCTTTCCAGGTTTTTGTGTAGGAAACATTCCAAACCACTCTGCTTTGGGCGGTTTCCGTCTTATTTATGAAAGCTTGTTCGAGCGTTCGACGAGTGGCGAATACATTGGTTCGCTTGCTACTGGATACACAACGAATGCAGACTTTACTGAGTACACAATCAAACTTCGACCTGGCATTTCGTTTACTAACGGAGAAGCATTTAATGCTGATGCTGTGAAGTTGAACCTTGATCTCAACTCAACTTTGTATAGCGCTCAGAACCCGACTTCAGATCCGTTGTTCCGGACTGCTGGGCAAGGTTATGCATCAACTGGCGTTGGTGTGAACGCCAACATGATCGATGTGGTAAAGCTTGATGATCTCACGATCAAGATAGTTCTTAACGGTCCACAAAGTGACTTTATGGGTGTTATCTATCGCGCTGGTCGCTACGTCATGCGTGCGCCGTCACAGTTGTGGGATCCAGTGACTAAGAAAGCAAACCATGCAACCAATGGTGTTGCCGCTGCTAAGTCATGTGTTAACTTTCCAATCGGTACAGGACCTTTCACGTTTGTGTCTTACACAACAGACACTCTTGAAGTGGTAAAGAATCCTAACTATTGGCGCAAAAACCCAGTCAATGGGGACAAGCTTCCATACTTGGACAAGATTACATTCATCAACGTTAAAGAGCCATCGCAGCGCTCGGCAGCAGTTCGCAAAGGAACTGTCGATGCAGCAAGTTTTGCTACTGCAGATGCAACCTTTGTGAAGGACCTGAGGTCGAAGAAGAAATCAGTTATTGGTTACACCGCTCAACCTTTGTGGTGGGGCTCATGGGTTCCAAACATAGACAAAGCAGGATCGGTTTTCACATTCAAGAACTGCCGTCTTGCTGTTGCCCATGCAATTGACTGGAAGTCGTTTAACAAAGTACGTTTCAAGGGACTAGGTACCGTTTCTGGTTCAATCGTGGGTAAAGGGCATCCAATGTTCACCATGACCAATGCGCCAAAGTTTGATGTTGCTCTGGCAAAGGACTTTGCGGCAAAGTGCCGTACCGACCTTGCTGGAAAAGAATTTAAGTTCACTTTGTACGCAGACACCTCATCGCAGTCTCAGAACAACACGAAGTTTATTAAATCGAACCTTGAAGCTGCCGGCATCATGCCTAACAATACTTATGTTGCAGAAGCTGCAGTGTTGATCGGTTTGATTTACGGAGGTCCTCTTGGAGTTACGACGATGGATATCACGCAAGGAACACCTGCTGAAGGTGACGACTCTGCTTATGTATCGATGTTCTACAATAGCACCGCGTTCCCAGTTGGACATAAGAGCCCAGTTGCTCAAACTGCAATCGGAAAGAGATTCGCTAGGACTATTGCTTTGAGTAACGTCACAGATCCAAAGGTGGATCAGTTGATCATTGCTGCTCAGGCAGCAAAAACACCAGCAGCATCAAAGGTCGCGTGGAAAGAAATGACTGCGTATTTGCAGGGTGAGGGCTACCAAATTCCTGCAGTACACGGAACCTTCTATTCATTTGTGAACAAGAAGGCGAAGTTGGGCGGAATTGGTAAGTTGCCAATTGGTACAACTAAGAACAAGTTCCCAGCAACAGTGACCAATAGGGGTCTCGAGTGGATGGGAATCTGGAAGGGTTAATCTCCTTTAGATAATCAGCATAAATTACTGCCAAAGGGGCGGTGACCGAAAGGTCACCGCCCCTTTGTGTTGCTTGCAGATTGGAATAGTTCCCGTGCCTGATGATCGACGACGGTGCTTTATCCTGTGGGCATGAGCATGACACGTCCCGCCCCACTGAAAACTGGCATCGCCGAAATGCTTGGTATTGATTATCCGATTATTCAGGCACCGATGGGGTGGATTGCGCGTTCGCAACTTGCATCCGCCGTATCAAATGCGGGTGGTCTTGGAATAATTGAAACATCTTCTGGGGAACTTGATGTCATTAAAATTGAAATTGCCAAAATGCGTCAACTGACTCAGAAACCATTCGGCGTCAATATTGCTCAAGCATTTGTGCGTGACCCTAAAATTGTTGATTTCGTGATCGAACAAGGCGTCAAGTTTGTGACGACATCTGCTGGTGACCCAAAAAAATACACGACGCAATTAAAAGCTGCTGGACTCATAGTGTTTCATGTTGTACCCACTCTCGTGGCTGCGTTAAAGGCTGTTGACGCGGGGGTGGACGGTCTTGTTGTTGAAGGTGGAGAAGGTGGAGGATTTAAAAACCCACGCGATGTTGCATCAATGGTGTTAATTCCGCTAGTTGCAGAGAATGTTGGAGTACCAATTGTGGCTGCAGGTGGTATTTCCGATGGATACGGAATGGCGGCGGCTTTTTCACTTGGTGCGCAGGCAGTTCAGATGGGAACGCGAATGGTGGCAGCTGCAGAATCACCGGTGCATGACAACTGGAAAAATGCGATCGTTGGTGCAGCTGAGACAGATACTGTGTTTCTCAATCGCTTTGGTCGCCCCGGGTTGCGTGCGTTACGCACAGAGCGCACCACCCGTCTCGAGCGTGAAGACCAAGTAGGTATGGATCAATTCGCAGACACTCAGGCTGTCTATTTCGGGGGAGATCTTGAAGCAGGGATTGCGCTAACTGGTCAAGTCGCAGGTCGAATTACATCAGTACAGCCCGTTGAACAAATTCTGTGGGAAACAGTGAATCAGTTCCGAGAAAGAGTGTCGGTACTCGAGCGTCTACGGTAGAGCCATGAAAGTTGCGCTTACAATCGTTGATCATCTTCGTCGAGCAGAGCAGGTATACGGCAACAGAATTGCCATTATCGATGAACACGACCAGCCTGCTGATTCCTGGGGATCCATTACATATGCAGAGGTAGCCCGTCGTGCCAGAGCACAAGCGGCGGCGCTTGATGCACTTGGTATAGCCCAGGGTGCTCGTGTGTGCATCGTGAGCCAGAACTCTGCACGATTGATCACATCGTTTTTTGGGGTCAGTGGTTACGGCAGGGTGTTGGTGCCTGTCAATTTCCGATTAGTTGCAGAAGAAGTTTCATACATTGTTGAACATAGTGGCGCAGAGGTTCTAATAATTGATCCTGAATTGGAAGAGGCGTTGGCGGGGGTCACTGCTAAACACAAGTTCATCATCGGGGCTGACAGTGACAAGGTGCTGTACAAGTACGACACAGAACCTCGGGCGTGGACCCCAGATGAGGATGCTACGGCAACGATTAACTACACCAGCGGTACAACTGCGCGACCTAAGGGTGTGCAGCTCACGCATCGAAACCTGTGGGTGAATGCTGCTGTATTTGGTTGGCAATTGGGAGTCAATGACCGAGACGTGTATCTGCATACCTTGCCCCAGTTTCATGCCAACGGTTGGGGAATAGTGTTTTCTATTACTGCTATGGGAGGCACTCATGTGGTGTTGCGCAAGGTCGATGGTGCAGAGATTCTGCAGCGAATCAACCAGTACGGTGTCACATTGCTGTGTGCTGCTCCAGCAGTTGGCAACATGATTCTGGATGCAGCATCTGAGAGCAATGAACCAACTCGCGCCGGCTTGGTGCGCATGGTGATGGCGGGTGCAGCCCCACCAACAAAAACTATTGAACGCATTGAAGCAGAACTTGGGTGGGAGTTTGTGCAGATCTATGGTCTGACTGAAACATCACCGCTGCTCACGATGAATCGCACTCGATCTGAATGGGACAGTTTGTCTGCATCAGACAGAGCAGTGCGTCTAGGTGCTGCAGGTGCGCCGTCGTTAGGTACCGAGATGAAGGTTGACGCTGAAGGCGAGCTATTGGCGCGTTCATCTGTTGTGATGGATGGCTATTGGAGCCAGCCTGTAGAAACTGCAGCAGCAATTGTGAATGGTTGGTTTCATACAGGAGACGGTGGAACTATCGGTGAGAACTCATATGTCACGATCTCTGACCGAAAAAAAGATGTCATTATTTCTGGTGGAGAAAATGTGTCATCGATTGAAGTAGAAGATGCGGTGTTTTCACATCCAGACGTTTCTGAAGTAGCTGTCATTGGTATTCCCGACGAAAAATGGGGGGAGATGGTGATGGCGCTTGTGGTTAAAACTTCTGGGTCGACACTGACGCAGGCTGAACTGATTGCCTATGTCAAAACGAAATTGGCTGGCTATAAGTGCCCGAAACAGGTTGAGTTCCGTACTGAATTAGCACGCACAGCCACAGGTAAGTTACAGAAATTTAAATTGCGAGCGCCCTATTGGGAAGGTCGCGAACGACAGATTAATTAGTTTGCCTACTGCAAGGTAGGCAGGTTGCTGTATGAGCAAGTAGGTTAAGGGGGTGAACGATTCTGAGATTCTCGCCGAACTGGAGCCTGAGGCAGAGAGATTGCTTAATAGGCATCTTGATAGCGCCGAGGACTGGTACCCGCACGCACTCGTGCCGTGGGAGCGAGCAGCACAACTTGCCACAGATGGCTTCTCGTATGGCGTAGAGGCCCTGCCAGAAGGCGTTCGTTCTGCTTTGCTTGTGAACCTGCTAACCGAGGACAATTTGCCCTGGTACACCCGCACTATCTCGCGCATGTTTGGTGGAGATTCTGCTTGGGGCGCGTGGGCTCAGCGTTGGACGGCAGAAGAGGGTCGCCACGCCATTGTGATGCGTGATTACATGACCGTGAGTGGTTTGGTTGACCCAACCGTGCTTGAAGACGGACGCATGGCCCAAGTGAGCGCTGCCATCGTGCCAGAGCCTGTAACGGCCGCCGACGGATTGTGTTACGTGGCAGTGCAAGAACTCGCTACACGAATCTCTCATCGCAACACCGGCACAATGTTAAACGACAAAGTTGGTTATGAGGTGATGATGAAGTTGTCAACGGATGAAAACCGTCATCATCTGTTTTATCGCGACCTCGTCACCAAACTGATTGAGTTGGACCCATCCACAGCAGTCGAGGCGTTGCATCGTCAGATCGTTAACTTTTCAATGCCAGGTACTGGTATCCCCGGATTTGCTCAGCACGCAAAGGCCATTGCCAAGGTCGGTATTTATGATTTTGCTATTCATCACGAAAAGATCATTGTTCCACTGATCTTTCGTCAGTGGGCAGTAGACAAGATTGAAGACCTGAGTGCAACAGCTGAACAAGCTCGTGATGCGTTAATGCACCATATTGAGCGAGTGGGTCGAGTGGCACAACGTCAAGCTGATATGCGCGCCTCTGCTGCAATCGCCTAGTTACGCTCTAGAGAGTAGGGAACTGGATTCTCAGTTCCCTCTTTAAAGCTTTGCCTGAAGCATTGCGGGGGATCGCCTCGATAAATCGAACTGCAGTTGGCATCTTGAAGCGCGCCAGTTTTCCATTGCAATGATCAACAACCATTTTTTGGTCGAGTAATGGATCCTTCTTTACAACTATTGCAAGGACGCTTTCTCCCCATTTTTCAGATGGAACACCAATCACCGAAACATCGGCAACTCCAGGATGGCTCAGTATGACATTTTCAATCTCTGCTGGATAAATATTTTCGCCACCCGAGATGATCATGTCCTTTAGTCGGTCTTGAATATAGATAAATCCCTCTTCGTCACGAATGGCGATATCACCTGTGACCAGCCACCCATTAACCAAAGTCTCAGCGGTTGCTTCTGGACGATTCCAGTAGCCAAGCATGATGTGATCACCTTTGACCATCACCTCGCCTGGTTCATTCACATCACACTCAGAACCATCAGGACGAAGAATCAGCACGTCTGTGTGAAAGTATGACTTTCCGGCTGATCCGGCTTTGCGTACGGCATCTTCTGGTGTAGTGACGCATGCTGGGCCACAGGTTTCTGTTAGGCCGTACACCTGGTGGATATCTATTCCCATCTCTTGGTATGCCTCAATCAGTGAAACCGGAACTGGGGCGGCGCCGCTTAGTAGCCATCGCAAAGTGGAGTAATCGTGTACAGATTTGTCGTAGACCATACGGCAAGCACCAAGCATTGCAGGCACTAGAAGTGCATTGTTGATCTTTTCAGATTTGATTAGTTCCCAAATTTTAGAAGGGTCAAAAGAACGCATCAGTACATGTGCTAGTCCGCGGTACGCAATAGCGATTGCAGGAGTTAACGCTCCAACATGAAAAAGGGGCATGGGGTCTAAATAACGGTCTCCAATGCGGAAGTCATTAGTTGCATTGAGTGTGATGAGTGCAGCCATTTGTGTGTTGTGAGAGTGCATGACACCTTTGGGCAACCCTGTGGTGCCAGACGTGTACATGATGTACAGCAGATCATCATTAAGCGCGGTGACAATCGGTTCGTGCGTTGCCTGCGGGTCAACCAAGGTATTGAAGTGTGTTGCAAATTCAGGGCAATTTTCGGCGGCACCAACATGTACCCAAGTACTTATGTCTGTCTTTGCGCCACGCGACTGCAGCTCCACAACAGATGCAACGAATTCTTCTCCAGCAACTAAAACGGTGGATCCAGAGTCCTTCAAAATAAACTCAAGCTCATCTGGGACAAGGCGCCAATTGAGAGGGGCCACGACACCACCAATTTTTGCAATAGCAAAAAAAGTTGTGAGATACTCATGCGAGTTCATCATTAACAAGGCGACCCTGTCGCCCTTTTTAACCCCAAGCGAAAGCATCGCGTGCGCAACTTGATTTGTGCGTTCGTTTAGTTGCTTGTATGAGAATCTGCGATTTGCAGACACATCGTAGAGTGCCTCATTGTCTGGATTGAGGTATGTGCGCTTGGTTAAAAGTGACCCGATGTTAATTTCCATGTTAGATATTCTGCCATATCAGCGAACACTCGCGAGTCGGTTTAGCGGGCGTATGTGACTCCACCGTCCACAATGATGGTTGAACCAACCACATAGTCGCCAGCCCGCGAGGCGAGGTACACGGCTGCTCCTGCCATGTCTTCTCTGGTGCCGATACGGCCTGCTGGAATACCTTCTGAAATCGCATCAGCATGGTCTCGTGCCACTTTGTTCATCTCTGAAGCAAAGGCCCCTGGGGCAATAGCTGAGACCACAATGCCGTCTTTAATTAGTCTCATTGCCATTCTCTTGGTCATATGAATGAGTCCAGCCTTGCTGCCGGCGTATGGGTATGTCTCTTGCATATTGACCGAGATGCCGTCGATTGAAGCGATGTTGATTACTTTGGCCAAATGTCCGTTACGAGCACCCTGACGCAACAGTGGTGCAAGTTCCTTGGTAAGAAAGAAGGGCGTCTTCAAGTTGAGATCAACTGTTTTGTCCCAGCCACTTTCTGGGTATGAATCGAAATCTTCTCCCCATGCAGCGCCAGCATTGTTGACGAGAATATCGAGGGATGATTCGCGCTCTGCAATCTGGCGCGACAAAGTCTGGATTCCTTCAAGCGTGGAAACATCCCCGGGAATCGAGATGCACTCGCCGTACTGGGATAGATCAATTGCTGCGGCATCGCATTGAGCAACTTTGCGGGCAGAAATATACACACGCGAGCAGCCATGTTCAAGGAGTCCTTGAACAATCATGTGGCCGATTCCGCGTGAACCGCCAGTAACGAGGGCGACGCGGCCATTGAGGGAAAAGATGTCTTTCATCTCGTTTATTGTAGAGGAATGAGTATGAACCCATCACCAACCGGACACCTTCGACCAAGCGAGCCTCGGATCAATCCGGTCTCTGTGGTGAGCGATGAAGTTGCAGAAATACTAAGCAAAGGCCTGAATGGGCCAAGTGGAGTTCCGCTAAATATATTTTCGACTTTGGCTCATCATCCTGCGGTGTTGAAGCGTTTCACGAACTATGCAGGATATTTTTTGAACAGGGGACTATTGCCTGCGAGGGAACGGGAAATAGTAATTTTACGTATTGGCTGGAATTGCCAATCGGTGTATGAATTTGGACAACATACTGTGATCGGTCAACGAGTTGGATTAACGATGGAGGTAATTTCAGCATTAACGACTGATCCAGCAATTGGTAACTGGTCCGAAACTGATCTCGCACTAATTGATATGGCAGACGATCTATGCAGAGATAACTGTGTGAGCCAGCCGACGTGGTTGCGTCTGGCACAACATTGGAATGAAGCAGAACTAATTGAGTTAGTCATGGTGGCAGGCACATACAGACTCGTGTCGGGATTTCTCAACACCATGGGCGTTGAATTAGATGCAGGCACACCGGGGTGGCCAACTAATTAGTTAGTCAACAACGGGATGATGGCAAGCCACGAAGTGATCAGGGGCTACTTCACGCAACTCTGGTTCTTCTGCGGCACACAAATCAGATGCCATTGGGCAACGCGTACGGAACCTGCAACCAGACGGTGGATTAACAGGAGATGGTGGCTCTCCTTGAATAAGCCCTGCGTTGATCCTGCGGTCTGGGTCTGGGATAGGTACAGAAGCTACCAACGCCTTGGTGTAATGATGCTTCGTATGGTTGTATAGCTCTTCTGGAGCAGCAACTTCACATACCTTGCCGAGATACATCACCATCACGCGTGTACTGATCATTTTAACAACTGCCAAGTCGTGCGAAATAAAGATAAGAGTAAGGCCGTAGCGGTCTTTCATGTCTTGCAACAAGTTCAGAATCTGGGCCTGAACGCTGACGTCGAGTGATGACACTGGCTCATCACAGATGATCAAGGTCGGGTCTAGGGCGAGTGCCCGAGCGATACTGATGCGCTGGCATTGTCCACCGGAAAACTCGTATGAACGTCGATCGCGTACAACAGCAGGATCAAGGTTTACCGCGAAGAGGAGCTCGTCAATTTTTGCATCGATCTCTACTTGGTTGCCCTTATTCCATACCTTGAGTGGTTCTGCCAATACAGCACTCACTGGCTGACGTGGATCAAGTGAAGAAACAGGATCCTGAAAGATCATCTGCATTGCAGGTCGCATGTCGCGAAGGTCGTTGCCTTTCAATTTAGTTAGATCTTTTGACAAGAATTCAACTTTTCCACTTGTTGGTTTAGGCAACTGCAGGATTGCTTTTCCAAGTGTCGATTTTCCACAACCGGATTCACCAACTACAGCGAAAGTTTCACCTCGCACTAAGTCAAACGAAACGCCCGACACGGCTTTGACAATCTTGTCTCGCCCTACTTTGAACTCAACAACTAGATCTTCGACATTTAAAATAATGTCTGCTCCTGGCCGCAAATGCGCTTTTCCTGTGCCAGCCATTACTGTCCTCCTCCGATTGGGAACCAACAACGATAGAAGTGGTTATCTCCAGCATCCACTAAGGGTGGTGCTTGTGCGCGACACTTGTCCTGGACGTACGGACAACGATTTGCAAATGGGCAACCAGGCTCATTTTTCGTTGGGTCTGGAAGTCGTCCTTCGATCACTGGCAGGCGAGTACCTGTTGGTGTTTCAAGTCGCGGAATTGATTTGAAAAGAGCTTCCGTGTACGGCATCTTCATATTTTTGAAGAGTGCACGAGTCGGTGCGTATTCAACAACATCTCCGGCGTACATCACCGCAATTTTGTCTGTGTGACCAGCAACGACACCAAGGTCATGAGTGACCAGGATCATTCCCATGTTGTATTCTTCGCGAAGTTCGGACAATAGTTCGAGTACTTGAGCCTGAACGGTCACGTCAAGTGCTGTTGTTGGCTCATCGGCAAACAACATTTCTGGACCACATGAAATAGCAATGGCGATCATGATCCGTTGGCGCATTCCTCCAGAAAGTTGGTAAGGAAATTTACGCAACATTAATTCTGGTTCAGGAATACGCACACGCTTAAGTAATTGGATAGCCTTTTCACGCGCGACCTTTTTATCCATGCCGAGTCGAACAGTGAGGCTTTCGGTCAACTGCGATCCAATGCGACGAACTGGGTTCAGTGCAGTCATTGGGTCTTGGAATATCATTGCCATTCCAGTTCCCCATAATTTACGGACTTCGTCTTTTGGAAGCGCGGTAACGTCCTGACCGTTATAAGTGATTGTTCCAGTCCGTGTGGCAGTGCCAGGAAGCAGTCCCATCGTGGCACGTGACAGCACAGTTTTTCCGGAGCCTGATTCACCAACCACGCCAAGACTTTCGCCTTTTAGAAGTTCGAGGTTGACATGATTGACCGCTTTGAGAGCTCCGCGGGGTGTCGCAAAAGACACCGACAGATCTTCAAGTTTGAGTAAAACGCTCATATCTTTGATTCTCTCTTATCGAGTGCTCGGCGCACATAGTCGCCGAACCAGTTACAGGAAATTACCGTGAAAGCGATAGCCAACGCAGGCATGTAGACCTCCCATGGCGAAAACTCGAGGTTGCCGCGACCGTTGGCCAACATTGAGCCCCAGCTAGCACCACCCGGAATGCCGATGCCAAGAATGGCAAGTGACCCTTCCACGATGATGATTGATCCAATTGCAAGGAATCCAATTGCAAGTAGCGCAGGAGCAACGTTAGGCAGAATATGTCGACCTATGATCGTGAAGTTTTTTGTACCCATTGATTTGGATGCCAGAACAAACTCGCGGCTTGACCATTGCAGCGTAGAGCCACGAGCGATACGTCCAAGAATTGGAATGATGACGATGGTCAAAGACATCAATAGCACCATTACTCGTCGTGGTGTTGATGCTGGATTATTTTCATCCGAGTAGGCAAGCACGGAAAGGAGAGCCAGCGACAGGACCAAGTTTGGAATCGACAACAGCACATTAAATGCAAAGACAATGACCTTGTCGACTCTGCCTCGGAAATAGGCAGAGGTGATTCCAATCGCACTTCCAATGGAGCCTCCGACCAGCACTGAAAAGAACGACACAAAGATAGATATCCGAGTGCCGTTGATTAGGCCCGAGAACATGTCGTAACCATCCTGGGTGGTGCCCAATATGTGGCTACGGTGAAAAGGACCTACACCCAGGCTGTCGTAAAAGGAATCGTCCCATTTTGGTGTGGGCCACCAATGGCCAAAGATTGCTACCAACACGACGAAGGCGACCCATGTTCCGGCAATGTAAAAACCAAATGGGCGCCTGCGTCTCTTTTTGATCACTATCACTGGTGCGTCTGCGATTTCAGTTGGATTAGACACGACGTTCTCTCGTTCTTGGATCTGTGATTGTGGTTATGACATCGACCATCGTGTTGAAAAACACATATGCGAATGAGATAAGAGCTATCAACGTCTGCATCGCAATGACCTGTCTTGCGCCAATTGAATAGAAAACTTCGTATCCAAAGCCAGGAATCACGAAGATTGTTTCCACAATGATCGTTCCTCCAATAAGGCCACCCATGTTGAGTGCTGCTGATGTCAGCAGGGTAGTGCTTGATGGTCGGAAAACATGTTTCCACAAAATACGACTGTTGGAGATCCCCTTAGATGCTGCCATGGTGACGTAGTCCTCTTTGAGGGTCGCAATAACATCCGTTCGTAACAGCCGGGTATAAGAAGAAGTAAGCCCGACAGCCAAACTTGCGACTGGAAGAATCATCAGTTTCAAATGTTCAAAGACATTCTCTGTAGGGCTGATATATCCAATTGGATCGACCCATCCGAGTTGAACTGCAAAAATAAGAGAAAATATCAAGGCCAAAGCAAATGCAGGGAAGGAGACAAGGGTGAACAATGTTGAACTAACGATTTTGTCGAATCGGGAGTTTTCCTTGTATGCAGAAATGAGTCCAAGTGGAATGGCCAACGACAGTGAAACTATTTGTGTGTAGATAATCAACTGTAATGACACGGGAAGTGTTCGCCGGACTACTTCGCTGACGGGGCGAATACCACCGTTGAGGTAGTAGTTGCCGAAGTCACCAGTGGCCATGTTTGAAAACCAATGCCAGTAGTAGCCAAAGACCCCCCGGTCAAGACCAACTTGTTCACGGATGAAATCGAGTGCACCTGCCGGTGCATTTGGTGATAGCAACAAAACTGGGTCTCCAGGTAGTAGCCACATGAGTAACGACAATAAGAATGTCGCAGTCGTGACCACCAAAAGCATTCCGAATATTCGTCGCACGAGAGTTAACGCGATTTCCATAGCCCCCCTTTGGACTTTCTAGAAGTTAGTACATAGAAAGGGTCGGTGTCTAATTGTAGACACCGACCCTTTCACTCTTTACGGAATGTTTATCCAGTTATTTAGACTTGTAAACGCCTGTCCAGTCGATGCCCCAGTTGGTTACAGTTCGCTGGGTCTTGCCCTTGACGAGTTTCAACTTTCCGATGCTTTGTTGCAGTCCACTCTTCTTTGTTGCAAAGAAGGTGTAGTAACCATGAGAAACTGAACCCATGAAACCTTCTGTCTGCAAAAATGCAGTGGATTCTTGGTATTTCAACTTAACAACATTCTTGTTGGTGGCAGCTTGGCCCGCCTTAAATGCATCGTCAACTGTTTTGTTGGCAGCCGCCGTTGGGTGGTTAAGGCTCAACACAGTTCCCACCGCGCTTGCCCAAACTGCACCTTGTGCTCCTGGTTCAATTGCTTGAGACAATATGAACGGCATGTTGAACGAAACATCTGTTCCTTCCAACAACAAGATGAAGATTGCGTCATAGGCATTCTGAGCAGCACCGGTTTTACCAGAGTTGAACGTTTTGCCAATGATAAGTGCAGATTCTTCAACAACAATGTTGGCTTTGATTCCACACTTTGACCATGTGGACTTGAAGAACGCCGAGTTTGCTTGTGACAACGTTGAAGTATCAGACGGGAATGAGAACTCAAGGGCCTTGCCGGTGGCTGCCGTGTATGCAGCCACATAAGCTTTAGAAGCTGCTGGGTCGTACTTCTGGAAGCCTCGAGTGGTGTACATAACGCTCTTTGGTCCAACCAAAGATTTAGCCACTACGTTTTCGCCTAGTGTGCGTACCTTGACGAAGTTGGCACGATCCAAGCATGAAAGAACTGCCAAACGGGCATCTTTGTTAGCAAACGGTGATCCTGTCTTGCCTTGGTTCAACCAAAGCGAAGGATAATACTCAACTCTTGACTTGAATTCCTTCACAGCGGTCCTACGCAAGCGCAGATCCTTAATATGTCTGGCCTCGGTAGCACCAGAGAACATCCCTGCGTCATACTTTCCAGTACGAAGAGCAGCCGCGCGCTGTGAAGCTTCTTTCACGTTCGTAAACGTGATCTGATTAAGGTATGGCAACTTGGCTTTAGTGACTGGATCTTTACGCCAGTAACTTGCGTTTTTGTACACGATGAGTTCATCAGTGCTGGATAGTTTGTAATCGTCAGCGACCTTGAATGGTCCTGTTCCGATTGGCTTTTGCGAGCAGATTGTTTTACCGCTTATGAACTGTGCAGGTGAGCGCATGAAGAATCGTCCAGATGCATACAACGTGTTTGGAAGATCATTTTGTCCACGAACAAGAGTGATTTTCACTGTTAACGAATCAATGACTTCGATATTCTTGAAGTTTCCAAGAAATGCTGTACCTGTGCTTAACTGGTAAGTCGAGGCTGCCCACGCGGTATCTGCAGGAACTGCTATTCCGTTTGTCGTGAGAGCCCCACCTGCAGCAACGTCAATTGTTCCACCTGAAGCAAAGGTTCCCAGTGCTGCAAGGAACGCTGCGGTCCCTTTTGATGTTGCGGTAGATGCAGTGGTTGCAAAGTTGAGTCCAAGAGCTGCTGCTAACGGCGCTGCTGGTGCTGTTTGCAAAAATCCAAAAATCGCAAGAAACTTAGGGTTCGCATAGAAGCCTGGTATCGCTGCCTGAGCCACTGCAATTGAATTCTTTCCTGACGAATAGTCAAGGTTGAGCTTTACTGCAGCTGCATCAAACACGGCTCCATCGGAGAACTTAATATTTGGCCGCAGCTTGACGGTCCATTCCTTCAAGTCAGCAGACGGATACGCTGATGCGGCCAAAAGACCCACCATGTCGCCACCGATGGTCTTTTCAAAAAGCCCTTCGTAAATCGTGCGTTGTGCCATCAAGGCGGAGTTCGCGTTGTTGTCACCAAAACAGAATCCGGGGAAGGTGTCAAAAATGGCAACCTTCACGCTTCCGCCGTATTTGGAAACATGCTTGGCAGCTTGACTTCCTGTGGTGGCCACAGTTGACACCGCAATAGTTGCAGCAAGTGCCACACCTATGCGACGCATAACTTGTGACCGTGTGGTCTGACGTTTTGTCATTTGAGTTACCCCCGAGTTTTGCACACCACTGTGGTATGACACTCGTCACGGTAGCACTCTGTGCTCGGGTAATGCCATAAAACGGCACAAATACAACTTGTGTCAAGCAAATAACCACGAATGGCCTCCGACAATCCGGCAGGAACGATCCTGCCAGTGCCCAAAGGTGTTGCTAGTACACAGAAAGGGCCAGTGTCTAGTTCTAGACACCGACCCTTTCACTCTTTACGGAATGTTTATCCAGTTATTTAGACTTGTAAACGCCTGTCCAGTCGATGCCCCAGTTGGTTACAGTTCGCTGGGTCTTGCCCTTGACGAGTTGCAACTTTCCGATGCTTTGTTGCAGTCCACTCTTCTTTGTTGCAAAGAAGGTGTAGTAACCATGAGAAACTGAACCCATGAAACCTTCTGTCTGCAAAAATGCAGTGGCTTCTTGGTATTTCAACGCAGCAACATTCTTGTTGGTGGCAGCTTGGCCCGCCTTAAATGCATCGTCGGCTGTTTTGTTGGCAGCCGCCGTTGGGTGGTTAAGGCTCAGCACAGTTCCCACCGCGCTTGCCCAAACTGCACCTTGTGCTCCTGGTTCAATTGCTTGAGACAAGAGGAACGGCATGTTGAACGAAACATCAGTTCCTTCTAACAACAAGATGAAGATTGCATCGTAAGCGTTCTGAGCAGCACCGGTTTGGCCCGAGTTGAATGTTTTGCCAATGATAAGTGCAGTTTCTTCAATGACAATGTTGGCTTTGATTCCACACTTTGACCATGTGGACTTGAAGAACGCCGAGTTTGCTTGTGACAACGTTGAGGTGTCAGATGGGAATGAGAACTCAAGGGCCTTGCCGGTGGCTGCCGTGTATGCAGCCACATAAGCTTTAGAAGCTGCTGGGTCGTACTTTTGGAAGCCTCGGGTGGTGTACATAACGCTCTTTGGTCCAACCAAAGATTTAGCCACTACGTTTTCACCTTTTGTGCGTACTTTGACAAAGTTGTCGCGGTCCAAGCATGAAAGGACTGCCAAACGGGCATCTTTGTTAGCAAACGGTGATCCTGTCTTGCCTTGGTTCAACCAAAGCGAAGGATAATACTCAACTGTTGACTTGAATTCCTTCACAGCGGTCCTACGCAAGCGCAGATCCTTAATATGTCTGGCCTCGGTAGCACCAGAGAACATCCCTGCGTCATACTTTCCAGTACGAACAGCAGCCGCGCGCTGTGAAGCTTCTTTCACGTTCGTAAATGTGATCTGATCAAGGTAAGGCAACTTGGCTTTAGTGGCTGGATCCGTGCGCCAGTAGTTTTCGTTTTTGTACACGATGAGTTCATCAGCGCTGGACAGTTTGTAATTGTCGGCAACCTTGAATGCTCCTGTACCGATTGGCTTTTGTGAGCAGATCGTTTTACCGTTTATGAACTGTGCAGGTGAGCGCATGAAGAATCGTCCAGATGCATACAGCGTTTTTGGAAGATCATTTTGTCCACGAACAAGTGTGATTTTCACTGTTAACGGATCAATGGCTTCGACGTTCTTGAAGTTTCCAATGAATGCTGACAATGTGCTCAACTGGTATGTCGACAGCGCCCATGGGGTATTCGCAGGAACTGCTATTCCGTTTGTCGTGAGAGCTCCACCAGCAGCAACGTCAATTTTTCCGCCTGAAGCAAAGGTTCCCAGTGCTGCAAGGAACGCTGCGGTCCCTTTTGATGTTGCGGTAGATGCAGTGGTTGCAAAGTTGAGTCCAAGAGCTGCTGCTAACGGCGCTGCTGGTGCTGTTTGCAAAAATCCAAAAATCGCAAGAAACTTAGGGTTCGCATAGAAGCCTGGTATCGCGGCTTGAGCCACTGCAATTGAGTTCTTGCCTGACGCATAGTCAAGGTTGAGCTTTACTGCAGTTGCATCAAACACGGATCCATCGGAGAACGTAATATTTGGCCGCAGCTTGACGGTCCATTCCTTCAAGTCAGCAGACGGAGACGCTGATGCGGCCAAAAGGCCGACCATGTCGCCACCGATGGTCTTTTCAAAAAGCCCTTCGTAAATCGTGCGTTGTGCCATCAAGGCGGAGTTCGCGTTGTTATCACCGAAACAGAATCCAGCAAAAGTGTCAAAAATGGCAACCTTTACTTTTCCACCGTATTTGGAAACATGCGTTGCAGCTTGACTTCCTGTGGTGGCCACAGTTGACACCGCAATAGTTGCAGCAAGTGCCACACCGATGCGACGCAACATTTGTGATCGTGTTGTCTGACCTTGAGTCATTGAGTTCCCCTTGTAACCGTTCGCACCTTTGTGGTGTTAACAGATGTAATGGTAATCATGTGAATATTTTTAATTGCTGTTAAAAATATTCACTCACTCTGTGAACTTCGACACAGTGAATGAAAGTTTTGTCATCGGGGATACAGATGAACTTTGATAGCTCCTGAAGATTTATCACCAGCACTGTTGAAAGCTTGTACGGCATCTTCAAGTGAAAAAGTATGTGTGACAATAATTTTTCGTAGATCAGGAAACCGAGACAACAGTTCTGCTGCTGTTGTGAAATCGTTGCTGGAATGATCGTGATTATAAAAAATTGAGGGGATGATCGAGATTTCTTTCATCATCACATTATTGGAAAGTTGCACTGGTGACCAGAACATTCCGAATTCAACGATTGAGCCACATGGACGTGTGCTCTCTATACACAAATCGAAAGACGCTTGAGTACACACTGCATCAAAAGACACGTCGTAATCGTTGCCTAATTTGGTCGGCGTGTTGGCCCCAAGATCGTTTGCTGCTCGTACTTGATGTGGGTGCCGAGCAGCAATGTCGACGGTGATGCCGATGTCAATTAATGCGGCTGCGGTAAGTAGTCCGATTGATCCAGCTCCGACCACAAGTGCTTTCATGCCTGGTTGGAGATGAGCACGGTTGATTCCATGAATAACAACAGCCAGAGGCTCGACAAGAGCCACGTCGAGAGGTGATATTCCAGCAGGCATTTCAACGAGACGTGATTCTTCTACGCATACATACTCGGCTAGGCCTCCATTAATAGAAGCGCCATGCAAAGACGACGCTGCTGAGCGACAGGTGTTGGGGATGCCGCGCGTACAGGACGCGCATGATCCGCATTCACCAGTCGGGCGAACAGCAACGAGTCGACCGTCGGGGAGTGTTCCACCGAATTCATGTCCAAGAATGACTCCTGATAATCCGCCAGCAACAAGGTGTAGATCACTTCCACAGATTCCTGTTGAGGTGACAGTAATAATCATGCCAGTGCCAGACGGTGCTTCAGCGTCGATGACGTTAATCAATCCGTTGTGGGAAGTTACTGCGCGCATTTAGGTTCCTTGAGTTGTTGCTGGAGTGTCTGTGGTTGTTGTCGTGGTGGTTGAATCAACGCTTGTTGTTGTCGAGTCAACAATGGTCGTGGATGTCGTTGTTGTTGCATTGATGATATTTGTGCCATAGGTGATGATTTGTGATTGCATCCATGCTGCACGTGTTTTGTATCCGCTGACTGTGAGATGAACTCCGTCGACGATGTAGCGGCTTTTCCCAGAAGGAACAAAAGAAGTAGACCAGTCAGCAATGTGCAAATTTGGATATCTAGATTGGGCCTTGCGCAGTTCGCGGTTAAACCGCACGCCGCGTGCACGCCAATCGGCACGACCAGTTGGAGAGAACTTAACGTTGACCCACAACACCGGAATCTGGCCAACTTTTGTCATTAGTTGATCGATGACAAGACGCGGGTACTTGGTCTCTCTGCGAGAGATCATGTCGTTCGTGCCGAGCGCTACAACTAGTGCTGTGATATTTGGTGTCGTTTGTAGACGTTTGCTTATCGTTTGGATGCCATGCGATGTTCTTCGTCCGGCTTTGGCGTCGAGAATGACGCCGCTCCAGACCTTCTCAGCTCTCAGTTTTGTGGCTAATGCACCAAAGGCATTGGCACCGATGGTCAGGCTGTCTCCAACAATGAGTAGTTTGCCTTGGCCGTTTGGATTGATCGAAGCCTGCTTGGCCTGAACGCCGATGGGTGCGACATAGACAGTCCCTAAGCCGAACAAAATAATGGCGACATATGCCCCTAAACGTTGGGTGAACTTTTGTCTCGATGTCAAGATGCGTTTGTTCACCTAGTCATTGTGGCAAGGTTGATCAATGATTCGTAGACACTTCCTGACATATTTGGCGTTGTCAACCATGGCCATTGCCCAACCGATACTGGATTTGTACGGCAAAAACGTCACAATATTTTCAGCAGCAAAGCTTTCAAGGCTGGACGTAGGGCTGTTTTTGCTTGTGGTGCTCTTGTTGCCGGCGTTGATAGCAACAGGTATTGATCGTTT
>Ga0335396_10000305_pt1 | contig 66765 bp, 47 predicted proteins | sample FRY02_FD_205743 | JGI IMG/M metagenome (GOLD analysis project Ga0335396, IMG submission 205743) | Freshwater microbial communities from Lake Fryxell liftoff mats and glacier meltwater in Antarctica - FRY-02 (spades assembly) (version 2) | ecosystem: Environmental > Aquatic > Freshwater > Ice >...
TTACCGTTGGAGTACTGCAATTATCTGTCGCATTCAATGTAGCCGCAGCGGGTACGGCATCAGGACAGCTGATCTCGATATCTGCTGGTGCAGGATCTAACACAGGAGCTGTTGTATCATCAAAGGTAATGGTCTGAGTCGCGGCCGTAGAATTCCCACAGTCATCCGTAGCCGTCCATGTTCTGACTATGGTTCCTGAACAGGAAGGAACACCCGTTTCTGCGAACACTACACTTGCAGAGCCACAGTTATCAGTAGCTGTGAGGGTGACTGCTAGAGGAATATCATCAGCGCATGACAATGCTATATCTGCTGGTGCAGGATCTAACACAGGAGCTGTTGTATCATCAAAGGTGATGGTCTGAGTCGCGGCCGTAGAATTCCCACAGTCATCCGTAGCCGTCCATGTTCTGACTATGGTTCCTGAACAGGAAGGAACACCCGTTTCTGCGAACACTACACTTGCAGAGCCACAGTTATCAGTAGCTGTGAGGGTGACTGCTAGAGGAATATCATCAGCGCATGACAATGCTATATCTGCTGGTGCAGGATCTAACACAGGAGCTGTTGTATCATCAAAGGTGATGGTCTGAGTCGCGGCAGTTAAATTACCGCATCCGTCTACGGCCGTCCATGTTCTGACTATGGTCGAACCACATGCAGCTGTGCCTGTTTCACTGAAGGTCGGAACTACTATATCACAATCATCAGAAGCGGTCACTGTGGCCACTGCAGGTGCAAGGCACTCTACCGTGATGTCAGCGGGTACACCTATGAGTACAGGAGAGACCAAGTCTTCTTTCACAGTGAAGGTCTGTGTGCATCTGGCTGTGTTCCCACTTGTATCGGTCGCTTTGAACTTGCGCAGATACGTATGGATGCAGCCATTCACCGACTCTTGCTGGTTAGTCAGTATAACACTAGCAACCTCGCAATTATCTGTAGCCACTACTTCGCCCAGATCCACTGCTGGGAGTGATTGATTGCATGCTAAGTTCTGATCTGGCGGACATACGATGCTGGGCTTGGTATCATCTATGAAACTGACCGTTTGTTCACAGGTTGCTATAGTTCCGCATATATCGGTCACGGTGAAGCTGCGTATCATATCTTCAGTACACTGAGGGTCTAGAATATCATCAGAAAAGATATTGCTGGCCAATGCCGCACAATCCTGTATGCAGATCTCCACTTCTCCGATGGAAGCAGTGGAATAATCATCTCCTACATTCACAGTGATATCAGCCGGACAGACAATGACCAAGGGACCTGCGAAGCAGGCTCCGGCAAGAACATTGTTCGATATTCCATTCCCTGTGCCCGTGGGATTGCTGATTGCATTATAGGGGCCTGAAGGATCTCCCCAATAATTATCACATGCATTCACTATACCATTGCTCAGATTGTTTGACAGACCGAGCGTTGAATTATCCTTGATGATGTTATTCCTGATGATAGGCTGAGCAGCCTGAACTACGATCCCTGTTCTAGATCCTCTGATCTTGGATTTTTCGACAAGAAGGTCAGGGGATTCTGTATAGATTCCTGCGTCCATTGAAGACAGGCTATAAAAACCCAATCTATTCAGACTGCAGTATTCCAAATGATTCTCAATACTGCCTGCACTGAAGATGATAGATCCACCTCCCGTTGAGCCTGGGCCTGAGAATCGAATGCTGTCCTGCGCTGTGCCAAGAGCGGCCAAGGATCCATTGACCAACAGGTCTGCAGCGTAACTTGCAATCTCTACATTAACACCTGGTTCTATCAATAACCTAGTATCCGCATCGACAGTTATATCAGCAGCTATCAAGTAAGTGACACCCGTTGGATCCATCAGTGGCCATATCGCTTCTTGAGATATTGAGGCCGCAACGAGTTGGACTTCATCTACAGAGTTATCATGTCCGAAACCATTCAGGGCGTCAGGTAAACTATTGATATGTATGGTTCCGCCAAGACCACAATATGTGAAAGAAAGATGGTCGGCTGTGACACTGGCTTCTCTAATTCTCAATCCTGTATCAAAAGCAGACAATGAGAAGAAGCCAAGTGAATCAAGGTTCATATAGTCCAGTAAACCTACACTTGCTGAGTCGAGGACCAATGAACCTCCTCCATTTTGATTAGATGAGAATATTCTAATGGGATCTAAAGCAGTTCCTGTAGCCTGGATCGCACCTTGCACTATGATATCTACGGAGTAGTCGAGCAGCTCTATATGCACTCCGGCATCGATGGTCAATGAATCTCCAACAAGTACATTCTGATCACCTTGAAGTTCATAAACCAAGCCATTCAGATCGGCCTTAGGCCAGGTGCTGGACTTGTCCAAGGTCAGAGTTAATAATCTGATCCTATCTATGTCGTTATTGCCACCAAGACCTGAGACTGCACTCGCATCAGCTGTGATAGAACGGACTCCGTTCAGTCCGCAATTGAAGAAAGAACAACGGTCCATGATCAAGTCGGATTCTTCTACGTAGAGGCCAGTATCAAAATCACTCAAGGCGAAGAAGCCTAGATTAGAAAAGCCCGCATAAGAGAACGCAGCAGTGCTGCCATCAAGCAGTACGACAGACCCTCCACCATAGTTCAGGTTTGAGGAACTAAAGGTTATTGAATCGGATATATTACCAATTGCGATTAGTTCGCCTTGGATTTGTAGATCCACGTAATAATTGTTCATATCTATATCCACTCCAGCTTCAATGGTCAAGGTCTCAGCAAGAGGGCATATCTGGTCATCTGTCATTTTATATGTAAAGCCATCCGGGTCGATATTGGGCCAGGTGCAGGTACGGTCTAAGGTGGCAGGAATAAGCTCCACTATATCCACTGAATTATTCGCTCCGATATTCGATAGTACAGAAGCATTTGCTTTCATATGGACAACACCGCTTAGTCCACAGTTATCGAAAGAACAGTGATCCATGGAGAGGGCGGTATCTTCTAAGCGAAGCCCAGTGTCGTATGCGCTCAAGGAGAAGAAGCCTAGATTTTCAAACCTACAATAGGACAAAGAATGTGAATTCGTGCTCGCTTGAAGGACCAGGCTACCACCTCCGTAAATTGAGCCATTGGTGAACCTAATGCTATCTAAGGCAGTACCAATGGCTATCAGCGTTCCAGCTACAAGAATATCTTTATCATAGTTATTGAAGTTTATCTCAACTCCAGGCTCCACGGTTAAAGTGAATCCATCAGGTATCGTATAATCTGAAGTGAGGACATACGGGCTTCCTGCAAGGCTCAGCGTCACGTTTGTGGTCACTGTGCCGCCTATGTCAGTTGCAGTCATGGGCATGGATACTGCCATGAAAAGTATCGGTAATAAGAGGTTGAGATGTTTCATTGGATTTGGTTTTATTCTATTCGACTTTCAAGGAACTTGTAATGGAACAAAGGTGAATTGAACGGCCTGTTTGGCGTTCATACTTTAGTATGATTTTACTCCAGGCTTGAACGGCATCCTTAAAAACTATTTATAAATGACTGAGTGAGCAAGGTGCAATTTCGGAGGGAAAACCATTTTATTTGCTGAGTTGAATGATTTTCGGGTCAAGGGCTTAGAAACCTTTCTTACTACCTAACCAGATCGAATGGTCTTCCCTAACTTGAATCTTATCCCGCTCTCCTCATCCCCTCAAGGGATGCCCTATGGCCAGTCCAAGTGTAATAATTTGTCAAAAAATTTGTTCGGTCGACTCCCCCAGATGGTCAAAGGGCAGCGTGGAAAAAGAGGCAACTGTCTCGCTGAGAATTGCAAGACGTGACTTATGTGGTTGACACAATAATTTCTTTTATAAACGCGATCACGAAGATGATCACAGTGGTCAGCCAATTATTGTTTGAATGAAAATTAATGGCTTGTTTTTATCCCTTCAACCTCCACACAATGCCCACATTCACACTTATCACCTGTCCTACATTTCTCCCTGTGAGGATATAGGAGCCGCCTAGGAATGCGCCTAGGGTAGGAATGAATGGGCGGTAGAGTGTAGCTCCTAGTTTATGATAGTCCACGCCCAGCTGTCTGAAGCTGCATGGCAACGGTGTGCCTCGGTAGTCCAAACCTCCATCGCTCTGTTGCATATCATACCAGATATCCCAGTAGAAATTTTCGCTGGCACGGCCTAATTTTAAATTTCCCTGGCTAGCATCAGGAATGGGAGAGCCCTTGAGCAGATAGGAATACTGCCCAGTGATGAACCATCCTTCATTGGTCTGAAAATGAACTACAGGCCTGAGGTCCAATACCTGCGCCTGTTGACCTATAGAAGATCCACTCTCGGTCTCATAGTCGGATACATTCATTGAGAACCCGGCTGCCATATGAAAGGAAAGGCTAGAAGAACTCAGCTGCTTTTTAATTACTTGGTATTTCAGATAGGCAGAGGCATCCTGCAGATCCGCCTGGGTTCCAATACTTATAAATGGCAATGACGCAAAGAGTGTCAGCTTATCATGCAATCCCGCTGAGAGGAAGACATTGGCCGTGAATCCACTGCGGTCTAAGCCAATTTTATTGGTCCCGGCAAAGTAATCCTTCGAACTCATATTCCCATATCCAGCACCCAGTTCAATGACCCCCGCCCCTTTATGGAATCCGTCTACAGGAGATTGGGAGAGGAGGAAAAGGGAGGTAAGGGAGAGGATTGTGAAAGAGAAGAGGGTTTTCATGGAGAGCATTTATTGGTGGAGTAGTTATGAGCGGAGTAGTTATAAATAGAGTGCGTATGAATTTATGTGAAGTGTTCTTTTGTTAGCCAGCAACTAATAATTAATAACGCTTTAACAATTGATATAAAATCATTCTAATTTTAATTTCCTCACCGTCCATCCATTCTCATCCTGCACTTGGATAAGGTAAGAAGCTCTCGCCAAAGAACTGAGGTCTATGGGATGGCTTTGATCGCCCTTATTCAAACTGCCTTCACGGATCTGTTTTCCATTCATGCTGCTGATGCGATAGCTGAATGCTCCTTCAGCTCGGACAGTGATGGGTCCACTGCTGGGGTTGGGGAAGAGATTGAATCGGGGAGAAGCGATGGCTTCAGACAGTCCTATATCATCCAATTGTAAAAGGTCATAGGAATAGATTGATCGGCCATAGGTTCCTGCATAGAGCATCTTGCTGGGTGCATGAAGTTTCAATTGATTCACGATGATCCCCGGTAGGTCATTGCCCAGAATATCCCAATTTCCTCCATCATCCTCGCTGTACCATACGCCCATATCGGTGGCTATGAAAAGGCGTTCCTCGGTGATGTCCATGATGATATCATTGACTGGGAAATCTGGAAGGTTCCCTGAGATGCCTGTCCAATTGAGTCCGGCATCTGTGGTCTTGAAGATATGGGGAGCGAAATCCAAGAGCTTATATCCGCTGAAAGTAACATAGCAGATACTTGCATTTTCAGGATGTACCGCAAATCCCGTCACATACCTATCAGGAAGATCAGCATCTACTTGGGTCCAAGTATCGCCACCATTCAAGCTGCGTTGCACATTGCCATCATCCGTCCCAACATAGATTGTCATCTGATCCTGATAGCTGGCGCCAATGCTAGTGATAGTGCCATATGCCGCAGAACCTGAAGGATGCAGCCCATCAGTCAAATCAGGACTGATCGCATTCCAGTTCAAAGCTCTATCCGTGCTGCGATAAAGATGATCAGAGCCATAATAAAGTACTGCGGGATCAGCAGGTGAGAGCAGCACGGGTGTGTTCCAATTCGTCCGATCATTCGGGTCCACTCCGCTCAAGGCATTATCCATAGAGAATCCGCCATCGCTAGAGCGAAAGAGGTTTCCCCATTGATACTCGGCATAGACGAAGCTATTGTCAGAGTAATCTACATTGACGTGGAATCCGTCACCGCCTAGAATGGAACTATAGTCATTCACTGCTCCTGTCAAGGTGCGAATGGTGTTATTATCCTGGGTCCCGGCATAGAGGCGCTCAGGTTGTGTGAAATCCACTTCTATGCGATAGCATTGTGTGAGAGGAAGGTTTTCAATATGTTCCCAAGAATCTCCGTTGGTGAATGAGAGATAAACTCCGCCATCATTCCCTGCCAAGATAAGATCTGGATCTTGTGCAGAGAAGTCCATGGCATGATGATCCACATGCATACCACCGACACTTTCAAAAGATTCATTGTCCACATTCATGCGTGAAAGCCCTTGGCCCAATACCCATACTTGACCGGGTATATGCGGATTCAATCTTAGATTCCCGAAGTACCATCCAAAGGTACTGTTGATGCCTTGCAATTGTCCGTTGGAGATCTCGGTCCAAGAATCTCCGCTATCGCCTGAGCGATAGAGGGCGCTGAATTCGTTAGTAATGCTGTTGCTGGTATAGCTGGCGCAGACAACCCCAGGTTCTGAGGGAGACATGCAAAGGCCTATTCTTCCAGTCTCGGTATCGCTGATGGGAAGACCATTGCCCAGAAGTTCCCAAGAATCTCCGCCATCCTCACTGCGCCATACGCCTGAAGTGACCCCGCCATAATCGCGTATCCACGGATATCGGGTACGCTCCCACATAGCTGCGAATATCCGATCGCTGTTCTGAGGATCCATCACTACATCTATACATGCTGTGCTATCAGATACGAAGAGCACCTGCTCCCAGCTTTCCCCACCATTCTCAGTACGATAGACCCCACGTGTCGGACTGGTCCCATAAAGCACTCCCGTAGCTGCGGCAAATACACGGTCCTTATCCACAGGATCCACGATTATGCGTCCAATGTGCTGTGAATCATGCAGGCCTATGTTCTCCCAGGTATCACCACCATCATTAGAGCGATATACGCCATCACCATAATAAGAGCCCGAATCGAAACCACCGTTGGCTTCTCCTGTTCCTAGATAGATTCTATTCACATCAGATTCAGCGATGGCGAGGCTGCCTATACTGGGGCGTCCCCATCCATCGAAGATGGCTTCCCAGGTGACACCTTGATCATAGCTTCTGAAAAGGCCGCCTGTTGAAGTTCCAATAAAAAGATGATCATCATTGACAGGAGAGAAGCAGAGGTCGGTGATGCGTCCACCGGTATTGAGCGGTCCTTCCTGTTCCCAATTTCCAATAGAAGGACTGCGGTTCTGCGAGAAGATTTTATAGTCCTTCCAGACCTTATTCACCGCCTTCATATCAAGTATTGGAGCAGGATATGCACGTTGCATATACATCCATTCACCTGGATATTCACCGGGGATTTTCTTGGTATCAGCACAGCTATATATCAGCCCGATTAGCGCAAGGAAATAGAGGATTTTTTTCATAGGCTGAAAATAGGGAAACGGAGGGAAGGAGCAGGGAGGAAATTTGGGCGATTATGGGGATCTAGAGAGCGGTTCTGTAGTTCAGGGTTTGCTTGGTCTTGAAGTTCTGAGATTAAGAGGATGCTGGCGCGCGCTGCCCTTTAAGTTCTTGAAGGAAGGCATTCGCAGCATTCAAGGTTGCGAGTTCAGAGTTTTGTATTTCCCAGGCTAGTTCCTTAAAAAAACTAATGCCAACCACAGCGAAGAGTGGACCATTCTTTGCCAGGGAGCCTATCAACAATGCCTAAAAAAATCACCTAACCTGCCCATTCGAAGCGCCTCTCTTAGCGCCTCCTCTGCGCTTCTTCTTCATCGCGGGATTCGGACCTGCTGTAGGGCATTCTCGGGCCGGGCGTTTGCGCAGCCACATGAATCGGAGAGTAAATACCACAGGACGGTATTTGCTGTTAAAATCAGTCCTGCGAGAAACGAGTCCATCGAAGGGAAGGAAATTCTGGATGGGTGTCTCGGCAGTGAGGCTGAGCCAGCTATATGCCGAGGTCTTATACCCGAATCCGATCTTATAATGCAGATGTACTTGGAGATCATCTGGATTGGTCATGCGCGTCATAGCAGCCACTCCACCGAAGTAAGTGTAATCGTTTATGAGGCGATATTCTACATCAGCACCTAGACCTTGAATGAGGTATTTCCTATCGTCTAAGGGGAAGGCCTTGTTCAAGTTCACGCTGAGTCCAAGGACATCTTCTTGGAATTCACCTCCGCCAGCCAAGAGGGGCTGAAGCACATGCGAGGAGTCCGGAACGACTTCGGCAAGGAAGTCTTCCTTTCCGCGTAATTGACGATAGGTCAGGCCCAAGTCTACATAATCGAAGAAACGCTCTTTGAGAATCCAGAACATGCCGCCTTCTAGAGCAAAACCCAACTTTCCTGCTGGATCGAAGTTCATGAGATAAGAACCTGAATCAGGCAATAGGATGTATGCAGGGAGTTCTTGGGAATAATCCTTCTGACTGAACATAGAGGTAGCTCCAGCCCCTAGGAACCATCCTGAAGCACGGTGATTCGCATCTACCATGAACATACGGTCACCTGTACCGCGCTGAGCAGAGAGAACTTGGCTTAAAAGGGCAATAGATAGGACGAGTAGGAGGCTCTTTTTCATAGCAGGATTGAGTGGCATACCAAAGAACGGATAAAAGCAGGGCTTTATTCCTCGAGTGCATCGCGTTGTCCACATTAGATCATGAAACCTTAAGGGTCTTATGTGCGTAGAACAGTACTGGAGATTAAGTGAGAGAGAAATGTGGAAAATGAGTTCTTCTATGAGGTATATCCTCTTCGGCTCAGGGTTCGTCTGGGCCTTGACAACAGTTCAAATCGTAAATGCGCAAGAAGCTGCAACCTGTGTAGAATGGGGTGAGTATAAGGAATGTCCAGAGTTGGGGGTCAATACAAGGCTGCTCAGAGAGCATCCAGAGCCTGATTGCATGCAGCCTGAATTTGCACCTTGGCGATATGATTGGAACAGTGCAGATTTGCGCAGGGATGTAGCCGATCTGCATCCTAAAGTCTTACGTTTCCCAGGAGGTACTGTAGGGAATTATTGGTGGTGGACCAATGAAACCCGTCAGATTATAGGGAATGATGGTGCTATGCATCAGGTGGATATGTGCGAGGCTTCTACCATCGGATTGAGTGAATCACTCTTCATAGGATGTAATGGTCTCAATCTGGATTTCACATCAGACCGGTATAATGATGTGGTTAAGAAAACTACCATCACTTTAGAATCCTTTAAAGAAGCCGTGACCCATTTCAAGGAAGAAGAAGGTCTGAATATCCAAGAGATGTTCATGATCTCGATCTTGGACCCATTTTATTACATCGGCAGTCCACATCTTGAGGCCATATGTCCTGATGCTTCTTATGAAGTGATACGAGATACCATCATGAATAATTCGATCCTTCGTGCTGAATTGCAATTGGATAAGATATTAGAAGTTTATTGCGGTGGATGCGCAAGTTCAGATGAGATTTTTGATTTTGAATTAGGCAATGAAAGTTATCTGCAACGTTATGGAAAGTATTTCCCAAGGCCTGAATGCATAGATATGGCCAACGTATGTAATGACTGCTATCCTGATATATCACTTTATGCAGATATCTGCGAAGCGTTGATTCCCATGGTGCGCCAGCGCTTTCCCAATTCACGTGTTTCTGTGAGCGCGACCAGGGATATATTGCACTTGCCCTGGAACCAAGTTCTGATAGATCGTTTTGGTTCAGGGCCTATACAAATAGATGCAGCAGTGATGCATTACTATCCTAAGTCCATGGACCTTGATAGCTTGAACGCCAATGTGTGTACATCCGTTTCTGGTAGCTATGATCCAGATAGGGTCTTGCATTATCAGCAGAAAGCCATCCGTGATATTACAGAACAGAAACGGCTGGATCTCTTTGAAGGCACAGGGATAGATATATGGATAACAGAATTCAATAATTACGATTTCACGGAGGACTGTGCATCACAATTTGCAGCTCAGATGAATGCAGATGATTTCGTTTTCGATAGCGGGAACTGGATACATACGCTGAGTATCATGAATCTATATAATGAGTTCATAGGGTATAATTCGAATGTTTCAGATCCTTGGATGAATAGCTCTAAGAATCTTCATCTGACTAAGTTATGTATGCAGGTGATGTACGGGAATAACCGAGTGGCCGCTATACGTGACGATCGAAAATTGAGTGCACAGGGAATGGCCATTGAGACACTCATGTTATTGAACAACAGTGCTACGGGGATCAAAAGACTCTTGATAGGGCCTACTGATAATTTCAGTTTCAATGCTGAAGGAGCATGGTCTCCGAGTCCAACACTTGAAGGGCCATTACCTTATACATTTGAGCTTGATTATATGGATGATGATGATCAGCCCGCGACCATGCTAACATGGGACACCTTTGGATTCTTGTATCAGACGGATGAGGGTCCCAAAGCTCTGCTGGTCAACTTGAAAAGCAGTCCTTTGAGTGTAGATATGTCTCATGTGGAATCCTTCGAAGAAGGAGCTCATTGTGTCAACAGGAAAGTTCCCCAGAATAAATTGAATGAGGCTTTGTTGAATGAACATTCTAGCCCGCAGATACAGACCCTGATTGCTGATGTTGCCTCCTCCAATGTGGTGATTCCGCCATATTCAATATGTATCTTGGATGGAATTCCTTTCATGGCTTCAGGATTGGAAGATGAATATGCATTCTCTGCTGACGATGTGCTCATCTTTCCTAATCCATCAGAATCGCAAGTGACAGTGAGATTGAACTCCAATATCCATCAGGCGAATTTCAAACTTATGGATGTGACAGGAAAAGTACTGACCAGCTCGACCGAACAGGCGACAGAAAAGACTTTTGATCTGAGTTCCTTCCAGAACGGGATGTATTTCATGGAGATCCAGGTAGGGCAACAGCGTAAGATGAAGCCCCTTGTGATACAGCGTTGAGGTTAGGATTCAGCGTTTCAGGAATTTACCTAGACGGCTTTCACCATCTTGGATGGCCTCAATGATATACATGCCAGGATCTAAATGGCTGACATCGACTTGAGCATCAAATCTTCCCCTTGGAATAAGTCTTTGGGAAGAAACCAATCTTCCTTGCATATCGAATATCCTGAGGTCTAATGGAGAAGCACTATCCTGCATGTTGATATTCAAGATATCCTCTGCTGGGTTAGGATAAAGACTCAAAGAATGATCAGACTCAAGGGAAGAAGTCAAGCTTCCAGCAGCGCCATTCTTAGGGAAGGCTGAGGTATTTATCACACGAGGAGTGCCATAAGTGGCACGCACCCATACTTCCTGACCTATTTGCAAATTATTGCTGTTCCGCACTTTAAGTGTATACCATCCTTGGGCAGGAGTATTCCAAATCTTAGTCAACGTTCCCATTCCTGAAACAGAATCAAGATGATTCTCACCTGTCGCATCAGCGAGGATCAGCGTCAGATCTCGGCTGATGTCCGAAGGGAATAATTGTATGCGCATCTTTCCTTTACGGTTGAATATAGTTCCGGCAGTGCGTGTATCCATAGAATAATCAGGGATGCGTCCACCTTGTTGCAGCGAGAAGGGGTGAGAGTCTCCCAAGTCATCGGCCATGTGCCATTCTTGTTGGGTAGCAAAGCCTTTATTTCCAGGATTTCCAGAGATTCCGGCAGGTCCCCATATAGTGTAACCCTTGCGCACATTAGAACCATCGCAAGGAGGAGTCCATATCTGCACCCAACCATCTTGGTTCACATAGATATCAAGGCTATTGGCTGAAGAATAATCATGCAATTGGGTGCCTGCTGCGAAATCGGTAGGAACCCATACGTTCTGCCATGTATTCCAAGAATCATTCACTCCGATAATTGCCTTTCCGCTGCGCTCGATGACCAAATGGTCAGCACTGCTATGACGCACTTTATATACACCTTCTTTGAATTTTAATTTCTGGTGACACCATATGATATTAGCAATATCATCTCGAACGGGAAGTTCAGTTTCATCTGTAGGATGATTGGTATAACGGTATTGGCTGTCCAAGATGAACAAGTCCTCCATAAAGACAAGAGGTGAGCCATCTACGGCCATGGCGATTGCATAGGCAGCGGCAAGACGCGGCTCATTAGGATCCACATGGCCGCCTAGTTCATTGGACACGTCCCATCCGCTGTAATTTCCATTAGCATCAACAGTAGGTCTGAACGTATCATGGCTATTCACGAAAGGAACGGTGCGTAACCTATTTCCTTGCTGAGAACCAGGGACATTGGCCAGATTATATCCTCCTAATCCACTGACCATATCCTTGATAGCACCACGTAACCCGAAATCGAATGTTCCCGCACGATTCTGAGTTGCATCAGCCCAATTATCCATCTGGAATCCACTTCCTACGTATTCCCCTACGGCAAAAAGGTCTTCACCGCCTGAGGCAAATCCTGAGTTATACTGGGCACTCCAGAGCAGGTCTTCGATCACGGAGGAAGAAAAATGTTTTACTGCATCGAATCGGTAGCCATCTATGCCGGTCTGTTTTCTGAACCAGACGAACCAATCCCGCGCTTGATCGCGCATGTAATCAGGACCTTGGACGGGGTTATAGCAATTCTGGCAAGAGCTTTGTCCATACGAATCACTTTCAAAAGCGATATCAGGACCCCAATAGACCGAGTTGATGTCATCAGTGCAACAAGCGTGATTGGCATTGGGATAGAAGTTCTGATAGTTCTTAGGCCAACGTCCTTTTCGATTCAAATAGTCATAAGCACCTTGGTCAGCGTAAGGCGTCTCATAGCAGACATAACGGAAGTTCTTGAATCCATTGGTGGCATTGTCATTATAGCTAGCTAAAGCCACTGGATCCTGACCTCCAGAGCTATTGGTGTTCCCTGCGCTGGCATTATGGTTGAGGGTGATGTCTTGGATCACTTCTATTCCATTTGTATGGAGCACTGCGATTAACCTTAAGAGCTGATCTTTATCTCCCAAGGGAGTATTCAGATTCCCTTTTTGGAATTTATCTCCGAGGTCGTATAGATCGAAGGGGGAGTATCCAACAGAGGAGGGATTTGCATTCTTGAAGCTAGGCGGAATCCACAGTGCATCTATTCCCAGAGATTTCAGGCGGGGAGCAAGCTCGGTCAAGTAGTCAGCCCAAGCAGCAGGGAATTCTGCGTTATAATAGTTCCAATAGAATCCTTGAAGGACCACACGGTCATTCTGCTGGGCATGCACCTGAGATGAAATAAGAATACAGCAGATAAGCGCTAAAGACAGGCTTTTTACAAGATTCATGGTGGCTCAATGTATTCCGGGTTTGCTGCCCCGCGTTAGTGTCAATAAGCCACTAAGTTAATCAAGGAGGCTGAATTATCAAAAAACTTCCTTGCAAGGATGATTTTTTCACCCATTTACAAAGGAAACCTCCTATTGTCCTCAGAACAGAATTATAGATTAGGATTGGCAGAGTTATTGGAGGATGGATAAATATTGGAACGTGTCTCAAGGTTCCTTGTTTTATCTTCAACCTTTCAAAAGCTCGCGAATAATCTCTAATAAATATCCATGAACCCATCGACCAATATCTTGCTCATCTTCTTGGGTCTTATTACCTTAACCTGCAATTCAGTCAAAAATGTAAAAGACAATAAAGACGTGTCTATAAAGAGCGATGATCGCTGGCAAAAGGTGGATTCATTGGAACAGAAAGGACTCTACCGTTCAGCCTGGGGGACCACTTCAGAAATCTATGCTGATGCCAAAGAGCGCGGTGATTTCCAGACCCAATACAAAGCGCTCTGCTACCAGCTCAAGTATGCAGTCAAAGTAGAAGATAGCTCCGAGCTTGACGCGATCAAGAAATTAGAAGAAGTTGCGCTGAATGCTGACATGCCCCTGAAGGCGATCGCGCAGAGCATGTGCGGAGAGGCTTATTGGAGCTATTTCGAGCAGCATAGATGGGAGATCTTGCAGCGCACTCCTGCACCTGGTGTAGAGGATATTCGTTTCTGGGATCTGGCACGATTCGTTGATGCCTGTGACCTTCATTTCAAGGAAAGCTTGAAGGATCCAGCGGCATTGAAAGCCATCCAAATAGATCAGTTAGCTGCAGAGCTTGTGGAGAGAATGGAGTTTAAGGAACTGCGCCCAAGTCTTTATGAAATGCTCGCATACAGAGCACTGGATTTCTATACTGATAAGAGCTCAGGCTTGACCAGACCTAAAGATTTCTTCAAGATGGATCAAGATTGGTTCTATGAACCTGCTGATGCCTTCATGGATCATGAACTGAGCAAAAGCGATACACTTTCATTCACTTACAAAGCGATACACATCTATCAAGAACTCCTGAAGATTCAAGCTAAGGGATCGGATGAACGGTTGTCTACAGACCTTGAAAGACTCCTATATATCAAGGGTCAAAGCACTGTTCCTGAGCGCAAAGGCATCCTAGATGACATGTTGCTCCAAGCGGCATTGAAGAAGGTCTATGAAAGTGCATCAACGTCTGCTATCATAGCTGATTACGGGTATGAAGAGGCCAGTCTATATTTTAGTGCGGCAGACAGCTATGCTCAAGGAAAGGTTCCAGAACGCATGGATCATTTCCTGATGGCAGAGAAGAAGTGCGATGCCATCATCGCACGTTTTCCAGGAAGCCGAGGAGCTACCATGGCGCAGAACCTTAAGTTGATTATCACCCAACGGGAATTGCAGGTAATCATAGAGGAGGTGATCATTCCCGAGCAGGCATCTTTATGCAGATTGACCTATAAGAATCTTCCCAAAGTCTACTTCAGAATAGCTCCTGTTCCATCTGATTTCATGGAGGGAGAACAATACGATCGAGAGCAATATGCGAAAGAGCTTTGCAAGTTAGACCCAATCGAATCTTGGAATCTGGAGCTGCAAGGTTCAGAGGATCATCAGCTACATAGCATGGAGAGCAAGATGCCTGCAATACCAGCTGGTCATTATGTACTTCTGGTATCTGCAGAATCTGAATTTAACAGCAAGACAGCCAAGTCCTACACCATGTTCTGGTCAACGCATATCGGCTACCAAGAATCCACCTCCGAGTCTGGCGCAACCAGGATCCATCTGCAGGACAGAGATAATGGGAAAGACCTTAAGGATGCTGAGATTATTAGGTATTTTTTAGAGTATGATCGCGATTCCAAAAAGAATGTGAAACGCGAATTCAATCGGTATAAAACCGATGCAAACGGTGAAGTCCTAGTAGAACCAAGAGCTGAATCGTATCGCTATAATCAGGAATATCTAGAGATAAAATGGAACAAGGAATTATATGAAACAGGATTCTATGCCTATGGGAATAATACTGGAACTCAGACGTATCAGAGCACCAAGTTCTTCTTAGACCGCAGCATCTATCGCCCGGGACAGACACTTTACTTTAAAGGCATCCACATGAACATAGGCCCTGATGGTCCTAGTGTCGCAACGGATCAGGATATAGAAGTCATACTGCGCGATGCGAATTATCAGGAGATCTCTAAGTTGAATCTGCGCAGCAATGAATTCGGCAGTATAAACGGCACATTCACTTTGCCGAGTTCGGGATTGACTGGAAACATGAGCCTTCAGTCGCCATATGGCGGGGCCAATTTCAGTGTAGAAGAATACAAGCGCCCCAAGTTTCAAGTGAGCATGGATCCTCTGGAAGGCATATATGCCTTGGGATCTCAGGTAAATGCCACTGGAATCGCCATGGGATATAATGGAGCAGCCGTCAGTGATGCTGAAGTGCGCTACCTAGTTGAAAGAACTCCTGTGCTGAGATGGTCCTATTGGGGATGGTGGTACAGACCTGCTATGCAAAGCCAAGAGGCTGTTCAGATCAGCCAAGGCAAGACCGTCACCGATGCTGAAGGAAAATTCAAGATCGATTTCGAGGCATTGAAAGCTGACCCGAATGGAGATGAAGACATAAGTCATTATACCTTTAAGATAGATGTGGAGGTAAGCGACATCAATGGGGAGACACGGACTACAAGCAGTTCGGTGAACATAGGAGAGAAAGGATTTATGTTAAGCAGTGATGTTCCGTCAGAAGTGAATAATAGAAGCTTGCCTGAGATACATATCATCACGCAGAATCTGAATGGCGTTGATGTTCCTATGAGCGGACAATGGGAACTCAGAGCCATGCCAAAAGATGATCGCATCAAAACAGCTAGACGTTGGGAATATCCAGAGTACCAAGGTATTCCAGCAGAAGAATTCAATAAAGACCTCAAGCTTTTCTATGCCGATATGGCAGACGAAACACCTCAAGCTGAAGGCACTCTGATTGCAACCGGTGAGTGGAATACTGCCGTGAATAGACTATGGGAGAACAGCGCATTGAAGAATGCTGCACTGGGAGATTATGTCTTGAAACTGATTGCGCAGGATGGTCCTGAACCAAGTTCTTGGAGCACCGTGTTCACCCTCTTCGATACAGAAGGGAATAAGCCAGCATTCAAAGAAGCCTTGAGAATTGTAGACCTTGGAGCACCATATCAACCCTCAGGAAATGGGAAGATATTGATCTCAAGCGCTTGGAGTGGACTTCCAGTAGAACTTCGATTAGAATTCGATAATAAGATCGTTTGGAAGAAGGATATGGTCTTGGATGGAAGCCAAGAGACCGTCACGTTTCCCATCAAAAGAGCATATCAAGAAGGACTGCATCTGCATATCTACGCAATGATGAATAACAGAGAATTCAGCCAGACTTTGGAAATAAATGTCCTGGCTTTGGATAGGAATCTGGATGTGAGTTTGGAGACTTTCAGAGATAAGATGTTGCCCGGTTCCAAGGAAGAATGGAAGCTGAAAGTAAAGGCACAGAATGGAGAAAAAGCCATCAGTGAATTGCTCTTGAGTATGTATGATGCTTCATTGGACCAGTTCAAGTTTCATGCATGGACTTTCTCGCCTTGGCAAAGAGATTTTGCCAAACTCGGAAACCGTTTCAAGGGCTTCGGAGCCAGTAATGGGAATCTGTTTGCACCTGAATGGTATCAGCAAGGAACCTATGTGCCAGCTCGGGGCTATCCCAGTTTGAATAGATATGGATATTACCCAAGGATATCCTTTGGGTTTCAGATGTATAATGAAGTAGGATTAAGCAGAGAAGATATGCCAAATCGCATGCCTCAGATGGACCGAGATGCGCAGATGTCCATGGCAGATTTGAATGTAGAAAAAAAGGTTCTGGTTAAGGAGGAAGGGGATGATGCCAATGTACCATCTTCAGAGCCTAAGGCAGAGAATCCAGCAGGAAGCGCAGCTCCGAGCATACGTTCTAATTTCCAAGAGACCGCATTCTTCTATCCACAGTTGAAGACCGATTTGAATGGAAACCTGATTTTCAGTTTCACCATGCCTGAGTCCATGACCACATGGAAATTCCAGGCATTGGCACACAGCAAGCAATTGCAGACTGGAATGACAAGTCAAGAAGTCCTCACTCAAAAGGATCTGATGGTGGTTCCTAATTCTCCTCGCTTCTTGCGCGAGGGAGATGAGATATCCTTGAGCAGTAAATTGGTCAGTCTGAGTAATCAAGTCCAGAATGGAAAGATCCGCCTGGAATTATTGGATGCCATCAGCCTGAATGACATCTCTTCTATTTTGATCAAGAGTCCTCAGAAAATGGATTTCAATTTGGCGGCCAAAGGAAGCCAGGCATTCGAGTGGAAAGTGAAGATTCCATCTGATTATGCAGCCATCACATATCGCTTCATTGCTGAAGGAGATAAGCACAGCGATGGAGAAGAGAATGTGCTTCCAGTGCTGAGCAACCGCATGTTGGTGACAGAGAGCATGCCATTTGCCATCACCAAGGAAGATCAGAAGAGTTTTGATTTCACACGCATGAAACAGGCCAATGAATCGAGCACGGTCAAGCCCCATGCGCTCACTTTGGAATTCACAGCGAACCCCATCTGGTATGCCGTGCAGGCCATGCCTTATATGATGGAATATCCGCAGGATTGTTCGGAACAGATATTCACGCGTTTCTATGCCAATTCACTGGCCACTTCCATCTTGAAAGACAGACCCAAATTAAGAGAGGTCATCAATACTTGGAAGAGCATGGACTCAGATGCTTTCTTGAGCAACCTGGAGAAGAATCAGGAATTGAAATATGTCATACTTGAAGAAACTCCATGGGTGATGGAGGCTCAAGATGAGAGCGAGCGTAAGAATCGACTCTCCTTACTCTTGGACTTAAATCACATGGTTGACAGGCAGAAGCAGGCCTTGGATAAACTCATCATGAACCAGTCAGCTTCAGGCGGCTGGCCTTGGTTTGCTGGAATGGAGCCAAGCCTGTACATCACCCAGTATATCGTAGGAGGGCTGGGGCATCTGAAGCATCTCGGGATATTGGACGAGCAAGATCCAAGAGTTAATACCATGATCAGTGAAGCCATCCGATTTATGGATGAAGAGCATCTGAGAAGATATAATCAGCTCAAGCGCAGCGCAGGAGATTGGAAAAAGACGAATCACACGTGGCCATTTGAGATACAATATCTATATGCCCGATCATTCTTCATGGAGCAGCAATTGCAGAACGTAGAAGCCCTGAATTATTACAAAGGACAGGCAGCAGAATTCTGGGTCGATCGCAGTGTTTATATGCAAGGAATGAGTGCCTTGGCATTGAATAGATTGGAACAGACGGATAAGGCGAAGGAGATCATGCGTTCAGTGAAAGAACAAGCTATGATGAATGCTGAAATTGGAATGTATTGGAAGGACCAGCACAACGGATATTACTGGTATGAAGCAGGAACTGAACGCCATGCACTCATGGTCGAAGCATTCTCTGAAATCATGGATGATTCGGATGCCGTTTATGGACTGAAGCAATGGCTGATCTTTAATAAACAGACGAATGACTGGAAGACCACACGTGCCACAGCTGAAGCCTGTTACGCGCTTTTATTGGGCGTAAGTGATTGGACTCAGGACAGAGATTGGACCATCGAAGTAGGAAAGGAGAAATTCGACTCCAAAGATCCATCCTTGAAGACCGAGGCAGGGACGGGATACTTGAAGAGAAGGTGGGAGAAAGAAGAGATCAAGCCAGAGATGACTGTGGTCAAAGTGAAGAAGGAAGGTGAAGCTCCAGCTTGGGGGGCATTGTACTATCAATACTTTGAGCAGTTAGATAAGATCAGCTCTTCAGAATCTCCTTTAAAAGTGAGGAAGCAGGTATTCAAAGTGAAGCAGACCAGCACAGGACAGGTTCTGATCGAACTAAATGACGAAGCCAAGCTCGCAGTGGGAGATAGGGTCAGGATACGCATGGAGATAGAGACGGATAGAGCTATGGAGTTCGTGCACATCAAGGACATGCGAAGTTCAGGGATGGAACCTGTAAATGTGCTCAGCGGCATGGTCTACACCGGTGGATTAGGATTCTATAGGAATACACGTGATGCAGCAACTAATTTCTTCATAGATGATTTGCGGAAGGGAAATTATGTCTTGGAATACGATTTATTCGTCTCACATAAAGGAGATTTATCGAACGGAATCACAACCATACAGTGTATGTATGCGCCTGAATTCACAGCGCATTCAGAGGGCATCAGGGTGAAAGTGGAGTGAGAGATATTCTGATCAGCAGGGAGATTCTCTTTTTTAAAAAAAAATGTTTATGGCAGATCACTGGTCAATCTGACTGAAATACTTTACTTTAGGACTCCAATAAGTGCTAATTACTGTCGCATGGTGTCAGGGTCAAGAATTCAGTGTGTTGCCTTAGGTATTTTCTTGCTCGGTTCCAATCTGGAGGCGCAGTGCCAAGCTTTTGAAGATGTTGCTCAAGAATTGGGTATCATTGGGAGCTATACGGGAAATTATTTTGCAGGAGGAATAAGCTTTGTTGATTTCGATGGAGATGGACTTGATGACCTGACATTTGCTACCAATACGGGACATCCTCTCAGGTTTTTCAGAAACACGAATCCGGGATTCACTGAAGTATTCTTGAACGTGAATAATACCAAATTGGTAATGCAAGTCCTCTGGGTAGATTATGACAATGACGGGGACAAGGATCTTTTTACCACCAGTCTTCTAGAAGGAAGTGACCTATATAGGAATAATGGAAACCTGAATTTTCAGAATGTAAACTTCATTTCAGGACTTCAGGTCTTATTCAATCCCATGATTAGCTATGGTGCTTCCTTTGGGGATATTGATAACGATGGTTGGCTGGATTTATATATCGTGAATAGGAACAATCAAGGAAATCAACCCAACTTATTATTTAGAAACAATGGTGACGGAACATTTCTAGACATCACAATGGATTTAGGAATGGGTCAGGAATTCAAATATGAGTTCTGTTCTACCTTCTTTGATTTCAATAATGACAACCTTTTGGATATTTATATAGCAAATGATAAATGCAGATCAGGAGGAAATAGTCTATTCAAGAATCTTGGCGGTCTATCGTTTGAGGACATTTCTGAGATTTCTGACACTGACATTTGTATGAGTGCCATGTGCGTTACTGTCGGAGATTATAATAATGATGGTTTTTCTGACTTATACATTACCAATTCTCCTCCTGGGTCATTTATGGGAGATGTGGGTTTTTTAGCAGAGTATGGGAATAAGCTATTGCTGAATGGCGGGGATGAAACTTTCACTGAAGTTTCTAATGCACTAGGTGTGGATTTTAATATATGGACATGGGCTTCGGATTTCTTTGACTTCGATAATGACGGGGACTTAGACCTGTATGTGATTGGCGCAGATGTTCTAATTGGACATGGGCCAAATAGGTTATTCAGAAATGAAGAAGGGATTTCGTTTACGAGTTTGGATCCATTGGAGAGCATGATAGGAGATAATGCTAATTCATACTCCTTCGCCACAGGTGATCTTGACAATGATGGCTATATGGATGTGGTCTTGAACAATAAGTATCCATATGAATATAATGTATGGAGGAATCTTGGAGAAGGTTCAAACTGGGTGAAGTTCGGGGTTCAAGGCCTTTCTTCGAATAAAGATGGAATAGGTTCCAGAATCGAAATCTATTCCGTTGAAGGTTTTCAGATGAGAACATTACAATGCGGTGAAGGCTACTTGAACCAGAATTCCAATAAATTGCATTTTGGTGTTCAAGAGATTTCAGTTGTAGATAGTGTGATTGTAAAATGGTCAAGTGGAATAGTCAATACAATCTATGGACTGCAAACGAATAGGACGTATTGCATTGTGGAAGACACCGTATCATCGGTTATTGATTGCCTCCCTTTAGTCGATTTTGAGTTTGTCGGAAATGGTACAGAACTTTCTTTCGAAGTGAGTGATTGGGATGGCTTGACTGAGATTCTATGGACCATGGGAGATGGGTCAGTATTCACCCTTAATGAGCTAGTTCATTCTTACGCTGATACAAGTACTTACCAAGTGTGCCTTACCTTAAGCAATGCCTGTGGCTCTAGCTCATATTGTCAGGATATATCAGTAAGTATGACTGAATGTGTCCTTGTAGCAGGATTCGGATTGGAACAATCTGCCGACACACTCTTTTTCACGGACCAAAGTGCAGGTGACCCTAACTCCTGGGAGTGGAATATGGGAGAGGGAAGCTTCGCCTCTGGTTCAGAGGGTTATTTTGTCTTTGAACTTCCTGGTATATATGAGGTTTGTCTGCTTGTGAGCAATAGTTGTGCTCAAGACTCCTTATGTTCATTAGTATTGATATCACCAGAAGATTGCGCGCCTACGGCAAACTTTGAATATGACCAATTCGGAGATTCTATAGCTGCCTTTTCGAGCAGTTTAGAAGTCGATTCCATACTCTGGATTATAGATAATGAAATTCAAATCCCCGACTTGCTACAGCTCGAATTTACATTTCAGACTTTTGGGACGCATCAAGTTTGCCTTATCGCCTTCAACCAATGCAGTTCAGACACCTTGTGTATGGAAATCATCATCCTAGAATCGGACTGTGCTCCAATATCTGATTTCAACTTTGTTCAGGATGGACAAGAAATTCAATTCATGGATAGCAGTTTAGATGCTGACTCTATGGTATGGAGCTTTGGAGATGGGGAATTTAGCAATGCAATAAACCCTGTTCATAGTTACACATCATCAGGTACCTTCCAAGTGTGTCAAGAAGTATTCAATGATTGTTCCTCTGACAGCTCCTGTGCGAGTGTCAGTTTATTGCTAGATGGACTTTCTAGGTCTGACATCCATTCATGGAAGATATATCCTAATCCTGCCAGTGATCACATCTTTCTGGGTTTGAAAATAAAAGAGCAGTTAAAAGTGGCATTATTTACTACTCAAGGAAGCCTTGTATGGTCAAGTGGCTTGATTTCACCTCAAACTTTAACTCACAGACTTAATATAGATGTGCTTAGTCGAGGTCTATATATACTTCAAGTTATAGGTGATTATTCCAGCACTCAAAGTATGTTGCTGATTGAATAAATAGCATATCCATAATCTGGACATTGTTCACTTAGGATTTTCTAGATACCTTGGCAGGTATGAAATCCTGCTGGCTGACCTTCTTGGCTTTTATGCTTTGTGTCTCCTTCATGACAAAGGCTCAGAGCTTCGTAGATGTAGCCAAGCTGGAATATAGGGTCTCTCCTGAAAATGATTACATAGACACCTCTGCTTTTCACTTCGATATTCTGACCGCTGAGTTGAATATCCTGCTGCCATTGATAATAGATTCTTCGAATTATATTTTAGCAGGAGGAACTTATTCTGAATTGCATGTAGATGATTACAGACTCTTCAGTACAGTCCTTCAAGTGGGTTGGCAAAGGCAATGGAATTCAGATTGGAAAAGCACCATCCTCCTTTTGCCCAAGATGAGCTCAGCGGGAGGGAAATGGGTGAAAGATGATTTCCAGCTAGGCGGCTTTCTTTTATTCTCCAAAATCAGGCATGAGCGATTCCAGTGGAAATTCGGGGCCTATGTGAATGGAGATAGATTCGGGCCCTTAGCGGTGCCTTTATTGGGATTCAAATGGCAGGCAGGTCGAACTTGGCAGGTCGATTTGGCATTGCCCTTATCGTTAACCATTCGAAAGACCTTCAGAGATAAAGCGATGGCAGGTATCGTCTATAGCGGACGTAAATTCTCATATAACATCGAGGAATCATACCGATACATGGAGGTCAGCGAGAATTTCATTTGGGCATTCACGGATATCTATCTGACCAAGAACCTGGTGTTCAATCTGCGCGCTGGCTATTCAGTATTGCGGGATTATCTGGTATACCCGAAAAATGAAAAGGTTGATATTTCTTTCGGTCCAGCAGATATAGGTGACCACAGGATAGGAGCCAGTAATTCTATCAGCCAAGGACTCTCTGTTCAAGGCGGAATTATCTGGCGAGTGCATCTGGATAGATAATCACCTTGCAAAAAGCTGTGAAATATCCTTGAAGGCTTTGAATTCCAAAGCATTTCCTGAAGGGTCCAAGAAGAACATAGTAGCTTGTTCACCCACCTGACCTTCGAAACGTATGTAGGGTTCTATGATGAACTCTATTCCTTCTTTCTTCAATTGTTCCGACAACTCCTGCCATGGACCCCATTCCAAGACCACTCCAAAATGTGGTATAGGAACATCATGACCATCTACAGGATTATGGCTGTTCTTCTTGGGCTTCATCGTTTTGTCTAAATGTATAACGAGCTGATGGCCATAGAAATCAAAATCAACCCAATGATCAGAGCTCCTGCCTTCTTTGCAAGAGATCACATCGCGATAGAAAGCACGGCACATGGCCAGGTCATGAACAGGGATAGCAAGGTGGAAAGGTTGGACGGACATGAGTCTATTTTATTTTAAGATCAGCGAAGTAATGTTACAAAGGAAAACCATAAAGTCAATTCAGATTGAGTTCTCAGCTCTAAAGAGAAAAAAAATTGCAGCTCACATTTTTTAAAACTCATCACATCCTAGAAGAATGAGATTAAGATAAGGGGATCAACCTCGCACTATATAAAGCTCTTCCCGAATCAATATACTTAGGAACATCAGTAAGATTAGGAATGTATAATACCTTCTATCTATGACATTCCCTCATCCTGATTATAGAAGCCCTTAACAGGATAAGAACCTTTGAATTTTCCTTGAGTGAAGTTTATTATAATCGTGGCAATCTCAGCAGTGCCAAAGAATGCTATGGCTTTCACATAGCCCTCCGGAGGGCAGTAATTTCCTAGCTTTCACATCCATTTATTCCAGGCTGCTAACATCCATAAGAATCGGGCAGATAATATCTGAATTCAGAGAATGGATATGAAGACCAGTAGTTCGTGCAGTGCTTCTTCAGAAGTCATAGTCATGAACAGGTTAACCCTATTCATAATGATTCCTTGTTCTAATTCATAGAATTTGAATCTACTCTCTTTGAAGTCTATTTTGTTCAGATTATTCCCTGAATGAACGAGGGGAAAAATCAATCACGTGGTTTTTTTACGCTCGAGAAAGAAAATCTTCGAGCTATAAATGCAGCAAGAAACGAACCGATCATTGGTCCTAATACATAGACAGTCAGATTGGAGTGTAGCGGCAGATTCAGCGCAGCATTCTTCCAGCCACCTAAGAAAGCGAAGATCCTAGGACCCAGATCTCTGGCCGGATTGATTCCACACTGGGTATAAGGCGCTATAAAAAGGATGAGGATAGTCACCGTAGATCCAATAAGAAGAGCTTGTGTCCAATCCATGGGTTTTTTTCTGCGCGTGATCAGAAAGATCATAGCCACCAGGATGAATGTTCCAAGGGATTCAAGGATAAATGCCAAGCTCCAAGAGCAATCGAGCTCATTGAAACTAGGATTTGGAAAGAACTCCCCGAACATCATAGCACTGCGTCCAGATGCTACACTTCCTCTGATGATGGCATGGCTATCCTCGAAGGCAAAGAGTGAATCTTGGAAAATGAAAAAGAGAAGACTGGCAGCTATCATTGCTCCTAAAAGCTGTGCGAGAGAGTAAGGAAGAAGGGTTGAGAATTTAATTCGTTTAGTGATGACCATGGCGAGACTCACTGCCGGATTCAGATGAGAATGAGAGAAACCTTTCACGGCCATGATCGCTAATGCTACTCCTATTCCCCAGCAGATCGCTACTTGATATAGATGACTGAACCATCCTAGTATGTCAGCCAGCCCCACTGCTGCGCAACCAATGAAGACCATGATGAAGGTTCCAAGAAATTCACCCGCACATTCTTTGAGCAGCGGTCTAGACATTATACCAGGCTCATGGTATAGAACATCTCACGCGCGATTCGATAACACGTCTCTTGGTAATATTCTGCCTCATGAGATTGACCATCAGAAGCTTTGGGGTCCACGTATGTCACAGGAATGCGCTTCAATGCATCAGGGATATAGGGACAGTTAGTATCCGCTTCTCCACAGGTCATGATTGCCCCGAAGTCCTTTTTTGGATTGAATGAATGGCTGTATGCTTTGGAAAAAAGAAGGATAGGAGGGACTTCATTCGCATACTTGGCACTGAAGATCGGATTAGGCCCTTCTCTTATTTCACTGACTTCAAGTCCCGCATGGGCGATGGCTTCCACAGTGCTTTTATAGATCGCAGTAGCGTCCGTTCCTCCGGAGTAGCAATAGATCTGATCCAGTCCCAAGGCATGTGCGCTTACCTGAGCCCATACCTGAGCGAGGTGACTGCGTCTGGAGTTATGTGAGCAGATAAAATTCAGAGAGACCGATCCACGTTCATCGATGGACGCTCTTATAAAATCTGCGAATCCAGCAAGGATGATTTTTCGATCATCAGGGATATTCTGCGCATCATTATGAAGGGCTGAGATATATTGCTCTAAGGTCTGGTTGATCATGCTAAGGAATTAGTGGTTTAACAACATCCGCCACCTGGAGAACAGCAGGATTCGGCTGCACTCGAAATGGCAAGTTTGACTTTTTCCAAAGGAACACCACATTGTTCTTTGGCCAAGCAATCTGTTTCTAGTGTGGTCAATTGGAAGGTGCCATTTCCTATTTCTAAGCCAAATCTTGCGATGGTATCCATCTGATATTCCACTTCCATCTCAGGATCCTCTTCATTGAACAAACGCTGTCCCATATCTATGATCTGAACCAGTCTAGGAGCCTTTAGACGGTGATGTAAATCTATGCTGGTCCACAGTTGAATAGTCGCTTTGGATTCCATACGCTCGGTTCCGCCACAATCTATGAAGTGCTTCGTGCTCTTTCCCAGTTCAGTGACGTGGAAATGAGCGGGTACTTTCTTACCATCAGGAAGTTGGAAAGAGAGGCCTTCCATCTGCTGTAGATTCTGTTTGAATTCTGAGAGTTTCATGTGCTTTGATTTTATTGAGTTCAATTAACAACAAGCGTCCTTTTTCATCGCCTTTTGGAATAGGGCTGCGATGCGATCTGAAGCTTTATTCCAAGTTTCGGCATGTATGCAATAGCAAACGGAAGTACCTTCAACAGTACCTTGGATAAGTCCAATGTTTTTCAGTTCCTTGAGGTGCTGAGAGATGGTAGCTTGGGCAAGACCTATTTCTTCAACGAGGTCACCACAGATGCATTTATCCTGAGCCATCATGTATTCCAGGATGGCGATACGAGCAGGATGACCGAGAACTTTGGCAAGCTCGGCCAATGTATTCTGTTCTTCCGTGAATATGTCTGTACGAGTTACACCCATTGCTTCATTTATATATCGCAATATTACGATAAAGATGTGAAAGCGCAAAGTCGGAAGAGACATTTTACAAAGATTTCTCAGCGTGAATTTTGAAATTGACAAGCCATTTATGGACTTGTTTCTTGAACATGCCGGGGAAGAGGCGGGCCATAAGTTTGATCATGAAACCATTGAACTTGGCATACTCTTCATCAGCATTATAGCGTGTGATTCCAGCATTAATTTCGGAGAAGGAATGGGTCAAGGTATTGATCATGTGTTCGTGCATAAGAACCAATGAAATTATCAGGAAGATCATTGACCAATCTGGTCTCTATGAGTTCGAGCTCACGTTTTCCCGCTTTATATCTAAGCCGACTCACAGCACCTTTCTGGCCTATTTCACTATTAAGATGTTCAGCGTTTATGAATCCTTCTTGCTAATCGACCAGATTATCAGGATTTTAGAATAAGGCTAACACTTTATCACGGGGAGCTAGGATATCCAGGGAGCATTGGAATTTCATCTGTATTAATGTGATTATAGTATGGATGAATATCGAAGTTGAAGAAAAATCAGAGGACTAATAACAGAATTATAAATAACCCAATACCTATGAGTCTGTTCAATAAAGTGTGTCACTTGTAAATCTGTCTTTAAATCAGAGGTGATTCATCACTCAGCAATAAGAGCCTCGCACAGTATAATGTGAATAGATGGAGCAGGATACAATAAGAAAAAAGGAAGGAGGTCTTTGATCAGTGCCATAGATCAGATGCCCAAAGCCTTCTTCAATTCTTCATCTCGTTTGTAGATGTCTATATAGAAATAGACCTGGTCCATATCTGCAAAGGCGTTAGAAAAGGTTTTTAAGACAGGGATTCCAAGTTTCATGGGATAAGGGTCTTTTTCGACCAATCATTGCTATGAATCGGCAGGCTGCAGGCTTCGAGGGTGAAAGTTATGATTTGAATGTCCAAATAGTTGCTCGCCCGTGTACATTTGCGACAATGAGTCTTTCACGAATAACATACATGCTGATCGCCTTGATCTCCATCGTGCTGATTATGGTCTATATCAAAGATATAATCATCCCATTCATTCTGGCTTTGATCCTTTGGTTCATCATCAGAGCAGTAAGGACCTTGATCCAGAGGATTCATTTTAAAGGGAAGACCTTGCCCTCATGGATCCGAGGAATCCTATCCTTCGCATTGATCTTCGGAGTACTGGGTGTGCTTACCAGTCTATTGGCAAGCAATATCCAAGGTATCTCTGAAGTATTGCCTTCTTATCAGGGGAACCTGAAAGTCCTGCGCAACAGCATAGACCAGCAATTTGGGATAGATGTCATGGCCCAGATGAAAGAACTTTCAGGCGATTTCAATCTGACCAATATCATTACCAATCTCTTGAATTCTTTGACATCCATGATTGGGAATGCCTTCTTGGTCATTATCTATGTCATCTTCTTGATGTTGGAGGAGTCCCGTTTTTCCGGGAAGATCAGGGCTTTTTATACGGATGATTCCAAACGGGATAAAGCCTTCGCCATCTTGAGCCAGATAGATGATTCACTCGGTAAATATGTGACTCTTAAGACCATGGTCAGTCTAATCACAGGTCTACTCAGTTATTTTGCCCTGCAGATCATAGGGGTGGATTTTGCCTTTTTCTGGGCTTTCTTGATCTTCCTTTTGAATTACATTCCGAACATAGGCTCATTGGTCGCGACTATTTTTCCCGCTATGGTGGCAGGACTTCAATTTGGGGACCTTACACAAGCACTTTGGGTATTGGCTTCTGTAGGGGTAATCCAATTACTTGTAGGGAATTTCCTTGAGCCAAAATTGATGGGTAATACCTTGAATATCAGTTCGCTGGTTGTGATCCTTGGATTGGCCTTCTGGGGTTCCATCTGGGGTATCATCGGTATGTTCCTCTCTGTTCCCATCATGGTGATGCTTGTCATCATCTTTGCCCAATTCCCTGCTACAAGAGGCATAGCTATCCTGCTCTCTGACAGAGGTGAATTAAAAGAATATTGATTAGATCCTCTGCTTGATCAAGGACAAATAGGGCCCAAGAATTCTAACTGGGTGCAGCAATCCGCATTGTCATTGATACAGACCTTCACGAAGTCATGCGTGAGACCGCTCAAGGGAAAATCAGGAACAGTGATCGGAAGATCTTCTAGGCTGTAATAGCCAATGAAAACTCCATTCCTCACATACAGGTCGAAGAAGGTATTCCCGGGATTCTCATATTGGAAATCAATAGTCAATGCATAATGGAAGTCGTCAATACACTCACCTATACTCACCGTGATATCATGGACATGGCATTCAGCTGAACCTGTGCAATCAGGAGCTAGGAACTCTATCTCAGCACAGCAATCTACCTGGTCATTGATACACACTTTGATGAAGTCATGGGTCAATCCGCTCAAGGCGAATTCTGGCAAGGTAAGAGGCAATTGGTTCAAATTATACGTTCCAATATGTACCCCATTCCTCACATAGAGGTCGAAGTGTTCATTCCCAGCATTCTCATATTGGAAATCAATGGTCAATTCATAATGCTCTGCATCAATGCATTCGCCAATAGTCACATTCAATTCAGTGATATCACAATCTCCAGGTTCGCATGAAGGAGGAAGGAATTCCAACTCAGCACAGCAATCTACCTGGTCATTGATACACACTTTGATGAAGTCATGGGTCAATCCGCTCAAGGCGAATTCTGGCAAGGTAAGAGGCAATTGGTTCAAATTATACGTTCCAATATGTACCCCATTCCTCACATAGAGGTCGAAGTGTTCATTCCCAGCATTCTCATATTGGAAATCAATGGTCAATTCATAATGCTCTGCATCAATGCATTCGCCAATAGTCACATTCAATTCAGTGATATCACAATCTCCAGGTTCGCATGAAGGAGGAAGGAATTCCAAAACATCGCAGCAGGCTTCTTGTTCATGGATACAGACACGGATGTAATCATGAATCAATCCGCTCATAGGGAAATCAGTCAAGCTGAGCGGCAGATCAGGAAGACCGTAGGTTCCTATCAAGACATTATTCCTGACATACAGGTCGAACTGGCTGTTGATGGCATTATCATATTGAAAATCTATAGTGAGCGTATAAGTACTATCGCTTGTACAGCTCCCCAGAGCTACTTCTAATTCACTGATATCACAGGTAAGGGTCTCAGAGTCTTTCTTGCAAGAAAGCACAAGGACGCAGATTGAAAAAAGGTATAAGAACTTTCTCATCTTCAAGGGTTTAATGGCCATGGCAGCAAAATCGGAAGTGAAGGTAGTCATGGGAAAGAGATAGCGTATATTATTATGTTAACCATCATTGATGGTCTATTAATCCAGGGTCAATGCGGATGAACGAAGGCATAAGGATGAGAATGGCCGCGAAGTAATGCAGGAGTGGAGGACTTTGACCCAGAAGGATAAAAGCGATAATAAGGCCGTATACTGGCTCTAGGGCAGCTATGAATGAGGCTTTGGCTCCTCCTATTTCATTCAGGCCTTTTAAGAAAAGGGCATAAGCAAAGGCTGTAACAATGACAGCGTGTATCATAAGAAACCCATAGGAATAAATAGCCAAGTCAAAGGCTGTCCAAGAGACGAAAGGACTCAGGAATATAGCAGCCAAAAGCATCTGGAAAGCCGCAATATTCGTGGGCTCCGAGCCTTTCATAGACCTAGAATTCAAGCACTGCAGAAGAGCAAATGCAGCCGAGGAACTAACTCCTAGTATGATGCTCGCAGGACCCAATACATCTAGACCTTTATACACTAACAGAAAGGTGCCGCATAGAATCAAGAGCACAGAGAACCATGCCTTCATAGCTGGCCATTGCTTCTCCATAGCACACTTAAGGATAACCGTCCAAAGGGGATATCCAGCAAAGCTTAAAAGTCCCCATGCAATGGATCCTTCCAAGGTGGCATAGAAGAACCCGAACCAATGGAATGCAAGCAATAGGCCTGCGATCCATTGGGATCTCATCCCCATTTTAAATCCTTCCCATGATGGTCTCACAAAAGCCAGAAGCAAAAGCCCAGCAATCAATGAGCGCGCCATACTGAGCTCTAATGCAGGCAATCCAATGAATACCGACAGAGGTCCAGAGAGTCCGAATAATAAAACCGCAAAATGGGTCAGAGCCAGTCCTTTCGGGTTTGCCATGCCTCAAATATGCAATATGTCCTGACATTCTCATCTCTCTGCATCCTTCTCAGGCACAAGAAGCCCAGCTCCTCAGCGTATTTGCGGTTAAAAAAAATGCCCAATTCGGTTTTCAGCACTTCATCTTGGATGAAAGAAATACGGTTCTATTAGGACATCTGAGCAATACCTACCTTCATACCTTCAAATAAAGAAGCATTGAAGAAGATTTTAGTTGCCAATAGAGGAGAGATAGCGCTGCGTATAATCCGTTCCCTGAAAGAGATGGGGATATGTTCCGTGGCCGTGTATTCAGAGGTAGATCGCCAAGCGCCATTCGTCCTTGCAGCTGATGAAGCGATATGCATCGGGAAGGCTGCAAGCAGTGAGTCCTATCTGCGCATGGATCATATCATCGCTGAGGCATTGCGACTAAAAGTAGACGGGATCCACCCAGGCTATGGATTCCTTTCAGAGAACAGCGCCTTTGCACGTAAGGTCACCGATGCCGGAATGAGATTCATAGGGCCATCGCCTCATGCGATAGAGATCATGGGAAGCAAACTTGCCGCCAAAGCAGCCGTGGCGGGCTACGGCATTCCAATGGTCCCTGGGACAGATAAACCTCTGGATAGTTTGGAAGAAGGATTGAGGGTGGCCAAGGAAGTTGGATTCCCTATACTGATTAAAGCCTCTGCAGGGGGTGGCGGAAAAGGAATGCGTGTCGTAGAGAATGCTGAAGAGTTCAAGGAACAATTGGATAGAGCCATTTCTGAGGCCCAATCTGCCTTCGGTGACGGAAGCGTCTTCATAGAACGTTATGTAGATAAACCGCGTCACATTGAGATCCAAGTCTTGGCTGATGATCATGGGAATGTCGTTTACCTCTTCGAGCGCGAATGTTCGGTTCAGCGCAGACATCAGAAAGTGGTAGAGGAAGCCCCTTCGGCTGTGTTGACCCCTGAATTGCGCAAGAAAATGGGAGAGGCAGCAGTGAATGTGGCCAGAGCCTGTGATTACTCCGGAGCTGGCACAGTGGAATTCCTCCTGGATGCCAATCTGGATTTCTTTTTCTTGGAGATGAATACACGATTGCAAGTGGAACATCCGGTCACAGAATTGATCACTGGAGTGGATTTGGTCAAGGAACAGGTCAAAGTAGCCCGTGGAGAGAAATTATCTATTCGCCAAGAAGACTTGAAGATCATTGGACATGCCATTGAAGTACGTGTCTATGCTGAGGATCCTGAGAATGGATTCTTGCCTGATATAGGAACATTGAAAGTATATAGACCACCCTCTGGGCCGGGAATCAGGGTAGATGATGGTTTCCGCGAAGGCATGGAAGTACCCGTCTATTATGACCCTATGATATCTAAACTATGTGTGCACGCTGCTGATAGGGAGCAGGCCATGGACCGCATGATCCGCGCCATAGATGAGTATAAGGTGGTGGGACTGAAGACCACATTGGGATTCGGGAAGTTCGTCATGCAGCATGAAGCCTTCCGATCAGGGAACTTCGATACGGGATTCGTGAAGAAATATTACCATCCTGGAGAGCAGAAAACAGAGATAGCTACTGACCTTAAAGATGCGGCCACAGTCATGGCAGGGATTTTATTCCAAGAGGGTTCAAGGACAACTGAAACCACGGATTCCAGTGCTTCCCGAACAAATTGGAAGGAAAATCGTAGAACATTGAGATGATTCTGCGTTATATAAAGAAATGTACCTCTTGAAAACACCAATAATAGCGGTGGCCTTAGGCTTATTCCTTCTTCCTAGCAACATTACTGCTCAGATTGAAGGGAACAGCATTGTGGTAAGAGCTATGGTCCTGAACGGTGACACCGTACCTATGGTCATGCTCGAAGGTGTTTCTATCTCAGAACAGCGCTTCAAGAGGTCAAGACGGTATGATCGACAGTATGGACGCTTGCTTCGCAAAGTCCTTAAGACCTATCCCTATGCCCTGGTCACTAGAGAACTCTTGGAAGATTATCAGCATGAGTTGGATAAACTTCATGCAGAGCGGGATAAGAATGCATACTTGGACATCGCTGAGGCCGAGTTGAAAGCAGAATTCGAAGGAGAGATCCAAGAGCTCACTGTGAGTGAGGGAAAGATCCTCATCAAGCTCATTGATCGCGAGACAGGAAATACCTCGTATGAACTCATCAAGAAATTAAAAGGAGGCTTCAATGCCTTCATGTGGCAATCCATGGCCAGGCTTTTCGGCTCTGACTTGAAAGCGGGGTATGACCCACTGGGCGATGATAAGATGATTGAATCTATCGTACAAGAGATAGAGCGCGGAGAACTCTATGTTCCACCCCGTGAAGCCATCACCCCTAAGGCCCAAGAACGTTTGGATAAAAAGCGTCAGCGTAAGATGGAGAAGATCAGCAAACGTAATGGCGGACTTTCTACCGCTTCCAAGGACTGAGCCTTAAGGCTTTGTTATCTTTGAGGCCTTACCCTTCCACAGGCCTTTATGCTCATTTGGCAAGTCATCTTCTGGTTATGTGTGCTCATGGTGTTACACACCTATGTGCTCTACCCTTGGATCCTTTCTCGTGTCAAAGAAAAAGCAGACTCCAGACCTATTTCCAGCGAGCTACCAAAACTCGATATCCTCATCGCAGCATATAACGAGGAAGAAGTCATCCAAGAGAAATTGAACTCCATCCTTCAAGCTGATTATCCTATTGAGAAAATCCGCATCCTCGTAGGAAGTGATGGTTCTACTGATACTACGGAGAGCATAGTCAAGGAGATGGCTGATAAGCATCCCCAGCTCCATCTGTTCTCCTTTGAGCGAGGTGGGAAATCCAAGGTGGTGAATGAACTTATGTCAAGGGCTGAAGCTGAGCTCATCATCCTTACTGATGCCAATGTACTCTTCTCCAAGGACCTGATCAAAGAGATTCTCTCTCCCTTCTCAGATTTAGAGATCGGGTTGGTAGGAGCTGATATCAGAGCGAGGAGAGTTTCTTCAGAAGTAGGCATAGAATTCCAAGAGAATGAATACCTGCAACGCGAGACTCGCATGAAGTGGGCAGAGGGGGAGAAGTGGGGTACCATGATGGGTGCCTTTGGAGGATGTTATGCTATGAGAAAGTCCCTGTTCAAAGTGATTCCTAAAGAATTCTTGGTAGATGATTTCTATCTCACCATGAAGGTCATCAGCCAAGGGAAGAAAGCGGTTTTGGCGAAGGATGCAATATGCTTTGAAGATATCTCCAGCAAGATGAGCGAGGAGTTCAGACGTAAGGTGAGAATGTCCCGTGGGAATTTCCAGAACCTCAGACAATTCTCCTCATTCTTGGTTCACTCCAGACCAGGATTGAGTTTTAGTTTCATCAGTCATAAAGTCCTTCGTTGGCTCACTCCATTGGCATTGATACTTTCCTTCATCAGCAGTTTCATATTGTCGAAGGACTATAGTATGTTTGAATTCCTATTCTGGGTGCAATTCCTAATCCTATTCACACCCTTGATTTTAAAAACGATTGAGGCAATAGGGATACGATCAAGGACCATAACCTTCATCGCTTATTTCATCTCTATGAATACCGCCTTGTTCGTGGGCATGATCAAGTCTTTTAGAAAAGTAGATAAAGCCATCTGGGAACCAACCATGCGCAATCAATGAAACTGAAAAAGAACATATCGCTGCTAGTTTTCTTAGTTCCAATGTTCTTGATAGCACAGAATATATTGGTCACCGATAAGCAAGGCTCCTGTGAGCCCAGCATCAAGATAGACCCTATGGATCCTGATCGCATGGTGGCAGGAATCGTATTGGATCATGTTGCATTCAGTGAGGATGGCGGCCATACGTGGACACTTGATAATATCGGTTCGACTCACGGAGTATGGGGAGACCCTGTAATAGAAGCTGATTTTAAAGGAGCTTTCTATTATTTCCATCTCTCTAATCCTAATGAAGGACATTGGATAGATCGTATCGTTGCGCAGCGCTCTGATGACGGAGGAAGAACCTGGAATAATGGCAGCTTCACAGGGCTGAATGGTACTAAACAGCAAGATAAACATTGGACAGTAGTAGATCCGGCCACCGGAATCATCTACGTCACTTGGACCGAGTTTGATACCTATGGGTCCAAGTCAGATACCTGTTTCTCACGCATCCGTTTTTCCTCCTCTGTGGATCAAGGAAAGTCTTGGACTGAAGCCATTACCATATCAGAGAAAGAAGGAGATTGCATAGATGATGATGAGACCACAGAAGGAGCCGTCCCGGCAGTAGGTCCCAGGTCAGAGCTTTATGTTTGCTGGGCCAACAGGGAAGGACTTGCCTTTTCTAGTTCCATGGATGGCGGGAAGACCTGGAGCCCTGAGCGTATTATAGATCCTATGCCAGGAGGTTGGGCAATGGATATTCCAGGGATTTATCGGGCCAATGGAATGCCTATTCTGAAGGTGGATCTGAGCCATGGTCCAGAGCACGGAACTTTATACTTGAATTGGGCAGACCAAAGGAATGGGGAGAATGACACAGATATCTGGCTCATGCTTTCCAAGGATAAAGGCGAAACTTGGTCTGCACCTATTCGGGTGAACAATGATCCTCCCGGTCGTCAGCAGTTCTTTACTTGGATGGATGTGGACCAATCAAATGGAAAACTCTACTTGGTTTTCTATGATCGCAGAGCCCATGATGATGATTATACGGATGTCTATCTAGCAACGGTAGAACCAGGAGGGCAGCACATAAAAAATCAACGTATATCCGATGAGCCTTTCCTTCCAACGGATAAGATTTTCTTCGGGGATTATACAAATATATCTGTAGTAGATGGCCACATTCGCCCCATCTGGACACGCATGGATGCGGGAGAAACCAGCGTATGGACTGACATTTCAGAGGATAGAATGAATCCGATGATGTTGGAATTATCAATCCCATTCACCCTAGATAAATCTACCAATCTCTGTCTATGGGTCAAAGGACCTGATGGGAAGATTAAAAAATTATTCAAGAAGAAATTCAGCGCTGGACCACAACAAGTGGTCTACTTGATGGACTGTACTGAGAAAGAACGAGGAACTTATTCATTTGTATTGATGTCAGGGAAGAAGAAAAAGATCTGGACAGAAGAACGCTCATGGTGAAGACCAGTGATAAAGCCTCGGTAGCAGCACTGGTATCCATCTGCTATGGACAGGGATTGAGGAGAGTGATTATCTCTCCGGGCTCGCGCAATGGGCCTTTGAGCCTTTCCTTTAAGGAACATGGCGGATTCGATGTGCAAGTGATTCCTGATGAGCGTGCAGCTGCTTTCATGGCATTGGGGATGTCCCAGTTTGATAAAGTCCCGACCATCCTACTTTGTACATCAGGATCAGCTGTCTTGAACTATGCACCAGCAGTGGCAGAAGCTTTTTATCAAAGGATTCCTTTACTAGTGATATCAGCTGATCGTCCAAAAGAATGGGTGGATCAATTAGAAGGTCAGACCATGTTGCAGAATGGCGTCCTGAAGAATTTCGTGAACAAGGAGATAGATCTTCCGCAAGAGCCCAGTGACGAAATAGGGAAGAGATTCCATGATCGCTTGGTCAATGAAGCCATAGCTGCTTGTCAGTATCCAGTTCCAGCTCCGGTGCACTTGAACGTGCATCTGACTGAGCCGCTCTATGGCCTTACTGAAGCCAATGCAGAGGTAAGATTGATAGAAGAAATCTTAGTAAAAAAGTGTCTGCCAGATGAATCATTGATCAAGGAGCTGCTCAGTGACTTGAAGGACCATCCTCGGGTGATCTTATTGATGGGAATGCATTCCCCTGATCAAGCATTGGAAAAGACATTGAACGGGCTATCTTCTAAAGGATGGGTCATCATGAATGAATCTTCCTCTAATCTAAGAGGAGATAAGATTATCTCTTGTATCGATCGCTGCTTGGAAGCCATTAAAACGGAAAACGAAGAACTCCTCAAACCTGATCTTATCATCAGTTTCGGAGGGCCTTTAGTGAGCAAAAAAATCAAGCAGAGATTCAGAAAGGATCCTCCGAAGGCACATTGGCACATTGATGCTCATCAGCCTCATATTGATATGTTCCAATGCTTGAACAAGGCGATCCGCGTGGATCCTTCATTGCTTCTCGCTGCTTTGAATGAAGGGCTTCATGAGATGAAAAGTGAATTTCAAGACCATTGGCTTGAAATCTCAGATAGATCCATAAAGAATCATTTCGCTTTTTTAGAAGTTGCTTCATGGTCAGATATGAAAGCATACAGTCAGATACTTGATGCTCTGCCAAGTCAAGCGCGTATTCAGATGGCCAACAGCGCTGCCGTGCGCTACGTGCAGCTGTATGATCATTTAAGGAATCAGGAATTCTATGCTAACCGTGGAGTAAGTGGGATAGATGGCTGCAACAGCACCGCTGTGGGAATGGCCCATCTGAGCAAAGAACCTGTGGTGCTTTTGACGGGTGATATGGCTTTCAGGTATGATGTGAATGCCTTCTGGAGCAATCAGATTCCGCGCGGATTAAAATGTATCGTGGTCAATAATGGGGGCGGGGGAATCTTCAGGATTATTCCAGGGCCTTCTGCATCAGGACACTTGGAAGAACTTTTTGAAGCTGCCATGGAGAACAGCGCTGAGAAAGTAGCCAGCTTGAGCGGTTTGCCTTACCTATCAGCCAAGAATGAAGTGGAGTTAGAATCATCTTTAAAAGAACTCTTTGCTGATGATGCTACCATGGTCCTGGAGATATTCACGCCTAGAGAGGAGAACGAGAAGGTCTTAGCAGCTTATTTCAAGGCCTTGACATCCTGATTATGAAAAGCCTGGTCACCAAGGTCGAGTTCCATGAAGCTGATAGACATATCAGCTATGCAGCCCCTCTGATGTTCATGGGAAGTTGCTTCTCCGATCATATGGCTACTAAACTGAAAGCGGCCGCTATCCCTGTATGGAAAGATCCATTTGGGATCAGTTTCAATCCACTTTCTATGGCTTCCAATCTCCTTTTTTTGCTGGGGACAGATTTGATTAAGCGAGAAGATTTTATTGAGAATCAAGGCCTCTATGGGCATTTCAGATTCCACACATCCTTCTCACACCCAGATGTGAATCAGGCATTGAAGAAGATGAATGACTCGCTTATCGAAGCACGGAGATTATTGCCACACTTGAGCCATCTCTATGTAACTCTAGGGACGGCATGGGTATTCAGGAAAGAGGATGAGGTGGTGAATAATTGCCATAAGCTTCCCGCTTCCCAGTTCCAGAGAAGCATTGCAAATGTTGACCAGATAAGTCGCTTATGGAAGGAATCCGTGCATCAACTCCGTTCTGTGAATCCAGAGATACAAGTAGTATTCACTCTAAGCCCTGTGCGTCATTGGAAAGATGGAGCTGAAGGAAATAGCCTTTCGAAGAGTACCTTGAGATTGGCCATTGAACAATCTATTCTGAGCGATAAAAAGTGTGTCTACCTGCCCAGCTATGAATTCATGATGGATGAATGCCGTGATTATCGCTTTTATGCTGATGATATGCTGCATCCTTCGAACATGGCCATAGAGATGATCTGGGAGAGGTTTCGCGAGAGTCAAGTGGACCCATCAGCGTATCCATGGATGGATGAACATGAAAAGATCCTTAAGCGCAAAGCGCACAGAAGTCTATTCCCAGGATCTGATAATGACGAACGTTTCAAAGCTGAGACCGTGGAAATGGAACATGAATGGACTCAGAAGACGAACGATCTCCATTGGAAATAGAGATGTTCACCTCAGGGTATTCATCGCGATTTTTCTTTGAACCCTTTTCTTTCGTTTCTCTTGAATGTCTGTTATTCATCTGGAGCTGTAGTGGATGCAAGTATCTGTTCTGTCCAATGGCTTGGCAGTTGAAGAAGAGCATGTTCAGGAAGATGGGAGCTATGCGGCTCATAGTTCAAGGCCGGCCGTAGAAGCCAAATACAGAGCAGATAATTGGAATAATTACGAGACTTTCCTCCTAGATAGAAACCAGTATGAATACGGATGTATCAGAGACTTAGTATCTTCTTTATGGTTTTCATAGCGAGAGAAAAATCCTTGCCTATACTGTGGTTAAGAACATAGTCCAGATTCATCTTGAGCTTGGCAGGCATGATTACTTCAATATAATGTTTCTCAGGGTCATCAGAAGCTCCGAGTAATTCACTTTCATTGAAGAAAGCAAGAGAAGCAGGGTCACTGAGGCCTGGTCGCATACCTAAGACTTTCATCTGTTCTTCAGTATACATTTTCACAAATCGCGGAACTTCAGGTCGAGGACCTATGAAGCTCATTTCCCCTTTAAGGATATTGAACAATTGAGGAAGTTCATCGAGTTTGGATCTGCGCAGGAATTGACCAATACCTGTGACTCGTGGATCTCTTTTTCCAATACTGATCAATCCTTCTGCTTCACTTCCAGACCTCATAGTTCTGAACTTCAAGATCTGGAAGGGTACTCCCATTTTTCCAACGCGCTGCTGTTTAAAGAGGACACCACCTTTTCTGCCAAGAGAAATGACCAGCGCGATAATGAGCATAGGGATGCTTAGGCTCAAGATGAAAAAGAGAGAAAAGAATATGTCGATTACGCGTTTAAGCATCTATATGCTCCTTCAAGACTTCAGTGACTTGATCAATGATGAAATCTACCTGTTCGTCAGTCAATTGAAAATAGATAGGTAAGGAGATCACCCGAGAGAAATTATCATAGGCCACTGGGAAATTCTTGATATCAAAGCCTTTATTCTTATAGGCTGTGAGCATAGGAAGCGGAATAAAATGCACGTTGACTGAGATCCCTCGGTTCTCTATCTCTATAATCAATTGATCCCTTTTTTCTTCCGTTATATGCTTCAACCTGAGCAGATAAAGGTGCCATGAAGGACAGCGGTCTTCTTCCATTCCCACAGGGATCTGACAGCAGGGCAGGGCAGAGAAGGCCTTGGAATAGCGCTCATGGATTCCCTGTCTTCGCTCTAGGTTCCCTCGGTAGCGTTTGATCTCCACCAGTCCCAGAGAAGCATGGATGTCAGTCATATTGCACTTGAATCCAGGGCTAATGACATCATATCTCCAGCCGCCTTTCTGGGACTTGGCGAGTGCATCTTTATTCTGCCCATGCAAGGAGAGGGTGTTCAGGTCTTTATAGATCTGTTCGGTGTGGAAGGCATTGGGCAGATTCATTGTGACAGCCCCGCCTTCGGCCGTAGATAGATTCTTTACGGCATGAAAGGAGAAACATGTGACATCACAGAATTTACCTGCCATTCGGCTTTGATAGGTCGCACCGAAGGAATGGGCGGCATCACCCATGATCAGGATACGTCCCAGTTTATCCTGAGGATCGGATCCAGGGTTGAAAAGAGCCACTATCTCGTCTTCCATGACCAGATCCTGAATGGCTTTATAATCACAAGGCAACCCTGCGATATCCACGGGGATGATTGCCTTAGTGCGACTTGTTATAGCCCTTCTTACTTTCTCAACATCGATCGTGAAATCATCTTTTATATCTACGATGATTGGAGTAGCGCCTAAGTGATGAACGATGTTGGCAGTAGCGCAATAAGTATAAGCCGGAACGATGACTTCATCACCTTCCTTGATTCCCCACCAATACAGGAAGAGCTGTGCAGCAGCAGTCCAGGAATTCAGACAGAGGGTTCTGGGAGTGCCGCAATAATCTGAAATTTCTTTCTCGAATTGCTTGGTCTTAGGACCTGTGGTTATCCAGCCAGAGCGAAGAGTATCTACTACTTCAGCTATGGAATCTTCATCTATGCGGGGAGGAGAGAATGGGATCATGGCTTCGAAGGTATTTCAAATTCTTAGGAATAGGAATGGATAGGGAAGTGATGGGCATAAAAAAACCCCTAGACCAATGGCCTAGGGGTTTTTATTATTCTTTTTAGAACGATCAGTCTACATCCCAGAAGATAGGAGACTGAACGAAATCACCACCCATTGCAGCAGCTGCAGAGGTGTAGTTAGCTCCGTTCAAAGTCTGCTCGTTCACTGGATACGTGAAACGCACAGGGATATCTGTCTGAGCCAATCCTGGAGGAGGGTTGAATGCTGGTGCATCCAATCTTCTCCAAGTAGTCCAAGCTTCCATTCCGCGGTTATAGCTAGCGATCCATGATTGGGTAGCAATCCTTTCCAATTCAGAACCAACAGCAGTAGCATAAGCTACAGCTGGATTCAAGAGGTAAAGGTCAGCATCCAAGTCATCACCACCCCAGAAGAGGATAGATGAACGCACGCCTTCTTCATAGTAAGCAGAAGCAGATCCACTCCCCATTCCTTTCGCAGCAGCTTCAGCCAAGTAGAACTGGACTTCAGTGTGGCTCAGGAAGAGAACAGGAAGGCTAGGCTCCATGATAGAAGGATTGATGTGAGTGAATAGAGCGTATGTATTGGACGCACCATAAACACCACCTTCATAGACGTCAACTCCAAGATTCTGCTCGAAGTAATCATCTCTACGCGGATCGGCCAAACCGTTCATCATATCAACGATGGTATTCGCTGGAACGAAATCGAAACGTCCAGAAGCAACTAGGTCGATATAAAGCGGATTGGTATTCGGAGAAGCTGATTCATAAGCAAATGATGCATTATCAGCAGCAGATGTAAAGACACCAGCAGTTAGAGCCTCAGAGATAATCGCACCTGGATTCATAGAAGCGACATCCGAAACATGGATACCGATTTTAAGCTTCAAGGTATTCGCGAACTTCATCCAAGACGCTACATCACCGTGATAGATGTTATCAGCCATAAAGACGGATCCAACATCCACAGTATTAAGATCTGCAATAGCGCCATTCAAGGTGCTCAACAGATTTACATAGACCGTTGCATCATTGTCATACGCAGGTAGGACGTTATCAGCATCCAAAGCCTCTGAATAAGGGATGTCCCCAAAGACGTCAACGAGACGCTGATACGCATATACCATATGCACATCGCAAATCGCCAACATGGCTTTGATCTCATCAGCGCTAGCATCTGGATCAGTTGCAAGAACTGTCTTAGCTTCCTTCAAGTCACGGAGTACATCTCTGTACATGGTCCTGAACTCAAAGTCTGGGATAGCACGTGTAGTCAAGTCGTAGTTAGACTCATCGATATAGGTAGTCTCTGTCCAATACTGGCTGTATAGACGGGAAACGTTCCTATTCACGTTAGTGCTTGCCAATTGATCTGCCAAGTTACGCTGTGCGTTTGCGAACAGCGTGTAACCTGGTACTTCAAGAGGTTGCTTTTCGTTGATATTTAGATCTTCGATCTTGTTGCATGATGCCAACACAAGGAGTGCTGCAGCTGCATATATGATTCGTTTCATCTTTTTCATGATTCAATAAGATTAGAATTGGAGAGTTAAGTTGAATCCGAAGTTCCTGGTGGTAGGAAGTACTCCACTCTGCCATCCTTGAAGATTTCCAGAGGTAGTACCTGCTTCAGGATCAGCGTGAGGAAGGTTCTTGCTTATGATCCAAAGGTTGTTTCCAACTAGACCGAAGCTAGCTCCTGCGAATACACTGTTCTCCATTGCTTGAGCAGGGAAGGTGTATGTCAAAGAAACCTCTCTCAATTTCACGTAAGAAGCATCATATACGAATGCTGCGTTTGGATTCCTTCTGTAACCTTGAGTTCCAAAGTTAGAGGTAGATGCAAGCACGTCATTGGTAGATCCATCAGCTTGCACACCATCAAGGATAACTCCGTTCTCACGGTAACCATCCTCAGCAGTTTCTTCATACAGACCGGTTGCAAGACCGTAGTACAAGTCAAGAGAGAATAAATCTCCACCTTGCTTCCAATCGATTAATGTGTTCAACCTCCAGTTCTTATACGTGAAAGTATTTCCTAATCCCATGATGAAATCAGGGTTTACATTTCCGATCACATTATCAGCAGTACTGGTCTTCAGGTAATAGCCATTCGTTCCAACAACACGCTCACCGTTCAAGTAAACGTAGTCAGTTCCTTGGATAGTTCCATAAGGCTCACCCACAGTGGCATTGATAGTCACACCTCCTTGGAAGGATCCAAGTTGAAGATTATCTACGCCATCGAAAAGAGAAATTACCTCATTCCTGTTGCGGCTCCAGTTCACATTCACCAACCAAGAGAAGTCAGCGGTTTTTACTGGGGTACCATACAAGCTAAGCTCCATACCCTTGTTCTGCACTTCTCCAGCATTCACATACTTTGAAGAGTAACCAGTAGCAGTAGACACAGCTACATTGAAGATCTGATCTACGGTGTTGGTTTTATAAGTAGCGAAGTCGAATCCAAGACGGTTATGGAAGAATACCATTTCCAATCCAGCTTCGAAACTCGTAGAAATCTCAGGCTTCAAGTCAGGATTGTTCCTGTTGTTGTTCACTGAAGTCTGAGCATTCCCTTGGAATGAAGGATTCAATGTATATGTATCTTGAAGAACTGCGAATGGAGCATCGTTACCCACACTTGCATAGTTCAATCTCACTTTTCCGAAGTCTAACCAATCCTTGTTGATGTTCTCAGCGAAGAGATAGCTCAAAGCAACAGATGGATAGAAGTAGGAATTGTTTGCAGCAGGTAGGGTAGAAGATACGTCATTTCTTCCTGTGATATCCACATACAACTTGTCTTTGTATCCGAAGGATGCGTTCGCATAAATACCATTCACACCTATGATAGAGTTGTTCTCTACAGCTGGTAAGCTTGGATTTACAGTGTTGGACATAGAGTAAAGTCCTGGAACAACCAATCCACCATTGGTAGATGCGAATATTGAAGCGGATCTAGTCCTTCTTACGTTCATTCCACCGAGTAGACGGAAGCTGATATCTTCACTCAAACGCGTATTATAGGTTCCAATGAGATCATAGTTGAACTCAGTGAAAGTCCTATCCGTACGAGCATATCCAGAAGGTTCAGTAAGACGGCTGATACCGAAACGGTCTGGAACAGATCCAACTGCCAATCTTTCTTCGAAGATTTCAGAGTAGGTATCTACAGATGAACGGGCTAGAATAGAGAACTTCTTGCTGAATTCATAGTTCACAACCATATTTCCGTAGAAACGATTCCTTTCATCTGTCTGGAAACTCTCGTTCACTTGGAAGTAAGGGTTGTTCCAGAAGATAGGAGTGCGAGGATCTGAAGAGCTCGCAGGGTTCCAAGTGATGTTGGCACCGGTCTGGTCATATAGCTCTTCAAGAGCTTGCAGATCCACGTTGGTAGCCCACCACTGACGGTAGTTCGCCATCAAGTTATTTCCATAACCTGTGCTGTTTCTTCCTTTACCTTGGTTGTTGATATAGTTACCAGTCGCAGAGATGGTCAACTTATCAGTCATGTTCATTTCTGAATTGAATGCGAAGTTGTTCCTGCTCAGCTTAGAGTTAGGCATGATACCTGTCTGCTCAGTATTGGTATAAGAAATCCTGAATACACCTTTATCACCACCACCTTGGAGGGACACACTGTTTACAAAACTGTAGGCCTTATCAAAGAAAGTATCTGGTCCATTCTCAGCAGCAACCCATGGAGTCGCCTTTCCAAAATTAGGAGACTCAGGTACGAATGCATCCCAGTTATAGACATTGAGGTTCGGGTCGAAGGCAGCACCATAAGAACCATCTTCAGTATAAGGAGTCACCAGGTCAGGGTTTCCGTCTCCGTCTACATCTTCGTAGAAGAATTGTCCTGATGGGTCATCGTAGTAGTAGCCATAACCTTGGCCATACTTGTCCTGATACTTAACGAAGGTAGATTTATCGATTACACCCATGGTGACATTCGAATTTACCGTTACTCCGATTGCATTTTTGCCAGAGAGGCGTGTACCTTTCTTGGTAGTGATGATCACCACACCATTAGCAGCACGGGCACCATAAAGCGCTGTCGCAGCAGCACCTCTTAGCACGTTCATAGTCTCGATGTCATTCGGGTTGATGTCGGAGATCTTACTTCCGTAGTCAAATCCAGAACCACCTGTAGTTTGGGCAGAGGTGTTATGGTTGGAGTTGTCCATGATGATACCATCTACAACGAACAAAGCCTGGTTATTACCAGTCAAAGAAGAAGATCCACGAATGATGATATTCGTAGAACCACCGAAGTTGTTGTTCTGTTTGATATTCACACCAGCCAGTTTTCCTGACATCTGGTTCATGAAGTTACCGCTCTTTGCAGTATTAACCTCATCACCTGAGATTTCCTGAGTTGCATAACCCAGTGATTTCTTCTCTCTGGAAACACCAAGGGCTGTGACAACGACTTCATTCAGGTTTACACCTGGCTTCAAGGTTGCATTATAAGAACTGCCTGAACCCACAGTCATTTCCTGACTTTGCATTCCTACATAAGTGAACGTGATGACATCCCCGTCTGAGGCTTTCATCTTAAAGGCTCCGTCCAGGTCCGTGATTGTTCCAGTAGTGGTCCCTTTAATGAGTACGGTTGCACCAGGTAATCCTGATCCATCCTCCCCACTGACCACTCCCGAAATATCCTTGGACTGGGCTCAAGCCATTTGGCAGGCTAGTAATAAAACTAGCAAGTGAAATAAACGTTTTCGATTATTCATGAGTTTTGATTTGGTTTAATTATGTCTGCGGCTCAGCCTCTGAACACCCTCATAATGATGCTAATTGGTTGTTGCCATGCGTTGAAGTTAAGTATTGTCACGTACATGTTGTTTTTTCGTTAAATAAAAGTTATGCCCATCTTATGGCTTTAGCCAAAGGAGGGTACCTCAATGAAAATGAGTTAGGCGATTGAATTCAACAACATTTGGTTCTGATTCAATGAAATGGGCTTTATACCAGGAGGCTTTATACGTATACAAAAAAGTCCCACCGCAGGATGCGATGGGACTTCATTCAAGTGCATAATTAAGTTCAGCCTCCTATGGTTTCTTGGAGAGGCCTAGGGAACTGGGTATGGACCACATCTCCAGGACGCTCGATGGTCAATTCATCTAGTCTGTCATACCTGCGCATGTCTATCCAACGATGTCCTTCATAGAACAGGGAGTACCTGCGCTGATGCAGTACTTCAGTGATCAATGCTGTATCATCTATAGCTCCAATATACGGAAGCAGCCCAGCTGCAGCTCTCACTACGTTGATGGCGACTACGGCTTCGGCATTATCACTGCCTATTTTAGCTTCAGCATAGATCAGTACCAATTCTTCATTTCTGATCATGGTAGCGGCATCATCTGGGTCTAGATAAAGTTGTACTTGATACTCACTGCTGAGTCCATCTACACTGATGGCCCCGATGTTTCCAACCTTTCCAAGACGTGAATCTCCGAGTTCAGCATCGGATACCCAAGTGCTCACAGCCATGATCTCATCGTTGGAAGCATTATATAAAGGATTGGTCAAACCATCACCTTGATCATATGCATGACGAGCTCCCATGTTCAAGTCTCCGTTCAAATCGAAAAATGAAGCCTGCAGCGCATCCAATGCACCAATTGCGTCATTCTGATAGATAGACACTCTAGCGGCTATGGCTCTGTTCAACTGCAGCATCTCTATGGTTCCTCCTTGCGTCAAAGCCGAAGTAGGCTCATAAAGAAGATCGCCATTGCTCAGGTGATTGGCACCTTGATCAAGCAATGCTCTTATCGCTGCAAGCGAGGCATCATAAGATAAGAAGGGACCTAGGTCATCTGGATTGCTCACATCTACTCTGATACCATTCTGGTATTGAGTATTAGCGTTCAGAAGCAGTGAATAAGCCTTCATCGTCTCAGCCCAGCCTAGGAAGCCATTCTTCTCAGCAGCGCTCAATGAAGCTGAAGTGGTCTCTAGACCATCGATGAGCAGGTTACACATCTTCACAGCTCTGTAGCGTGCCGTGTAGCTCCTGGTAGTCAAGAATCCGCCTGGATCCAATGGTCCTCCCTGTACACCTAGTAACTCACCGGTATAACGGGGGTCTGCACCATTCAGGTCGTAGGTTTCTCTTCCTACCGCACTGATTACATCGACATAGAATTCAAGGTCGATTTTCAGTGAGGCTTCTATACCTCTGGAGACCAACACAAGGTCGTCCAAGGTGTTAGTGCTCGTGTAGTCCTCGACTACAGGATTATTCTCATTGCCAACCTCCTCATATTTCTCACAAGAAGAGACAAGCATGCCTAGTGTAACTAGGGCGATAATTATTGAATGTTTCATAATCTTCATGTTTTTAAGGTGATCAGAATGTGGCATTGATTTGGAAGAAGTACTGCTTAGCACTTGGGAATGGAGTCACTTCAACACCATTACCCATAACATCGTTTCCAAAATTGGAAACTTCAGGGTCATAGCTGTTATAGTCGAAGAAGTTTAATGCATTCCTTGCTGATAGTCCGATTTTCAATGCCATCCTGTCATTGAAAACACTCTTAGGGATGCGGTAGTACATCCCTACCTCACGCATTCTGAGGTAACCCGTGTTCTCAATGAATCCTTTAGGAGATCCTGCTCCGAAATTATTGACACGATATTCTCCATTTGTCAGCACACCGTCAGGGTCCAATGTGGTATCATCATAATCCCAAGTGGTCTGAGCCAAGTCATATAACAAGGTACTCAAGTTTATCCCTTGGCCTCCTTTCTTCCAATGCCATAGCATGGTGAAGTCGAAGTTCCCGAAGGACAAGCTGTTATTAAAGGACATATTGAAGTCAGGCTCAAGGTTTCCGTATACCTGGAGTCCATCTCCGTCAGGGTCAAGGTCTGAACAATCGCCTGTCTCACATTCACTTGCGATATAGGTTCCAACGATCTGTGTGATGCTGGACCCTTCTTGAATAAGGAATGTACCCAAGCTACTTGCAAATCCGTCCTGTGTGGTCTGGTTGATGTTGAGCTTGGTGACTTTAGAAGTGTTCTTCCAGAAGAGGACATTGGTTCCCCAAGTCAATTTATCGTTACGCACTGGCGTAGCACTCAGTCCTATCTCCCATCCCTTGTTCTGCAAGTCTCCGGCATTCACCCATTGTGTGGTGAATCCACTGGACTGTGGGATAGCGGCTCTGTATAGGAAGTCGACAGTTTCTCTCTGATAACGTGTGATGTCAATGAGAATCTTGTTTCCAAAGAGTCCGAAGTCTACACCGAATTCAAGTTCCTTATTACGCTGAGGACCGATGCTCGGATTTCCTCTGGTACCTGCAGAGACCAAACTCGCATTTCCATTGAGCAAGGTGTTATTGAAGTTGGTGAACTTGGCACCGAAAGGAGCGAATGTTCCTGCTTCTCCATAAGCGACCCTGAGCTTCACATTGCTCAAGACGCCTTCTTTATCCATCATGTTATCGAAGTTGTGAAGGTTGATGGCCATGTTGGCTTTAGGGAAGAAGAAGTACTCGTCAATATCGCTATTGTTCGTTGATTTATCAGCTCTTACTCCTAATGTTCCAATCACACGGTCCTTCCAGTTGATCTCTTCTTGTGCAAAGAATCCAAAGTCAATGGTCCTTTGTTTGTTAAAAGAAATGGTCTGTACTGAACCTTGAGATGGGTTGGTCTGAGAACCTATAAGGTCATTAGCGGTGGCCCTTACAAGTTCATAATCGAATGAAAGCTGCGCAGCTCCTACTTGAGACCTGAACGTTATGTCATTCGGGCTGGAGAAGGTATGGAGAAGGACTCCTGTGAGGTTCTTATCCGTATTGACCGCATTACCAGCTACTGTAGCTCCAAGAAGGGGATTACCATCTTGGAAGTATGACAATGACCTGGGGAAGATGGCAGACGTCTGGAGTGCAAAATTGTCTACTCCACCACTGAGGACGAACTTCAGAACGGAATTCTTACTTCGGTAGAGGAAGGAAGTGACATTCATGCCCATGATCAAGCGATCGATGGTCTCTCTATTGACTACTTTATCTACAGTCTCCAATACATTGGACCCAGCGCTTCCACTTGGGAAATTACCATTGGAATCAGCATGAAGATCTTCCCAAGGTGGGGTGAAAGCCAAGGCATACCCTATAGTGGTATTGGTATTACTGTTATTGAAGAAACCTCTGTCAGCTTGAGAGTGGATATAGCTGGATGTAAATGAGATATCTATCCAATCCGTCAAGGCGTGATCCAGATTGGCACGTACTGATTGTTTCTTATATCCAGTGTTAGTGACTATTCCGTCATCATCTTTAACTGTAGCTCCTAAGAAGAACTGCGTCTTGTCTGATCCACCAGATGCTGAAACTCGTGTGGTCCTGAGGAAACTGGTTCCGCCATAGAGTTCCTTTTCGTAATCATAGATGCCATTCTGATCATAGAGAAGAGCAGCAGCTTCTCCATAAGAAGCTACAACCTTATCTCGTGTCCAATCTCTCGTACCGAGCAAACTAATGGCCCTGGACATTCCAAGGGTTTGACTTAGGCTGATCTTCGTCTTACCTGATTTACCTTTTTTCGTGGTGATGATGATTACACCATTCGCAGCACGTGCACCATATATAGCAGCGGCTGAAGACCCTTTGAGCACTTCTATGCTTTCAATGTCTTCAGGATCCAGGTCAGCGATACGGTTAGAGGCATCATCTTGGTTGGTAGATTGGTTTCCACCTCCTGCGGCAGCTGATACCACGTTGGTTCCAAGTGAAGTGCTGGAGTTATTCATATATACACCGTCAACTATATACAAGGGTTGCTTAGAACCTTCGATAGCAGTGATACCTCTCAGTCGCACAGAGATACCTCCACCTGGCGAACCAGAGTTGGCGCGTATATCTGCCCCTTTGAATTTTCCGTAGAGTGCACCGTCCATGGTAGATTGGGTGGTGACCTCGGTCAATTGCTTGGAAGAGATGTAGTCTACAGAGTTTGCTAGATTGGATCTCTTCACGGAAGAGGCCAGACCTGTGACAATGACCTCATCCAATTCTGTAGAGCGAGTGGCCATCCTTATGTCCATAGAGTTAGATGATGCATTTACCTTACGCTCCACATCACTGTATCCCAATAAGGAAAAATATGAGTGTTGCATCTGCACCAGGACAAGAGATATTGTACTTTCCATTGACATCTGTCACGGTTCCAATAGTCGTCCCTTTGACAATAACAGCGGCACCTATGGCCGACAGTCCAGTTTCATCGGTCACCGTGCCGGTAACCGTGAACTGTGCTATGAGTCCTCCCGATATTAGTAGAAGGAGCTGAATGAGTATAGCTCTTTTCATAAGAATGGCGTTTTAGATTTTGGTTTAGAATCATGGAAAATTCCATCTTTCTTTAGGGTGAATACAGTAATTCATTCTGTTTTCATTTTGACGTTCAGGGCAGATGACTCAATCTGAAGGGTCTCGATAGTGATGAATTTTTTTCAGATCTTCTTTTCCGTAACTTCGCGCACTGATGAAAAAAGTCTTAGGCTTTGATATAGATGTTGTAGGAGCTTCAGCTTCCTTCCTTTGCGCAGTGCACTGTGCTTTGGTGCCCCTAATCATCACCTTTGGTGTGCTGAGTGGGGCAAGCTTCTTGACAGAGCCTCTGTATGACTTCCTCTTCATAGGAGCAAGTATCATCTTGGCTTCTATTTCTCTGGTCAATGGATATCAGAAGCATCATCAGAAGCTCTATCCCATGGTGACAGCTTTCCTTGGATTTCTATCTATTATACTCGGCCACATATTCATCCAAGGTCTTATTGGAGGCTTTATGAGTGTATCAGGAGGTATCCTTATAGCTCTGGCTCATGTCTTGAACTATCATGCGTGCAGGACCTGCCGTATGTGTCGTCACTAAACGATTTCTCTTTCCTTATTTCTACTTTCGGGCTCTCTAAATGAGCCCAATGAATCAAATTATCGATACGCTGATTAGCATCAAGCAGGTATTCGACCTCTCTCGAGGCGGACATCAGGTCAGTTTGAGCCCAGCTGCAAAGGCGCGCATTATCCATTGCCGTGAATTCCTAGACTCTTATTTGGAGAAGAATGAAGAGCCCGTCTATGGTATCAATACGGGCTTTGGAGCCTTGGCCGACACCAAAATCGATGAAAAGGACTTGGGGCGACTCCAAGTAAACTTAGTGCGTTCCCATGCCTGTGGAATGGGTGAGGAGCTTGATGCTGAAATAGTTAGGGCCATGATCCTTCTTAAGATTCAAGGGCTGTCCTTAGGTCATTCAGGCGTAAAACTAGAGACGGTCGAACTCCTGTGTGCGTGTTTCAATAGAGATATACTTCCTGTCATATACTCCAAAGGTTCTTTAGGAGCATCTGGTGACCTAGCTCCTTTGGCTCACATGAGTATGACATTGCTGGGCGAAGGAGAAGTGGATTTCAAGGGAATTAGGATGTCTTCAGCAGAGGCATTCAATAAGGAGGGGCTCAAAGCTCTTGACCTTGGGTCTAAAGAAGGTCTTGCCTTGCTCAACGGAACTCAATTCATGTCTTCCCATGCCAGCATCATATCACATGAAGCGGAGAGGCTCTTTCATTGGGCTGATACCATTGCTGCGCTGAGCTTGGAAGCCATGGACGGCCACCTCTCACCATTCTATAAAGGTATACATGAAGTCAGACCCCATCCAGGGCAGCAGAAAGTGGCTTCATTCATCAGGTCGATTCTGTCAGATAGCACTGGTATAAGTAGGAAGAAGGAGCATGTGCAGGATCCCTATTGCCTGAGATGTGTGCCTCAGGTGCATGGCGCCTCTTGGGACACCTTGGAACATGTGAAGAAGGTGGTCTCCATTGAGATAAGTTCTGTCACTGATAACCCCACCATTTTCCCTGAAGAAGGGCTCATTATCTCTGCAGGGAATTTCCATGGTCAGAGTTTGTCCATTGCCATGGACTGCATAGCTATAGCCATGGCTGAGATAGCCAGTATCTCAGAGCGCAGGACCTATAAGATGAACTGTGCAGTGCGAGGTCTCCCGGCTTTCTTAGTCAAAGACCCTGGACTTAATTCAGGATTCATGATCAGCCAATACACGGCCGCTAGCATGGTCTCTGAGAACAAACAGCTCTGTACACCAGCATCTGTAGATACCATTGATTCTTCCAAGGGCCAAGAGGACCATGTGAGTATGGGGGCCAATGCAGCCACCAAGGCCTATAAAGTACTCGATAACATGCGCAATGTCCTTGGAATAGAATTGTTCAATGCCTCACAGGCTCTGGAGATCAGAGGAATCTCTGAAACATCCCAGGTTTTGAAGGGGGTTCATGCAAAATTTAGAAAAGAAGTACCTTTTATCCATGAGGATGTATATATGCATCCCTTGATGAAAAAATCTGCAGAGTTTCTGTCTCATAATGAAGCACCTACGTTCTGATATCGATACTGAGGAGAAGGTCAGAGCATTGGTAGATGCCTTCTACTCTAAAGTCCAACAAGATCCACTGATAGGACCTGTATTCGCTCGTGTGGTGAAGGATTGGACCCCACACCTTGAGCGCATGACTTCATTCTGGTCTTCCATGTTGCTCGGCACAGGGACTTATCGGGCAGAACCTTTTCCTAAACATCTTCCCCTCGGAATAGATGAAAGACACTTTGACAGGTGGTTGGAATTATTCCAAGGCCAATTAGATGAGCTATATCAAGGAGAAAAGGCAGACGAAATAAAGAACAGGGCCATAACCATAGGACATATCTTCTCTGCCAAGATAAAGATGCTCACTGAACAAGGTGATTCTTAAAATACCTTTAATGAGGTAGCCTTTTTCTCCTTTCCTTGTCCTTACTTTGTAACGATATGAAAAAGGCATCAGAATTGACATCCGGTATGAGTGCATCTGTCCAAGGCTGGTCAGAGGACGCTGAAGTTGGAAGGTTCCTTGAATTGGGCATCCTCCTAGGTAGCCGTATCGAAGTATTGCATTCTGCGCCCTTCCGAGGAGCCACGTATCTTAAGACCGAGCACGGTAATTACGCATTGCGTAAAGAAGAGCTCGCTCAGATCCTGATCAGTGCGTAATCCTGATCCTTCCAAAGAGCATCGTCAGATTTTTCTCGCAGGTACTCCTAATAGCGGGAAATCCTCCATTTTCAATAAGTTGACTGGTCTTCGCCAGAAAGTAGCTAATTATCCAGGTGTCACAGTAGAGAAGCACTCAGGGCTTGGTAAATGGAAGGAAGAATCTTTCATGTTCCATGATCTTCCGGGCTGCTATAGCCTTTATCCCGTTTCTCAAGACGAACGTGTGGTGCTGGAATCCCTCTTGGTCCAATCCAGAGAAGGGAAAAAGGATATTGTGGTCCTCGTATTGAACGCCTCCCAGCTGCAGCGCAGTTTGCTTCTTCTCAGTCAGATCGTAGACCTTGGATTTCCAGTGATTGCAGCATTGAATATGGTCGATACGGCTGAAGAGGAATTCAAGCAGATCCATGTAGAGAAACTCAAGAGTATACTTCAAATCCCCCTAATCAAAGTCAATGGCCGCACAGGTGACGGCCTTGATTCTCTGATGGATCTGATCAGCAAGAAAGAAATCACCCAAAGAGCTCCATTTATCAGCAAGAGTCATTATGATTCAGTAATCACGAATGCGGTCAAGGGAAAAGTGGGTCTTGATAATATCTATGCGGCCTATCTTTTAGCCTGCCAACATGGTAAATCAGTTTTTCTTGGCGCCCAAGAGTTCTTGGACTTAGAAGAAGGAAAGACATTTCAATCCATCAGGGCAGAGGTTGAGGATAAGCAAGAACGTATCTTGATGCTCAGGACCTTGATGATAGGGGTCGAAGAGCGTGTTGGACAAGAACAAAGATTCATTGACAAAGTGGACTCTGTCCTCACCCACAGACTCTGGGGTTCACTCATCTTTCTAGGAGTGTTATTCCTTTTGTTCCAATTGGTCTTTGCATGGGCAACTCCGATGATGGAGACTATAGACACTGGATTTGCATGGATAGGCGAGTCGCTCAGAGAGATACTACCTGACGCTGCCTTAACCGACCTTCTCATAGATGGAATCCTTACAGGCATAGGAGGCATCCTCATCTTTATTCCACAGATTGCATTGCTTTTTGGGCTAGTGGCCATCTTGGAGGAAAGTGGCTATATGAGCAGAGCCGTTTACCTGAGCGATAAGCTCATGAATAAGACGGGGCTGAACGGACGTAGCATCGTCAGTTTAATCTCAGGCGTAGCCTGTGCCGTGCCCGCCATCATGGCCACACGCACTATAGGGAACTGGAAAGAAAGGCTCATCACCATACTGGTCACACCGTTCATCACCTGCTCAGCAAGATTACCTGTCTACCTCATCCTTATTGCCTTTATCATGCCGGCAGAGGCTAGGTTCTTAGGATTCAGTCTGCAAGGCATCGTGATGTTCGGCTTGTATATGTTGGGCGTATTGACAGCATTGATCTCAGCTTATGCCCTGAGCAGGATTATCAAGAGCAAGGAGAGTTCATTCCTTATGCTAGAGCTGCCATCCTATCAGGCACCCCAGCTGCGCAATGTGCTCATGACCGTCTTTGAGAAATGCAAAGTCTTCGTATTCGAGGCGGGAAAGGTCATACTGGTGATTTCTGTGATTCTCTGGGCGCTCTCCAGTTATGGTCCTACTGAGGACATGCGATTTGCTGAATCGAGCGCTTTGGCCGAATTTGAATCAGGGAAGATTCCTGAGGCAGAGCTTGACAACGAGATAGCTTCAAGGAAGCTTGAGGCAAGCTATGTAGGGCAGATGGGGAAATTCATGGAGCCTGCAATCAGACCCTTGGGCTTTGATTGGAAGATGGGCATTGCCTTGGTCACTTCATTTGCTGCCAGAGAGGTATTCGTGAGTACCATGGCCACCATCTATGCCGCGGGTTCGGTAGATGATGATGGAAGAATCATCAGTTTATTGCGCAATGAAAAAGATCGCGTCACAGGCGAGCCTGTCTATACGCCTATCAGGGCGCTTTCATTGTTACTCTTCTATGTGTTCGCGTTGCAATGCATGAGTACATTGGCTGTCGTAAAGCGAGAGACCAATTCTTGGTGGATCCCCATTGGACAGTTCTTCGCTATGACAGGATTGGCCTATTTAGTGAGTTTATTCGTCTACCAGATCTTCTCTTGAGCTTCTAATATCCTTGTTTTGGCTTAGAGCTACAAATACAGCACTTTTGCATGCATGTGCGGAATCGCTGGCATTTGGAAAAAAGAGGGGCAGAAGTTGGAGGAATCCAGCCTCAGTCGATTCACTGATTCCATCAGCCACCGAGGACCAGATGGCGGTGGGTATAAGATATTCCAAGATTCTCTAGGACTTGGTCATCGCAGACTTTCTATCCTTGATACGAGCCATCTTGCTGACCAACCCATGCAGCTTCAAGGCCATGGCTTGCATATAGCCTATAATGGGGAGGTCTTCAATTTCATTGAAATCAGGAAGGAATTAGAAAAGGAAGGCTGGAAATTTATCAGCGAGTCAGATACAGAGGTTATCCTGGCGGCATATAAAGAATGGGGGATGGATGCTTTCCATCGTTTCAATGGAATGTGGGCCATGGCTATCTGGGATGAGGAGAAGTCAGAATTATTGCTTTCTCGGGATCGCTTCGGGATAAAGCCACTCTATTACTTGGATAATAATGAAATGCTTGCATGGGCTAGTGAGACCTTGGCTTTCAGGTCATTAGAAGGTTTCCAGCTTCAGGTGGATGAGCGACTTTTGGAGATCGCAAAGGTTGATACCTATGCCTTAGAAGGAAAAGGACATAGCATCTTTAAGGATGTCAAGCAATTACTTCCAGGACATTTCATCAGGTTAAAAGCTGGCCAACCTGCCGATCAGAAACGCTGGTATCACATCTTGAACCATGAGATAGAAGTGCCTTCAAGCTATGAAGGGCAGACATTTGAATTCAGGAGGATCTTTAAAGACGCATGTAAGCTCAGGATGCGCAGTGATGTAACTCTGGCCACGGCATTGAGCGGAGGAGTAGATAGCACTGCAGTTTACAGCATGGTGCATGAACTCATGGCAGAGCATGTGGCAGAGCGCAGTCCAGCAGATTGGCAGAGGGCCTTCGTAGCTGTATTCCCAGGTACTGATCAAGATGAACGCAGGTATGCTGAAGAGGCGGTTTCATACACCAAGGGACAGGCAGAATACATTGAACAAGACCTAAAGGATCTACCTCAACGCATCCTTCATTCTACCCAACACTTCAATAACCTAAGCTCCACACCCATTCTCGCTCTGATGGGCGTCTATGAAGGAATGAGAAAACATGGAGTGACAGTTTCCTTGGATGGACACGGAGTAGATGAGATGCTTTATGGCTATAGGAACATGGTCTATGAGGGCATGGAGTACCATAAATGGAATGGAGGTAAGGCAGAGGCAGAGGCCACTAAGAGGGTCTTGGTAGAGATGTATGCCGAGGAGATGAGGTCCAAGAAGGAGAAAGCCTTTCAAGAGGACATAGAATCAGCCTTCCAACGCAGGTCTTCGCTCATTCATAAAGCGGGAAGATTATGGAAGAATGGGAATGGTCCCAGGCCTTTAGAAGTTGGAGACCTTGTTGCTTCATTAAGTGATAAACCCTATGACTTTAGTGGCAAGAACACATTTGATCGCATGGTCTATGAGGAATTCTTCCTGCGCACCTTGCCGTCCCTACTTCGCAACTTCGACCATGCCGCCATGAGCAGCAGCATAGAGATCAGGATGCCCTTCATGGATTATAGGTTGGTAGAGATGGCATTCTCATTGCCATACAGCAGCAAGATCGGAGGCGGATATACCAAGAGGATACTCAGGGATGCCATGAAGGGCTACATGCCCGAAACCATTCGTACAAGAACATTCAAAGTAGGGCTTGCCGCTCCAACCAAGGATTGGTTCTCAGGACCTCTGAAGGAGTTCTTGGGAGATCAATTGGATAGTCATGGATTCAAGGAACACGCGCTGATCAGTTCAACGCAATTATCCGAGTTCAAGAACTTGCAATCCAAGGGTGATTGGAACAAGTATGAAGCCGCCCAGATGTGGATCGCATTGAACGCTCATTTGATCCATTCAGAGCATGGCTGATACGCTCCATTTATATACCTTGAAATTCCCATTTGGGAAGGGGGAGAACTTCCTTGAAACGGAGATTCCATACCTTGCAAAGACCTTCCAGAAAGTCATTATATATCCTTGGACTTTTGGTGGAGATGAAATAAGACATTTACCTGATAATGTATTAGTTAAAGAGATTACATCAAGATTAAGTTCAAGTGCTTTTTCAAGGATGAAATTGGTTCTTCCCAACATCTTCAGGGCAAGCTATCTGACTGATCTGAGATATCAATGGTCTCATGCCGGAAATCTAGTTTCAAGAGCGGCTGCATTGAAAGTCGAATTGGGAGAAGATTTAGGCTTACATTACAGTTATTGGCTCTCAGATTGGGCGACTGTATTAGGACTTTTGACTCAAGAAAAAGAAGGGCTCAAGTACATCTCCAGAGCCCATGGATTCGATGTCTATGATGAGCGTCATCCACTAGGATATCAGCCTTATAGAGAAGTCCAGTTGGAAAAGATCCATAAGCTCTTTCCTGTCTCCGCGAGGGCTGAATATGCCATAGCTAAGCAGGCAGATTTTGGGCCAATGCAAGTAGCGCATCTGGGAACTGAAGACCAAGGCCTCGGACCAATTCCGGAGGAGGGAGAAGTACTGCGAGTCATCTCATGTTCAACGGTCAGCAGTTTGAAGCGTGTGACTATGATTCCAGAACTGCTAGGGAAACTAGACATACCGATTTATTGGACCCATATCGGAGATGGACCAGAGATGGACGTCTTAAAGGAGAAGGCAGCCGCTTTAGATAAGAAGATTGAAGTGCATCTAACGGGGAATCTCAGCCCTGACGAGGTGATGGGAATCTACAAGAAGCAGCCTTTCCATGTGTTCCTTCACCTGAGTTCCTCTGAAGGAATTCCCGTAAGTATGATGGAGGCTATAAGCTTTGGGATTCCAGTGATAGCGGTTAATGTAGGGGCTGTTCGAGAGATAGTCAATACTCAGACAGGAGCCATATTGCATAAGGATGATTCCGTGGCTGATTGGGCAGATCAGATCAAGACATTGCTCTCGCTTGGCAATGGCCTTCCAGAGAAGGATCAAGTACGCAGTTTCTGGGAGCAAGAGTTCAAGGCAGATAAGAATTATAGGGCATTCTGTGAAAATTTAACTCACTGAGATGCTATTCAATTCCAAGGCTTTCTTTCTCTTTTTTCCGCTGGTATGCATTTTCTATTTCATGCTGCCACAGCGTTTTCGTTGGGCTTTGCTGCTAGCCGCCAGCTATTACTTCTATATGGCTTGGAAGGCAGAGTATATCCTGTTGATCGTCCTGAGTACCTTGATAGATTACTTGGTCTCATTGAAGATGTCCGGTATAGATTCCAAGCAGAAAAGAAAGCCTTGGCTTTGGGTCTCTCTTAGCTCCAACCTCCTAATCCTCTTGACTTTTAAGTATTATAATTTCTTCGCTGAGAACATCAGAGAATTGATCAGTTTGAGCGGTTCTGACTATCTATTGCCTATTTCCAGCCTCATACTTCCCATGGGGATCTCATTCTACACTTTTCAGACCATGGCCTATAGCGTTGACGTGTATCAAGGCAGAATCAAGGCAGAGAAGCATCTTGGGTACTTTGCATTGTATGTGACCTATTTTCCACAGTTGGTCGCGGGCCCCATTGAGCGTGCTGAGAATCTTTTGCATCAGTTCAGGGTTCATTTCAAGTTCGAATATCCTCGGGTTGCCCTTGGCTTAAAGCAGATGCTTTGGGGTTTCTTCAAGAAGGTCGTTATAGCTGATGGCATTGGAGTATTTGTTGATCATGCATTTCAGTATTCTGATCAGTATGATGGCTTGACCATGGGCCTTGCTACCACTCTTTTCGCTTTTCAGATATACTGTGATTTTTCGGGATACAGTGATATCGCCATTGGTGCCGCGAAGATCATGGGAGTGGATCTCATGGAGAATTTCAGGACCCCTTATCTCTCCAAGAACATTTCTGAATTCTGGAGCAGATGGCATATTTCTCTGTCCACTTGGTTCAAGGATTACCTCTATATACCGCTCGGGGGAAATAGAGTTGTTAAGTGGCGTTGGTACTATAATTTGATGCTCGTATTCTTAATCAGTGGGTTCTGGCATGGAGCTAATTGGACCTATATTATCTGGGGTGCTTTGCACGGAATATATTTGGTCCTTGCCATTATTTTCAAAGGCTTCAATGCAAGATGGACCAATGCTATCGGATTGATGAAAAGGCCTCGAGTCATGGCCTTTCTCAATATTGGAGTAACATTCATCCTAGCTCTTTTTGCATGGATATTCTTCCGATCCGATGATATTTCGCAAGCCATGGACATTGTCAAGAAGATATTCTATTTTGATTTTCGGATTCATGTCCTTGAAGATTATTTCCTGAGGCAGAATGTATCCAAGTTGCTGATCAGCATGGCGGTACTGGCTGCGTTCATTCTTTTCGATCCTTGGATGGATGATCTGGTCAAGGGCAGAAAGATCATTCCAAGGCTTCAATCTATGTTCTTATTTGCAGGAATCATCCTTTGTATCATGCTCTTAGGGAATTTCGGTGAAGTGAACTTCATATATTTCCAGTTCTGATGAAAAGATTTGGTATCAATGGGTTCATCTTCTTCCTACTGTGCAGCACGCTGTATATGGGGTCTATGCTTCTGCTGAATTCTGTGAAGCTAGGAGGTACTCCTATTGCCTTCCGATTCATTGATGGTGTGACTTGGTATGGAGGAGACACCTATCAGCGTTTCAAGGATTACAGCACTTCACCTGATAACGACCTAGTGATCATAGGAAGTTCGCATGCCTATCGGGGTTATGACCCCCGGATCTTTGAAGCGAATGGGATCACAGCCTTCAATCTGGGTTCACACAGTCAATCTATAGCAGATACAGAAATATTGATCGAAGAAGTCTTGGATAAAGAGCAGACTAGACTCTTGATTTATGAAGTATATCCTATGCTTTTCGAGGGAGATGGTTTTGAATCAAGCTCCTTCTTGATTGCTAATTGCCCTTCGGACAAGGCAGCATTAAAAATGGCCTGTAACCTCAGTGATATCAGGACTGTGAATATGTTAGCACTCAGAGTGGGCAATAAATTTATAGAACCATATGCTCCTTTGGAAGGCTATACATATCGTGGATATTGTTCCAATACAGACTCTGTCGGTATTTCTGATAAAAGTAAGAGTGAAAAGCATTTCAAGTTTAAGAAAGAGCATGCTGCTTCTCTGAAAAAACTGATTGAATATTGTCATGAGAATGCCGTTAATCTTTTATTAGTCACTCATCCTCAACCCTTGACTGCATCAGCGTTGCAATTCAAGGAGTTCAATGAATTCATAGCGGGGATGCTAGAAGGAACTGGATTTGAACACTTGGATTATTCCCGAAATGAAAGTTTCAGTCCAAGGGATCATTTCTATGATTCTCATCATTTGAATCAGTCGGGTGTGGATCTTTTCAATAGTTTGCTGATTCAAAAGCTGAAACAGAAACATCTGACCTCCCGTCCATGAAAAAAATCCTCTTCATAGCGCCTAATTTCCCACCCGCTGGTGGGATAGGTGTGCAGAGGAGCATCGCGCTGGTCAAAGGGTTAAGAGGTCAAGGCTATGACCCCATCGTCCTTACAGTATCCAAATCAGACGTCACTTCGACCGGAGCCAGGGTAGATGAAGGTCCTCTGAATGAGCTTATAGAAATGGGCATACAAATCCATCGCGTTCATTCTGGTCAACCATACCAACTCTTAGAGATCATTATCCGTTGGAAGCTCTACAGACTATTATGGACCTTGGCATATCCATGGTTCTGGGAACGATTCTCTTTTTGGCCAAAAACTGCTCATGCCCTAGCTTCAGAACTCATCAAGGAACATGACATCAAGCTCATCTATTCCTCATCAGCTCCTTATACGGCTATGGAATTGGCCAAAAATTTGCGTAAGACACATGATCTGAAATGGGTAAATGACATCCGTGATCCTTGGACAGAACACTTCGGATGGGTATGGCCTACACGATTGCATTGGTACTGGAGCCGCTGGAAAGAGCGCAGGATGATGAAGTGGAGTGATGCCATCGTGGTGGTGAGTCCTGAGATGAAAAGATATTATGTAGACCGGGTGATATTGCCTGCAGAACATATACACGTCATCAGCAATGGATTCTGAAACGCTCATACTCGGCCTCGCAGGGAATCTTCCCTATTACGATCCTAAGGAGTATCTGAATCCAGGGATATTCCAGAGAGTGAAGCGCTCGCTAATGGATTACCGCAGCACAGACTATAACCAACCCATTGGGAAAGGAGCTCATTTTCTGTTCAAAGGCATCAAGGAATATCATGCACATCATGATGCCGGATTGTTATTGAAGTTATGGGGGAATATCGACTCCAGATACGCTTCCTTGGCTAGAGAGGAGGGCATACAAAGTTTGATCGAGATAAGTGGATTCATTCCAAAGGAAGATTCCTTGGAGAAACTGGCAAGCTGCGATGTGATGGTGCTCACCTTGGCTTTAGGCTCTAAGGGAAATCCGCCCTTCTCCTTGCCGGGTAAGATGTTCGACTATTTCCATGTCGGGAAACCCATCCTTGCATTGGTAGAAGAGAGTTACTGTGCCCAAGTCCTCAGGGATTCGGGATTGGGGATAGTGATAGATCCTAAGGACAGCAAGGCTATTTCAATGGCTTTAGAGCATTTGGTCGTAGAAAAGTCAGAGATCAGCAAGAAATACAAGTTGAAAACGGGATTCTTGGATGAATTTGGCCATGGAGTCATGGTAGAACGCATGGCTAAGGTCTTCGATAGCTTGAGCTGAACCTTTTACGTCTGAGGATACTAAAGCTTTACGCCTATAAAATCTCTAACTCATTTTCATTTCCATTCCCTTAAGGATATCCTAGATTTACCGTTATATTTTCCTTGAGCATGAAGAAGATCCAGAAAGTCCTTGTATTAGCCCCACATCCTGATGACGGAGAATTCGGGGCGGGAGCCAGCCTCCATAAATGGGCCGCTGAAGGAGCTGAGATCCACTATGTCGCATTCTCACCTTGCATCGTCTCACTTCCTAAAGGAGCCCCTGAGGATATCCTCCAGAACGAGTTAATGGAAGCCACCAATGTGCTAGGGATAGCCAAGGAAAGGGTCTCATTGGCTGATTTTCCTGTACGTGAATTCCCTGCTCAGCGCCAAGCCATCCTAGAAATGATGGTGAAATTGAACAAACAGATTAAGCCAGACTTGGTCCTTGTGCCCAATTCTAAGGACATCCATCAGGATCATCAGGTTATCTATGAAGAAGGATTGAGGGCATTCAAGCATTGCTGTATCCTTGGATATGAATTGCCATGGAATAGCCTAGAGTTTAAAAGCAATTTCCATGTGAAGTTGAGCAAGAAGAACGTAGAGAAGAAGTATAAGGCCATCGCTTGTTATGCATCACAGACCAGGCGTAACTACCACGATTTGGACTTTCTCATCGGACTTGCTCGGGTGAGAGGAGTGCAAGTGGGAACTGATTATGCAGAGGCTTTTGAGATGATCCGTTGGATCTCTGATTGATCAGAAAAGCTTTTTCCAAGCTATTGATTGCTCTTGGCTGCAGATCAATAGATCCTGCACCGCCAGATTATCAGGATAGGGAATCATATCTATCAATTTATTCTCAGGATCAAAGATCACGAAGCATGTTCGGTTCGAATCAATGCTAATGATGCAGCCATTGTCTAAGTACTTGGAGTTCTGGATCCACTCTTCGCCTTCTAAGGCGACAGGTTTATCAGGCAATGCCTGAAAAGCGTAGCGTTTCTCTGAATACCCATCCTTCACTACCACATGCCCACTCCGTGTAGATGTGCCCATATAGCCATTCGAAATTCTCATTCCGCCATGGGGATTTTTGAGGTCTTGGATGATTACCTCAGCCCGTCCCGTTTTCTTGTCAATACTATAAATCGCCCCATCATGGAAGAAAGTTGCAATGATGGTATCAGCTTCACTGCGGTCATACTCGGCCGAATTGATGAATGCAGCACGCATCGCTGTCGGAAGCACGTCTTTAGCAGGGTCTGAGATCACTCTAACATCCTTTTTATCAGCCATTGGAACGCGGGATAAGGTCACTTTCTCACCAGTTTCAGGATCCGTTCCTTGGCTGAATCCATGCTCCCAAGCCCACCACTCACTGATGCGTTCCATGCTTCCAAGATCATATTCTAACAGAAGGTCGAATCCGCTCGAGGAAACAAGCAGCTGTTTTCCGTCCTTTGAGAAATCAACGGTATGGATGTAAGAAAACCAAGGATCTTTCAGACACTCTTTCTTGTTTTGGTTAATGATATAGACCTCATTTTCAGAAGAGTAGGCTAATTTATCTTTGTAACAAGCGATGCCCCTTGGCTCTTTCATCTTAGCCAACACTTCATAACTATGAAGCTTACCATGATGAATAGAAAAGGAAACGATGCCCCCTTCAGCTGGTGCTCTGCGTTCTACGCTTCCAGTTTTTGAATTCTTATTCTGTTTGCTTTTCAAGTAACGCGCTCTGATAGACTGCAGGTCGAAGTTCTTTACTGTGGCCCATAGATCTAGCGATCCGTAGAAGGAAGTATCCCGTTTGAAAGTTTGGAGGTCAATGTGTTCCGCTTGCATGACACAAATATGAGTAAAGCTGAACAGAGCTGAGCAGATTTAAGAACTTTGTGGCTTATGTGGTATCAAGGAGAAATAGATCTGAAGAAGGTGAATGATCTGGCCAACGGCATGGTCAAGCATCTTGGAATAGAATTCACGGCCATCGATGAGGAAGGGCTTTCGGCACGTATGCCTGTGGATCATCGCACCCATCAACCCTTCGGGCTGCTTCATGGTGGCGCTACAGCGACCTTGGCTGAGACAGTGGGAAGTTTTGCTTCCTATTGCGCTGTGGATAGAGAAAACGAGATCACCTTGGGCGTAGAGGTGACGGCACAGCACATCCGATCTGTGAGAGAAGGATTCGTTTATGCCAAGGCGATTCCAGTAAATCTCGGAAAGGTCTTACACGTATGGGAAATCAAGGTAAAAGATGAAGAAGATAGGCTCGTAGCCCTCTGTAAGTTGACCGTTATTGTCAGGCCGCTCAGAAAAACATGAATATTCAAGAAAAGATAAGTGCACTGGGCCATTCAGGGTCAGCATTCTGTCTTTTCAGAATGCCTGGAACAGATGTGATCCAAGTCGCATTGGGCTTATTTGACGAAGAAGAAAAAGAAAGTCCTTGTTTCATCATCCATCCATTCGATTTGGATCAAGATGATGTGATTAGAATGGGAGCAGACTACTTAGGTTCCATAGAAGGAGTGGACCTGAATTTGCTCCAAGCAGCAAGGACTTTATCCAATAAGATTAAGCAAAGGCAATCGATCAGCGATGAAACATATCTGAAGAATTGTGCAAAAGCTATCGAGGAGATCAAGCAAGGAAAGCTCGAAAAAGTAGTCTTGCATCAAGTGAAGGAACGAAAGACTGACTTGAATCCTTCTGAGATTTTACTCAAGGCCTTAGCAACTTATCCTAGAGCATTCGTTTCATGGGTCCAGCTTCCGACAGGAGAGAATTGGATAGGAGCGAGCCCAGAGACCTTATTAAGTCGTCAAGGAAATGCCATGCAGACCATGGCATTGGCCGGGACCAAGACAGATGAGAAGATAGATTGGACGGCTAAAGAAATCCATGAACAAGCTCTGGTCACTGAGTTCATTGGATTCACATTGAAGCGCATAGGAGTGAAGGAGATCCGCCAAGAAGGACCAAAGGACCGCAGCGCAGGACATCTTATTCACTTATGTACTGAGATGGAATTCAAGACTGATATTGATGAATCTATCATCCTCTCTGCCTTGCATCCTACACCTGCTGTAAGCGGAAGCCCGAGAAAAGAGGCGATGATGCTATTGAAAGAATTGGGCATGGAACAGCGTTCATTATATGCTGGATTCCTTGGTCTTCGTGGGAAAGACAGATCGGATTATTTCGTGAATCTCAGGTGTCTGAGCATCTACGAAGGCTTCGCAAAGGTCTATGTTGGAGGAGGCATAACCAAGGACTCGATTCCTGCTTCAGAATTGGATGAATTAGAACAGAAATCCACTGTGATGGGGGCTATATTGAAAGCACATGATTAAGGCAATCGTCATAGTAATTCCGATCCTTATAGCACTGGATATCTATGTGTTCAAAGGCTTATTCCCGTTCATGGATGTGGAGAACTTGGCGTTAAAGAAGGGAATGAAGATCGGATATTGGGTCATCAGTGCGATTGTCATACTTTCTATGATTGTACTGATCATCTACTTCAGCGCGATAAGAAAAGAGCACCCGATCTTCTGGGTGGTATTTGCCTCCATATTCTCTGTAATCTTCATTCCTAAGCTGGTCTTCGCAGGATTTCATCTGATTGATGACCTGTTCAATCTCATCACTTGGAGCGCAAATAAAATATTCTCTGATGGCACTGATTGGGGGAGAAGAAATTTCATCACCAAGATTGGTCTTGGGGTTTCAGCTGTCCTCATGGGAGCCTTCGCCTATGGTGTCACCAAAGGAAAATATGCCTTTAGGGTCATGTCAGATGTGGTCCCCTCCAAGCGCCTTCCAGATGCATTCGATGGCTTTAAAATTGTCCAATTATCCGATGCCCATTTAGGTTCATTCATCAATAATTATGGACCCATTGAGAAAATGGTCCAGATGGTGAATGACCTGAACCCTGACTTGATCGTATTCACAGGGGATATGGTCAATGAACATGCACAGGAAGCTGAGGGATGGGAACATGTTTTCAAGGAATTGAAATCCAAGTACGGCAAGTATTCCATCTTCGGGAATCATGATTATGCGCATTATGGACCATGGAATGCAGAAGAGCAAGCTGATAGTGTAGCAAGGCTCAAGGAAGTGCATAGGAAGATGGGCTTCAGGCTTTTATTGGACGAACGGGAATCTGTTCAGGTAGGAGAAGCTCAGATAGATATCGTGGGAGTGCATAATTGGGGCAAAGGATTCGGGGAGATTGGTGACTTGGATAAAGCACTGGCAGGATCAGATGCATCCATATTCAAAGTGCTCCTGAGTCATGACCCTACACATTTCGAGCATAAAGTTATGGGCAAAGCGCCTGTGGACCTAACGCTATCAGGACATACACATGGCATGCAGATGGGCTTGGAGATTCCGGCACTCGGCATCAAATGGAGCCCGGTGAGCATGCGCTACAAGCGCTGGGGAGGATTATATCAAGAGGGAGATCAGTTCATTCATGTGAACCGTGGCATGGGAGTTCTAGGATTTCCAGGGAGAGTAGGAATGCCTCCTGAGGTCAGTTTTATCGAATTGAAAAAGGCCTGAATCAAGGCGCTTCAATTATAGAAATCAGCAGCCCATATTTTTAAGACCTTTGCAGCTTGGAACAAGGTCTGCTTCATCGCTGTCACGCTTTATGTGTGATGGAGGAAAGTCCGGGCAGCACAGGGAACCCTACTCTTTGAAAAAGGAGGCATAGAATCCGCGAGGAGATATGACAGAGAGTGCTACAGAGATTTAGACCGCCTATGTGACTCGCAAGAGATGCAGGTAAGGCTGAAAAGGTGGGGTAAGAGCCCACCAGTATTCCCAGTGATGGGGATAGCTTGAGTAAACCTTTGGGGATGAAAGACCATGTATATCCCGCACAGGCCGCGTAAGCGACCTTCATGGGCGTCCCGTCCATGTGCCCATCGCTTAGGCGATGAGCTTGCGGGAAGGGTAGGTCGAGTAGATAAATGATGAAGCTCTTTTGCCGTTAAAAGCAAGAGAGGACAGAACCCGGCTTATAGGACCTTGTTCCTTTCTTTAGTTTAAGAGTCAAGAGGCAATAGCAAGCATTGGAATACTGAGTTGTGTGCAGGCTCTCCCTTTAGGGCTG
>Ga0335396_10000316_pt1 | contig 65428 bp, 35 predicted proteins | sample FRY02_FD_205743 | JGI IMG/M metagenome (GOLD analysis project Ga0335396, IMG submission 205743) | Freshwater microbial communities from Lake Fryxell liftoff mats and glacier meltwater in Antarctica - FRY-02 (spades assembly) (version 2) | ecosystem: Environmental > Aquatic > Freshwater > Ice >...
CGATATTGCTAACTCTTCGCCGCGCAGCGCGTGCCTGTTCGGCCACGGCAACTCCGAGCGTCGCCAGAAAGAGTTGTTTGCCGAACCAAACGCCGCCCATTCCAGGAACGGCCAAGTCGTTAAACGAGCGCACGGTCGCACCCAAATTCAGCGTCCGCGTTCGCCGCTCACTGCCAACCGATTCCGGCCCCAGCAAACCCCATATCACCGCATCCATCCGATTCCCTCGGTAAGTTTGTATTCGCCTCGGTTCCTATCCATCGACTGAAAGCAAATCGGACGATCGATTGAATCACTCCTTGAACGTTACCATTATCTCGACGAGTTTGACACGGCTGGTCAATCCGGTGCAGAAAAAGAAAAACATTTCAAAAAAGAATTGAAGGTACTCGTTCGCGTAACCGGGCACTCCCTGGTATTACGGCGAACATGAACGAAGCCAGACCTGGCTCACACCACGATGATTGCTTGGCGGCTCACTCGAACATCATAAACCATTTGCATGCCAATAATAAAGTCCATTGGCAAGAAACATCGACCGCGACCATGATGGGCACTGGGGTTGGGAGGCTGTGAATATGTCGAAGTGAGTACTAGACTGGATGACTTTCGATTTGACTGTCCGGCTGTTAGCCTCGAGCACGTTGGAGAGGTCGCAATCGTTGTTGAATCCTAAACTATTTTGTTGCAAACTAATTTTTCACGTCAGGATTGTGACCGTCGCGTGTCCTAATTAGGTGAACATGTCGCTGCTGCCACAAGACGAAATCATCCGCACGCTCCTCGGGGTGCGGGCGCGGCTTAGCGCGGGCTTCTTTCTCGTGCTGCGGGATGCGCATTTGGCGGAGGACGTTTTTCAGGAAGTCATGGTGAAGTCCTTGGGTCAGCAGGATCTTTTTACCAATGAGGCGCAGTTGCTCTCGTGGGCGCGGGCAGTGGGCCGAAATGCGGGGCTGAATCTGCTGCGAAAGTCCGGACGCATCAGCGTGGGTCTGCCGGAGTCGCTGCTCGAGATGCTGGCGCAGGAAACCGAGGGCGATGCCGGCAGTGGGCGGGAAGAGGCGCTGGCGACGTGTCTGGCGAGCCTGCCGGTGGCGTCGCGCGAGCTATTGGAGTTGCGATATTTTCACAGTTTGTCGTGCGTGGATGTCGCGACGCGGACTGGATCTGGTTTGGAGGCGGTTTATCAAAAGCTGTCGCGCCTTCACCGCACGTTGCGGGATTGTGTGGAGCGGCGTCTAACTCTTTCCGCGGACCCCTCGTGAAGATACAGCCACACGAACTCGATACCATGATAACGCGTTACTTTGACGGGACGCTGGATGCCGATGCCGCGAGGCGGTTGACGGCGGAGTTGGAGACGAACGGCGAGTCGCGTGCTCTGTTGCGTGGCATGGCTGAGCAGGCGTTTGCGGTGGCGGAAGCCGGGCGTTGTTCAGAGGCGCGCAAGACCACGACGCTCGTGGCGCTGGCGGAACCAAATATGGGCGCAAAGCCCGCCCGACGGTTGATCCCCTGGCCGATGTGGGCCGCGGCGGCGTTGATGCTGGTGGGCGTAGGATTATGGTGGCAGTTTCGCAAGACGATGCTGCTTGAGGTGATCCAGGCCGATGGCGCGGTGGCTTGGACGGGACTGGATGGCAATACTCGAATGACGCTTGCGACGGGCATGAAACTCCCGGCGGGCACGCTGGAGTTGGCGACCGATACGGCACTTGCGCTAGTGCGGTTTGACGACGGCACGTTGGTTTCGCTCAATGGCCGAACGGAGGCGACGTTCTCGCAAGCAAGTGGAAAACATGTGCGGCTCCGACAGGGTACGTTTTCAGCAGTGGTACAGCGCCAGCCGAAATCGCAGCCGATGCGAGTCTTTACGCCGACGGCGGAAGTCATGGTGATTGGCACAGAGTTTTCCATGGATGCCCGATCGGACGAGACGAGCCTGGAGGTGGCCCTGGGCGAGGTGAAGATGCGCCGGTTGGTAGATGGCCGGGAGGCTTCAGTAACCGATCATCAAAGATTGGTCGCTACGCTGGATCCACACGCCGACTGGAGCCCGCAGGCCCAAATGCTGCCGGCCACGTCTTGGCGAATGCAGTTCATCACCCGCCCGAATCATGTCTCGGGCGATTGGATAGCGCCAGGGTTGAACCATGCGGATGGAGCGCTTGCCTCACAGCCCTTTGTCGCGGGTACGCAGCAGGATGGACGTATTATCGTGCATCATGGCGTCTGCGTGCGTGATGACTCCGGCATGGCTTTGGTCACGGCCAATTCGGAACTGCGGATGAAGATAAGAACCACGCAGGACACCGAACTTCAATTGATCGTCGGCACGCGCAAGCCAGCGGGATGCTTCGGCGGCAACTTTGCCATCAACAACCTCTCGTGCCAGCACTCGGGCTATGAAGAGTGGCGCGAGTTGCGAGTCCCGTTCAACCAACTCCAAAGCATCACGCCCGAGCATTCGGCCACGCCCGACGGCCTAATCACGGATTTCATCATCCTCAACTCTTTCGAGAACGCCGCCGGGCTTGAGGTTTCGGAGTTATTCATTGTCCCAGTACCCTAAACCACGCCCAAGATTTTGTTTTGCAATGAACCTCCATCGAACCTACGCGCAACTCGATTCCCATAAACCGAAGGACCCCTTGCGGGGCCGACTCCATTTGATGACGACTGCATTTTTCTTTAAGCGATGCGGGTCCTTGATCGCCTTCGGGTGCGCCATGGCAGGAGTTGCTTGCGCAGACGAGTTGGTTTACAAGGCGGACGCGACGGGTTTCGCCGAAGTCGCGCAGCCATTCTTGCGAGAGCATTGCGTGAAGTGTCACGGGCGGGAAAAGCAGGAATCAAAGCTGAGGCTCGATACGTTGGAGAACCAGTTCACCAATCCGGCGGTGGCGGCGAAATGGGCGGAGGTGGTGACGTCGATCAACACACACCAAATGCCGCCCGAGGAGGAGAAGCAGCCCGAACTGGCGGCATCCAGTCGATTCGCTGACTGGCTCACGACCGAGTTGGGCCGAGCGGAAATCGCACAGCGCTCCACCCGCGTGGTGCTGCGGCGCATCAATCGCTCGGAATACAACAACACCATCCGCGATTTGGTGGGCGTAGACTTTTCGCCTGCCGACCAATTCCCAGAAGACCCGCCGGCGGGAGGCTTTGACAACATCGGGCAGGCGCTGTCGATTTCGCCGCTGCAGCTCGAACTCTATTACTCTGCCGCGCGGCAGATTCTCGACCGGGCGCTGGTCGAGGGTGCGCAACCGGCACCGATCAAATGGCATTTTGAACCGGAGGAAAACACTCTGGGCACGGACCAGCTGCGGGTGAAGCGCGATGGCAACAACATCCTGCTCAACCCCGGCGAAAACCGCACTGAGAATGGTTTGACTGTCGTGCGGCGTGAATCGTGGAACACGGGCATTGGCTTTCGTGATTTCAAGGTGCCGTCCGAGGGCGAATACATCATTCGCTTCCGGGCGGCGGGCCGGGTGCCGTCGCGTGCAGAGGTCGTGGCGTTCGCCGCAAAGATGCTCGGCCAGCGGCGCGACGAGGAAACGGCGAAACGCCCTGAGCGAAAAGCCCAGTTGGAGCAGCAGTTCGCGGAGAATCTGAAACACTTTGAGACGGCGCGGCTGTACGACTACGGTCCGCCGCGTGTGAAAGTAACCCGGTATCTCGATGGCACGCCCACGCCAATTGCGGAGCTGGACATTCCCGCACCGGAAAGCGCGCCCGAGATTTATGAGGTGCGATCTACATTCAACCGGCAAAACGCAGGTTTGGACTTCGAATACGCCTACGTCATCCCGTCCGTGCTTGAAAACTTCGGCCTCCAGCACCATAAGGATTTTCCAAGACCCGAAATGCTGATGGACTGGATCGAACTGGAAGGCCCGATCCATCCGGAGTGGCCGCCTGCGAGTCACCGGCTTCTGCTTGGGAATGAGACGGGCGATTCCACGAACGAAATAGCGAGGGCTCGCGCGGTCATCGCGGGCTTCATGACTCGCGCGTATCGCCGCCCAGTGCAGCCCGAGGAAGTGGCCTCGAAAGTCTCGCTCTTTGAAAAATTGCGAGCCGAGAAGCCGTCGTTTATCGAGGCGATCAAGACCCCGCTCGCTGCGGTTCTCGCCTCGCCGCATTTTCTTTTTCTGGTCGAACCGGAGGCACCTACTGCCATACCTCGCCCGCTCAATGGCTACGAGTTGGCCTCGCGGCTTTCGTATTTCCTGTGGTCGTCTATGCCCGACGACGAGCTGTCCCAACTTGCCGCCAGCGGTGCCTTGGTCCGACCCGCCGTGCTCAGGGAGCAAGTCGACCGGATGCTAGCCGACGCGAAGAGCGAGGCGTTCGTGCGAAACTTCACCGGCCAGTGGCTGGGCCTGCGTAAGATTGGGGCGAATCCGCCGGCGAACAACCTCTACCCCGAATACGACCGACACCTGGAGATCTCCATCCAGCGCGAGACGGAAGGTTTCTTCGGCGAGATTCTCCGGCACGATCTCGACGTGCGGAATCTGATCAAGAGCGACTTTGTGACGATCAACGAGCGGCTGGCACGCTTCTACGGCATTCCGGGCGTGAAGGGCGACGCCATCCGCCGCGTGCCTGCGCCGACCGAGGCGCATCGCGGCGGACTGGTCACGCAGGCTTCGATTCACAGCCTGACCTCGAACGGCACCCGCACCTCGCCGGTTTCTCGCGGTGTGTGGGTGTTGCGAACGCTGCTCGGCACCGACCCAGGTCTACCGGTCGCGAACGTCGGCGAGATCGCTTCGAAGGTTCCCGGCATCGACAAGGCAACGGTGCGGCAGCGACTGCAGATCCATCGCGAGGCGCCGTCGTGCGCGCGTTGCCATGACAAGATTGATCCGCTGGGGCTGGCGATGGAAAACTTCAACGCAGCGGGCGAGTGGCGCGACCGCGAAGGGCACGGCTATCAGGGCCGCATTGAGGAGAACGACCCGCTCATCGACGCTTCGGCAAAAATGCCGGACGGCAGCGAGTTCAAAGGCGTTGAGGGATTGCAGTCCCAGTTGCTGAAACAGGAAGACTTGTTCCTAACAGCGCTAGCCAGCCAGATCACCACCTACGGGCTGGGACGCGAACTCGGATTTTCTGATCGACCCACCGTGCGCGACGCCGTGACCGCGATGAAGCGCGACGGCTATTCCATGCGCTCACTGCTGCTCTCGATTGTTCAGTCGGATTTGTTCACAACCAAATAACTGGAAAGAAGTACGTACATCCATGACTCCGCTCTACCACACACCATTGTCCCGCCGAACGGTCTTGCGCGGCGTTGGCGCCAGCCTTGCTTTGCCGCTGCTCGAAGCGATGGTCCCGCGTTCGCTTCTCGCCGCGACATCGACTTTTAAGCCGCTCGCGAAGTCCGGCGTAAAGCCGATGCCTCGGGTCATATTCTGTTATGTACCCAACGGTGTGAACGTCCACGAATGGATGCCCACCGAGCCCGGTGCTGGCTATGCGCTTTCGCCCACGCTGGAAGCGCTGGCGGAACATCGCGAAAATTTTTCCGTGCTCACGGGATTGGGGCACCCGCGCGCCACTGGCGGCCACTCGGGCGCGGATACCTGGCTGACGGGAGCCGATCTCAAGGCGGTGCCGGGCAAGGATTATTCCAACACGATCTCCGCCGACCAGGTCGTTGCGGAGAAGATCGGCGTGCAGACCCGCTTTCCTTCGCTGGAAATCTCCGACAGCTCCGGCACCGGCGGGGCGGGCCACAGCCACACGCTGGCCTTCGACCGCAACGGCACACCGTTGCCCGCCGAGAACAGCCCGCAGCGCATCTTCGAGCGGCTCTTCATCCCGGATGACACGGCCTCTCGCGACGCCACGCTGCGACGTTACGCCGAAAAGCGCAGTATCCTCGACGACGTGCTGGGTGAAGCAAAAGCCCTCGAGCAGAAACTCGGTCGCGCCGACCAAGTCAAGCTCGAGCAATATCTGAACTCCGTGCGAGAAACAGAACTGCGCGTGCAGCGGCAGGTGCAGTGGGTAGATGTACCCAAGCCAAAGGTCGAATCCGCCGGGCTGCAATTGAACAGCAAGTCTGGCGATAGCCACGATCGCCCAATGTGGGTGGATGTGATGATGGAGCTGAGCTACCTCGCCTTCATCACCGACACCACTCGCGTCATCACTTTTGAATGGTCGCGCGAAGCCGGCGGCTACGGCGGCGGTGGTGAGAATCATCACGAACTGTCCCACCACGGCGGCGATGCCAGTATGCTGAAGAAGCTCGGCGAGATTGACCGGTTCCACCTGGGCCGCCTCTCGCGATTCTTAACGTTCCTCAAGTCGACCGAAGAGGCGGGCGGTTCCATGTTGGATCACACGATGGTGGTGTATGGCTCCGGCATGAACTCGGGCGAACGCGGCGATCATTCGCCGAAGAACCTTCCGCTCCTCGTTGCCGGCGGCCAAAAGTTGGGATTGAAACATGGCCAGCATCTCGCGCATAACGCCGACAAACACCCGCCCCTCGCCAACGTGCTCCTGACCGTAGTGCAAAAGATGGGCGTCGAGACGGACAAATTCCAGGACGCCTCGGGCACGCTGACGGGGTTGGTGTGAGGTAACTTTTCTCCGGATGAAAGCGATTATGAAACGACTTCTTCTTCTCGCCGTGATGCTCTGCTTCGCTGTACCTGCCCGCGCGGAGGAACCGGCTGGGATCAAGGCCACGCCGGACACCTCCGCAGTCAAACCAAAGCCGACTGCTGAAGCGACTGCATTTCCGCCCACTGCATTTCCTGACGCCAGCGATTGGGGCAAAAATATTCAACGCACGATGCGCTTACTGGCCACAAGCACGGCGGAGAAACGGAACACCGTTCGTATCTTGTTTTACGGACAATCCATTACCGAGCAGAAGTGGGCGACGCTGGTGGAGGAAGACTTGCGGCGGCGGTTTCCGCACGCGAACCTCGTGGTCGAGAACCGCGCGCTCGGCGGGTTCGCATCGCAGATGCTGGTGAAGACGGCGGAGACCGACCTGTATTCGTTCCAGCCCGACCTACTCATCTTTCACGTCTATGGCGCGCACGACAAATATGAGGATATCATCCGACGCACGCGTGAACAAACAACTGCGGAGATCTTAATTCAGAACGATCACGTCACGAAACCGGCTGATTTCAACGAGGAAACGGACCCAGCAAAAGTGCCCATTCAGAGCGGCAAATGGGACGCGTTCATGAATCATAACTGGCTGCCGTCGCTGGCGAAAAAGTATGACGCGGAGTTGTGCGACCAGCGTGCGTTGTGGAAAGGGTATCTGACGGAGAATAAGCTGGAATCGAACGCACTCTTGCGCGACAGTGTGCACCTCAACGCGCACGGCGAATGGTTCATGGCCGAGTGCGTAAAGGCTTATCTTCGCTACGATCCGACGCTCGGCCCCTCGCCCGCCGAGGATTGGGTGACGATTTATGAAGTCGGCAAGAATGTACGCTGGGTGGATGGAAAACTGCAGCTCGATTTCGCTGGCAGCCGCGTGGAGGCAATTTGCAAACCCGGCAGCGCCGCACCCGCAGCGGTTAGCATTGATGGGCGGAAACCGTCCGAGTTCGCGGAGCTCTATGGCTTTACGCGTGCGGTGACGAAGCCCCAGGGCAAGTGGCCGGTGAAATGGCCGGTCATCGCGCCCCTCGGTTCGGAAAAGACTTTGCTCATCGAGGACTGGACGCTCGACGCGCGCAAGGACCCCGCGAACGACCAGCTCTTCAACTTCGCGATCAGCGGCTCGAAGACCGGCCCCGACGGCGAGGGCCGCAGCGATACAAGATTTGACTCGAAGTCGGGCCGCGTGGTCATCGAGGCAAACGATTGGAATGTCGCCTATGTCATGAGTCTCGCAGGCATCGAGCCGGTGCCTGAGACGTTCACCGTAACTTGGAATGTAGAGCCGCGCTTCGCGGATGAGTTCGTGTCGCCAGGAGTCAAGGACGCGGCTACCGAAACCACCGTGACGCTCGCGCAGGGTTTGCCAAATAGCAAGTACAACCTGGAAGTCGTCGGCGGCGACACAACGCCCATTGCCGCGATCCGGATTTATCAGCCGCCGCTCGGTCGGCAGTGAACGCCATTTATGATCAAACTCGAATCCATGTGCCCGCACTCGATCGCATGCGTTACACCCCAGGCATCGGAGTCAAAAAATGAATCTCACGCTTGCATCGCTTTCGTTAGCTCGATCGCTTCGCTCAATTGCTTTCGCTGCGTGCTGCCTGCTCTGCATGGTCTCCGCTCGATCGCAGGACGAGAAGCCGCGAGAGCCCTTGCCTATTATTTTCGACACCGACATGGGTGGAGATTGCGATGATGTCGGGGCACTCTTCATTCTGCACGGGGCGGTGGAACGCGGCGAAGCGAGGCTTCTGGCGACGATGGGGTGCGTTTCGTCCGAGGCGATTGCCCCGGCGCTCGACGCGATCAACACTTGGTTTGGGCGTCCCGAGATTCCCGTGGGAACTTTGAAGGATCCTGGGTTCCTTTTCGGCCCACACTACACAGCGGAGCTTGCCCAGCGTTTCCCCTGTCGGTTTGCGAGCGGAAAGGATTACCCAGACGCGACCACGCTGTACCGCCAGTTATTGACAAAACAACCCGATGGCAGCGTCATGGTGCTCGCCGTGGGCCCGCTGCGCAATCTCGCCAATCTGCTCAAGTCCCGTCCTGACGAAGTGAGTCCCTTGGACGGTACGGCGCTCGTCGCGAAGAAAGTGAAGCGGCTCGACTTGATGGGCGGGAACTACCCTCCTGCCAACAGCAAAGAAGCGGAATGGAACTTCAAACAGGATCCCGCATCGGCAGCCTTGGTTTGCGCCGAGTGGCCTACGCCCATTCTTTTCAATGGTGAGGGTGGTTCGACGATGTCCGGTCGCCGTGTGACCTATGAGATGCCCGAGCATAACCCGCTCACTATGGCTCATCGGTTATATCCGGGCGTCGGTTTCGCCGGAGATCGTTTGAGCTGGGATCCGGTTTCGTGTCTGGTGACGGTGCGCGGCGGCACGCCCTTTTACTCCGTCGTTAATGGTGGCAGGAACGTGGTGGATGCAACCTCCGGGATCAATACGTGGCACGACGATGGGTACCCTCATCATTCCTATCTCGTTCTGAATCGAAAACTACCCAAGTCCGAAGTTGAGAATGCGCTCGAAGATCTCATGGTCGCGGGCGAGGCGCGTCCGAAGGGCCTCGTGTTCAACACTGCCTACTATGCGACGGCCGGCATGTGTCAAATCACCAGCAGCGGTGACACGGACACCGCTGCGACCGCGATCAAGGCTTTCGATCTCGACGACAATACGGCGTGGATCGATAAGTCGGCATCGAGTTGGCTTCAGTGCCAATATGTTGACGGCAGAAAATATCTGGTGACCTCGTATACGCTCGTGTGCTCTGACCAGCAACGCGTGCCACGCGGTTTGGAACTGTCCGGCTCCAATGACGGCGGGGTAAGCTGGACGTCACTGGATATCCAGAAGGCTCCAGAGTTAAATGAACACCATCACCGCCGCGAGTTCACCCTCGCCAAGCCAGCCAAGTGGAACATCTACCGGCTGAACGTGACTGCGGCCCGCGAAACAGACGGCACCTCCATCTCGACGCTTGAACTGAAAGAGTCAATTCACTGCCGGCCCGAGCTTGCCGTCGCGACCATGAGCCTCGACCACTCCAGCCTTCATCTCGCGGTCAATACGCGGGCGACGGTGAACGCGACGCTCGAGCCGATGAAAACTTTCGAGCGTGACGTGGCGTGGTCGAGCAGCGATCCCACCGTGGCTGAAGTGCGGAAAGTGGGTGAGCAGATCGCCATCGTCGTCGGCAAAAAGCCCGGCACCTGCACCGTCACCGCGATGACGGGCAAGGTGATGCAAACTCGCGCCGTTACCGTGGCACCTTCTACGCTGCCGGTCGAGTGGAGCTATGACGAACTCAACCGGCCGGCGATTCCAGGTTCGATTTCAGTCGCACAAGGTGTCTTCACGCTGACTGGCTGTGGCCATGCCATGACCTCGTTTTGGGAACGCGTGCGAGATCAGGGTGCTTTCGTCAGCCGACCGGTGAAGAGCGACGTTGCCATCTCCGCCCGCCTCACAAGTCTGGCGCCCAACGTCGGCGGCCCGTCCTATCAATGGGACGATCGACCGCCGAGTGTGGCCGGATTGATGATTCGGGAATCGCTCGACGAGAAATGTGGACGCTATGTGCTCATCCAAGTCGAGGCCTCGGGTTCACTCATCTGCCGGTGGCGGAACAAGTCGCAGGATCAGGACGACAACCAGAAAAAAGATTTAGGCAAGGTCACGCTACCGATCCATCTCAAGCTCGTACAGACAGGCGAGCAAGTGCAGGTCTTCACTTCGACGAACAACCGCGACTGGGGCGAGCCGAAAATGGTTCTTCCCACGACCTTCGGTGATCAGAGCCGCGTCGGCCTTTTTGTCTGCTCGGGCAATACCTTCGCGTCCACCACCGCTGTCTTCGATGCTGTTCAGGATGCCAGATAATTTTCGCTTCACCGCTCGGGATCTGGTAGAGTCCTGCTCTCATCCGCGCCGTTAGCTTAAAAAATCCAATCCGTGGCCGCAGGACGGGGTCCACATGAAAACCTCTCTTTCGATTTCTATCGATGAAGCGAATCATGAACAACACCGCACATCTCCTGGTTGTCCTTTCCGCCGCGTTGATCTCGCCGTCGGCATTCGGTGCCGAGCCGCCATCTAACCCTCAGTCTAGCGGCGTTCCCGTCATTCTCTCTCTGGACAAACTCGGCTACGTCACTGCTGTCATCGAGAGTGCGGATGGTCGGCGAGTCTACAATCTGGCCAGCGAAGTGAAGGCTCAGGCGGGACCGATCACGTTCAACTGGGACTTCTACGATGTGGGTGTGCAGAAGGGCGAAAAGGAGCCTTACACGCGGACGCTGGTGGAGCCGGGCACTTACACGGTGCGCGGTCTAATGCATGATGGCATCGATCTGCGCTATGAGATGTCGGTTTATAGTCCCGGCATGCCGCCGTGGAAGACGGAGGACACCTCGGGGACTTGGATGGGCGACCATGCCGCGCCCAGCGACGTGCTGCACCTGACGCATGGCCCGGATCGCTCGCCCGCCATGGTGCTGGCCACAGCCTGCGCGGAGTGCGGCCACGCGTTATGTTACGCGGATTTGAGCGGGAAGAAATTCAAGGGCATCAACAGCGATAACTTCAATGGTGCTAAGGCGGTCGCCAGAGACGTGGCAGCGAGCGCGGAGTCGAGCGTCGTCTATTTCGTGAATAACGTCGGCCTGTGCGCGGGCCTGACGGAGAAGGGAAAGCATCAGGTGCTTTTCAAATACACGCCCAAGAAGCGGTATCCGGTCATTGATGAATATGGCTTTCTCGACCTTGCGGTGCGTCAGGGTTTGGCCGTGATCTCGAATACCGACAATCGGGATAACATCGACACCACAACGGGGAACCTGCTCGTCGTGGACATCGCGAGGCAGACGATGCTGGCGAACCTCGAAACCGGCCCCAGCCGCGGTGTGGCCTTTGGTCCGGACGGCAAGCTCTACGCGATCATCGGTCAGGCGGTCGTACGCTATGGACTTGATGCGAGTGGGGTGCTGACGAAGGAGGCCGATGTCATCACCGGGTTGGTGGAGCCGCGTCGCATTCGCTTTGATGCGGCGGGGAATTTTTATGTCGGAGAATGGGGCACGCGGCACCAGATCAAGGTCTTCGATAAGACGGCGAAGCTAGTGCGAACAATCGGCAAAGCAGGCGGGCCGCAGATTGGCAAATACGACGAGGAGCGCATGGACCGTCCCGACGGCATGGCCGTGGACACGCAGGGTCAACTCTGGGTCGCGGAGAATTCCCATGTCCCGAAGCGCATCAGTCTGTGGAATGCGGGCACGGGAAAATTCCTCCGCGCCATCTACGGCGGACCGCAGTATGGCGGCGGTGGCACGCTCGATCCGGTGGACAAGACGATCTTTTATTATCCACATGCCGTGACACCGATGGAGAAGGCTTCCATGGCCTTCAAGCTGGACTGGGCCACCGGGCAGAGTCGGCTGACGCACATTCTCACTCGCACCCCGCTGATGGGTCGCCAGTTGAGCCAGGGCTGGGCGGGCATTGATCTCACCGCACCCGCCACGCCGGAACATGAGTTCAACCATTTCGATGCGGTCTTCAGTAATCGGCTGCTGCCTGCGCCCGGCCTGTCCGTGACCACGGGCGGTCATCGTTATTTGTTCAATCGTGTGGTGCGGGCGGACCAGCCAGCGTGGACGGTGATCTGGCGGTGGGATGAGGGGAAGGATGACATCGCGGTGCCCGTGGCGATCATTGCCAACACCAACTCGATGTTCAGCGAAAAGGGCGAAGGTCAGATCTTCGACCGGGCGGATTTCAAAGAGGCGATCCGGGCGGAGAAAGCCAAACATGAGGCCAATCAATTCATTTGGAGCGATCTCAACAGCGATCAGAAAGTACAGGCGGAGGAATTGAAGTTTTACACCAGCCCCGGCGGCCCCGGCGGACTCTTCGGTATCTATCTCGACGCAGATCTTTCTTTCGCTGGCGGCAATCTCGCGGGCGGTCGCTACCCCGCGCCCACGCTCGATGCGAAGGGTGTTCCGACTTGGGATCTGAGCAAGATCACGTCGCTCGGAAAGGTGGACCCGGCACTGTGGAATGGTCAGTTTGGCCCGCCGTTGCTGGGACGGGAATTCACCGTCGTCGGTGCCGGGGGATGGGAGTATTTCAGCCCGCCGCAGGGCTACCGCAAGGATGGCACGCTCGCGTGGATGTATCGCTACTATGAAGGCTGGCGCTTGCCGCAGTTTCCCGGTCAACTCGTCGCCGGCGCGGGCAGCATGGGCCGCATGGTCGCGCCGCGACAGGGCGAGGCGGGCGACATTTGGTCGACCTCCAGCGAGAAGGGAGGCGCCTATCTCTTCACCGCCGATGGGTTGTTTCTCAAGACGCTCGGTGGCGATGTGCGCACCACGCCGCTGTGGCGATTTCCCAAAGCCGAACGCGGCATGTCCGTGGACGGTGTGAGTTGGGAGGATGAGTGTTTCTTTCCCACCATCAATCAGACGGCCGATGGCGAAATCTACGTCGTCACCGGCAAGGAACACATCAGCATCAATCGACTCACAGGCTTGGAAACAGTGCGGCGGCAAAGCTGGGGCACCATTACCGTCACGCCTGCGATGCTGGCAGGTCTGCCTGCGACGCTGGTCGAACCGGTGCAGAAACAAGTGCGCCGCACCCTCGAAGTCGCAGCCGGTGGCAAAGGCCCGACGGTTGATGGCAAGCTGGAGGATTGGCCGACCGCCGAAACCGCTTGGGCTCGGATCGATCCCCGCACGACGGCATCGTTGTGGATCACCCCAGAGCGCATCCACGCAGCCTTTCGCAGCGGGGACCCGAAGCTGCTCGATAACTCCGCGAGCGACCCACACTTCCTGTTCAAGTTCGGCGGTGCGCTTGACTTGTATTTTGGCGCGAAGTGGAATCCCGGAAATCTTCAGGAGAACAACCCTTACCAACCCGGCGACTGCCGCCTGCTCATTGCGAAGATCAAAGGCAAACCCACTGCCGTGCTCTATCGCCCCGTTGATGCCAAGGCACCGAAGAGCGAGGAGTGCGTCTTTGAATCGCCCATCGGCAAGGAAGTCTTCGCCTCGGTGCAAGATATCTCCAGCGAACTCGAATTCGCGGAAGATGGTGCGGGCAACTACGAGATTTCCATCCCGCTCAGCACCGTGCTGCGTGTCGAGTATCAGAAACTTGGAGCACAAGACTGGCACGAGGACAAGACCGTCATCCTCGGCGACCTCGGCATCATCCGAGGCAACGGTGGCCAGAACGTGCAGCGCGCCTGCTGGAACAGCCTCGACACCTGGATGACCAGCGACATCCCGAGCGAAGCCCGCTGGCGTTCCATCAATTGGGGCGTGCTGAAACTCGTCCGTCCCTGAGCATCGCTGGTTGAGCGATCTTAAGAAGAACAGAGACAATCCTATGATGAACAGAAACAAAGTTATGATGATCGGAAACATGATCCTCCTCGCCTCTCTAATGTTCTTACCGAACTTTCTCGCCGGCGCAGCTCCGATGCAAACCAAGGAGCTGCCCGACATGGTTCCGGGCAAGCTCGACCGGGACTAAATCGGAAATTCCTTCAGTGACTTCGCCGTCGATGCCGAAAACGGCGTGGGGCACAGCGGGCGAGCCATTGCCCGACAAACACATGCGCCCGACAGGAGCCAACCGGGACGCCGCAGGCAATCTCTACGTTGCCCTGCGGGCGACTACATCTTCACTGCCGCCTGCAAACCGACCGTCGGATTTCTCGGGCAAATCTATGTCTATCGGGCGGGCGATGGGGGCTTCGTCGGGCGCATCAGCGCGCCCAAGGAGATCGCTCAGAACACCGGCTGGATTGATCTCAGTCACGGTATTCGCGCCCGTGAACTGGGCGGCACCTACTACATCACTCAGGAGGACAACCTGCGCGCCAAGGTCATCCTCTACATTTGGAAGCCATGACTTACTGGCCAGTTTAAACAACCTTTGAGCGTACCAGATTCGCGGGCAAGCAGCGTCCGAAGGGCTTCACGTTCAATACTATTCTGGACTCTTTGCTTGGTTTCCGGCCGGAGCGGCCCCTGCTATTTCGCCGTGAGACTGGCCTTCCACCCATCCACGATGAACTCACCCTTCACTCCGCAATCGAACTTGAGCGGCTTCTCTAAGCCGACGGGCCGATCAGCTTTCGGGTTCTTCAGCTTCTGGGCATCGGCCACGTTGATGAAGCGATTGTTCTCCACTTTCGCACCATAGCTCTCCTTCGCTCGCAACAACGGACGAGGTTCCCCAATGCACTCGATCACGTTGTCCTTGAACGCGATCGTCGCGAAGTCGCACTTCGGGTTGAACCCGAATAGTCCTTCGTTCCTTGGCGTGGCCGTCGTCCGAGTGAGGATGTGGTTGTTCCGCACTTCCAAATGGTTGAACACCTCGTTGATCCAGATCACCCCGCGGCCCGGATTGCTTACCAAGTTGTTGTGGAACACTGCCGGTCCTTGCGCGTCGGCGTCACCGAAGCCAGAGATCAGGTTGCCGTGGTCGGCCTTTGCGTCGAAGTCAAACAGGTTGTGGTCGATCTCCACCCCGTTCCGCACGAACTCGATGCTGTAGCTGTCTTTGAACCAGTTGTGGTGGATATGAAACGTCCGCCCGCTCTTCGGCACAACCCCGCCAGCATACTTCGGGATCGACACCGTGCCGAAACAGACGTTGTGGTCGATCTCGTTGTCCTCGTCGTTCTCAAACGGGAACTCCATCGAGAAATTAGTTTCGATCGTGTTGTGGTGAACATGGCAACGGATACCCTGTCGCACCTTGATGCCGTAAAACTCCCGCTCAGGAGCCTCGTGGATCCGAACGAACCTGTTGTTAAAAATCTCGCAGTCACTCATCCAGCAAGCGAAGATGCCGCCGCCGGTGTTGCCACCCTTGACTCCCGGCTGCCCCGCGTCCCATCGCCCTCCCGCGTCGAGAAACTCGCAGTCATGAATCTTCGCCTTCTGCATGCCGAAAGAGCGCAGGCCGCTCCAGAGCGTTTCCTTGATCCGGAGGTGGTGCAGATGCAAGCCGGTGTGGAACCAGCTGAAAATGGCCCCGTGAAGCTGCGGGCCGTGCAGAGTCATGTCGGAGATAGTCACCCCAGCAGTATCGCGCTTGATGCGGATCAGGTAGGCGTCAGTATCGAGCCCGTCCAATGTCATCTCCGGGTCCGGGAGTGACTTCGTGGACGGCTTGCGGCTCTTAGTGTGGGTGAGGATAGTCTTGTCCATCCCAGCCCCCTTGAGCGTCATCTTCGCTTTCAATTCCAGCGGAGCGTCGAGCTCGAAGGTGCCGATGGCTATCTCGATCATCTCCCCCTCGGCTCCGTCGCGAACCGCAACGACTAAGGCATCTGCCGTCGTCACGGGTTGTCCTGCCAACAAGAACGCAGATGCTGCGAAGAACCCCAAAAAAAGGGCGACCGTACGGAAGTATTGCATGATGTCTTACTTTGAAAAGGTACGAACCGCTTCCGCCGCCTCACGATTCATTCTTCCCGGCTAATTCGGATAGTAATTTATTTTTGGCCGCGACTCAACGATGGCGAATCAGTTTTTGACCCAAATCAACCGCCGCGTAATATTTTTCTAAACCGGAAGCATTCGAATCGATCGCCGCGCAAATGCAGATGGGCGTTGGCGACGGTCCGTTCGATGACAGCGTAAGCGACCTCACGTGTTGGAGTGTGAGCGATGAGTTCGGCGGCACTACAGGTTGCAGGCTGTCGAATAGGCACGTCGGGCTCAAGACCGACTCGTGTCCATCTTGTTTATTTTGGGCAAAATCAAGGTTTGATTTGAAGTGTGTTGCGACTGGTAGTGTTGTCGAAATCGTAGAGGCGTTGTACCAGCAAACTTTTTGAAACGCTTCATAAATGCGCTGTGGTCGTAGAAGCCACAATCGAGTGCAACTTGCGTCATGCTTGAAGCGCTTTGCTTGAGTGATTCCAGCGCTTGGAACATTCGCACCTGTTCTACAAAAGCATATGCTGTCAGATTTCCTCGACAAGCGTTTCATAAGCGGTAGTCGAGTTGACGGACCACTGTTGCAGAAACGTCGCTCGTTGAACGGGCGTCAGTGGCAGGTCCGTAAGCCTGACGCAGATACGACCGCGCCGGTCGAGTATCCTTGGTGCGTGCGAGGGATCGGCGATAATTGTACCGTGCTGGATCGGTTTCGCACCACTACCGTTTTGGGAACACGGGGATATCAAGGCCTCACACGCGATGCTGAGGGGACAAGGCCGAGCGACCTTCATCGGTTGTCACTTTTATCAACCCGAAGGACCATTCGTGCCCAAAGACTTCGTCGACCCTGGCCATCCCGTTCTGATGTGTGACGGTAACGGACTGACCGTCAGAGGCTGCGGCCTCACCGGTTTCAAACGCAATCACATTCTGCTCGGACCGAAATCCGAAAGCACTATTGTGAATGCCACACGTTTTCTTGGTGGATTGCAGCTCACAAACCAGGGGCCGGGAAAAGTCGAGACTTCCGCCAATATCGACGAATAATTTTTGGCTCACCCGACTAACGTTCATTTAATAACCGCAGATCCAACGCGGCGTCGGTAAAGTTATCGTGCGGGGGCAGCGAACGCCCACGAGTCGGATTCATCCAGTGGAGTCTCCGCTTTGGCGACGTTGGAAGAAAGAGTGAATCCGAGGATGAGCAGCGTTGTGAATCGTTTCATGGATTATGGAGTCATATTGTAAGTGAGTCGAACGTTTCAATCGCGGATTCCGGCACTGGGAATCTGTCCGTGCGGCTCACCATGGACGGTAACTACAAAACGGGGCAACAATTGCACGTCGGTATTCATTTTGTGATGCGACCAATCATTCTCGTTGTCCCATGAAGGTGCTTCGACGCGGAGATTGAAACGCTGAAAATCGGTTTGTTTGTCGCGATCACCCGGGTAAAGTTTCTTTTCGGTAAGTGTGACTTCAACAAACGTGCCGCCGTTGTTGTCTTGTTTCAATTCACACTCCGCCTTACCATCGGAACACTCGGCGGTTGCTCTGACTTGATCGAGTTTTGTTGCATCGTCGAGCGTAAAGTAGTACCGGACTGCGAGTTCGTCGGCGACCCGTGTGGGCCAGCGACTGCGATTGTAGACAATCGCTTCAATCTCGATTCCGGTTTCGTTCGATTTGAGCTCTTTGGCCGCGACGAAAAACTCGCGGTCGGTCGTCATTAGATTGTTGCTCTCATCCAGCTTCTCCTTAGGCGGAAACTGTTCGTCGGGCAACGCGTTTCCGTTGCTTAACCCGTTTGCGATCAGCCATGCAAAACTGGCTGTGATGCCAGCGTTGTAGTCCAATGCAACTTCGTTGAACTTTGAGTCCATCACATCTTGAAGCGGTTGATCTTCGTTATTGAAGACATAGCCAGTCTTGCGAACCGGTTCATCGCGATTCGCAAAACGATAGAAGAAATCGTGTCCCTCGGCGTTGGGAATTTCCATCCAAGGACGGCGTTGGTCACCACAAAAGAAAACATCATTGTTATCCGGTCCCGCGACCAATGCCCCGTAGAGTACGTGTCGACAGTTGGGACGAAGTTCGGACTTACCTTCAATGAAGTGGTGGAAGCCAGCCCAAGCGCCGTATGCACCGCGATGATGGACGTCGTTGAACGGATTGTTCCCAAAACCGGCCAGGTAGCTGCGATGATACGGATTGTCCCCCAGCGCATAATCAACCTGGCTTCGGGCGGCTTCCTGGAATCGTTGCTTCCACTCGGTGTTGGACTTTCCATCTCGCCACCAAGTGTTGCCCGAGAGCGTCGGACTCTGTTCGATGTGATCGCTGTAGTACAGGGCGATCGCGGAAGCGTTGTTGGCATGTCGCAGACTGCCGTATTCGTGAGCCCACCACTCCCGAAGACGCAACCCACCAGGCGTCTGCTTGTAATTGTAAAAATTGATACAGTAATCCTGGAGCTCGAAGTGGAACTTCTCTGCATCGGGCTTCAGACGCATCATGTTGTAGACGCCAAGTTTTCCGAAGCTGGCATGGCCGAAGTCGCGGTAGAAGCCGTCGTTGTGTTCCTGTTTATAGGCGCCTTCGTAAATCTCGTCAGCAAAATCGGCCCACCTTGAACCGTAGTTCGGATCGCGTGCGATGTGGGCCCGCTGAAGGAAAGATGCTGCGGTGAAGACTTTGTCAAACGGGTCCGCTCGATAGCCGATCTCAACCACTTCCCCATCGCCGCGTAACGCCAATCTTCGTTTCTGTTGAATCGCAGCTTTCTGATCTTCGGTGGCATCGTCAGTGATGACCTCACCCGAATTGGCGTGGGCGAACAGAACGAGCATTTCGGAATAATTCAAGAGTTGATCAGCGAATTGATCGGCGTCGAAATTCTCATAACCCTTCAGGCCATTGAGTACCGACGCGTGTTGGCGGATGACCATCGACGAAGCAGCCATTGCGGCAGCCATCGCACCGGGGATATCACCGCCAGGAACGTTTCGCGTCAGTCGAAAGGTCGGGCGATTGGTCATTAGATGAGCGACTTCGGCGGCGGCCCACATGTCGTGTACCCGCGGCGACGTGACGCCCTCTCGACCACCACAGCCGATTGCGATCTCCAACTGTGTGGCGGGATCAACGCATTCCGGGTTGAGCACGCATTTCAAAAAGTAGCGGTTAACATGGATTAGGCTTTCCAGCAATTCCTCCATCTGACCGCTTTGCAGATATCCCTGTGGTTGTTCGATGGCCGACCATGCCAGTGTCATCGCTGCGAAAGACATCGTCAGGTTGGCGCTCCAATGATCGCCCGCGTCGAACCAACCGCCAGCCAAGTCGTGGCGAATGTCTTGGCCGTCGTCCAGACAACAGTCACCTCGCCAGGCGACGCGGTTGTTTGGTGAAAGCTTGCCGGACTGCTGAGCTTCGTAGAAATAAAGAGACTTCTGTAACGCTTCGGCGTAATTAAAAGCAGCGATCGGCTCTTCGGAGTGAGCACTTTTGATAATGGAAGAATTGAGAAGCAGCAGCAGGCAAACGGCAAAGCAACGCATTGAATTGATTCTTTCGTAGTCGGCGTTTTTTATGGACGTGGTATCTTGATCAGTATTTGCCACTGCTGATTGACTTATCACTGATTGTTGATGTTCGAGCCGAGCAGGAAATCAAGAAATGTCTTATCTGAAAAGCCGCGTCCCGCGAATCCTCCCTGTCGAACAACAACCAGCTTGCGTGAAGGGATGATGTAGAGCCGCTGTTTGCCGGCACCGCAGGCGGCGACAAGTTCGTCAGGCAAACCGTCCGCGTTGGCGACATCCGCCCATTCAGTTCTGAGCACAGTGATCTGCTCTACAAGGGTGCGTGGAACTTTTTGTTTGATCCACCACGTTAGACCGTACGCGGGGTTTGGCTTGCTTCCGTTGAAACATTCGGCAAGTTGTTTCGCCGCGATGATTTGTTGACCGTTGCATTGTCCCTCCAACCGGACCCATTCACCGAAGGTGGCCCAATCCCGCGACGTGATGAAGCCGCCGCCGCCAACTTGTGGATTACCGTCAGCACAACGACCGCGCCATTGCACTTGGATGTCAAGCGGTTCGAGGATACGTCGTTTTAGATAAGCTTCAAATGTTTCGGTGCCCAGTTTCTGTTGTAGTGCGAGCGCGAAGACGTTGAGTTGGTTGGCTCCGTATTGGAACTGCTGCCCCGGCTCGCCGGTCATCGGTCCCGCCGCAGTCTCAGACCAAGCGGGTTGCTGGCGAACGAATCCAGCGCTACTGGCTTTCAAACCGCTCGTTAAGCTTAAGAGTTGTCGATAGGTGATACGCGATTTGGCCGGATCATCCTTCCACTCGGCAAGACTCTGATGGACTGGATCGTCGAGCTTGATAATGCCGTCTTCGACCGCCGCCATCGCGGCAACGCCAACGAAGCTCTTGCTACCGCTCGCCAGCATTTGCAACCGGTCGGGACCGCCGCCGTTTGCATATTCTTCGGCGATCAGCGTTCCGTCGAATATCACGACAAACGTTTGCCCGCCTTGGCTCATGCTGTACTCGCTGGCGCGTGTAAGTGCCGATTCCGAAGGACGCTCAACGTCGGGAGGAGCAGCGTTTATAGCCTGAGACACCGTCGCTAAGAAGCAGATGAGAGCGGCGTATTTGCTCGCAGAACCGATTGATTTTGAAAGGAGGTATCGCTTGAGCATAGTTTTGTCTCTGGAGGAGTTTTAGTTACAGTACAACCGATCGGCGTTCACTGCGCACCGGAGGCAGCCGTCGGTGGTCCAATCGGCGACGTTCAAAATGGTGATTGGATTTCTTTCGATCTGCTTCAAGGAATTATTCATTGGGAGTCGGAGCGCCCAGCACTGACGGTAGCATGGAAGCGCGACCCGAATGAACCTACGTGCGTGAGTTCGCGTCCATGACAACACAAGCCAACCACGGCTGCGTAAGCCATTGCGCGATGAGTCGTTCGAAAGAACAATCGACTGAGCCTGAGCAGGAAGGAGCTTAGGATTGGCTTTCGGAAACAATGTCGCCCCGAGAAGACGGTAAGGTATATCTGTTTCCGAACTGGGTGGACCGAGGTAACGGACCGATTGGCGAAAATGAGAAAAAAGGAATTTCCCGGAGCGATCGTCCGAGATGAACCGTGCGATGACCAGGTTGGGTCGAGTCGATCGCCCAGGACTACTGGCCAAAGTTTACCTTGTGAAAGCCTTGTTGCCCGCGCAGGTTCGGATTAAATTACTAAGTGTTGCTGACCGCTACTTCCCGGCCTAAGGATCCTAAAGAATGCCAAACTTTCATCAGCCATCGCTACGTCACTGGACCCTCATCGCATGTGTTTTCATCGCAACCCCATCGCTGGCACAAACCAGCGTGGTGGAAAAACATGGACGATTGAGTGTCGAGGGGAACCGGATTGTTGATCAAAAGGGTGACGCGGTGGTGTTGCGTGGCATGTCCCTTTATTGGAGTCAATGGAAAGGCGATTTCTACAATCGAAACGCGGTGAAATGGCTTCGAGATGATTGGAATTGTTCAGTCGTTCGAGCCGCCATGGCGGTGGACATGGGCGGTTATTTGAAGAATCCCGAAGCGGAGAAGACTAAGGTGAAGGCTGCTGTAGAGGCAGCGATTGATCTAGGTATTTATGTGATTATCGATTGGCATGATCACGAGGCTCATCTCCACACCGAACAAGCAAAAGAGTTCTTTGCCGAAATGGCCAAGACCTACGGCGATAAGCCAAATGTGATTTATGAACTTTGGAACGAACCACTCAATACGCACGACTGGTCGACCGTCATCAAACCGTATCATGAAGAAGTGATCGCTGCGATTCGCCAAGTTGATCCAGATAACTTGATCATCTGTGGTACCCAATCATGGTCTCAAGACGTCGATAAAGCCGCTCGCGACCCACTTTCTTTCGACAACGTCGCCTACACTTTGCACTTCTACACGGGCACGCATCGTCAGTCCTTGCGAGACAAGGCGTCCGCGGCGCTAAAGAGCGGTATCGCGTTGATGGTGACGGAGTGGGGTGCAAGTGAAGCGACTGGCAACGGAAATCTTGATCGCGAGGAGACACGCCGTTGGTTCGATTTTATGGATGAGAATCAATTGAGTTGGTGTACGTGGTCGGTTGCGGATCTCACCGAAACCTCAGCAGCCCTCCGCCCGGGTGCCAGCACCGAAGGCGGCTGGAAGGACGAAGAAATCAGCGATTCGGGAAAGCTCGTTCGCGAAGAATTGCGTGCAAAGAATTGATTGTTCGCACTGCGGACTGGGCTGCTCGCGGAACCTCGACTGCGGCCAGTTGCCCTTTGCGTTGTTCCCGGCTTTCCGAAATACCGAAACGCCTTTGAGTACATCGTCGAAGCGATGCAGCCGAAATTCGCCAGCCAGCCCGCGACATCTTTGCTGCCTACAGAGACAAGCGTCATCACGGCTGCGGCATAATTCTTCGCACCGACCCGTGTACGGTTACATCCGCCGCACGCTTTCCAGGCCTTAACCAAGTAACCTCCTATCGGACCAAAGAGGAAGAAACACCCGGAATCCCTTGTGTGGATGGCGTATTGATGAATGTCAAAAGCATCAACAGCAATCATCACGGAGGGATTTCGAGTGAATCGTTCACAGAGTGTAAGGCGGCAGACGAAGGCGAGGAAGTGTCGGATTGAAAATGCTCGGAAGAAAAACGATGCGAAGCAAAAACGAGTTCAGGCTCGCATCAGGCACAAGGCCGAAACAAGCAACGCGAAAACAAAATCTGCCCCGATGTTTCGAGCACGCAACATTCAGTACGAAGTGTCCGATCGAATCCAGGCAATCGGCCATGGAGGCATCGGTCTCATCCACTCGCTGGCTCAGCAAAGTGGACTCATCGACGCGATCGATCGCAATGTGCAACTGTTGAAGTTTCACTTTACGTATCATGAATCCGATCATGTGCTCAACATCGCTTACAACGCGACGACCGGTGGTCAGTGCCTCGAAGATCTGGAACTGAAACGCAAGGATGAAGCGTATCTCGATGCACTCGGCACAACTCGGATTCCTGGGATGCTGGCGGACTTCGATTTCAGTTCGGCTACGATGCGTGCCCGAATCTCAAGGAAATGGCAGACCTTCTGGACGAATCCGTCTGGCGGCGATTGGCACGTCCGGCAAAGTACGACGTGAAAACGACGCTGCGAGTCAAGCGGGATCGCGTGAAAGAAGACATCTTCGTGGCTCGCGAATATCTGAACATCGTGCTGCAGAGCGAAGACGTGGCGGAGTTCGATTACAAGCCGACGCAAAAGTGGATTCAAGATAGTCTCGGTAAGACACTAACGGCACGCCGCAACGCAGCCTACAAAGAGTCGAGGCCCAAAAAATGCGACCATGTACTTTCAGCTGCTTAACGCCGTTTCGTCAGGCCAGCCTGCTGGCATGGAACGATTCACAACCCATCTTTTGGCGAATGGTGGCAGTTCTGAATTTGTAGATCTGGCGTCCGACCACTCGTTCTCGGCCACGAGTGTTCGGAGGCATTTGATGTCGAAGTCGTTGTGCTTCGATCGGTCGTCCCGCCTCACCGCAGCCACGCTGCTGAACTCTCCGCGATGCAGAATTTTCAACCCGATGCACCTCAAGCGAATCGCTCGCGTCGTTCGCCGCTGCGCGTCGCGAAAACCGAAAAACAACGAAAAACAACCTGTCCGGGGTCGCTTGTTTCAGGATTAGTGCAGCGCTTATGCGTAACCCCGGACACTACTATTTTTTGAGGTTTACAGACGGAAAATCCAGCTGCGATCTTCAATTCAAGACTTTCGGATCGCTAATTCACGGACTCAGTGTCTGTCGTCGATGCCTCGCTATGCAGCATCTGCTCTTCCCGAACCAGCGGGCTTTCCCCATCGAAAATTTCAAGATCGCAGTAGGCCATCAGACTTCCTTTTTCGAGATGCACATTCTTGAGTGCGACGGCATACTCGACGCGAGCGCGAAAGTAGCGAATCTCCGCCTCGACAACTCGCCGCTGCGCGTCCAGCAGGCGATCGATATCAACATCAAGGTCGTTGCGTTCCTGCGTTTCGTACGATGCCAGCACGCGAGATGAGGCATCCAGTCGATTCAGTGCGTTCTGGCAGGATTCATAAGCCCGCGCGGCGTCCGCGACCGCGTTACTCAAATCAAGGACGACTTCACGCTCCTGTTCGCGCTGAATGATACGTTCGCGACTCAGCAGAAGTTCGGCATTTGTTATGGCAAGATGTCCTTTGCGATACCCGAGCGCAACATTGTACTCCAGGCCGAGATACCATTCCTGATTGTCCCCGGCAGCCAGAGTTGAGATCGAGGAACTCTGGTCGTAAGCCAGCAGTTCATCTCCAAACCCACGAAAACGATAGCGTCCGACAGTATCCAGTCGCGGGGTGATGAAATTCTTTGACGCCATGAGTTCCATTTGTCGTTTTTTGATCTTCAACTGCTGCTGACGCAATTCCGGGCGACGCGTCATCGCCTCCTGAAGTGATGTGTCCCAGTGAAACAGCACTTCCGCCTGCATTGGTTCTTCCAGAGGCCGGATCAATGAATCATCATTGATTGGCATGCCGATCAGAAAACGCAGGCGTCGTTCCGCGACCTGCACGCCACTGGATCCTCGCAGGGTTCCGCCTGTGCTTCCGTTTCGATTCTGTGTGCCCTGAACGATTCGTCCCGTTAGTGCTTCCAGCACTTCGTCTTTGAATCGATAATACTGCTCGCTGGCGAGCGCGACACGGGCGTCAGATTCCAGGTCGTTGTCGGCTTTCGCTTTTACTCGATTCCACGCTTCCAGCGCACGATTCATCGCGCGAATGCGAGCGTCAAGATCCCTGTAAGCGAAGTAGAGATCCCAGTAGGCGTTTTCCACATTGCTGACGTAGTCTCGCACAGAAATTTCAAAGTCAATTTGAGAAATCTCCTTGTTTGTTCGCGCGATCAGCAACCCGTTGTAGACACCTGGCGTGGCTCCGGGACCAGCAATGCGGTTGAATTCAATCCCGCCGCCCTGCAGCAGTGGCTGCCGAATTTCTCCTTCGACGTAGGTGTTCCACACGCTGGGATACGTATTACTTGGGGCGTTGTTTGAGTCGAAGTTTCCCACTCCGCGCAATGCCAGACGTGAGCCGGTCGCCGTCCGTTTGCTCAGTTCGACAGTATAGTCATCCAATTGTTGCTTCAGATTATTCGTACCCCCGGCGAAGAACGGGTTGTTGAAAGTCTGATCCTTCTTGTTGAAGTAGGATGTTGCCGCCAGCTGCGCGTCAAAGGCACTCAGCGCCGCCTCGGGACTGAACCGAGGATCCGTTTGCCAGACTCCCGGATTGTACCGCGAAGCAACGGTCTCCGGATTCTTCAAAAGTACGCCGCCAAGTTCGCGCAGTACGTTGGAATTCTGCATGGCGATCGTGACCACTTCCGAAAGTGACACATCGCGGTACTGCAAACTCTCCAGCAGGAATTCTTCGCGGACAGTCACGGGCGCGGAGGACAATGACGCAGGATAAATTTCGGCCTGAGGCTGCTCCTTGCGGGTCAAAACTCTTTCAAGTTCTGTCGTGTCGTTCGCGACTGTTTTCTTCCACGGATAATTTGAGACGCAGCCGCTGTTCAGCAGTATCGCGGCCATCAACAGCACGTGCGTTCCTCTGGCCAGACGGCTTCGCAGCCGAGGCAACCGCAGCATCACTCCAGGCGACGCACATAAGAGGAAAATCGAGAACATTCTTGTTCCTTGATTCAGACTCCTGGCCTGTCAAATTGTGGCCCGGAAAGGGCATCGAAGTTTTGACACGGCCTGACAGTAGCTTTCGTCATCTTTGCCGCGCTGCGTTGAGACTGCCATAACTCGCGAGACAGAACTCACCAATTAACTCGTTTTGATCCGTTAACCCGTTCTGATCGGAGTCACTCTGCATTTGGGAGAAGATCTCCCAATCGATATAGTCTTCCCAGTTTTCTCTATAGTCCGTAAGTAGGTCAGCCGTCACGGATTCGGTGGGATCGCTCATAGCGTATTGGACGGGAAGGGCCTATTCTGTGGCGACAGGCAAACATTTTCGGATGCTTTGGATTACAGCACTGTCGTCCCCCCCTCAAATATCCCGCGAACCACGATGAACTCGACGAATCTTCAGCAATTTGAAGCTCAGCTGGAACAGTTCGAGTATGCGTGCAACCACGGTGCGACACTGCCGGATCTGCGGAAGAGTCTGTGTACAGCACTTGGATCGATTGCTGACGTTAAATTCGTCACGACTGCTATCGCCGAACCTGGCGGATTGAGATCGATCGGTTGCGAGTTATCAGAAGCGGACCTCAAAGAACTTGCGGACGCCCTGGAATCGGGAGATCTGCGGCAGTCCCGAGACCGTCCGGTGTTCATTGATTCACGAATGTTGCTGATACGGGAACTTTTTCACGAACACAAGCTGGTTCTGCTGTTCAGCATGGCTCAGGATCCGCAGGAGAATTCTCTGCTTCCGGAAGCAGCCGGAGCATTGGCGGATTGCATGGCCGTCGCGGTCAATCGGGAACTAGCTTTCCGGCTGCATCAGCAGCTTGTTGAGCGTGATCGGGCGGATTCATTTGTCCGCGCGGTGTACCGGGGCGTTACGCCTGAAGAGTGTGCTCACGCGATTGCTGACCACAGTTCCGGAATGCTCAGTAACGGGCGTGTGTCGGTCGTTGCAATGGAGGCTGATCAAGCTCGTGTGATGGCCGTCACGGGAGTCCGAACTGCGGATCGAACAGCGGACACAGTCCAGCGGATCGAACAGTTTGTCGGCCATGCGACCAGGCTACGGCTTACAAACCAGTGGATCGAGTCCGCTGCGTATAACTCTGTTCCTGAAATTTCGCAGCAGCTCTCCTGGTTTGCGATCAACGGCATCCATGCGATCCGTGTTGAGTCGTTGCATTCCGCGACCGAGGATAAATCAGTCGCTCCTCGGGCGTACGTTGTGATTGAACTCTTCGAAGGTCAGCCGGTCCCGCCGGAGAGTCTCTTAGAATTCCTGATGAACAAGTCGGGATCCGCGATCTGCATCTTTCCAAAACTGGAGTCGGTTGCCGTTTCCGGAAAGGTGTTTGGCCTGACGAACCGCAAAGTGATAATCCTTGCGATCCTGGCAATGTGCCTGCTGGCACTTGTCCCGGCCGACTTTGAAGTTGAGGTCAGTGGACAGGTGTTTCCGGTGGAACGTTTTCGAATTTTTGCCCCCGATGACGGGATCGTCGATTCGCTCAAGGTGAATGCGGACGACACCGTGACCTCCGGTCAATTTCTGCTGCGACTGGAAAACGCTGAACGTGAACTGGGGCGTAGGCGATTGTTGGGAGAAATCGAATCCTTGTCCGTCCGCATGCAGGCTGTCCGGGCAACGCGAACGTCAAGTGGGTCATCGAACGGATCCCGAGGTCCGCGTGGTGTCGATCTCAGCAGTGAGGAGCAGCAACTGGAACAGAAGCTGGCTTCGCTGAATGCCGAGCGACTGCTGCTGGATGAGCACATCAGCTCTCTATCACTTCATTCTCCGATCGCCGGTGTCGTTTACCAGCGCCGTCTGAAGGAACGTCTGGAGACGCGTCCGGTGCAGCGCGGGCAGCAGCTTATGGAAATCGTCAACACAACCGGAGACTGGCAGCTGGAACTTCAGATCCCGGAGGATGCCGCAGGCTATGTTCGCGATGCTGCAAGCACTGCCCAGAAAACGAAAGCTGATTCCGCAGAATCCGCATTTAGCCAAACACAGGCGGGTCAGCCGGTCCGATTCTGGCTTAACAGTCAGAAATCGCAAGTGTTTCTGTCGGCACTTGATTCACTGGAAATGTCCGCACATATCGATCAACAGCGACTGACGTGTCTCGCGACGGCTCCGTGTCGCGACATGGATAGCACGCATCTTCGTCCGGGGCAGTCGGTCACGGCTCGCATTGGCTGCGGCCGCCGCGCTTTGGGCTTCGTCTGGTTCCGGGAAGTCATTGAATACCTGCAGAAAAGAAGGTTCGCATGGCTGTAATTACAAATCCAAATCGTTGTGCGCCGATGCATTCGGCGCGTTGTCACAGGGCTCACGTGTCGGCAGCGCATCGTCGGCATGATGTCGTGCCAAAGATGGCTGCAATATCCGGACGCTGCCTGAAGTCTCTTGCAGCATTTCTGATCGTGGTCGGCGCCTTTCCCTCTGCCGGCCAGGCGGATGAAACTGGCCGCGTGATTCTGGTACGGTCAATGACAACCGTGTTGATTCAGCAGGCGGAGATCCCCGCGCGTGATTCCGGAATTCTCACGCTCATTCCTGTGAAGCCCGGCGACAGGGTGAAAGCAGGACAGCTTTTGGGACAGCTGGACGACGAACGTCAATTGCTGAGCGTGAAAGCGGCGCAACTGAATTTGCAGATCGCTCAGTGGAATGCTGACAGCACACTTCCACTGGAAGTGGCCCGCGCTCTGGTTCGCGAAGCCGAGCTGCAGAAATCACGACTGGAAATCGCCGCTGCAATTTCAGCGCAGCTTGCGGAAAGCGATGTCGGAATTCGGCTGGCTCAGAAGATTCGCGAGTCATCGCAGTTTGAACTGGAACGGGCGCGCAAAGCACGCGAAGATTTCAAAGGCAGCATCTCGAATGCGGAATTGAATCGTCTCCAGGTCCTGTTTGACCAGCGCACGCTGGAAATTGAAAAAGCCGAAGAAGATCAGGCCATTACAAGACTGAAACCGGATGCCGACAAGTCCGCAGTCGCAGAGCAGGCCGAAACTCTGCAACGGGCTCGCCTGACGGTGTCAGAAAAAGAACACGAACAACGTATTCTTGGGACGAGTCTCGATGTCGCTCGTAATGAATTGGATGTCGCGAAGCTGCAGTTGGATCGCCGTCGGCTCCTTGCCCCGTTTGATTCAACCATCGTGATCATGAACCGCCAGCCTGGTGAGTGGGTTGAACCTGGCGCGTCCGTATTTCGAGTCATTCAAACGGATCGCCTGCGTGTCGAGGGCTTCATCACGGCGGACGAAGCAAATTCACTGAGACGCGGGATGGACACCAGAATTCTGTTTCCCGGTTCGTCTCTACTCCCGGTTGACGGAGAAATTATGTTCATCAGTCAGGAGATCGACCCCGTCAATCAGCAGGTTCGCATCTGGGCCGACTTTGACAATTCAGAGAGCCTGATCAGACCGGGGCTGGTTGGCAACATGGAAATAGATGTCACTCAGCCGGAACCAGACGCATCCGGGAACACGAGCCCTGTTCCGACGCCGGGAAATTCGAAATGAGTCAGCCTCCACGAACAGGCGTTTCGCAAGTGTCTTCTCCCCCGAGATCGGGGGAGAAGGTGGTCGCAGGTCGGATGAGGGGGTTGACCTGGAGTATTCGTTGTGGGCTTTAATACGAATGAGTTTTTGCCCCCTAACGCGATTCCATGGCGGATGCGATCGGATTTGATTGTGCATCGTCAGGATTCCGGTGCCTGGGTTGTGAAGGATCCAGTCACGCTGAGTTATGTTCGCCTGAGCGATCGAGAAATGGCTGTTCTGAGATTGCTCAACGGGCGACGCTCGGCCGGTCAGATCATGCAGATGCTGACGAACGCCTGGCCCGACAGCGAATTCACCGTCGAAGATCTCTCTGATTTTCTTGGGCAACTGATCACCAGCCAGTTGATAGTATTAACGCAAATTCCCGCACGGGCTGACCATGCGGTCAGGTCGCATCCTACGTTTCAGCGTTGGGGTTCAGCGATTTTCAGCATTCTGCGGCTGCGATTTCGGCTGCTGGATCCCGATCCGCTGCTGAACTCAATCCAGCCTGTGATCGCCGTCCTGTTTTCTCCGGCAGCGCTGATCGGAACTGCCACTGTCGTGATGACAGCTTTGTGTCTGGTGACGTTGAGGTTCGATCAGTTTGTAGCCAATCTTCCCGGTCCCACGGACTTCTTTGGTCCCGGCAATCTTGTTCTTGTTTTCGCGGCTTTCGTTATCGTGAAAATGTTTCACGAAGCGGGACATGCCATCACGGCACGTTACTGCGGCGCAGAATGCCACGAAGCGGGGGTGATGCTGCTGTTGCTGACTCCGATTCTCTACACAAACGTTACTGACGCGTGGATGCTGAACCGCCGAAGCCGACTACTGATTTCTGCAGCCGGAATCATCGTTGAGATTGTGTTGGCGTCAATCGCCGCAGTCGCATGGTTCTTCGCAGCGCCCGGTCTGCTGAAAGCGATCCTGGCAAATGTGATGCTGATTTGCACGTTCGGCACGATCCTGTTCAACGGGAATCCGCTGCTGCGGTATGATGGCTACTTCCTGTTGTCAGACGCCGTCGGTGAGCCGAATCTGGCACAGCGCTCGGCTCACCGCGTACGACAGTTTCTGGAAAACCTGTTATTCGGCAGCGGTTCTCAATCCACACCGTCGCGAGACCGCTTCCTGTTGATTTACGGTTTGTGTTCGGGCCTGTACCGCGTGCTGCTTGCCATAGTAATTCTTTCCATGCTGAAGCATCTGTTTGATCAGTGGAATCTGGGTGTTTTTGGTATTGCCGTGATGCTTGTCGGCGCACTGCCACTGGTTGTGTTTCCGCTGGGATCCTTTGGGACCAGCTTGCTGACGGACTTGTCGATGCGTGATCGTCGACGTTTTCGGTTGCTGCGAGCCACCGTGATCGTCTCCGGTGTGATCGCAATGGCTTTTGTACCACTGCCGCAATCCATAGTTGCGCCAGCAGTGGTCGAACCGTCCGGGGTGCCGGTATTTTCCACGCTGACCGGCGAATTCCTTTCCGCTGTGCGTTACGGTGATCTGGTGGACCGCGGCTCTGCTGTAGCTGTTCTCCGCGATTCCAACATGCAGCGGCAGCGAATTGAATACGAAGGGGCGGTCAAATTTCATGAAGTTCGCGTCCGCGTACTGGAACTGCGACGAGATGACGACACCATCGCTTCTCTGCCGGAATCCCGTGCGCTACTGGAGTCGGCTCGGACGCGACGGGAAGACTTTGACCGGGAACTTCGCCGTCTAACAGTCACCGCTCCTGTCGCCGGTACTTTGCTTCCTCCGCGCGCGCGTTCATATTCCGGTGAGGACAACGCCCTTTCACAGTGGACCGGCTATCCTCTGGATGAACGGAATCGCGGCGCTCTGATTGCCCAGGGAACTCTGCTCGGGCTGCTGCGTGAATCCGCGGAATGTGAACTGCTGGTCCAGATCAATGCTCAGGACGCGGCGTTGTTGCAGGGATCTCAGGTTGCGGAGTTTCAGGCAACCGGGGATTTCGGCGTTACGTGGAGTGGCACCGTAACTCGCGTCGCGCCGCTTTTCGACGAAGATGCTCCCGCAGAACTGATCGTCGCCGGTTTGACGCTTCCGCCCTCGCTCAAAAAGCCGGATCCTTCAGCGCGACAGTGGCAGGCTGCCGTAAAATTGTTTGTGCCGGAAGACTTGAACGGCCCTGTGCTGTACTCAACGGGCTTTGTGCGAGTACAGGTCGAACCAGCCTCGATTGCAAGTCGGCTCTGGCGATACCTGCGGACAACATTCGGCAGTCAGTTCCCGCGGAGCGTGCCCAGCACAATGTAGCCATCTCGCTCCGCTGTTTAGATAAGCCTCGTTCTTTCACCCTCAACAGCCAATGACCGGTGGAATCATCACTCGCCACATGCTGACATGGTCGCGGCATTTGTATCATCACGCTGGCTGACAAGAGTCCGTCACCACGGAGCGTGACGACTCTATTGGCCGGCTGCCCGTCCATGATCAGTCACGATCGTGTGCGATGGGGACGTTCCACAGCGAAATCTCTCCATCGGTACTAGCGGATGCGATTTGGCCCGACTTTGCCACAACGAGCGATGTGATCGGTGCCCGATGCGCCGTTGTTTTGTTCGACGCCATGAACCGGAAAGCCTCGTAGGCCATTGGCGGTGTTCCGGGCAGCGGTTGCTTCCAGTTCCAGAGCACGAGGGCTCCATCATTGCCGCCAGATACCAGATACGGCGAATCGGGAACGAATCCGACTGACGAAATCCCCCCCGCCTGATGCCCTGAGAATCGGCAGGCGATCAGATCACCCGGCTCACCGGAAATCAAATTCACATCTGCAATTGCCGCAACTTCGTCAGCGATTTCCATCGCGGGGACGCGGATCACCCAGCCCATACTCTGCCCCGTATCGACAACCTCACCGACTGCGACGATGTGCTGTCCATCCGGCGAAAATTCCCCTGCATAAAGACTCACCGGAAACTCAGCATCCAATCGGATCTCCCGCCGCGCGGCTCCATCCGCCGAACAAATCGCCAGGACGCCGTCCAGCCCCACGGCCAGCACCGCTGTGCCGTCGGGCGACCATCGACAACAGGACATATGGCGACCCGAAGGATTCATAATCTTGACCTGCTCGGCATAAAGTTTCGTCGAGTGCCAGCGCCAGAGCGCAACGGTGCCGTTCGAAGATGCGGCGGCAAACAGGCACAAATCCGTCGGACAGACGCTCAGTGATGTGATCTGCGATGCCATGCCTTCACGAGTTCTAAACAATGGGCGTCCGAATGTCTCAGTGCCCTCCTGACCGCCAAACACTCGCAGAGAAATTCCACCGGCGACGACAAAGTCCTGATCGCCATCGGAAAGCATACCAACAGCGCTGACGGGAAACGGTCCTCTAAAGTTTGCCAGCTGTTCGTTGCTTTCAAGGTCCCAGAGACTCGCGGTTGTTCCGTCGAAAGTCACAATCAAATTGGCCGCACCGGTTGGTGAGAGTTGTTCAGCAAACTGCGCGTCGGTGCATTTGCCGGGGCCTGCTGAGAAGACTCGAATAATCTTCCATGACTCAGTATCCACGATCTGAACGACTCCGTTAACGCAGACCAGAAGTTTGCGTCCGTCGGGCGACCAGTCGGCGGACGTGATAAAATCTGGCGGGTTTCCGGCAACCGTCGCCAGCTGAACTCGATAACGGGACTCCGGCTCGCCCACGGACCAGACATCAATATGACTGAGTGTCCTGTTCCTGCTCCGATCGGTCTCGACGGAAAGCGTCAAAATCTGGGTCCCATTAGGCGACAATACCATGGACTCAATGGGCGTCTTCCCACGCGGAAAGGCGGACAGTCGTGTCAGTCGGCTGACTGTCTCTGAGTTCCCCGAGACGGTTTCCACGCGCCAGAGTGGCAGTTGTCCATCGAGCCCGGCAGACACAAGTGTGCCGTCCCGCATCCAATACAGCGAGGTGATAATTGTGTTCTTCGTATGTGCCCTCAGAGAAGTTATCAGTTGGCCCGTGACCGCGTCCCAGACGGCGATGAGTCCATCGCGCCCTCCCGTGGCAATTTGTTGATTGTCCGGTGAAACGGAGATTGCAGTCACTTCCGCTTTATGAGCGCCCGCCAGCACCGCGAAAGGTTTCGCGTCCGTCGAACTGAGGAGTGCTTTCAGATTCCAGCAGCTGCACTGACCAGGCTCCGGACCGTCAGCATCCTGCACCGCTGACGTTACAAGAAACTCTCCACTGGGTGACGCCGCGAACGTATTGACAAGACCCAGTCCGACAATGACATGTCGTTGCACTCCGAGACGCAGGGAAGATTGATCCAGGTTCCAGATTCGCAGACTACCATCGAATCCTGAAGTGGCCAGCAGCTTGCCCGATTCGCCGATGATGCTCATCCGGGCAATGTTGAAATCATGCCCCTCATGAAATCGTTCCACAGCAACCCCTGACGCTGTTATCGGTCCTGCGACAGGACGTGATTCCCTCGCATCCCAAATCTCAATCGATCCATCCGCAGCTCCGGCGATCACATGCTGATCGTTTCGCGTGAAGCAGATCGAGCGCACTGATCCCCTTTGAACCGATCGGTCGGCATTCAGTGTGACATCTTCATCCCCGTCTTTTTCATTCCCGTCTTTTTCATCGACTTGTCTCGTCTCCAGAAGGCATGGAATGAGGCCACCACAATTCCAAACGACGGCTCGCTTGACAGCCTTCCCCTCGCTCTCGCTGGCCCCTGCCAGAGGGACGGTGAGATCACGAAAATCGCCCGCCGTCTGGGAGGATCGGCGAAGGCGGGGAGAGGCCTGAGTTCGGACCGTCAAGGGTACATCTGACAGATGAGTGGGATTGTCAGTATCCGGCCGAGCCTCTTCCGTGGTACTGTCAGTATCCGGCCTGACCATCGTGAGCAGATTGTCCCTGGAAATCTCTGCGGCGGCGATGCGAGACCTGGTTGGTCGCTGCAGATTTCGGGTCAAATGAAATGCATCCTTGATCTGCCGCTCGTCGTCGTCGAGCGTTTCGAGATTCCACAGCCGATTGAGTTCATCAGCGCTGCTGGATACGACTCGATTGGCAGTCGCGTCCAGAAAATTGGCCCGCGTCACTCGAGCGCCATGACCACGCAGCCTCTTGTCCAGGACCAGAATCGCGTCTCCGCCGTCCACACGTGACCAGACGCCGATGGTTCGATCGTCCGAAGCTGTCAGGCAATTCATTCCGTTCTGGGACCACTGAATATCATTAACCGGCCGCTCATGTTCTTCAACCAGCCACGAATTGACGCCTTTGGATTCAAGGTCCGCAGGATGCGCGAACGGAAACCGTTTCCCATCGCCCTCCGGGGAATCGTCGGCCTTGAGTATGATAAGGTTTCCGTTGTTGCTGTTGCTGATTACCAGCAGCAAAGCATCCGGTGAGACTGAGATTCTTCGCGGCGGATCGTTCTGCTGGCGATTCATCCGCAGTTGACCAAGACGCTCTGGCCGGGCGGTTGGTTTAGCTTTGAGAAGACGATATGCCAGGATGTCTGTCGATTCACCACCCCGCGATCCGGCGCAAATAAAATCATTCGTTCCAGGAATGAACGCAACGTCGCGAAGCTGAGTCATGAGCCTGAGTTCGGAAACCTGCAGGCCGGTTTGATGCTCACGAATTACAATTTTCCCGGATTCATCGGCACTCAACAGGAAATCTTTGTTCGCGTCAAACGCCTGAATGGCGTCCTCGTGTCCGTCCAGAGGCTTGAGAATCTCGTCCTCCAGATTCCACAGAAATAACTCAGATCCGGACGATATCACGAGCCGTTCATCATCGATAAACCGCAGGACGGTAATTTCATGCTCGAACTTCTGATCTCTCGGCTGGCCCTTGCCCCAGGACAGTAATGGTCCCGGAGACTGCATCAATGTCACAACCCCGGCTGAATCGCCGAACGCAATCATCGCTCCGTTCGGACTAACAGCCTGCGCCTGAATGGGATCGCGTGACTGCCGGGTCCGTTTCAACAGTTGCTCTCGCTGCGCTTCCAGTTCCCCAGTCCGCGTATTGCGGACGTCTGCCGGCAACTGAGGCAGCAGTTCACCGGAAAGCAGTTCGTTGATTTCCCTTAACGCATCCGAGTAATTCTGGTTCAACGCCAAGCCACGAATGGACTGACTCTGAATTTCAACCTGAGCCACTCGGGCGGCAGTTTCGGCCTTTCGCTGCTCCTCAATCGCTCGATTCGCGTCCGCCTTGGCGGTTGCTGCCATCGCAGTGGCCGCAGCGGCCGATTCGCTGGCTGTTCTTGCTTCCGTTTTTGACTTGTCAGCAGAGGCCAGCGCAAGCTCAGATGCCTGCCTTGCGGAATCCGCTTTCTGTTGGGCGATTTTGGCCTCTTCATTTGCGGAATCTGCGGCCGCGATTGCTTCAGCCGCCTCGATCTGCCGAACCGTAACCTCATTGTTTAGGTCGGTAATGATTCCGTTGTCGTAAATCGATTTGGCTCCGAGCGCGACAACGCAGAGCATTGCCGTGAGGGCTGCCCACTTCGCGCCGGAACGAATCCGTCTGGCCCGTGAAAGTCGCTTTGACAACGTCACGAATTCATCGTCGGTCTCCTGAGATGCCACTTGCAGCCCGAGTGCGTAATCACCCCTGAATTCGGCCAGTTGTGCGTACTGCAGTCGCGTCGTGCGCAGCTCAGTACGGGCTACCGGGTTTTGCGGCCATGTTCGCAGAGCTTCCTCGAACAGCGCGGATGCCGTCTGGTAAGTGTTGTAGTCGCGGGGCTTGACTGACTTAGTCTGAACCAGTTCAATCGCCCGCGCACTCAGTCGGCGGCTCTCTTCATGACGTTGATAATTGCGGACGCAGAACTGAAATTCCTGGACGCTGCCAAACCGCTCGTCCGGATCCGTTCGCATCGCCTTGGTTGCGACGTCGATCAGTTCGCCGGTGATCTCTGTCGATCGAATCCTGTTTTCCCGCAGTACGTTGTCGATGGTTTTCCAAACATCACTGCGATCCTTGCCCTGGACTCTTGGAAATTCGTGCGGTGGATCACCGGTAACCACCTCGAACAGGATCGCACCCAGCAGATAAATGTCGCTGCATTCCCCGATGGCCTCAGGCGGGCCTGCCCACAATTCTGGTGACATGTATGCTGGCGTTCCGGCTCCAAAAGAAGCGACCGGCGAGCGAAAGGTTTTTTCCGCCGCGTGTGGCGCCGGCACCGCTAGGCCCCAGTCAAGTACCAGCACTTCGCCGAATTCCCCAAGCATAACATTTTCGGGTTTCAGGTCTCGGTTGATAACCCCGTGATGATGGGCGAACGCGACAGCGTCACAGGCTTTGTGAAGCACGCTGAGATTTTCTTCCAGCGACATTTCCTTAATCAGTTTATTCCATGGAGTGCCGTGGACCTGTTTCATCACATAATACGGCACCCCTTCTTCAGTCTCAGCCAGCTCATGAATCGGGATAATGTTGGGATGGACGAGGTTGGCGGTGACCAGCGCTTCCGAGAGAAACATCTCCCGCTTCTGTCGATCAGACTGCGACATGGCTCTGGCAGATTTTGATCTTCCAACGGTTCCGGAAATTAACGTTCCAGCGCCCTTCAGAGTCTTAATCGCCAACTGTCGGTTGAGCGATTTCTGCCTGGCGACGTAGACAATTCCCATTCCACCTTCAGCCAGCTTTTCGATGACCTCAAAGTCCGAATATTCCGCCGCCTCAGCCTGCCCCATGCCTGAGACAGGACGAACCCGCATCGAGATGAGTTCATCGAGATGAGAGTCGTCGTTCGTCTTCCATATTTGAGATGTGACCCGGCTGTTGGCTGCGGACTGCGAAGATCCACTTCCTGAGCGACTCCCGTCGATGGGTCGCGTCTTTTTCGGAGTCAGAGGATCTGTAGAGTTCAGATTTCTGTTTGCATTCGCTAGCGGATTTCCGGATTCCCCCACAATCGTCGCATCCAGGCCAGAACTCTGTTCATCGAACTTCGTTCCGGAAGAGGAACCATCGGCGGATGAAGACTTCCTGCCGCCCGACGAGCTGACTTTCTGATCAGCCGACGCGCCCTCGGTTAAATCGTCGTCGGCTTCACTCCCCATCACATCGTCGCCGGACGGGACATAGGTGGCGTCGGCGTTAACAGCACTCCCCGCATTCGCTGTTTTCTTCCCTGGGGAATCGGCTTCATCCGCACCCGTTGACTCGCCAATAGATGTCACATCCGCGTCGTATTTGTCATCCGACTGCGGAGCGTCATCGTCTTCCGTCTGCTTGCCTGGAATAAAGGTCGCGTTGACATCGATCGCGACGCCGGAATCATCAGAATCTGGAGAATCAGCATCTTCCTGAGATACGGGTAACACTGTGGCTGCGGTGTCAACGTCTGCCTGATCCGCTTCGTTTGCGTCACCATCGACCGAGGTGCTGGACAGCTTTGCATCATCGTCCATTGGCGACGGTGCGGAAGTATTTGACTTGTCAGTCATGAGAGTAACCTTCAACTTCAACGATCAGCCAATAACCAATTTTCAGTGAAAATCAAAAAGTCGACCACAGCGGAGTCTCACGAGTGCCTGCGAACAAATCGTGCCGCCCGAGTCAGTTTCCTGTCGTCCGCGCCGGATTCACGCAGACGACTGCGAAATCGACTAACCGCCACACTGACGATTGCCCCGGTCGGTGCGGCCAACTGCGACACTGCGGCTGCGGCATCATTCAGCGACCAGGAGGTTTCACTCTCGGCAGTCTCGACAATACTTCTTTCCGCCGCCGCATGTGAAACATCAGACGTTGAATTATCGGAAGGAGAAGTGGAGCCGATCACAGCGTCACTCTTCGGCACGAACAGGGCCTGCGGAGATTCTTCAACGGCAGCGTTATTGTCTTGAACAGGTTGTTCGAATGGCAGATCCTGTAATCGAGGTGGCTCCGACGATTCCGGCAATGTTTCACTCGCCGGCCCCGGTTGTCCACCGGTGATTTCAAATTCCACGATCGGTCGCTCGACCTTCTGTCCGCCGGTCTCCGTGATCAGCCAGATCTCGTAACCGGCCCCGTCCTGAAGTTCCGGGGTTTGCCGCACATACTTTTCGAATGCTTCGCGCGACGAAATCAATTGACTGTTGGCGATTCGCTCAACAACAATCTCAGTCGGGCCGTCGCTTTCATACTGTCGCCGAATCTGAAAATAGACGTCCGTTGAAGAGGCGCTGCCCCCTGCCGCACCCCTGCCGAAATCGGCGACAACCTGCTGAGAATTCCCCGCATTACTTTCGAAGGCTGCGGTGATGGTCGGCCTGTCAGCCGCAAAGCCTGGTTCAGTGTAAAAGAATGCCAGCGGGGCGGTCGTCACTGTCGGAATTCTGAAGGAAGCGATGCCGCCTTCGAATTCATTGTTACCCGTGAGTACGTTGTCAGTCGACGTGATGTCACGACCCGGTACGGCCTGAGTCACCCCAGACTGCTCGATAACGCTGCCCGTGACATTCAATGAAGAATGATGCGAGACCGAAAAATCCACGATGATGGTCGTGCGATTCTGAACCGATTGAAACACGGTAAAATCGAAGGCCGTGTAAACGTGGCCAACGGTGTTCACCTGGCCGCCGCTTCCCACCAGAAATTGCTGGATACGTTCGGAAGAAACAGCGTTGTCAATTCCTGTTCCTGCGGCAGCTGACTGCACTGCGGCGTTGGAGATCACACCGGGTTCATTCACTGGATCCTGCCAGTCGACATCCACGGTAAGGTTTTCCTCGCCAGCCACACCAATCAGCACATTGAAGCCATAGAGGTAAGCGTTGATTCCGTTGAAGGTTGTCGGCACGGCATCCACAGCCAGTGGCAGCGGTTTACTGCTATAAACAAAGAACGCTGTTGAAGGCTGACTAACCGCCGGACGCGGCGCAAAATTTGTCGCAACACCACCGTCGGTACTGAGAGTCACATCCCCGATGAATTTCACTGCAGCATTCTGAATAGAGTTGTTAACGTCGGCGACAATGGACACGTGGTCTCCTGTCACTGCATTCGATCGACCGGGATTCTCATCGGTCGAGATTCGTATCGGTCCGCTGCTGGCGTCGATCGTCACGTTCCCATTCAGCGACTCCAGCAGAATCGATTCGCCGGTTGCTGCGGTAGTGTCTTCGATACCGTTCTTTGACAGAATATCCCGCCGCACGATCAAGTCACGCTCCGCCCTAACAACGATATCACCACCGCCACTCACCACATCCGCGTTCACGATCACGTCGCTTGATCCGCCGCGTGCTTCCAGCAAGACATCACCCGAGCCGTTGGCACTGATCCCCGCAGAATTCGCTCCACCATTGATCGTGATCGTACCGCCTTCCGCCACCAGTTTGATCGGTCCGTTCAGCGAGGTCGTCAGGTCTTCCAGCGACGTGAGTGTGCGACTCTGCGCCACACTCGTCGTGCCGCTGTCGAAGTCCGCACGCACCACGCCGTCAATCGATACTGTCACGGCCGCTGCCGTGTTCACCGTGATCGCACCGCCCGCAGAAATCTCACGCAGATAAATACCGGTGGCCGCAGTTGCCGCGACCGTATCGACATTCAAGTCCAGCGCCTGAGCATTGACCGACGATGTTGTGTTGCCTGCCCCGCCGATGATTGTCCCGGCCCGCAGACTGACAGATGTGGCTGCCGTCGACTGTGTTTCTTCAATATTCACAAAGCCCGCGTTGGCATCTGTGATGCTGCCGCCGGCCTGCAGTGCCACGCGATTGGAGGTCACGTTTGTCAGCGAGATCACGCCCAGTGTGATATTCCCACCGGCGATGCCCAGAAGATCTCCGCCGCCCAGCGTGATCTCCGTGTTGTTTGCTCGGACTGCCGCGTCACCCGCCATCGTCCAGTGGCCGGCCGTGGCTTTGATGAAGACATCACCGGTACCGGTCGTGATATCTCCCGTGGCTGTCTGCGTGATGTTCTGGCCTGCGATCAGTCCGATGTCACCATTCGTGCTCGTGATCAGCGCTGTCTGTGAAATGCTGCTGCTTGCATCGACAAGCACGTCACCATTTGTCGTGGTGAGGACTGCGTCGATGTCCGTGTTCCGGCCCGATCGCACATACACGGTTCCTGCACCACCGGTGGTGAGTGAGGCGTTGAGATCCACATCCCGACCCGCGTTCAGCGTCACATGACCCGTGCCCGACTGGATTGACGCGTTCACGATCACGTCACTGTTGCCGCCGCGTGCTTCCAGCAAGACATCACCAGAGCCGTTGGCACTGATCCCCGCACCATCCGCTCCGCCATTGATCGTGATCGTACCGCCGTCCGCCACCAGTTTGATCGGTCCATTGGTTGTGGTGGTCAGGTCTTCGAGACTCTGGAAGTTGTCCGACAAAAGAGTTACCGTCGAGTCAACGTTTATGCGGTTGACATTGATTTTCCCGCTGGCATCTCCAGTCGTGGCAACTTCGATACTGTTGGTCTCATGAATGTAAATACCATCCGCCGCTCTAGCCGCTACGAAGTTGACAGTAGTGCCGATCGCTTCGCGATTTACGGTCTCCTGCCTGGTGCCCTGTACATCTGACCTGCCGATTGTTCCGAGACGTCCAGAGACGCCACCTGAGTTGGCGTCAGCCACCATTCGCAGGTCGTTGGCGACAACATTTATTGCGACACCGCTGTTGAGAATATCGCGTTCGGCGATGAGGCTCACGTCGCCGCTGCCCGCATCAATCAGGCCCAGCCGAATGTCACTCTCACCGGTCGTCGAAAGACTCACGTTTCCGCCGCCCGTCGTGATCGCGGTGCCAGCGGCCATATCGATCCCGGAGATCGTGTCGGCGGCCCCGTTGGAGGAAAGCACGTAGACGGTGCCCGTGCCCGTCGTCGACAGATTAGCATTGATGTCAACGTCATCGCCGGCGATGATCGTTAGATTTCCCGTCCCACTGGACACTCCCGCATTGAGAATCACATCCCCATTGCTGGCAAGCGTCTGCAGGAGAAAGTTTCCGGTTTCATTTACTTTGGTCGCGGAACCATCGGCCGTCGCTGTGCCGTCGTTCAATATGAGGTTGCCCGCCTGTGACCTCAGCACTATCGAACCGTTGCCGGTTGTGACCAGATCGCTCTGCGTTGCGTCGTTAACTGCGAGAGTCGTGCCATTCGTCTGCACCTTCTGAGTCGTCACCGTTACATCATCGACCGCGAGTCCGTTGCTTTCGAGAATGTTGATCCCCCCGGCACCAGCCCGCGCACTGAGCGTGGTTACAGTGGTTTCAATCGCATTGTGCCCGGCGCCGAGTGTCCCTAGACCGACAGCGGCCTGAATGCGCAGACCCAATGCGATAATGTCGGTGTCGCTGTCACCCGCATCGGCTTCCAGAATCGAGCCTAGGATGCTGATCAGACTGACATTCGCGTTGTTCGCTGTGACTCTGCTGATGGTCACGTCGCTATTGGCTTTCACGCGGATGTCACCATCGACTGTTGAGACCGTCGATGATATATTCATCGTTACCGAGTCTGCGGCAGCTTCAATTATTATCGTGCCAGCACGAGCGGTCTGAATATCGACCAGTGGTCCGATATTGACCGAATTCGCCGCCATCAGCGTGATGTGTCCGCTGGAGCTGAGGATGTCGGCACCGAGTTCAATATTTCGGCCTGATCCATTAGCCATGAGCAGGACATTTCCGCTGCCGGTGGTGATCATTCCATCAACATCAACTGGCCCGTCGGAGGTAGTGGCCAGCACATTGCCTGTGCTCGTGATGATTGTGGAAGCAGCGTGTAGGACAATAGTTGAGCCGGCTGTGAGCCGTACATGACCGTCGCCGGTGTTCTCGGCACTCGTGTCGACAGCGACAGCAGGGGCCAGGTTGATTGTTTCTGCCGTGATCGTCAGATTTCCCGTGTTTCCGACGATCGTGTTTCCCAGCGTGAGGCTGGTGTTCAGGTTGACCGTATCAATTCCGTCATCACCATTAATCGTCAGGGCGGAGCGAAATCCGGCATGGACAGAATTGATGTTGACAATGTCGTTGCCAATGCCCGCGTTAATTGTCAGCCGCGTTTTGGAGTTTGAAAAACTCACGACAGGGCCGAGTGTTGACTGAATGCGGTTGTCAAGCGTTCGAGACGTGATCTGTGGTTTAATCTCATCGCCCATGAACGTCGTCGAAGTCATCGCGACCGTGTCGCCTGATGTCGAAACGATCATTGTTTCAGCGCCACCGCCAATTGTGGAGGCAAACGTGAAGGTTCGCGCGTTTATGCTCAATTCGTCGCGAATTGGCTCAGTGCCGTTAAACGCAATGACCGTGGACAGCAATCCGTCTGTGAGCGTGATCGTTCCGGAATGACGCTCGATCAGGTCGTCGTTGCCGAAGACATAGTCCGCTGAATCGAGAATAGCCTGGTCAGTTGCCGACGTGAGCAGGACTAGCGTGTCTCCGCCCGTAAGGACGTCGCTGTCCAGGGCGTTGCCGTTGGAGTGCTGCGTGTCGCCGTTGAACGAGATGCCATTCACCAGGCTGAACAGACCGCCCTGCGCCGCCGTGGGCTGGATAATAATGAAGACATCGTCGCCGCCGTAACCATCGAATGTGAACGACGTGATATCGACGAAGCTGAACGATCCGACGAACTCGGGCGACACCCCGGTCACGTTCCGTGTGAACGTAAAGAATCCGTCGTTGTTACTCGTGAAAGTCAAAACCACGAGGTCATCGTAATCCGTCCCGGCAACAAGAATGTCTTCCGCGCCGAACGCAACCGGGTCTTCCTGATTGGCTCCGATGTGCGGAATCAGAGTTGCGATGTCTGCCTGAAACTCGGTCGATTCAAACGCGGCAGAAGAACCCCATCGCAGGCGGTAAAATTCCGCGAGCGTCGTCCCGGTGTAAGGAACGTTTGCATCATCTCCTTCGAAGAATGGATTGGCCGTTGGGCCTGTGAGATTGCTGGGATTGAGCGTCTGATTTGAATCAGCGTATTCGCCGGCGACATCGTTAAAGAAGACGTTGTTCAGGACAATAGCCGTGGCTGGCGTCACAACGCTGTAACCGGAGACCGGCGGCTGTGGCGGAAGTTGCTGCAGGTACAAGACGATGCTCGTGCCGCTGTCGCCGAGGTATGTATTATCGACTGTCGGTGCGGAATCAAACTTCCAGTTGGCAACCAGATCCCCATGAGCAGAAGCACCATCGATTCGTACTGTGTCGAGTTCCAATTGTGTCAGAACATCATTGTACCATGCCACATCGTCCATCATGCCATCGAAGAACTGCCCGGGACTTCCAGGATCGTAGCCCATGTGCATGATGCCGTTGGCAGTGTCAACTACCGCAGCCCAGTTGAGATCAGTGGGTTTGAAATTGTTAAGATACGACGATTCCGCACCGTCCAGATAGATCTTCAGTTGGCTTGTTGCAAAGTCCCATGTGTACTGAATATTGTGCCAGCCATCTCCACTGTTCAGTGTCGCAGCGTCGCCACCTGAGCGGATTACAAAGTCGCCACCGGCAGTGGTTGTTCGGCCATAAATCTGGCCGCTGCCGTTCGTGCGATATTGAAACTCAAACCCGGCATTTCCCGGCCCCTCGAAGAACTGATTCGAGGTTCCGGTGTTGTCGAAATTGACCCAGAAATTGAGCGTTCCTTTGTTTCCAACATCGAATGTCGGATCCTGAAAGGTCGCAAGATCATCGACTCCGTCGAACTCCAGCGCGCCGCCGAAATGCCCTTGCCCCGCCCTGAATTCGGGACCGAAAGGCACAATCCCTTCGGTGGTCAAGTACAGCTCAATGTTGTTCTCGCCATCAATTGCGATGTCACCTGAAGTCTGATCAAGATTCCAGTCGGCAATCAGCCGTGGATCCCCCACAAAATTACTCACACCGCTCGCCCAGATGGACATGATCTCTGTGGGGAGCAACGCTTGGTCGAAGATGCCGATGTCGTCCATCCTGCCTTGGTAAATCCGATCAGGATTGGCGGGGTCCGATCCTACGCGAATCAACTGATTTGCGGTATTCGCAGGCGTCGCCCACGATGAGCTTGCCGGTGTGTAGGGACTTAGGTAAGAGGCTTCAGTGCCATTGATGTAGATCGCGGTTGACTGCGTGGAGAAATCCCAACTGACTGCCACGTGAGTCCACGTATTCGCCACGAATGAGTTTAGGGCGGAATAAGTCAGCGAGCTACCTTCGCTGCTGTCAGGATAAAAGTAGATTGCTCCATTGCGTAAAGTGACTTCTACGCCACCACCATTGAATAGCGCATGGCGTTGGCTGCCGACATCGGCTGGGTTGATCCAGAATGCGATCGTACCCGCAGATCCGATATCGACCAGTAGACTTTTGAATACACCGAAGTCGTCGGAACCATCAAACTCCAGTGCCCCGCCAAACATGCCGCCGGTCGTCGGTCGCCAGAGCGGATCGGTTGTTCCTGGCTGCGGACCTGCATACGCGAAGTTGTTGAATATGTTGTCCTGGATCAGGATCTTGTCGGCGTTGTTCGTGAAAGAAGGCGTGACGTAGATGCCGGCCGGTTGAGCGTAGACGCCGTTTTTGTTTGTTACGTTGGAATCATTCCAGTCGAACGTGTTGTGCTGAATGCTGAGTCCTGCTGAGGTCAGTCCCTGATTTGTGATCGTGACGGTGTAGTTCTGGTTACCACCTGACTGGAAATCCAAAACGTCGAGACCGTTGCCAAAATAGTTGAACGAGATCTCACCGCTAAAGGCGAAGTTGTTGGGTGTCCCTGCACTGTCCTGCGGTCCGATAGCGATCGGTCCCCAGCGGAAGTGATCTTCGCGGAATTCGTTCCGAGTGATCAGGAAGTTCTGACCGCTGCCCGCGTCGCCGTCGCGAATGACGCCCCGACCCCAACGTCCCTCAAAGATAGAATCGGATACTTCGAGCTCGCCGGCTCCATTGGTCGATGTACCTTCGAACACAACGGCGCTGCGATATCCTTCTCCTGTGGCGTTGCTGCCGAACAACACTCTTGAAATCGTTGTGTGATCAGCAGTCGTAATGACAACATAGCCTTTATAATCGACTGCGGAATTCGCCACCGTTGTACTGTGAACCTGCCAGCCCAGCTTTGCGTCGCTGATCGTCACGTTGTCGGCCGAGATTCGGATGGCTTCGTCAAAGTTGCCTGTCGGGGCACCTGACTTGAGAATGTTTGTCAGGCCCATTCCCTGTCCGTCTATCGTTACGGAACGGTTCACCGCCAGCGTGCCTGTGTGGTAATAGGTGCCCTGATTGACATGAATGACGCCGTTGACATCAACACTGGCGATCCCTTCAGCGACTGTGGCAAAGCCGTCGATACCGTAGACACCGGGTTGATTGCCAGGCGTAATGAAATCTACGTCTGCGATAAAGGTTCCAGGTACAGGTCCGACAAAGCTGTTGGAGACGAAGACATTACCGAGCACCGTCGGACGACCGATCAGCACAACGTCGTTGCCGTCTCCCCCGCTGTAGAAGATCCTGAAGATGTTGCCGTTCAGGTTTAGCAGATCGCCGCTCGCCAGTGTTCCACCGTTAAGGTCGGTCGCACCGATGACTGACCCAAACGTGCCGCTGACTGGGTCAGCATTGCCGTCGTTGTCAATAATGACGTAAACGTCGCGCGCATTGATAGCCGTCGATCCGAGATCCAACAAGTTGAGCTTCGCGGTTCCGCCGATTGTCACCGAACCTGTAACCTGCACCTGATCGTAATCAGTCCCGGCGACGGCACCTGGCGGTGTGACGAGTGGATTGTTTCCGTTGCGATCGTCAATCTCAACAGTCAATGTGCTGCCACCTGCGAGGTTGAGATTTCCGGTGGCGATAATTCCAGGGCTGTTGCCTGGTGAGAGAGTGCCTGTCGAGTTGATCGTCACGGGGCCTGTGATATTGAGGCCGCCGCCTAGCGTGGCATTGGTGGACACTGTGACCGCATTATTGATCGTTCCAGTGCCGTTGAGGCGAGTGCCAGTGCCGGAGACTGCAACCGTCGATGAGGACGTCAAATCGGCGTCGATTGTTCCATCAAGCTGCAGAGTGCCACCGCTGATGGTTGTCGTTCCAGTAAAAGTCTGCGAGCCCGAGAGGATCAAAGTTCCAGAGCCAGATTTTGCCAGAGCAACGGTGCCGTCTGTGCCGATGCCGTCACCATTTCGCAAAACGCCGCTGAATGCGTTCACCGCCGCGTTGCTGACGGTCAATGTCGATGTATTGGCAGCACCAGATTCATTTTCAACGATCCCGCCGCCGGCCAGTCCACCGATCGTTTCACTGAACCCCTTCATCTGAAAGCTCGCTCCGTTGGCGATTGCAAGAGTTGTCGCGTCGTTGATCCGATTTGCTGCAGGCAGAGTAAAATTTCCACTGGTCAGGGAAACCGTGCCAGTGCCCGCGTTAAGTCCGGTAGTTCCGATCGCCACGGTGTTGGCTTCGCTCAGATATTGGTCTGCGTTTGCTGTTGATGAATTGGCGGTCAGCGTAGTGGCGTCGAACTTCAGTGCCAGGTTACTGTCACCAATTGTTCCTGAAACAGTCACCAGATTAAGAGTCGTGGCGGAAATGAGCGAAGAAGTTGACGCGGAAAGAATATCACTGCCCGCAGTCGTTCCGTTATTTGTGAGAGTGACGACACTCGCCGAAGTAATGCTGGCAATTGTCAAATCACCGCTGTCGCGATTCGTCAGTCCGGCACCAGTGGAGATGACCAACGTGACGTTGCCCGCGCCTGCCAGAATTGTCGTCCCGCTGGCCATCGTGATTGAGGCCGCGCCGGGATCTCGATTCGCATTTACGACACCTTTCGCAACGGTCTCGTTGGCGGTGATGCTCAACGCCGCGTCGTCAGTCGTGATATTTGCGTTGATAATCACACTTCGCCCGGCCTGCAAAGTCAGCGCACCTCCCGCGCCAGTGGGGCGATTTGTAACGATGCTCTCATTGATCGTGATATCGTTACTGGCCTGCAACACGACTGCCGTACCGTTGTTAGTGACCGCCGTGATCCAGTCAGCGTCGAAAGTCGCGCTTGAACCTGGATTTTCGTTGAACGCATCGTTTGCTGTACGCACGTCGGGTGGTGCAGTGTCGGCGATTGTGATGTTCTTCGGATCCAGCAACAGGGTTCCTCCGCCCAGATCTCCCGTGAGATCGACCCTGCCCGCGAACCGAAGCAACTCCTTGCCTGAAACTTCCGCGAATCCTCCATATCCGTCCGTTGCCCCCCGTGCCGACAACACGCCGAAGAATTCGGTCGCCTTGTCCGACCAGATGATGATTCGGCCGCCGCTACCGGTTGAGATAGCATCGGCCGAAATTCCTGCATCGGATCCGACGAAGCTCTGCGCCGCGTTGTGGATCGCAACATTCGCCCCCTGGAAATCTCCGCCGATCAGCACTGTTCCGCCACCAGCGTCGCCCGACGCATTAATGATGGATCCGTCGAGCAGAGCGACCCGCGCGCCGAGCAGATGAACGGTTCCGCCAATCTCTCCAGATCTCAGACCTGAGACATCGATCGTGCCGGACGCAAACAGATCGCCATGTGGTCCGGCATCGATCAGAACATTGCCGCCTTCGGCATGAATTGTCGCATCGGAGGACATCGTCAGCTGCTCGTGCGCAAACAGTCCAATGCTTCCGTGATCGGCGTGAATATGTGCGCCGTGACCGATGGTGATATCCGTTTCCGCAGTCAACGTGATGTCGGCGTGGTGGTCTGCAAACACGTGCGAGCCGCTGGCCAGGTGAATTGCCCCGCCGCTGCTCAGATGAATGTCAGCGGCGCTGATGATGTGTGCCACTGACATGTCGTCGAATTCGCTGATCGAAATTCCGCCGGACCTCGACGACGCCGTGAGGCTTCCGAAGTGGTACGTGTCATCGAGTTCGATCGATTCGGCATCGAAGCTCGCCAGATCGTTCACGTGCAGAACAGCGGTGCCGTCGTCGCTGATGATTCCTGCGGAAGTTAGCGTCAAACTGTCGGCCGTGCTGCGACCGCTGAGCACCGTATCGTCAGCCTCAGAGATCGACACTGATCCGGTGGCATGAAAGCTTAACGAGCCGAATTGAATCGAATCGGAAACATTGTCGCCCAGAACGATTGTGCTCCCCACAATTTGCGCGTGGCCGCCGACAGAGATTGTCGCCCCCGCGGTGTCAGTGATCGCGTCAGCCGCCGTCAGTATGAAATCGTGATGAATATCCAGCGAATGGATCGAAACATCGTCGCGGTCGAAAAGATCCAGACTCTCTGCGAAAATCGCCAGATGATCGAAGTCATTGGCTGTGGAATCCAGAACGACTGAGCCTGCGCCAAGAATCGCCAGTTGACCCACGGCGATGCCGCCAATCGAATCGGTCACGGACAATGGTGTCAGACCACCGGACGCCGAAGAAGTGGCGTCAATTTTCAGTTCCTGCAGAGTTGTGGCGTTGAATGTCAGCAACTTTCCGTCGGGCGAGAGTTGAAACCCAGGGTCGCCGGAATGGGACCGGTCCCAATGTCCGTTAGTCAGGGCAAACTGAAACTGCCCCTCAAGCGAATCAAATTCGACGTTGAGCGAATCGCCGCCGTCAAAGCCGTCCAGTGTCAGCGCTCCGAGTGTGGCCCCAAAGCTGGCATCTGGCAACCGCCGATCTTCCAGTCGCACAACATGCAGTTTACGACGCCGAAGCTTGCGTTGTTGAGCCAGCCACTGCGACAGTTTCCTCCGAAGTGTTTCGATCGTTTTCTTCATTCCGCCGCCTGTGTTGTTTCGATCTGAGTCATTTCGAGAAAAATGCCGGCCTGCTACTGCCTCTCCATCAAGTGGATATCATCACATTACCTACCCAGAAGTAGCAACAATCACATCGCACTTCTTTAGGGATAAACAGGGGTTTGCTCAGGCTTAGTCCAAAAATCTACATTATGGGCCGACTATTTACATCCCACCCCTTTGTATAGTTCCGTCTTTACCACCAGGCCGGGACTCGATTCTGTGACCCAGAGGAATTTATCCAGTTGGCGAAAAAAAACAGAAAATCGGGGCTGTGCTGTTTCTAGCCGTAACTCAGATGAATCCGGCATTCCCGTTTTTTACTGATGTGACGGTTTCCCGCGTCGTTACTGACAGTCTCAGGAAACCATTTGGAAGGACCCGATATTCTTTGTCATAGGACTTCGTTCGCCCGGCTCTTCAATGTGAGGTTTTCCATGGTTGCGGGATTTTGGTCAGTTGTTTCGCAACTTGCTGCAGCAATCTGCATGATTCAGATTTCCAGTCCGACTGCGCTGACGGACGAAACGACGGGTACCAATGAGCCTGAATACGCATTCACGCAGGATGTCTCATCAAACAGACGAGTGGCTGATCAGAAGCTTCCTTATTTTTCGATTGAAACGAATGCACTTGTACCAAGTTACCGAGTGAGTCAAGCCCCTGACATGGGAGTCATATCAAATGCTCAGGCTGATTCCCCGAGGCATCAACATGACGAGAAATTTTCGGACTTTGGAAATACGAGAGACGCCAAAAGAGCAATCGCAGATGATGAGACAATGACCGAGAGGGAAGTGTTCAAATCTCTGGATTACGCGATGCTGACAACTCAATACACGTTTTCGCCGGATGCAGATTTGCCATTTGTGATGTTCTGCCAGAACGGCGAACAAACTTCGGAAGTTCACTTTGCAAGTCACACGCAGGAGTTGTCTGAAGATATTGCAGTCATGCCGCAAGACACAGACGTGGCTGAGCACCCATATGCCGAACCAGACGTAAGTCAATCGCTTCAGGACATCATCAATCGTCCCATGTCGGGCATTCGACTTGGCGCGGCGCGGGTGCCGGTTACCGCGCACGGGGAATCGCTAAAGACGCCATTGGGAATGGGTGAGCACCAGAACGCACGCATCATCGTAAACCACTACATCGCAAACCCCTGGACGATTGCTCGTCCGCCGAACTTTACGTACCCGATCAAATACCAGCCCTTATACTTTGAAGATCCAAATCTGGAACGCTGTGGGGCCACATACGGATGTCTCACTGAATTCAGTTCTATCGCACACATGGGGATGCGCATCCCCTTATTGCCGTACCTGATGTCATCCAACTCACCGCATGAATGTGTTCGAGCACTGCCGGACTGCCCGACCTGCTGCCGTTTTGGAATGGATGCGTATGTTCCACCACCAACGGCAAAAGCAACGGCTATCGAAGCTGCGGCGATCGTTGGATTCATCTTTTTGATTCCATAACGGATGCCGGTTATTTCGCGCAAATTAAGACCCATCTCGCTGAACTCAATCGGGCTTGACGCTCAGGGAGGCTTCTGGCGTTGATTTTGCTTTGGTTTCATTCAGTTGGCGAACTGCATGAGGATGTGGCGTATGATGGTTCGACGACGTCGCAATTTGTAGCGAGCTTTATTCCACGTACCGAAGCTCGCGGCTGCAGCGTTCCAGATGATTTTTTGTGCGGACCTTGCTGCGAGTTGATTGAGGGCTTTCCAGGCCTTAACCAAGTAACCTCCTATCGGACCAAAGAGGAAGAAACACCCGGAATCCCTTGTGTGGATGGCGTATTGATGAATGTCAAAAGCATCAACAGCAATCATCACGGAGGGATTTCGAGTGAATCGTTCACAGAGTGTAAGGCGGCAGACGAAGGCGAGGAAGTGTCGGATTGAAAATGCTCGGAAGAAAAACGATGCGAAGCAAAAACGAGTTCAGGCTCGCATCAGGCACAAGGCCGAAACAAGCAACGCGAAAACAAAATCTGCCCCGATGTTTCGAGCACGCAACATTCAGTACGAAGTGTCCGATCGAATCCAGGCAATCGGCCATGGAGGCATCGGTCTCATCCACTCGCTGGCTCAGCAAAGTGGACTCATCGACGCGATCGATCGCAATGTGCAACTGTTGAAGTTTCACTTTACGTATCATGAATCCGATCATGTGCTCAACATCGCTTACAACGCGACGACCGGTGGTCAGTGCCTCGAAGATCTGGAACTGAAACGCAAGGATGAAGCGTATCTCGATGCACTCGGCACAACTCGGATTCCTGGGATGCTGGCGGACTTCGATTTCAGTTCGGCTACGATGCGTGCCCGAATCTCAAGGAAATGGCAGACCTTCTGGACGAATCCGTCTGGCGGCGATTGGCACGTCCGGCAAAGTACGACGTGAAAACGACGCTGCGAGTCAAGCGGGATCGCGTGAAAGAAGACATCTTCGTGGCTCGCGAATATCTGAACATCGTACTGCAGAGCGAAGACGTGGCGGAGTTCGATTACAAGCCGACGGCGTGCAAACAATCGTATGGCTTCGGTCGCATGGTCACGGAAGGCATGGTCACGGAAGGCATGGAGCGCGCTGTGGCCTCCTGAAGCCGGTCGCTGGAAAGATCGTCGTCACAGCGAGAAGTTGAAACTTCTGACGATGGAATTCCGCACGTTTGTGAACACGATCATTCGCATCCCGTGTCAGATCCTCAGCAGTGGCCGCCGCACGGTGTACCGCCTGCTGGCATGGAACGATTCACAACCCATCCTTTGGCGAATGGTGGCAGTTCTGAATTTGTAGACCTGGCGTCCGACCGCTCGTTCTCGGCCACGAGTGTTCGGAGGCATCTGATGTCGAAGTCATTGTGCTTCGGCCGGTCGTCCCGCCTCACCGCAGCCACGCTGCTGAAGTCTCCGCGATGCAGAATTTTCAACCCGATGCACCTCAAGCGAACCGCTCGCGTCGTTCGCCGCTGCGCGTCGAGAAAACCGAAAAACAACGCAAAACAACCAGTCCGGGGTCGCTTGTTTAAGGCCTAGGCCGCCTCTCGCGATTCTTAACATTCCTCAAGTCGATCGAAGAGGCGGGCGGTTCCATGTTGGATCACACGCTTTGAAAGACAAGACGAAAGAATGATACGATTCCTTTTGCTATGCTGAGCCTTCCGATCCACGGATCAAGTAGACGAATCACAAGTGAACGTTTCTGATCAGGCTGATAAAAAGAAGAAGCAGTGAAGAATCGTATTTGAGCTGCAGGATCAGGATGGAGTCGTCCTTCCCGGGTTTTCGCTTGCCGAAAGCTTAATGGAATTATTGTTCGAAAACGAAACGACAACTTGCGATACTCGGCACCGAGGAATAGTACTCGAAAAGTACGTCAGGCTATTCCTCAACGCTCCTTGCTCAACTCAATCGCAGCGGCGATGCTTTTAGCACCGAGTACTTTTTGATCGAACGGGCCATCAGCACTGCCCTTGGGCCATGTCGAGGAGTCTGCGTATTGGCCGTCATCCTTGTATTGCGTTTGCAAGCGAACGATCTCCGCCTTCAGTTCAGCAAACTTCGTAGCGACTTCCAGTTTGTTCGCTTCGGACTCAGAGAACAGCAAGTTGTGCTGTTCAGCGGGATCAGCCTCGAGATCGTACATCTCGTAAGCATCCTTCGTCCAGTAGTAGATCAGCTTGTGAGTCTTCGTTCGTACGCCATAGTGGGCTCGCGTGTTGTGATGTCCAGGGTCGTGGTAGTAGCGATAGTAGACCGATTCACGCCAGTCGTCGGGGGATTCGCCTCGCAACAGTGGAGCCAGCGAGCGGCCTTGCATCGAGTCTGGGATCGGTAAGCCAGCGAGATCCAAAAACGTCGGCGCGAGGTCGATATTCGCAACGAACTCGGACGGCGTACTGTTGGCTTTGATTCCGGGGCCTTTCGCGATCAGTGGCACACGCAATCCAGGCTCGTACATGAACCGTTTGTCGTACATGCCAAGGTCACCCAAATACCAACCGTTGTCCGCCGAATAAATCACGATGGTATTATTCGAGAAATCATGTTCTTCCAGATAATCGAGGACTCGGCCAACGCCATCATCGACGCCCTGCACACACGCCAGGTAGTCCTGCATGTAGCGCTGGTACTTCCATTTCGTCAATTCTTGACCGGATAGCACTGCGCCATCGACGGTCACTTCATTCGGTTTGACGCCCAGCCACTCGTTGCGCTCGCGCCCTTGAAGATCAGACGGCGGTTCCAGTTTCAAATCGCGACGTGTTAAATCACGCGCCACTGTTTGCTCGTTCTCCGGCAGAGCCGCCGGACGTGTCGCGTAGTCGTCCCATAAAGTGTCGGGTTCGGGGATGACCTGATCTTTGAAAAGGGCCTTGTTACGCGCATCAGGTTCCCAGTTGCGGTGCGGGGCCTTCTGGTGCAGCATCAGGAAGAACGGTTTGTCCTGTGGCCGTGTCTTCAGGAACTCAATCCCCAGATCGGTCGTTACGTCGGTGCAGTGGCCTTCGATCGTGAGCTTTCCACCAGGCGTCAAAAACACCGGATTTGAATAGACGCCTTGTCCCGGCAACACGCACCAGTTGTCGAAGCCAACCGGATCGGAGCCCAGGTGCCACTTGCCGATCATGCCTGTGTGGTAACCGCCTGCCTGCAGATGTTTGGCGACGGTGTCGCGCGATGAATCGAAACGGTTGAAGACCGGCACGCCATTCAGATGTGAATACTGACCCGTTAGCAACGTCGCACGACTGGGCGTGCAGATTGAATTGGTGACGAACGAGTTGGTGAATCGCGCACCTGCGTGAGCCAGTCGATCCAAGTGCGGCGTCTGATTGACTTTCGATCCATACGCGGAAATCGCATGTTGAGCGTGGTCATCTGAAAAGATGAACACGATGTTGGGTGCGTCGGCACCTGCAGCGGCTGTCAGCGAAAACGCAAGAGACAGAATGCCGAACAACGCGGTGGGTATTCGTTTCATATTTTTGCTCGCGGGGGTGAGTCGGTAAATGAGGGGATGATCCAAATGAATTTCCATCAGCGGAATCCTATACGAATTCGCGATGCTGTTCACTCCCGCAGCTTTAGAGGGTACGAAAAAGGTGAGCGGTCCTGAAAAGTACGTCAGCGCGCGAGGATGTCTTTCATCACTTCTAATTCCGTGTAGTACATCGCGCTCGGGTCGATGCCCTTGTCGTCAAGCCATTGCAGATGCTGTTTCATCTCTGGCTGGTTCGCGTAGGCCGGCAACCACACCAGCCACACCACACTCAACGCAATGATGCTGCCGGCCAGCGCGAGGACACGTCGGATCTGTGTATTCCAAATCATGGCGTCACCGATCCTGGAAAGATCACTTTGAACATCAACCATGCCATCAACAGCGTCAGGATTAAGTTCAGAGTCTGCCCGCAAACGTACAGGATCAGCGGTTTGCCGCCCTTGAGTTGCGGTAGAAGTTCTTTGAAATTTGTTTCCAGACCGATGCTGACGAATGCCAGACAGAAAAACCAACCTCGTATTGTCTTTGTCGATCCATCGATCATCGCATCGACCAGTTCCGGCCCGGCAGTCAGCGTCGAATACAACACTGAAAACAAAACTGACATTGCGACAAAGCCCAAAACGAATTTCGGAAAGCGATACCAGATTTCCATGGCACCGACCAGCGGAACAGTCTCGTCACGTTCGACATACGTCACCCAGTAAACCGCCACACAGAATGCCGTGACGCCAATCAGAATGTTCTGAATCATCTTCACTGTCGCGGCGACTTCCAAGGCTTCATCGCCCAATACTGCACCCGCCGCCGCAACCGCCCCGGTGGAATCAATCGTTCCGCCCAACCATGCACCGCCTACGATCGGGTCCATGCCGGTGGCTTTGATGATCGCTGGCATGACCACCATCATGACGACGGTGAACGACAGCGACATTCCGATCGCCAGTGACAATTCTTCCTTTTTCGCCTTGCAAGCCCCCGCCGTCGCGATTGCCGCCGACACACCACAAACCGACAAATCCGCAGAGATCACCATGTTCAGGGACTTCGATGGCATCTTCAAAACTTTCTGCCCGAAGATGTACGTCGAAACGAGTACAATCGGCGTTACGATCCATGCGACGAAAATACCCGGTAATCCCAACGCCAGCAGACGATTCATCAACACTTCCGCACCAAGCAACACCAACCCGGTCTTGATAAAGAACTCGGTCAGCATGGCGGGCCGTAGAAATTGCGGCGTGCCGATGGTGTTGCTGATAAGTAGTCCGACCAATAATGCCCACAAAGGATATTCCAGGTTGTACGCCTTGATGACGCTGTGCCCGGCCATCATGAAGGCGACCGTCGCGATCAGAAATATGATCGGAAACGCTTTCAAAAAGCCCACGACGGACTTGCCACGCACGGACATCGCAAAACCAAACACAACGGCGATGATCGCAAATGCACCGAGAGTTCCAGGCCAGCTTTTGGTCAAAGCATCCATGGGGCTGGTCGTCCACTTTGTTGGTGTGGCGATCCATGACGACAGCGGGTTGGCAACATCAACACTTTCGCCGATCGCCAACTTCGCGGCCAGGTCTGCGGGCTGAGTACACCAGACCGCCGCGAACGAGATCGCTAACAAGATTCCGGCACACCAAATCGCCAACCAATCCTCGCCTGTTCGCATGTCCGTCCACAAACTCGGCCTGGCAGCGGGAAGAGGCACATAGGCACTGGTTTCAGAGTTAGCGTCAGACATGCAGATTGGCTTTCAGGTGAAAAGCTTAGGGCTGGTTTGGCGAATTCAAACTTACGATACAACGGGGCTGCTCCTGCAACCGCTGCATGATGGATGCAGGTCAGACAATTCGACATCGTTGCGCGCGAATGAGACTCAGACGACGGGTTACCAGACCACAATAGCCCGAGTCTCAGGCCACTCAACAATGTCAGCAGGCCGTTGCTTTCATCGTAACCCGATGCGTGAGCGAGGGATTCGAGGCGCAGAAAGCACGCCATTCGATCCCTCACTGACGTTTCGGGTTGCGAAAACGCATTAGATCGACAGCCTGCCAGACGAACGGGCGACTTGTTCCACGACTCTGCGATTCGGGCGATCACGCCAACGGGGCGTTTTGATTCGAAGACTCTTCCGACTTCGCCACATGTGCGATGCGGATGATGCGGTAGCCGTCGGGTTTCGATTCAAGCGTGTCGATCCAGAGAGTGTCCTGCCAGCGGTAGCGGATTTGGATTCGAGCAATCGCGCCGGTCAGCAATGCGGCTCGGGCGAGCTGCAGGTTTTTGGCGGTGTCGGCGTTGGCAACGTTCAAGGCTCGATTTGCATCGCGGCGCTGAAGTGCAGCGGTCTTTTCTTCGGCGGAGATTTTGAATTCCGCAAATGGGTTAGTCATGGATTTTGCATGTTGAATTCAGATGCAGAGCCAGTTTGAAATCAAGTACGTCAGGCTTTCCAGCCTGACCCGACCGCTGCCATGTCAGGCTGGAAAGCCTGACGTACTTTTCGGCTGTTTCGAAAACGGGTCTACGGCATCCAGTGTCAGATCGTTGACCAAAAGCGATTCATCGAAAAACGGGATGAACACAGAACCTCTCGGCGGTTGGCCTCGCCCATTGATCCACACCTGAAACACTCACCCACTCCGGCACCAGTGATGCAGTGCGCAGCTATCCAAAATTCCTCTCGTGGGGACTCAGCGAAGCCACAAATGGCGGAGTTGGGTTTTATCTATGGATGTTTGTGCTGACGGCAATCTCGCTGGTTGGAGCGAATGCGTCGGCTATCTGTTGTACATGCAGTTTCTGGGACGTCGGCCAAATCCAAAGTGGTACGTGCCTTTCGTGTTTCTCTCGATCGCCTGGGCCATCAGCATTCACACCGTGACAGCGTTTCTGTACTGCGGTCTTGGTGGACGTTCCTTCTGGAACACTGCTCTGCTGGCGCCCCGATTTCTGGCATCGGCCTTTGTGAGCGGCCCGTCCTTCATCATTCTGGTGATGAGAATTCTGAGTATTACTATGGGATTCACACCGCCGACCGGACCGGCCAGAACGCTTATTCAAATTATTCGTATCGCTATGACGGTCAAACTGATCATGCTGGCCAGTGAAGTGTTCACGATGTTCTACACCGGCGGAGCTCACGCGGCATCCGCCAGATATCTGTTCTTCGGCCTGCATGGACATCACGGCCTGGTTCCGTGGAGGTGGACATCGCTGGCCTGCAACATTCTGGGCACCATTCTGTTTTTCATGCCCGCCGCGCTGGAATGTGGTTCAGTTCGTATCTCCGCCTGTGTGCTGTGCATTGTGGTAATCTGGATCGAAAAAGGCATGGGCCTGATCGTCCCCGGCTTCATCCCCAGGACGTTGCACGAGATCGTCGAATACACCCCCAGCCTGACGGAATGGAAAGTCAGCGCTGGCATCTGGGCGTTTGGCTTTCAAGCGATCGCGGACTATACGTATGACTGGGAAAACCGGCATTCGCCCGATGGAAAACAGCTTTGGGTCAACACGGCTGTCAAAAGAATGACGGGCTACGCGGCGGAAGAATGTCTGGAACTGGCCGATTATCCGCTGATTTTGGTAGCCGAAGACGACAAGGACAAGATTGCCGCAGTGCTGCGCGATGCGAGAGCTGGTGGTAGTGGTAACGACGTCGAATTTCGGACTTTCCATCGCGACGGGTCGATGCATTGGGCGGCAGTTTCCTGGCAACCAATGTATGACAACTCGAAGCAGCATCTAGGGTTTCGTACCAGCGTACGTGATGTCACCGAACGCCACCGCCTGCGTGAAGAGTTGCGACTTTACAATCAGCATCTGGAACAGCTTGTTCAGGAACGCTCCGCAAAGATCGCCCAACTGGAGGAGCAGCGGCTGAAGATGGAAAAGCTCGCCGCGTTGGGGCAAATGGCGGCGGGAGTTGCTCATGAAGTCAACAATCCATTGGCGGGCATTCGCAACGCGTTCGCGCTATTCAAAGCGAATCTGTCCGCCGCCGATGAAAACTATGAACTGCTGGAATTGATTGACAGCGAGATTGAACGGATCAGTTCGATCACCCATCAGATGTATCAGCTCTATCGGCCCAGCCTGCAGACACCTGCAAAATTCGATCTTCGCCGCGTGATCTCGAATGTCATTGCCCTGCTGCAGCCCGTGGCTGAAAAATCAAACGTGCAGGTCACATTGCAGATTGGGCGATGTGTAGGTCACGAACAACTCGACATGACGGAAGCAGTTCTGCGAGAAGGCGAAATCCGGCAGATTCTGTTAAACGTCATCCGCAATGCAATTCAGGCATCGCCGCCGTCAGGAGAAGTCTCGATCGACGTTTCCACGTCGGCCGATCATATCACGATTTTGGTGTCCGATCGGGGTGAAGGTATTTCAGACGAGATTGCAACCAGAGTGTTTGAACCATTCTTCAGTACCAAAACCGGCACTCGGCAAGGGATGGGGCTTGGCCTGTCGGTGTCGAGAAATCTGGTTGAGGCTCTTGGAGGTACAATCGCCACCGAAAATAGTCGACCATCCGGCGCGTGTGTCAACATCACGCTGCCACGCCAAATTTCCCGGTAGGAATCAACAGCAAATGACAAAGCGAATTCTGATTGCCGATGACGAGCCTCTGTACCTGCGGACGACCGGTCAACTGCTGCGCAAAGCGGGCTACGAATCGCGATTTGCAGGAAGAAGTCAATACCGGGCGGTTCCGACAAGATTTATTTTATCGGCTGGGCGTCATCCATATTGAATTGCCGCCGTTGCGTAATCGGCGTGACGATGTGATGCCGCTGGCCGACGTTTTCCTGAAGAATCTGCAGCGCGGCAAGACGCGAATCTCTGGATTCTCGGATGAAGTGATTGATTGTTTTCGGCGTTATGAATGGCCAGGCAACATTCGTGAGTTGCGAAACGTCATCGAACGGACCGTTGCGTTGTCTCGCACGGAAACGGTTCAGCTTTCTGATCTACCGAAGGCGATCCGGGACACGAATGCATCGCCTTCACGATCCGTTTCGGCACTGGCGGAAATCTCTCGGGAAGAAGCGATCGACAACGCCGACCGAAGCTACTTGACGGCACTCCTGGAAAAGCATGGCGGGAACGTCTCGCACGCCGCTCAACAAGCTGGCCTGTCACGACAGGGAATGCACAAACTGCTGCCGCGACACTGTCTGGGCCCCGCAGAGTTTCGTCGATGAAAGTGGCCTACAGCGCTGGGGTATTGTCTTTAGCTTGCATCGCGCAGTTGCGATTGCCCAGCGTGCAGGCAAAATCGCAGGAATCGCAGCAGCCTAAAGGCTGGACTCCAACGTGCTGGACTCCAACTGCCTCAATTCCACCGGGGAAATGATCATCAGCGGCAACGCACGATGACGACCGTCGCCCGCAGGTGACGATTGCGTAGTTTGCGTCGCTGAAGCCTCCACGTTCATCAAACGCGGACGACGAAGAAAGAAACTTCATCTCCAAAGCCACGGCTTGGATGGTAGTCCTCGCCTTCGCAACCTGGATCCTTTTTCAGATTCTCAATTTCCTCTACCTGGATTTCCTTTGGATTTCGATTACGCCGAAATAGGCGGGAGTTTGTACATGGCCCCGAAAAGACAAATCATCATTGGCAAAGTCGATCACGAACAACTGCAGAGCCTGTTCTTCAGCCGTTACGCGGCGGCCCTGGGCGACACGCCTTACCTGCAGTCCCTGCGAGGCGTATTGAACATTGCAAAAGTTCTTCCGCCCGACGAAATCCCGCCCGACGTTGTGACTATGAATTCGACCGTGCGATTGCGTGAGTTTCGCGACAAAGACACGGAAACCTACACGCTCGTTTATCCGAAAGACGCCAACATCGGGCCACAATTGTGTCGCCGGAAGAAGTTCCTGCCGACATCGTCACAATGAAATCCCCCGTCAATCTGTACGACATGGAATTCGATGTCACTGAATCGGACGGAGGACGGGTTCCGCTGGAGTCTGTGAACATGCTGGTGGCAAGCTCTGTGTGCCACCAGCAAAGTCTGTGGGCGTCCAGAGATACTGCCAATGAATCCATTCTGTTCGGGACTCATTAAATACGACTGCATCCCGGTCCGTTGGAATGATTCCCGCCGCCGTTGCTTCGGCAGCGGGTGTTGGTCGCACGTGGCCCTTCCGGAACAAATCTACGGACAGTTCTTTTTCGAATTGTCCGTTCGGCCAGATAGCAAATCCCTCGGCATTAATGTCGTATGGGTGGCCGTGAATGAAGTTGGCTTCCAACTGTTCCCGCACCAGATCAATCCCCGACTTGCGATAGAATCCCTGCAATGCGTTCTGAAAGGACTTCAACTGATCGTTTGATGCGAATCGAAGCCAGCCGGTTTCAGGCACCGTCGCTGCCACCCAACCGCTCTGTTCCTGAAACAGCAATCGCAAGGGAACCGTGCCAAGCCGGCTGCATTGCAGTTCGACATAAAAACTATTCGAAGCGGCATGAACGTGGCCGCACTGCAGATCCGCGTTTTTCCAGACGCGGCAACTGTTTAACAGGCTGATGAGTTCACGTTCGACGAAACTGCGAATGGCTTTTTCGACATGTTCCAACTGATCGTCGCCCGCTCGCCGGGCACTGAAGCGACGGAATGATGCCTCCTGATGTTCCAGCCGTCGCAAACGTCGAAAAAGTTTCGGCAACGTACCGGAATGGAATCCGGGACGCAGCAGGCGTGCGACCGTTTCCCCATGACTGCCCACCGGAACTGGTTCCAGAGCTTTTTGGCGATTGGCCTGGTACAGCCGCCAGTTCTCCTTGAGTTCCCAGACCAGGAACCCAAAAATGCCAGGCAGAAAGAAGATATTGAATCCTGTCAGCAGCCCTGCCAGCCACCTGCCCAGATAGGGCGTAAACAGATGCAGCATGAATTCACCGATAACGGCAATCATCGGCAGGAGCATTTTATGAGCCACGGTAACGACGGGAAAATGCTTCACCGGGTGCAGGGTCGGTTCTATCAGCAGATTGACATAAATACGAATGACAAACGACACGAATGACCACAGCACACCGAGGAATGCCTTCGCGACAATTGACAGCCAGCTCTCGTCGCTGTGAAACCGAAGCCATTCATCGACGGCGTACAGGAGTCGTTCAACGAAGCTGAGAATAACTCGGAACGTATCGATGATCCAGTCGATCACGGCCATGACGACACGAGCACGCAATTTATACCAGGCATTACCAACCCATTCTGCGGTCAGTTCCTGTGTGTCCTGTCCCAAGCGCGAATTGATGGCGGTGCTGAACAGGAATGCGATGCTGGCAGTCCACCACCAGTTGAGCGAACTTCCTGTCAGTATCCACGGCAACAGCTTTGCACTGACCACGGCGACGATGCTGGGCATCAACACGATTCGGCGAATGCGTACGAAAGTCCGATCCCGCAGCAGCGTTTGTACGAGCGGTAACTTCAGGACTTTCATAGGAAAATCGATCAGCACCTTTCGAATGAGCCGCCAAAGGGATGAGACCTTACGAAAGAACCAGCGTCGAAAGGTGACGACGTGAATCAGAAACATCAGCAGGAAGCCGATCAGCAACACCCACGAGATTGTTTCCAACTGCCGCACGACGATCTGGTCCACTGCATCGTCGGCGTTTCGGGGCGGCACAGAAACGACTTCACGCAGTTGATCCGAAGCCGCCTCATCACTGACGACGACAGTGGGTTCAGTTGCTGGCGCTATTTCAGTTGCTGCTGCCTTCTCAGATTCGACGGCTCCGTCTGATAAGTCAGATCTGACTGATTCGTCGGCCACCCGCGACACATTTGCCGACTCCGGTCGATCCTTAATCAGGTCGAAAATATGAATGACGCCTTCGACAACGACGAGCGCCCCGCCGAACGGTATAATCAGAAACTGAGTTGTAAATCGGCCAACCTGTGTCCCAAAGAAAATGGAACTGGTGATCTGCAGCCAACGCAAATAAAACTCGCCGCGACGATAAACGCCATCCATGGCCACGTCCAGATGATCATCCGCGCGAAGCAGATAGTCACCGCGATAGAGTTCCTTTAACTCTTTCAGATCCGGCAGCTTCAGATCGTTCTTGCTGATCGCATCGCGAAGATAGCCCATCGTCAGGTAGCCACGAGTGGCGATACAGTCGAGAGAATCTTCGACCAGTTTGTCGAAGGCAACCTGTTCAGGAATACTCGTTGGTTTAAGTTCTACGGCCAGCAATGTCTGACTTAACGCAGGCCGCATGCGCGTTCGCATTTGTTTTTCGGCCAGCCTTGCCGCATCATGCAGCAACTGTGTGAGTCGTTCGCGCTCGATGCCGCTCAAACGGACATAAACCAACCGCGATGCCGCGCTGGCCAGATGCTTGGCCATTGTCACTTCGCGCAGATTCGATAACGGTCGTCGCAATGGCCGACGACCGCGACTGACGATCCACTTGACCAGATCGACTTTGTACGTCACACGCTCGTGATCCAGACACACTTTTTGCAGGTCGTACAGAAGTCGCTTTTCTGAATTCCAAAAGCCATGCACTGAGTTCGTGGCGAGTTCCCACAGCGATGAATGCCAGTTCTCCGTGTCTTCTTGGCGGAATTCAATCGCTCTCCGCAACCGCTCAGTCAAAAACGCAATGTCAGCACGTGCCTTTTCAATGGCAGAGGCACGTTTGTCATTAGACGTCGCACGCTGCGATGCCATGATGGAGTTCACAATTGCCGCGACAGTATTGCCTCGATCGTTGTTCCTGTCGCGTCGTCGCAACAGTCGAATGTAAGAACGATCCGATTGTGTAATTCCAGTGCCAAGCGTCCAGTTGCGTCGCGTCCTGACCAGTGACGCTTCGTCGCGCACAACGTGCGGCGTAAGATCCGGTTCAGTAGCTCCGTACAACTTTGTCTTTGCGGCAATGTCGTCCGCAGCGACATCACGCGAAAGTACTGTTTTCAGATGTGGACGGCCAGCCAGTGATGGAAACCAAACAGCCAGCAAGTCCGGTTCGAAGCGTTGCAGTTCGCAGTACAAGGATATGAATTCACGCCAGGCCTCAACACGAGAATCTGGTTCAATAAGCCGATGTTCGCTTCTTAAAACGAAATGAGCTTCATCGAATTCAACTTGACCAATCTCCGCGATCCGTTGCTGAATATCCGACCGTTTCAGTGTCCTCTGGCATTTTAGAATTAACTCGCGATCGATGTGAGCATGAAACAGTCTTCGCCAGACTTGTTGCAGCAGCTCCTGCAGCGGCCAGTGCTCCAGTTCACCTTCTTCCGGCTGGCTGATCAGCAGGCATTTTTCAGGCAGGTTCGCAAATGTCGTGAGTCCAAGTTCATCGGGATGAGTCAAATGCCGCACGTCTGGCGCATCCACGACCTGACTTTCCGTGTGCGGAATTGACGCTGATAGTTTTGCGAATCCGAATTGTTCGCGAATCACACGACGGATGACGCGGCCTTCGACCAGAAATGCAGACGCATCTGCACGCGACAACGCACGTCGTAACTCTTCAATGCGGGATATTCCCTCGACCCTTGACACCGCTGTTCCTTTCAATTTATCAGACCGATGGGTTGCAGAGGGCAGCGACTGGCAACGAACGTGTGCGTTTCGTCGTCGTTTTCAAAGATGACCGTCACTGTGCCTCGATTAGAACCACTGGAGACTTCCGTCACCATGCCGCGACCATAGCGAGGATGGCGAACCTGCATACCTTCACGAAACTCCAGCGAACCATGATCGCCGTTGTCGGGTGTGGCTGTGTTCGGCAGTGCCGCTTGATCATGTTTGGCAGAAAGCTCGGCCGCCGTCATAATCAACTTTCGACCGGCAACCGCCTGAGCGGCCATGAAACGTCGTCGCGCCTTTTCCACATGCGGATTGAGCAAGGCTTCAGTGATGAGCGGCGGTGTCTGGACATTGGATTCACGAGCGATAGCGCCGTGAAGTTCAGGAATGAACGGGCTGGAAATTGTCGTGCGTCGCATACCACGGAATGTACGTTCCGATGTTTGAGTCAACGTCAGCTCTTCCATGGCTCGCGTGATGCCGACGAACAGCAATCGACGTTCTTCTTCAAAACTGGCAGGATCGCCTTCGCGAACGGCCCGTTCATGAGGAATCAAACCGCTTTCGATGCCAATGACGTAGACTGCCGGAAACTCCAGCCCCTTGGACGCATGTAAGGTCATCAGCGTCACGGCACCGCGTTCGGGGTCAATACTGTCCGCTTCGTTGCTTAATGTTGCCTGCTCCAAAAATCCCTGCAATGACGGAATATTGTAGCGACCGGTGAACACTGAAAAAAAACTGCTGTTGTTGTCGTTTGATTCTGCACTTGCACCTGCCCCTTCATCAGCAGCAACGCGTTCATCTGCGATGTCGTATTCATCGCCGTCTTCATCATGGTTATGATCATCGTCGTCGTCATCAGTTTCTTCATCCATTTCGCCGACCGCATCATATTGACGCGCTGCGGAGATAAGTTCGAAAACATTTGCCGCGCGGTCAATATCCACTTCATCGTTCTCTTCACGCCACAGCGAGAGATAATCGATATCCGCGATCAGCTTTTCAATCAACGGTGCCACCCGACCATCGGACGATTGTTCGTGCAACTTCTGGATCAAATCAACGAACGCTGCTATTGCTTTGCAACTGCGGGCGGTAAGTCCATTGACGGTCGATGCCTCACACGCAGATTCAAAAAGACTTATCCCGTATTTCAATGCGTGATTTCGCAACTTCAACAGCGAGGTATCTCCGATGCCGCGTGCCGGACGATTGACAATTCGTTCCATCGCGGAATCATCTGCCTGGTTTTCGATCAAGCGCAGATACGCTACCAGATCCCGAACTTCTGCGCGTTCGTAGAATGAATAGCCAGCCGCGACCTGAAATGGAATCTGGTGCCGCGACAAAGCGGTCTCAAACAGCCGTGACAACGCATTGACTCGGTAGAATATGGCAAAGTCTGAGTACTTTCGTTCTCCCGCTGCGACGCGAGCGGCGATCTCGGACGCGATGCCATCTGCTTCTGAGTCCCCATTTTCGAACAGCAACAGACGAACGGCTGCACCTTCGGGATTGTCGGTCGTCAATTTCCCGCGATGGGGACGGCGATT
>Ga0335396_10000323_pt1 | contig 64818 bp, 55 predicted proteins | sample FRY02_FD_205743 | JGI IMG/M metagenome (GOLD analysis project Ga0335396, IMG submission 205743) | Freshwater microbial communities from Lake Fryxell liftoff mats and glacier meltwater in Antarctica - FRY-02 (spades assembly) (version 2) | ecosystem: Environmental > Aquatic > Freshwater > Ice >...
CTTACGTGTCGTGCGTGTTGGGTTTAAACTTATCGTACTCATCTCAAACTCCCCATTGAAAATATCATGGGAGAAGTTTGAACTTTTAAATTTGTAAAAGATATAACGGCGTTGAGTTACCGGTTACTGCGAAGGTAACAGAAAAAAACCAAAACGTAGAATTAAGAGAAAGAAGGGTTACTGGTTAATCTATAACCTTCATCTAAAGAAATTATATTTTTTGACACGTAAACGTTGAAACAGCAATTGGGAATGGTTCTGGGTTTGGAGCGGTTGACCCAAGAACATTAGCAACACCACCTTTTGAATTTTTAGAATCAAAAAACAATAGTCCGCCTAAATGATCAACGCAAGACTCTAAATTATTAACCATTGGGTTTTCAATACAGTAAATAGGAGGACCATTAAAAATTTTTGCAACCTACTCCTGCCCTAGTCGTCCATTGTTTTCAACCAGAAAAAAAGGATCTTGTAAATTGAAGGTTGCAGATTGCCAATTGCCATTTTTTGACATTAGGCCAGATGAATTTGTAAATTGACAAGCGTAAACAATATTTTGTGCTACTGAGGGCATCGTAAATCCTAATGCAATTGCAAACAATAACTCTCTATATTTCATCTGCATGGTCCAAATAGTCACATAAATCAAAACTAATAATACACCCATCACCATTGAATTTGTGTTGTCAAACACTTGCACTTTAGTTTAAGTCAAAGTCAATAAGTTCTTGCCAGGGTTGTTTAAATTTCAATTTCTGGAGTTGCTGAACATGTAAGTATCTCTATGGAAACAAAGCTTAGAGGGCGAGAACCAAAGATAGATAAAGCATAAATAAAAAGGGGGTGGTCGCAAGAAGCATTTGCTGATCATGCTGAAATAGATCGAAGCTACGCTGGTGGAATTGAGCGCGGGGAACACAACCTAGCAATCATTAACATAATTAAAATATCAACGGCTTTGGGAATAAGTGCAGCTAAATTGCTGGAAAACGCACAACTATAAAAATTACCGCGGCGTTCATGCAAAACACGATGTATATACAAGTAGGTACCATCAAACCAAAATGGGGGGTGGGGGTACGGTGGGGTCAGCATTCCCCGCTTTTGATTCTAGTGCTGGAAATTGGTTTTTTTTTTCATCAAACCTAACATGTATGATGATGTCGTCCCGGGTACTGGCTTTTAATTTTTGTTTCTTAGGTCACAAAAGGTGCGGAGATGTTGGTCAGTGCTAGTTGCAATTATTTACTTTAAATTGCAGGCTGTGGGGAAAACTGTGGGGAAAAAACAAAAAGCACCCAAAGGTGCTTATAGTGCTTGACTATTTGGCGGAGCGGACGGGGCTCGAACCCGCGACCCCCGGCGTGACAGGCCGGTATTCTAACCAACTGAACTACCGCTCCGCAGCGGTGGGTAAAACGTCGTAATAACTAACTAATAAAAATAACAAATCAAAAAAATAACATACCAAAAAAAACTTGGCGTCCCCAAGGGGATTCGAACCCCTGTACTCACCGTGAAAGGGTGATGTCCTAGGCCTCTAGACGATGGGGACCTGGAGTAACAGAAAATAATAATTTCATTTAAAACAATTCATTTAAAACACTTCATTTAAAACACTTCATTTAAAACACTTCACTTACAGTATTGCGCTTACAACACTAGCAACACTGCATTTAAAACACGCTTCATTGTAACTGGTGGAGGTAAGCGGGATCGAACCGCTGACCTCTTGCATGCCATGCAAGCGCTCTCCCAGCTGAGCTATACCCCCGACATACAAGCTTTAAACCTTGTGTGCGGCCCGATCGGTAAACCGATTGAGTGAGTTGCAACGAAGACCGAAATTATGCAACAAATACGCGTTTTCCGCAAATCGGTTTTTTCCGAGTAAATTTGTGAGAGCACTAATCAAGCGCTTCATGTCGAAAAGGTGACCTTAAACCTTCGGTATAAGCCGCAACGCCAGCTCGTTCGCGCTCAAGGTATTGTTCAATAGCATCTGTAAAGCCCGGGTGAGCCAGCCAGTGTGCTGATTGAGTGGTTATAGGGGTAAAGCCACGGGCAAGCTTGTGTTCGCCCTGTGCGCCGCCTTCTATGATGTCTATGCCCTGCTGAATAGCCCATTCAATCGGTGTGTAGTAAGCCACTTCAAAGTGCAGGCAATCAATATGTTCAAGCGCACCCCAATATCTTCCATATAAACGGGTTTTACCGTCAGGGGTGCGGTCACGCCAAAGTAGGGCGCTGGCAATATCGTGTTGGTTGTGTGCATGCTGGGCAATGACCATCACGCAGTTGTCAGCGCAAGTTTGCGCAACGTATTCGAAAAACTCTGGGGTTAAATAGGGTGGATTGCCACGCATATGGTACGTGTTGGCATAGCAGCGGTAAAAAAAATGCCATTCATCTGAAGTAATCTCTGCCCCTGTAACGACTCGGGTCTTAACGTCGGCTTGGGTAACTTTACGACGTTCAGCACGAATTTTTTTTCGTTTGGGTTGCGTCAAAGTGGCTAAGTAAGCTTCAAAATCAGCCCAACTATGGTTAAACCAATGAAACTGCGTGTGTTGTCGGGTTAAGCAGCCGGCGGCTTCAAGCGCTTGTTGATCAGTCACTTCGGTAAATAAAACATGTAAAGACGACAAGTTGCTGCGTTTGACCCAAGCCATGAGAGCCTGTGCAGCAAGTGTTTTATGTTGTGGGGCGCAAAGCAATCGCACCCCACTGACCGGGGTGAACGGCACCCCAACGAGCCATTTTGGGTAATATTCAAGGTCATTGCGTTGATAGGCGTCAGCCCAAGCCCAATCAAATACAAACTCGCCGTATGAATGGCCTTTTGCATAAAGCGGTATGGCTGCAATGATTTGCTCTGCTTGTGAAATTAGCAGGTGTTGGGGCTGCCAACCGGTTTTGCTATTGACACTATTTGATTGTTCAAAAGCGTTTAAAAAACCATGGCTTAGTAAGCATGAACCGATGAGGCTAGGGTGGGCGGACGCGTTCAGGTCATTCCATACTTGTGCGTCAATTTCGTCAATACGATCAAAAGCTTGTACCTGTAGCTCAGGTTGAGGGGTCATGGTGTTTAGCTGTCTTTTTTCGATGAGTGCGTAAAGTGTTAACGCTCGCCCCAAACAAGATAAACCCTACGAGTACCAATACGGGTAGATCACCCCATTGTGAGTAGGGCGTCAGACCCGTTTGCCCCTGCACGGTCACGTCTAAATAACCTGCTTGCATGGGCCTTAAAAAAGCGGCTGTGCGACCTTTGTGATCAATCATACCTGTCATGCCGGTATTGGTGGTGCGCACCACAGGGCGTGCTGTTTCAATTGCACGTAATCGCGACATTTGCCAATGTTGCCGTAATGCCCAGGTGTCACCAAACCATCCTAAGTTACTGAAGTTTGCCAAAATCGTTGCACCTTGCGAGGGGTTGGCTGTGCTGCGTATCGGCACGAGCAGTTCTTCCCCAAAAATATCTTCATAACAAATATTGGCAGCAATACGTTGTTGACCCACAGTAAATGGCGTTTGAAGGGGAGTGCCAGAGGTGAAGTCACCCAGTGGTATGTGCAAGAGGTTAACGAACCATCTAAAACCTAGCGGTACAAACTCGCCAAAGGGCACCAGGTGTTGTTTGTCATAGCGATTAAGGGCTGTTTTGGTATCGCTTGGTAAACCCTTGTTAGATGACATGAACTGTTGGGGTGTTTGCTGCCCCGTGACAGCAATGACGCTGTTGGTGTATTGACGTGCTTGTGTATTTAGTAAGGGCGAACCAAGCAAAATAGTGGCTTGATCTTTTTGAGCGATATCGATCAAACTTTGCCAAACTGAGGGTTCAACATCTTGGGGGAATTTGACCATCATGGTTTCAGGCATCATGATCAATTGTGGGGTGACCGTTTGATCAGGTTGCTGATGTTGCGCCAGATCAAGGTAGCGTTGCACGGTGCTGCGCCACTGAGTTGGTGTAAATTTTTCACCTTGATCAATGTTGCCTTGAATTAACCGCACGCGTAGCGGTTCACCAAACGGTTGGGTCAATTGCAGGGCGCCTAATAATGTGCCCACAATTGCCACGGTCACGACGATTAGCGGCGCCACTTTTTTAATCAAACCCTTTGTATCAAAGGTCACCATTAATGCTGCAGCCATTAACGCGGTGACCCAGACAACACCAAAGGTGCCACCAATAATTGACCAGCCAGCTAGCCAACTGTCTACTTGCCCGTACGCAGTATTAAGCCAAGGGAAGCCGGTGAATAGCGTGCCTCGGAGCCATTCAGACAGTGTCCAGCTTGAGGCCCATATAAAAACAAAACCTAAAGTAGATAACGTTGATTGATTAAACTGACTCTGCTGAGTATGTAATAGTTGCTTTAATTCGTCGTTAGGAACATTGAGCTGAGCAGAGGCTAAATGCTTTGGTGAGACGTCAGGTGCGCTTAGAAAAGTAGCTGAACTGGCGTGTATCGCTTTATGGGTTGTTGTTAATAAGCGCGTGAACCATAACGCTAGTGCGGGAAACAGTGCTAAATAGGTACTCAGTAGCAGCAATGCGGCCACGGATAAAACCCAGGGCATTCCGCCATAGCGACTCATACTAATGGTGAGCCAATACAAGCCTACTGTAAAGGTTCCTAAACCAAAAAACCAACCGCGCCAAGCCGCATGTTTAGAACTTGGGGCGTATAAGGTGGTGCGGGCTAACCAGGCTAAAACGCCAAGCTGCACGGCGGGTAGTAACCATTGTGGCATTGGCCCAGGAGCGAACGTTAAGCTATAAAACGCACCGGCTACAACAGCGGCAAGCCAATCGCGAGGGTGGCTACGAAGTGTGGTCACAGAGGCATTAGTCGCTTATAGATGGCGAGATTGTGGCCTGCGTATCGGGTAGTTTGCGTACACGTACCCATAGCGCACGTCTCGCTTCGGCCCGCAATACTTCGAATTGTATGTGATTGAGTTGCAAGCGGTCGCCCCGTTTGGGTATGCGCCCTAGCGCGTGTGCGAACCAACCCCCTACCGTTTCATAGTCGCCCTCGGGTAGGGCACACGCAAGCGCTTCGTTTAATGTCTGTACTTCGGTTGTGGCCATGACGCGCCAGGTCTGTAGGCCATCAGCAAAAATAGTTTGTTCACTATCGTCAAACTCATCTTCAATCGCGCCGACAATTTGTTCTAAGACGTCTTCTAAGGTAACTAAGCCCGTAACGCCGCCATGTTCGTCGATCACAATTGCAATATGGTTGCGCTGTTGCCGAAACGCTTGCAGCAAAACGTTGACACGTTTGGTCTCTGGAATAAACATCGCGGGACGAATTAAATCTCGCAACGTTAACGATGGGTTGAGCACATAGCGCAACACATCTTTGGTCATGAAAATGCCAATTAGGTTGTCGCGAGTTTCATCAAATACCGGAAACCGTGAGTGCGCCATTTCTAAAATGTGTGGCACCAAGTTCTTGAGGGGTACATTTACGTCGAGAAGATCCATTTGGGCGCGGGGCACCATAATCTCTGCTGCCGTCATGTCTGACACGGCTAAAGCGCCTTTTAGCATCGAGTAAGCGTTGGCATCGATTAAATTACGCGCACGTGCAGCGTCGAGCACGGTAAGAATACCTTCTCGATCTTCTGGCTCGCGCCTAACGCGAGACAGTAAACGTTTGATTAAGCTATTTTTTTTGCCTGATGATGAAACAGGCGAAGTAGGGTATGGGTCTGACATTGAAGAGTAATAAAAGTTGTAACCAAAATAGGATAACCGAAACCAAGGCTTTAAAACGGTAATTTTAATACGGGGCAACCCTGATAAAAGTGAGGTGTCGCACAAATGTTGCCTCATACTTGGCTTTTTTTCCTCAAATATCGATCAAAGCGATGCCCTGATGTAGTGAATAGTTTGCAGGTAGAATCATCGTTTAATTTAACGCCACATAAGGGTTTGGAGTCTTCATTTGAGCCAGTATGGCCGTTTCTAAAGATTCCATCTCGTGTGCTTGAACATCATCAATATGATCAAAACCTAAAGCGTGCAGCGTGCCATGCACAATTAAATGCGCCGCGTGGTGATCAAACCTTTTGTTTTGCTCTTTTGCCTCTTGCGTTAAAACGGGTACGCAAATGATGATATCTGCTGTCAACATGTTGTCTTTTTGTAAGCCGTAAGCAAAAGTTAACACGTTGGTCGCTTTGGGTTTTTGCCTAAATTGGGTATTGAGGGCTTGGCCTTCAGTTTGGTCAACAAACCGTAAATTAACTTGCAAGCCCTGCGCTTCTAGTGCGTAAGCTTGCCAAGCATTGTCAACTGTACGCTTAACCCAACTTCTGATGCGCTGTCGCGTTAAGTCTTGAGCAGGTACAGCAAATTGCACGCTCAACTGTAAGGTGGGTTGTACAGTAGATTGTTCAGTAGTTTGAACAGAGGGTTGGGGCGCTTTAGTTTTATTGGGCTTTTTCATAGGCATCGACAATGCGTGCCACCAAGGGGTGGCGTACCACGTCACGGCTAGTGAAGGCTGTCATAACGATGCCCGGCACCTCATGTAAGACGCCCAACGCATTTCTTAGGCCACTAGGTTGGTTTTTGGGCAAATCAACTTGTGAGGGGTCGCCTGTTACTACCGCCTTACTTCCAAAACCAATGCGTGTAAGAAACATTTTCATTTGCTCGGGCGTGGTGTTTTGGGCTTCATCAAGAATGATGAAAGCATTATTTAAAGTTCGACCACGCATATAGGCAAGTGGGGCAATTTCAATGGTTTGCTTTTCAAAGAGTCGTTGCACTTTCTCAAACCCCATCAAGTCGTATAGCGCATCGTAGAGTGGGCGTAAATAGGGGTCGACTTTTTTGGCTAAATCGCCAGGTAAAAAACCTAGGCGTTCGCCGGCTTCAACGGCGGGGCGGGTCAAAATGATGCGTTGAACAACGTCGCGCTCTAGCGCGTCGATGGCGCACGCGACAGCAAGCCATGTTTTGCCCGTTCCAGCAGGGCCGGTACCAAAAGTGATGTCGTACTTGAGAATGTTGTCAATGTACTCAGCTTGACGCGGGGTACGCGGTTTGAGGTCGCTGCGACGGGTACGTAATAAGGCGCCGTCGTGTAGGGTTGCCACCGTGGGGCTGTCAGGGCTGGGCACCAAAGGTTCTGAGCGTTTTTCAACGATACCAAGTTGTATGGCTTCAATTGATAACGGGGCGTGGCGCGATTGATGGTGAAACTGCAGCAACAGCGCCATAGCTGTTTCAGCTTGTGCACCCTTGATCTCAAAATGACTGCCGCGATGCGCAATGGTGACATCAAGCGCTTGGGCGATTTGACGAATATTTTCATCAAGCGGCCCACACAAATTTGCTAGATGCGTTGAGTCACCCGATAGTTCGACGCGTTGCCTATGGGGCGTTTTGGTTTTTGCAGTGACCATGGCTTACTGCTCTAGTGAGTCAGTTATATGTTTGACCTCAGCCCTGAAAGTGTTAGCCCGGGCTTCAGTAATGGTGACATCAATCATCTGACCTATTAAGCGCTCATGGCCTACAAAATTGACAGCGCGATTGTTTTCAGTACGACCCATGAGTTCAGTCGTATCGCGTTTGGCGTGCCCTTCAACCAAAATACGTTGGCTTGTACCCACCATATTGCGTGCAACCTCTGCTGCCTGCTGATTAATCAACGCTTGTAGGCGTTGCAGACGTTCAAGCTTAACGGTTTGTGGGGTGTCATCAATTAAATCAGCTGCGGGGGTACCTGGTCGTCTTGAGTACACAAACGAATAGGCGGTATCAAACTGAACATTTTCAATCAAGGCCAGCGTTTTCAAAAAATCAGCTTCCGTTTCACCAGGAAAGCCCACAATAAAATCAGACGCCACCGTTAAACCAGGCCTAGTCTGACGTATACGTTTAATAATGGATTTGAATTCAAGTGTGGTGTAGCCTCGCTTCATAGCGGCCAAAATGCGGTCACTGCCGGCTTGAACCGGTAGGTGTAGAAATGAAACCAGCTTGGGTAACTTGGCGTAGGCATCAATGAGCCTTTGAGTCATCTCTTTGGGGTGAGAGGTGGTGTAACGAATACGCTCAATGCCAGGTAAGTCATGTACGTATTCAAGCAACATTGCAAAATCAGCAATGTTGTCGCCCTGGCCAATTTTGCCGAGGTAGGCGTTAACATTTTGCCCCAGCAGGGTGACTTCTTTAACGCCTTGGTCGGCTAAGTCAGCAATTTCGGTTAAGACGTCTTCAAAGGGACGTGAGATTTCTTCGCCACGGGTGTAGGGCACCACACAGAAACTGCAGTACTTGCTGCACCCTTCCATGATCGACACAAAAGCGCTAGCCCCCTGTTTGCGAGGAGGTGGCAGCGCATCAAATTTTTCAATTTCAGGAAAACTTATATCAACCTGAGGGGTATTTAAGCGGCGTCGCTTTTCAATCAATTCGGGCAGTCTGTGCAGGGTTTGCGGGCCAAAGACGACATCAACATAAGGGGCTCGTTTGATAATGGTGGCGCCTTCTTGGCTAGCCACACAGCCACCCACACCGATAATCAAATTGGGGTTTTTAAGCTTCAGATCTTTAATTCGCCCTAGATCTGAAAAAACCTTTTCTTGTGCTTTTTCACGCACCGAGCAGGTGTTGAACAAAATCACGTCAGCTTCGTCAGGGTTTTGCGTGAGCTCAACTGGGTTTTGTGTACCCAAGACGTCAAGCATTTTTTCAGAGTCGTATTCGTTCATTTGGCACCCGAAGGTGCGAATGAACACTTTAGAAGTTGTTGTCATAGGTTTTGGCCGTAACGGTTGTTGATACCGGGGGCGATTATTAAGAACATTATTCTGATTAATCGGTGTATTGATTTAGTGCATTCGAGCGGTACTTATGCATGGTGCTTTCGATGAGTGCATTCAATAAGCCTAAAAGAATAGGCTTACAGACATTCATTCACTCGGTGTAAATCTCTTCAACGGTATCGTCTTTTTTGATTGGCTTGACCAAGTCTTCACGTTTAACGCCTAACCACATTGCAATGGCGGCAGCAACGAAAACCGAAGAGTAAATGCCAAACCAAATACCGATCGTGAGGGCCAAGGCAAAGTAATGCAAAGTTGGGCCACCAAAAATCAACATGGCCAAGACCATCATCTGGGTAGAGCCGTGGGTGATGATTGTGCGTGAAATGGTTTGTGTGATGGCGCAGTCGATTACATTTTGTACGCTGGCGGTTCGTTCTTTACGGAATGTCTCACGAATACGATCCATAATAACAACTGATTCGTTAACCGAGTACCCCAACACAGCTAGAACACCCGCTAAGACTGAGAGTGAAAATTCCCATTGGAAAAAAGCAAAAAAACCCAAAATAATGACCACATCGTGCAAGTTGGCTATCACCCCAGCGACGGCGAATTTCCATTCAAATCGTACGGCAAGGTAAGCCACAATACCTAAAATCACAAAAAGCAACGCAAGCAAACCGTTTTCAATTAATTCGCGGCCGACCTGTGGGCCCACAAACTCAACTCGGCGTAATTCAGGGGCTTGGTTGGCTGCTTGCAAAGCGGCGATCACGCTAGTGCTTTGATTGGCTGATGACAGACCGGGTAAAAGCGGTAAACGTATCATTACGTCGCGCGATGTACCAAAGTTTTGTACTTGAAAATCGGTATAACCTAAGCTTGAAATAACTTGCCTCACTTCGAGCAGTGGGGCAGTTTCTTGGTAGGTTAGTTCCATGACGGTACCACCCGTAAATTCGATCGACAGGTTAAAACCACGTAAAACAATAAATATGACAGCGGCGACAAATGTAATGGCACTGATTAAATTCAGCGCCAACGCGTTGCGCATGAATGGAATGGTGCGCTTGATGCGAAAAAATTCCATGGGGTTAGTCCTTTGCCTTCCAGACCGTGCCAATTGACAGGCCTAATATTTTTTTACGATTACCGTGGGTTAGGTTAACTAGGGCTCGAACCCCTACAACGGCTGAAAACATTGAGGTGAGAATACCCAAACAGTGCACTACGGCAAACCCGCGAACAGGCCCTGAGCCAAAAATTAGTAAGGCTATACCAACGATTAAGGTCGTGAGGTTTGAATCAAGAATGGTGCTCCAGGCGCGGTCGAAACCCAATTGAATCGCGCGCTGTGGCGGTTCACCATTGCGTAGCTCTTCGCGAATACGCTCATTAATCAGCACGTTAGCATCAATGGCCATACCCAAGGCTAAGGCGATGGCAGCAATACCCGGTAAAGTGAGGGTAGATTGAAGCAATGAGAGTAAAGCAAGAAGCAATAGAACGTTAAATGAAAGGCCGATGGCTGAAAATAAGCCAAATAAGCGGTAGTAAACAATCATGAATACGGCAACACCCACAAAACCCCAAAGCGTGGCATTAAAACCTTTGGCAATATTTTCAGCACCTAAGCTGGGGCCAATGGTGCGCTCTTCGATGATTTCCATCGGGGCGGCCAATGAACCTGCGCGTAAGAGAAGGGCGGTGTCAGCGGCTTCTTCAGCTGACATACTGCCAGAAATTTGTACTTGCCCGCCAGGAATTTCACTGCGTATAACCGGTGCTGTGACCACTTCACCGCGGCCTTTTTCGAATAACAAAATGGCCATGCGTTTGCCGATGTTGTCGCGCGTGATGTCACGAAAGATACGTGTACCCTTGCTGTCAAGGGTTAAGTGAACAGCAGCTTGCTGGTTTTGCGAGTCGCGACCGGCTTGCGCATCTTGCAGATTTTCACCTGTCAAAATCACTTGGCGACGCAATAGTAACGGGCGCCCATCGCGATCTTGATAGCGCTCAAGCCCAAAGGGTGTGGTACCTGCGGCTAATGCTGCTGTGGCAGCAGGTGAGTCGTCAACCATGCGAACTTCAAGCGTGGCGGTACGGCCGAGTATGTCTTTTGCTTTGGCAACGTCTTGTACGCCAGGTAATTGCACCACAATACGATTGGCACCCTGCTGTTGAATAATGGGTTCAGAGACACCTAATTCATTGATACGATTGTGTAAGGTAACAATATTTTGTTTGATGGCGCTTGCTTGCACGGTATTGACAGCCGTTTCAGATAAGGTGCTTATCAGCGTCCAACTACCCGCTTCAGGGGGAGGTTGTTGCCATTGCAAGTTGCTAAAACGTCTGCTTAAAGCGTTTTGAGCAGCTTCACGTGTGACATCATCACGAAATTTGAGGGCGACACTGTTGCCATTGCGTTCTATACCGTCTACGGTAATTTTTTGATCTCTCAGAGCAGCACTAAAGTCGGTGATCAATGCGTCGTAACGAGATGTTAGCGCCCCTTTCATGTCGACTTCTAGTAAGAAATGCACGCCGCCGCGTAAATCTAGACCGAGATACATGGGGTTAGCACCCAATGCACTTAGCCATGCAGGTGATGCAGGTAATAAATTTAAAGCAACGATATAAGACGGGTTGTTTGGGTCGGGGTTAAGCGCCTTTTCAATGACATCGCGGGCAACAATTTGTTCATCAGTGGTTTTGAAACGAAACCTGACCGTACCGACCGGGCCGTTTATTTCAAAATTTGAGGCAGTGGTTTCAAGATTGGCCTGTTTCAAAATGGCACCGACTTGATCAAGCATGGACGGTTCAATTTTGAGTGTGACTTTAGCGCTAGAAACCTGCACGGCAGGTGACTCACCAAAGAAATTAGGCAAGGTGTATAGTAAACCGACCACCAATGCAACCACAACAGTGATGTACTTCCAGAGCGGGTAACGATTCATGAGCGCAAGCGCCTTTGATAAAAGATAAACGCCGGCGCTTAACGTTAAGGCCGGCGGTGGGTCAAAGAGTAATTAAATACCCTTGATGGTGCCTTTAGGTAAGACCATTTGCACTGACGCGCGTTGAACCAAAACTTCAACGGGTTTATCGGCTAATGAACTGACTTGAACTTCAATGTAAACGTCGGTGACGCGATTAACTTTGCCCAACATGCCTGAACTCAAAATGATTTCATCACCTTTGGCTAAACCAGCCACTAAGGCTTTATGTTCTTTTTGGCGTTTCATTTGTGGTCGGATCATCAAAAAATACAAAATCACGAACATTAAAATGATTGGCATAAAACCAACCACAGAACTGGTGTCAAAACCACCTACTTGCGCAAGAACGGGGCCGATCACTTCAATTGCAGACATTAAGGTCTCCTTTGTGTATAAGGGGGGTAACACGACATTGTAGCGATTTGGCTGAACGTTGACTTAAAAACGTCTTTCGCCAGTTTTCAAATGTACCTTTTTCAATCGCTTCGCGCATTTCAGCCATGATGGTTTGGTAGAAATACAGGTTATGAAGCGTGTTTAGACGGGCACCGGTGATTTCGTTGGCGCGCTGTAAATGGTGCAGATAAGCCCGTGAAAAATGCTTGCAAGTATGGCAATGGCAAGTCATATCAAGCGGGCGTTTATCGTCTCGGTACTGGGCATTACGAATTTTGATGTCACCCTGTCGGGTAAACAACCAGCCGTTGCGTGCGTTGCGGGTGGGCATGACGCAGTCAAACATATCAACCCCTTGGCTGACACCATTCACCAGATCTTCTGGCGTGCCGACACCCATTAAATAGCGTGGGGCGTTTGGGGGCATTTTGGGGCCCACATGCGACAAAATTCGTTCCATGTCGGCTTTGGGTTCACCGACCGATAGCCCGCCAATAGCGTAACCATGAAAACCCATGTCAACTAAGCCAGCTAAAGACTCGTCGCGCAAGTCTTCAAACATGCCGCCCTGCACAATGCCAAATAAGGCGTTCGGGTTTTGTAGGGCGTTAAACGCTTGTTTTGAACGTTTAGCCCATCGCAATGACATCTGCATTGAGGTGGCAGCTTCTTCGTGGGTGGCAGGTCGACCTTTAATTTCATAGGGGGTGCATTCGTCAAACACCATCACAATGTCAGAATTTAAGCCCGTTTGAATACGCACGGATTCTTCAGGCGTCAAAAAAAGTCGATCACCATTAATGGGTGAAGCGAATTTGACGCCTTCTTCGGTAATTTTGCGCATGCCTTGGAGGCTAAAAACTTGAAACCCACCTGAGTCAGTCAAAATGGGGTTTTTCCACCCCATAAAACCATGTAAACCCTCGTGCTGTTCAATCACGGCGGTGCCGGGGCGCAACCATAAGTGAAAGGTATTGCCCAACACAATTTGCGCCCCAATTTCTTCGAGCTCATGGGGCAACATTGCTTTAACGCTACCGTAGGTGCCCACTGGCATAAAGACAGGGGTGTTGACGACGCCATGGATTAAGGTCAGTTGGCCCCGACGAGCATGACCTTGCGTGGCAAGTACTTCAAATTTCATGGCTGAGGCCTTTTTCTAAAAACATGGCATCGCCATAACTAAAAAAACGATAACGTGCTTGTATAGCGTGTGCGTATGCAACCGTCATGGTGTCTAAGCCAATAAAAGCTGAAACCAACATAAGTAGGGTTGATTGAGGTAGATGAAAGTTTGTCACCATGGCATCAACCACTTGCCAGTCAAAGCCAGGTTGAATAAAAAGCTGAGTATCACCGCTGTACGCAGTGAGGTGCCCATCATGCATTTTGGCTGATGACTCAAGCGCACGCACGCTAGTGGTACCTACAGCGACCACACGACCCCCCAGTTGGCGGGCTTTCTCAACGGCTGCGACTGTTTCGGGCGCAAGGGTATACCACTCGCTATGCATGATGTGTTTTGAAAGATCATTATCGCGCACGGGTTGAAAGGTACCCGCACCGACATGCAGGGTGACAAAACAACTTTGAATGCCGCGGTCTTGTAAACGTGCCAACAGTTGTTCGTCAAAATGTAAACCTGCTGTGGGCGCAGCAACTGCACCGGGTACTTTAGCGTAAACGGTTTGGTATCGTTGTGCATCAGTGTCGTCAGCTGAATGTTGAATATAAGGGGGTAAGGGCACTTCTCCGTATTGATCCAAGGTGTCTAAAACAGGTTGCTCAAATAATAAATCATACAAATCAGCCGAACGCCCTAAAACATGAACTGTGATGGCGTCAGCTAAAATTAATTCGGTGCCGATGGGGGGTGATTTACTGGCTTTGACGTGGGCTAAGGCCGTATTTAAACCTGTGACGCGCTCAATTAAAACTTCAATGACACCACCAGCGGCTTTGCGACCATACATACGGGCTTTAATGACCCGTGTATCGTTAAAAACCAGTAGGTCGTTGGGTTTTAACAGATCAATTAAATCAATGAACGATCGATCAACATATTGACCTTTTTGGTCAATATGTAGCAAGCGGCTGGCGCTACGGGTGCTTTGGGGGAATTGAGCAATAAGATCTGTCGGTAAAACATAATTAAAATCGATCAAGTTTAGTGGTGCGGGGGTTGTTTTCAAAATAAGTAAAAAATAGTTAAGGTAGTTTGTGTTGACGTATTTTAAGCGTTTGACAGCCGTTTTTAGTTGTAAACACGATTTAATTCGTTATGCTTAAACTTATTTGTAAACGTATTTAAAAATTATGACCCATCAACGTATTAATTCACTCACGTGCAAATGAAAGGCCATCATGAATTTCTTGTTTTATCTCAGCGTCTCTTCAAGATTAACAAGTTCGGTGTTCGCATTAAAAAAAATCAGTGGCCTAGTATTTTTTAAACACTATTGCATTTATTTATTGAGTGCAGCCTTTATTTGCGTGCTTTCAGTTGGCCACACAAATAGTTACGCCGCAACCAGCACAACGGCGAAAGCACGTACGGTACCTCAAACAAAATCAAAACCTGAGCAAACCGATAAAACACCTGCTTTGGCAGCACTGCCGCCTGAGTTAGCCAAAGCTTGGGCTGCTACAGGTTTACCCGACAGTACCTTGTCGTTAGTCGTTCAAGATGTCAATGGAAAACGTCTATTTGAAAAGGCGCCAAATCAACCGCGTAACCCTGCTTCAGTGATGAAGTTGGTAACGACTTGGGCGGCGTTGTCGAACTTAGGCCCCAGTTTTGTTTGGAATACGGTCTTCTTGATTGACTCCACTTCTAAAGTTGATGCTCAGGGTGTGCTGAGCGGCCCCGTTTACCTTCGGCCATCAGGTGACCCACTTTTTTTGTTAGAAGATTTGTGGCGATTAATGCGCGAACTTCGTTTACGCGGCATTAAACAAATTCCAGATATTGTGATTGATCGCTCACGTTTTGCTGATGTAGCCATTGATCCATCTGCTTTTGATGGTAAGGGTGATCGACCCTATAACGCAAGCCCAGATGTCTTTATGGTGGGTTTTGGCGCTGTTCGAGTGGTGCTAAGCCCAGACCTACAAAGCGATAAATGGCGTGCGTTTGTTGACCCGCCTGTCGTTGAAATTGATGCTGAGAGTAAAGTGCAGTGGCTGCCAGGTAAGTGCTCAACCAGCCCACAAGTGGGCGCAGACATGATCACAATGGGTAACGAAATTCGCTTTCGGGTAAACGGTAAAGCCCAAGGTTCCTGTGGTGAATTCGATATTTATCGTTTGGCTTTCACACAAGAAGAGTTTGCTGCACGCGTACTGCGTAGTATGTGGAAAGAAGTCGGTGGTGAGATGACCGGCCAAGTAAAAAATGGCGCTATCCCCCCAACTGCTGTCCCAATTGCTGCTCATCAGTCACCCCCTCTGTCAGAGGTGATTCGTTTTATTAACAAAAATAGTAATAATGTTATGACTAGGGTGCTGCTTTTGACAATGGGTGCGCAGGCTGGTCAACGCCCTGCAACAGTTGAGGGTAGTGTTCAATGGGTGACTCAACAGCTACAAAAACAAGGGGTTGATGTTACGGGTCTTGCCATTGAAAATGGTTCAGGCCTTGCTCGCGATACAGCTATTTCTGCGAGTGGTTTAGCTACCATGATGCAACGCGCATGGGATTCGCCCGTGATGCCTGAATACTTAGCTTCGCTGTCATTGTTGGGTGAAGATGGCACCATGCGTAATCGACTCAAATCATCTGAAACGAGGCTAAGAGCGCATATGAAAACGGGTGCATTGCGAGATGTTCGAGCCGCTGCAGGTTATGTGCTGGGTCAATCGGGTAAGCGCTACATTATGGTTAGCATGGTCAATGATGATCAGGCTTACCGTGCAAGAGCATTTGAAAACGCAGTCATTGCTTGGCTGATTAAAAATTAAGGGTTCACAACTGCTACTATATAAACGTTAAGTGTTTTTTAATAGAAGGTAAATATTATGCATGAGCAAGAAACAACCCCAAACCCAACCGAGACTCAAAGCAAATTGATCGATTCGGTTAAATCAACGCTTGATCATGTTGAAAACCTATTGCGTGAAGCCGCTAACGCCTCAGGTGATCAGGCTGCTGAATTACGTGAACGCGCGATGACGTCGTTACGTAATACGCGTGAAACATTGCATGATGCTCAAGACGCTATGTTTGAGCAAGGGCGTCGTGCTGTTCGTGCCACTGATGATTATGTACATGACAATCCATGGCAAGCAGTTAGCATTGCAGGTGTCGTAGGTTTGTTGTTAGGCGTTTTGATTTCACGCCGCTAACATATGACGCTTCGCCAGTCTGTTTCGGCACTTTTTGCTGCGCTTGTTCAACTCGTTCAAAACCGAGTTGAACTGTTTGGGCTTGAGCTTGCCCAAGAAAAAGATCGAGGCCTACGTTTATTTACGCAGGCTGCGATTGCAGCTATTTTTCTGTTGCTCAGTGCTGCGGTATTAACTTTTTTGTTAGTTGCTTTTTTTTGGGACACGCCATATCGTTTATGGGCTTTAGGGTTGCTTGGCTTGAGTTATGGCTTGGTTGGCGTCGTCATGCTGTTGCGTGCCAAGTCAAATATGGCAAGCTATCATCATGCGTTTACTGCTACAGTTGATGAGTTGCGGCGCGATGCACAAATGTTTGCAAGTACGGTTCAATCTGCGTCATCAGGTTCTGATACTGAATCAACCTTAAAAGCAAATTCATCCTCCACTAATAGTTCCTCAAAAGCCGATGAACGATAACCTGACAAATCGCATAATTTATCGAACCATTCGCATCGAGCGTTTAAGGTTACAGGCTGCCCTTGATCGCGATTGCATTTCACAGTCTGCCTATCGTTTGGCTGATGCGTGGCGCCCGTCGACTATTGTGGGTCATTGGTTGTCAAGTACATCGTTGGCCCAGCCGTCAAATGTGCTCAATCTTGGTGCAAACTTACTGAGCAAATACCCCTATGTTGCGGCCAGTTTATCTTCGTTGTTGTTAGGGCGTAAATCTCGTGTATTGCGTATTGCGGGTTTACTGCTAGGTTCTATAGGGGCTTGGCGAGTTGTGCTTCGGGCAGCTACCCGTGACCAGTCAAACCGCTAATTTTAATAGACGATTTTTTTTGTTGAGCGCCGTTCTGGCGCTTTGTCTTTTGGCTATCGCCAGTTTGTTTGTGGGCGCAGCCCCGTTGTCTGTCGATCAGGTTTTAAACACCCTCAGTCGTGTTGACCCTCATTCTTCACTATCTTCCGTGATTATTTTTGAGCTGCGGTTACCGCGTACATTGCTGGCCATGGCTGCAGGTGCTGCCCTAGCGGTCGGTGGGGTGGTTATGCAAACCTTATTTCGTAACCCTTTGGCTGAGCCTGGTTTGGTGGGTGTATCAGCCGGCGCATCAATGGGTGCAGTAGTGGCGCTTTGGTTGGGTTTTAACGGTTTTGCTGTGACCAGTGCATCGGCTTGGTTGGGCGCTTTGGTTGCCTCTTGGTTAGCCTGGTGGGTGGCTAAACGTAACCCCATGCCATCGCAATTGCTACTGGCGGGTGTCGCGATAAACGCGTTGGTCATGAGCTTGGTTAGTTTATTGATGAGTCTCAGCGATGACCAAACGCTGCGTAGCATTGTTTTTTGGTCTCTCGGTAGTCTTGCCCGCGCCCAGCTTGAGCCAGTATTGGCCGTGGGCTTCTTAGTGATGGTGGTTTTGTTTGGCTTGCAACGTCAATCTCAATCGCTTAATGCTTTGTTGTTGGGTTCGCATCAGGCGCGTCATGTTGGGCTTAATGTTGATCGATTTCGTACACAGCTGATTGTAATCACGGCGCTGTTAGTCGCACCTGTGGTTGCTTTAACAGGGGTCATTAGTTTTGTGGGGCTAGTTGTGCCAAATTTACTAAGGTTACGCATGGGCACCGATCATCGAGGCTTATTACCTGCGGCAGCGTGTTTTGGGGCGATAGCAGTTCTGCTGGCTGATCTATTGTGTCGGGTCATCGTCCAACCGGCAGAGCTGCCAGTGGGTGTGATTACGTCACTGGTGGGTGCACCCTTTTTCATTTACATGTTGTGGCGCAAACCTTAACGCTTTTAGGTTTGCAGCCCAAATGTTTAAAGCTAAAATAAACTAAGACTTAATGTTTAATGCCATGGTATTTAAAGCCCTAAACTTTGCCAAATGCTGTCAACCCGAGCTTTAACGGCAGGTGTCATTTCGATAGGTGTGCCCCATTCGCGCTGTGTTTCGCCTTGCCATTTATTGGTGGCATCAAGCCCCATTTTTCCGCCTAAACCCGAAACAGGTGATGCAAAATCAAGATAATCAATGGGGGTGTTGTCTACTAAGACTGTGTCACGAACGGGGTCCATTCGGGTCGTGATGGCCCAAATAACTTCCTTCCACTGACGTGGGTTAATGTCTTCATCAACCACCACAATAAACTTGGTGTACATGAATTGACGCAAAATGCTCCATAACCCAAACATCACGCGTTTAGCGTGGCCGGGGTATTGTTTACGAATCGACACCACCGCCATGCGATAACTACACCCCTCAGGGGGTAAGTAGAAGTCAACAATTTCGGGTAATTGACGCCGCAAAATGGGTACAAATACTTCGTTTAACGCCACCCCCAGCACAGCAGGCTCGTCGGGGGGTTTGCCGGTGTACGTGGTGTGATAAATGGGGTTGCGTCGCATGGTGATGCGATCAACGGTAAAGACTGGAAACCAATCTTGCTCGTTGTAATAACCCGTATGGTCACCATAGGGCCCTTCTAGCCCCATTTCATAGTCGCCAGGCGGTATGGGCGGCGCACCCATAGGTACATTGGGGGTCAAAGCACGAGGGTCGTTGCGCGGCAGGATGTGACCTTCAAGCACAATTTCTGCTGTCGCGGGAACCTGAAGGTTGCTGCCGATAGCCTGCGTGACTTCAGTGCGACCACCGCGTAACAGCCCAGCAAATTGATACTCAGATAAGCTGTCTGGTACGGGGGTGACAGCACCTAAGGTGGTGGCCGGGTCGGCGCCTAACGCCACTGCAATGGGGAACGGGGTATTAGGGTGGGCCAAGGCGTGGTCTCTAAAATCAAGCGCTCCGCCACGATGCGATAGCCAACGCATAATGAGTTTGTTGCGACCGATTACCTGTTGCCGATAAATGCCTAAATTTTGTCGTTTAGCATTTGGGCCACGCGTAATCACTAGACCCCAAGTGAGCAAGGGGGCAACATCACCCGGCCAACACGTTTGTATAGGCAAGCGAGACAAATCGACATCATCACCTTCCCAAACGATTTCTTGGCACGCGGCACCGCGAACAACTTTGGGGCTCATGTCCCACAATGCGGCTTTGAGCATGGCCACTTTTGCTAAAGCATCTTTAAAGTCTTTTGGTGCTTCAGGTTCGCGTAATGAGGCGAGTAGTTCGCCGATATCTCGCAAGGCGGCAACGTTAGCGGCACCCATACCCAATGCGACACGCTCTGGTGTTCCAAACAAATTTGCCAACACTGGCACTGAACTGGCTTGGTTTTGGTGTGTCACATTGTTAAACAAGAGCGCGGGGCCAGCTTGGTGCAACACGCGTTGTGAAATCTCGGTGATTTCAAGCTCAGTATGAACGGTTGTGTCGATGCGGCGCAATTGATTGCTACGTTCTAATTGACCGATGAAATCTCTTAAATCTTTATAGTGCACGGCATTTTTCCTGAATTTGTTTTAAATTAAGGGTATGAATCAAACATTTTCATCTGCGAGGTTAACCGCTTGGCCATCATGGTACGCGCGATTATCAGAAATTGTCAGAATAGCGGGAGCCTATCTGGGGGTTGCCGCCATGGTAGCTGTACTGATGATATTGATGGTGGCGCCTTTGCGATACAAGATGGCATTTGTTCATCAGGCAGCACTTAATGCTTTAGCGCCGACTCAGTCTGATTTTGTGGCGTTTGTTGAAAAGCCTGAAAATGAAAAGCTTGAAAAACCCTGGGTTAACCCCGTTAATATGAGTTCTAACCCGCAGGTACGATTGTTGCCTAGCAGCACTATTTATAAGCAAACCCCGCAGCTAACAGCTTCTTCATTTACAGGTGCTTTACCCCCCACATTTATAAAAAATGTACAGATTGCAAAATTAGCTTATGGCATCACTGAAACGCAGTTAGATGCGCTTGAAAACTATATTGCACGCAAATACCGCGTTGCACAGAAAGTGACAAATAATCTGATTGACGCTGCATTTCTAGTCAGTAAAGAATTTGAAATTGATCCAATTCTTGTGTTAGCTGTCATGGCAATTGAGTCACGATTCAACCCTTTTGCTGAAAGTGGGGCAGGCGCTCAAGGTTTGATGCAAGTGATGACTCGGGTGCATCTCGATAAATTTGAAGCTCTAGGTCACAGCACAGACGCTGCTTTTAACCCAGTGATTAACCTTCGGATAGGGGTTAAAATTCTAGACGATTGTATTAAACGCCGCGGTTCAGAGGTCGAGGGGTTGAAATGCTATGTGGGTGCAACGGGCCCCGATGATGGGGGGTATAGTGAGCGTGTGCAGTCAGAGCGCCGACGTATGACTCTAGCGGCATCATTACCGATGAGTCGCTGATGTTTTTTTTGATCATACTGCGAGCAAAAACGTTGAAGTTTGCCACGTATCTTTCTAATTAACGCTGGGTTAGTGAAGCCATTTAGGCTTTATTGAGCGCTTTATCCATGCGGTCTACTGCCTGCGCTAATTGATCTAGACCGGTTGTATAAGACATACGAGCCATGTGTTTTGCATGAGCAGGTCCAAAATCGATGCCGGGTACGATGGCAACCCCTGCATGATCGAGCAATTGTTCGGCCAGTATGCGGCTGTCGCGGCTGTGATGCGTGACATCGGCATACACGTAAAAAGCCCCATCGGGGTGAGCGGGTACGGTAAAACCAATTGACTCAAGCGCTGGTACCAAGAAGTCGCGACGCATTTGAAATGCGTGCCGGCGTTGTTCATACAGCATAATGGTTTCTGCCTCAAAACAAGCTAAAGCGCCATATTGAGACAAGGTCGGTGCGCAAATGGCTAGGCTTGACGCCAATTTTTCAAGGGGTTCAACCAAATGGTCAGGCACAATTAACCAGCCTAAACGCCAACCAGTCATATGAAAGTACTTTGAAAAACTATTTAAAACGATGATCTGATCATCGTGTACCAAAGCTGATTGACGATCACTGTTGTACGATAAACCGAGATAAATTTCGTCCATAATGACAAACCCATTGCGCGCTTTGACGGCCGCCAGCAAAGCTGCCAGTGCCTCAGGCGCAATTGATGTGCCGGTTGGGTTGCTGGGTGAGGCCACCAAAATGCCGCGTGTCCGTTCATTCCAGTGGGTTTCAATATCAGCCGCACACAGTTGAAATCGGTTGGCTGCACTGGTGGCTATTAGTTTTGTAACCCCGCCAGCCGCCAAAATGAAGTTGGCATTAGCTGGGTAACAAGGGTCTGGCATCAAGACTTCAGCGCCTGGGTCAACGAGGGTTAAAGCCGCTAACATCAAGGCACCGCTACCGCCGTTAGTGACGATAACGCGACGCGGGTCAATAGGCGCATTAAAGTGTGTACCATAAAATTTTGCAATCGCTTCACGTAATGCCGGCAAGCCGGCTGAGGGGCTATAACCGCTTAAGCCCTGCTTAGCAGCCTTGTGCATGGCTTCCACAACTTGTGGGGCTGCGGTAAAGTCTGGTTCTCCAATACCTAAGCTTATGATGTCTTGACCTTGGCTTTGCAAATAAGCTGCTTTTTTAGCGACTTCAACGACATAAAAAGGGGTGGCTTGGTGAGTGCGTTGGGCCAGCTTGGGGAGCATCATTTTTTTTCTCCGTAAAAAAGGAATTGTAGTGTCGGTTCAGCCATCACGACGGGCATTTTTATCAGGTAAACGTTTTAGCGTAGACCCGTGGCTGTCTTTTTTAGCCAAACTGCGTGCGGGTGCACAAGGAACGCTTACGCTTGACCCGCAATTTTTTGAATCGAGAGCGCATTGGGTGCCCACTACGTTTAACCATATTGATGCTGCGCGAGCTTTGTGCCAGCAGTTTGGGGTGATATTGTGCTTACAAGGCCTTCAAGCGTCACTTGATCCTAAGCGAAAGACGCTAGTGGTCGAACCGGGCCAAGCTTGGGCTCGGCCCTTACCACTAGACCTGCAGAAAGGGTTGTGGCGTTTCGAGGCAGCCTGTACGATGCAAGTGCTTCAAGCCGCCGGGGTTGCGGCTGCCAAAGGCGCCATACCGAGTCAGTCGCTGGCGCATTGGTTCGCGTACGGTACACACCATAGCATCGCCTTAGGGGGTTTGGCAGTGCTTGGCATTGAAAACATTGAAATGATGTTTGGTGATGGCACAATTGAAGTGCTCGGCCCTTTTGGTGCACAAAATAGCGAGCCTCTGCGTTCAATGTTTACGCAGCGCAACATGCCCCAATTATTTGATGTGGTGCGTCAAAGCAGTTTGTATGCCCTCATGCAACCCATTGATCTCGACAGTAGCTCAGCTAAGGTTTGGCCCACTGACAGCTTTAGAATTGACGCACTGATTGATCATGCCGGGGGCGAACCGCACCTAGGGCAATTTTTTGTGGGCCACGGGGGCCGTTTAGGCTGGTTAGTGGCGGTGACGTTTCTATCAGTTGATCAGACAACAGAAGTACAAAAAGATAGGACCAAACTTAATAATAAGCCTTCAGATTATGCTAATTTAAATACATTACTTGAATTTGATAAAAATGAAGCTGAAAAAAAAGAAACGGTTAAAAAAGAAGTGCTAAAAATCGATCAATCTATAAAAAACATATTTGACTCACCTGGGGTGTTTTTACCTTGACGCCTTGTAAACATGCTAGAGTCATTTTTAATTAACCTACTCTTTAAATAAATAATATAAATCAATATGACAATGGACACGGATCTGCGTAAAGCGGCACTTGAATATCACGAGCAAGGTCGCCCTGGCAAAATTTCAATTGTGCCAACTAAAAGCTTGTCTAACCAGCGTGACTTAGCGTTGGCTTATACACCTGGTGTAGCCGCAGCGTGCGAAGAAATTGTGGCAGACCCTGCTAACGCTTTTCGTTACACCGCACGTGGTAATTTGGTGGGTGTTATCACCAACGGTACAGCCGTTTTAGGGTTGGGTAACATTGGTGCGCTCGCGTCTAAACCTGTTATGGAAGGTAAAGCTGTTTTATTTAAAAAGTTTGCGGGTATTGATGTTTTTGATATTGAAATCAACGAGCATGACCCTGATAAACTAGTCGAAATTATTGCTGCGCTTGAACCTACTTTTGGGGGTATCAACTTAGAAGACATCAAAGCCCCTGAATGTTTTATGGTTGAACGCAAATTGCGTGAACGCATGAAAATACCGGTGTTTCACGACGATCAACATGGCACCGCCATTTGTGTGACAGCAGCTTTTTTAAATGGTCTTGAGGTTGTCAAAAAAGACGTCAAAAAAATAAAATTGGTCGTTTCAGGTGCTGGTGCAGCAGCGTTAGCGTGTCTCGACTTAATGGTTGATATGGGTATGCCCATAGAAAATATTTGGGTGACTGACATTGAAGGTGTTGTGTACGAAGGTCGCACCACTTTAATGGACCCAGACAAGGCCCGCTTTATGCAAAAAACAGATGCCCGTAAGTTGGCTGATGTGATTGGCGATGCCGATGCCTTTTTGGGCTTATCTGCTGGTGGTGTGCTCAAGCCTGAAATGGTGGCGCGCATGGCGCCTCGCCCATTGATTTTGGCGTTGGCTAACCCCCACCCTGAAATATTGCCTAGCGATGCACATGCTGTGCGTGATGACGTCGTGATGTCGACGGGCCGCTCTGACTTTCCCAATCAAGTCAATAATGTTTTGTGTTTCCCCTATATTTTTAGAGGTGCCCTTGATGTGGGGGCGACAACGATTACACGCGGTATGGAAAAAGCGGCTGTGGTTGCGATTATGCGTTTAGCGCAAGAAGAGCAAAACGAAGTGGTTTCAGCCGCTTACGGTACAGGTGATGTGTCGTTTGGCTCAACCTACTTTATGCCAAAGCCGTTTGACCCACGTTTAATTACCCGTATTGCCCCTGCGGTTGCCCAAGCCGCTATGGAAGAAGGTGTAGCGACGCGCCCAATTAAAGATCTTGATCTATACGTGCAAGAGCTTGAGCGTTTTGTTTACCATTCAGGTGCATTTATGCGGCCTGTATTTTCTGCCGCGAAAGCGTTTGTTCGTGATGGTGGTCGTGCACGTATCGTTTTTACTGAAGGTGAAGATGAGCGAGTGTTACGTGCCGTACAAGTGGTAGTTGACGAGAAGTTGGCGCGCCCCATACTGATTGGGCGCCCCGATGTGTTGCAGACGCGTATTGAACGTCATAGTTTACGTTTGCGTTTAGGAATCGATATTGAAGTCACTAACCCAGAGCAAGATGACCGTTTTCATCAGTACTGGACAGTTTACTGGGAATTGATGGCACGTAGAGGTATTAGTAAAGAAATGGCACGCGTTGAAATGCGCCGTCGTTTAACGTTAATTGGTGCCATGATGGTTCGCTTGGGTGACGCAGATGGTCTGATTTGCGGCACAGTTGGTGCTTACGCAGATCACTTACGATTCATTGACGAAGTGTTTAACGAAAGTAAGGCCGAACACACTTATGCCGCGATGAACATCGTTTTGTTACAAGAGCGTACTTTGGCTATTGTTGATACTCATGTAAATGAAAACCCTTCAGCTGAACAAATTTCCGAGTTCACTATTGCTGCATCAGAGCAGATGCAACGCTTGAATTTAGTCCCTAAAGTCGCCTTGCTGTCTCGTTCTAATTTTGGCGCTTCAAAGGTCGAGTCAGGACCAAAAATGCGCAAAGCACTTGAAATAATTAAGCTGCGTATGCCTGATTTAGAAATTGACGGTGAAATGCACGGTGACGCAGCGCTTGACGAAAAGTTACGTAATTTAAGTTTACCCACGACATCTTTGCATGGGTCAGCTAACTTATTAGTTTGCCCTAATGTTGATGCCGGTAATATTGCTTATAACTTATTAAAAACCACTGCTGGTAGCAACGTTGCGATTGGGCCATTTTTATTGGGTGGGCCGGGTGCGGTACATATCTTGACCCCCAGCGCAACGGTTCGCCGTATTGTTAACATGACAGCTGTTACGGTGGTCGACGCGAATCAACCCCGTTCAACTCAGGCTGCAGAGGCATAACCTATGAGTCAGGCAGTTAATAAGCAGATTCAACGTTTGCTCAAATCTGGCGGTTCTTTTAAACCTTCAGACCTTCGTGCCGCGCTTGAACCCGTTGTGGTTGAGGCTGGTGCCTTATGGGGGGTAGCCAATTGTAGTCGCGCCCGCAACCGATCTGCGGTGTTTCGGGCCATTGTTAGGGCAGTTGATTACCCTGAATTTATACCTGGTAAATTTGAAGCCCTTTACGACTGTTTATGCGACACCTTGCTCGATCAACGGGTTGGGCTGGTGTTGATACTTGTTGCGTTCCATTCGGCTGACGAGGGTCTTGAAAAAGATGTTGAAGGTATTTTGCAGGTACTCAACGATGCGGTAGATTTTGCCCAAGAAAATGGCAAAATTTTCATTTATGGCATTGAGCATGCCGGTCGTCACCCCGATGCAGACCCTGGTGTGGTGCATAACTGGAGTGATGCACACAACTAAATTTCACCACCCTAAATAAGCCCCAAGCATTGAAATGGCAGCTAGACCGGCTGTTTCGGTGCGTAATACTCGAGGGCCGAGTGAGATTGTTTGTGTATCTGGGTATTGCAAGAAAAGTGCGAGCTCTTGAGGTGACCAACCCCCTTCAGGGCCAATAGCGATATCAATGGCCTCAATAGGCTTTTGAATGCTTTCAGTACACGCCACAAGCGGGCGGACACCTTCTGGGTGTGCCACCCATAAATGTAGATTATTCGTATGTTTTAAGCGCGCTTTAAGCGCCTGCTCAAGCGTACAGGCCATATCAACCTGCATCAACACGTTGCGACCACATTGTTCACTGGCTGACTGCACAATACGTTGCCAATGCTGATGTTTTTTTTGGGCTCGGCGCTCGTCTAAGCGCAGCATGCTGCGTTGCGCTGCAACGGGTATGACCCGATGTACACCCAACTCGACCGCCTTTTCAATCACCCAGTCCATCTTGTCAGCGCTAGCTAGGCCCTGTATGAGGGTAATACGCCCTTTTCGTTCGCGATCAACCTCGGTCGGAGCTGATAGCGTAACTGTAATAGGCGTTGAACTCGAAATCTGTTTCGTGTCGACTGTGAGTTGGGTCAAGTACTCTTGACCGAGGCCGTCAAATAGCGTGAAAGCCTCGCCCGTTTTAAGTCTTAAAACACGTAAATGATGCGCCACCTCTGGGGGTAGCTCAATTGGGCAGTGCGCCGTTAAGGCCTTAGAACAAAAAAATCGAGGGGTGTGCATGGCGCAATCTTAGCGCATCGTCCTTAGGCTGTGGTTAACCCCCATGGCTAGGTGCTAGAATCCTGAATTGATCTTTTCTATTTTTGCCCCGTCTCGTAAGGCATATTTCGCATGAGTCTTTCAGCTATTTCTTACACACAAATGGCAGCAGCCATTCGTGCTTTATCGATGGACGCTGTACAAAAAGCCAACTCTGGCCACCCCGGTGCGCCAATGGGTATGGCTGATTTTGCTGTCGCATTGTTCAAAGACCACCTTAAACATAATCCGCAAGACCCAACTTGGCTCAATCGAGACCGCTTTGTCTTGTCTAACGGGCATAGTTCAATGCTGTTGTATGCGTTGCTGCATCTTACTGGTTATGACTTATCAATTGAAGAAATTAAACAGTTTCGGCAATTGCATTCATTGACACCCGGCCACCCCGAAGTAGGCATCACCCCAGGTGTTGAAACTACCACAGGGCCGCTCGGGCAAGGCTTAGGCAACGCCGTGGGTATGGCGCTTGCTGAAGCGTTATTGGCGGGTGAGTTTAATCGCCCTAGCCACGCCATTATCGATCATCACACTTACGCTTTTGTGGGTGATGGGTGTTTCATGGAAGGTATCTCACATGAGGTTTGCTCGTTAGCGGGTACCTTGCGTCTAGCAAAGTTAATTGTGCTTTACGACGACAACGGCATCTCAATCGATGGAAAAGTAGAAAATTGGTTTACCGATGACACGGCTAAACGGTTTGAGGCCTATGGTTGGCATGTCATTGCAAAAGTTGATGGGCACGATGCGCAGGCTGTGTCAAAAGCGATTGCACTAGCCAAAGCGCAAGGGCTTGCTCAACAAAAGCCAACTCTGATCATTTGCCGCACGGTCATTGGTAAGGGTGCCCCAAATGTGGCGGGTACTGATAAAGTTCACGGTGCACCTTTGGGTGATACTGAAATTCAATCTACCCGCGAGGCAATTAACTGGCCGTATGCGCCCTTTGAGATACCGGCAGACGTTGCCCAGGCATGGCAACATATCGAGGCAGGCAAAGCTCAGCAAGGAACGTGGCAAAAGGCGTTTGACGCCTATTCAACCCAATTTCCAGAGCTGGCTGCAGAGCTTGAACGCCGTATGCACGGCGCTTTACCTGCTGATTTTCCGCAACACGCTGTGCGGCTCTTGCAAGCGATGCACGACAAGGGTGAAACGGTTGCATCGCGCAAAGCATCGCAACAAGCGATTACTCAGTTGGTTACGTTGTTGCCAGAGATGTTGGGTGGTTCAGCCGATTTAACCGGTTCAAACTTTACTGACTGGCCCGGTGCAGTGCCGGTACGCGCCACCCCTAAAGGGCTTGAGTTTGGGCGACACATCAATTATGGGGTGCGCGAGTTTGGAATGGCAGCCCTCATGAATGGCGTGGCCTTGCATGGTGGCTATTTGCCTTTTGGTGGCACATTCTTAACGTTCTCAGATTATTCACGTAATGCGATTCGCATGGCCGCTCTCATGAAGCAGCGCGTGGTCCATGTTTTTACGCATGACTCAATCGGTCTGGGTGAAGACGGTCCCACTCATCAGTCAGTCGAGCATGCGGCCAGTCTGAGACTGATTCCACAGTTGTCAGTTTGGCGCCCTTGCGATACCGTTGAAACGATGGCAGCTTGGTTGCATGCCGTTGAGCGACCCAATAGCGTGGGTATGCAGGTTCAGGCGGGTGGCCCTACCGCGCTATTATTATCAAGACAAAATCTAACTTTTGTGCCCCGTGATCAACAAACCTTGATGCAGGTCAAGCGTGGCGGATATGTATTGAAAGATGCCGCTGGGTTCAAGGCTATTATTATCGCTACAGGTTCTGAAGTGGCTCTGGCGTTGGCTGCCCAAGCCAGCTTGGCTGAACAAGGTGTGCCGGTGCGGGTGGTTTCAATGCCCAGTACCGATGTATTCGATAACCAAGAAGCAACCTATCGTGCTGCCGTTTTACCGCGTGGTGTACCCCGTGTGGCTGTTGAAGCGGGGGTGACGGCGGGTTGGCACAAGTACGTTGGGTTGGAAGGGGCTGTTGTAGGGCTCGACATGTTTGGCGAGTCAGCCCCAGCCGGGGTTTTGTTTAAGCATTTTGGCATCACTGCCGAGGCTGTTGTAGCCGCGGTGCAATCGGTTTTAACTTTGGAGACAGACCAATCATGACAATTCGCGTTGCAATTAATGGGTATGGCCGCATCGGCCGCAACATTCTTCGTGCTCATTACGAAGGTGGCAAAAAGCACGACATTGAAATCGTTGCGATCAACGATTTAGGTGACCCTAAGACCAATGCACACCTCACGCAATACGATACGGCACACGGTAAATTTCCTGGCACAGTTGGTGTTGAGGGTGATTTTATGGTGGTTAACGGCGACAAAATTCGTGTGTTGGCAAACCGTAACCCTGCCGAATTGCCTTGGGGCGACCTCAAGGTAGACGTTGTGCTTGAGTGCACCGGCTTTTTTACCACTAAAGAAAAGGCATCAGCGCACTTAAAAGGGGGTGCTAAAAAAGTCATCATCTCGGCTCCAGGCGGTAAAGATGTTGATGCCACCATTGTTTTTGGTGTGAACGAAGGCGTGTTGCGTGCTGAGCATACTGTTATTTCAAACGCCTCCTGCACAACCAACTGTTTAGCGCCATTGGTTAAGCCCTTGCATGAAAAGCTTGGCGTGGTGACAGGTTTGATGACTACCATTCATGCTTACACCAACGATCAAGTTTTAACTGACGTTTATCACGAAGATTTACGTCGTGCCCGTTCAGCGACCATGAGCATGATTCCCACTAAAACCGGTGCTGCTGTTGCAGTAGGTTTGGTGTTGCCTGAGTTAAACGGCAAGCTTGATGGTTACGCCATGCGGGTGCCTACAATTAATGTATCGATTGTTGATTTATCGTTTATTGCTAAACGTGAAACCACGGCTGATGAAGTTAATGCTATTTTGAAAGAAGCTTCTGAGGGTGCGTTAAAAGGTATTTTGACTTACAACACTGAACCGCTGGTGTCGGTCGACTTTAATCACAACCCGGCATCGAGTAATTTCGATGCCACCTTAACCAAGGTTTCAGGCACACTCGTTAAGGTTTCTTCGTGGTATGACAACGAGTGGGGCTTTAGCAATCGTATGCTTGATACAACCATTGCGCTCATGGCAGCAAAATAATGGCACGGGTTCAAACCCTTTCAGCTTTAGCTCAATCGGGTGTGTTGAAGGGTAAGCGTGTTTTTATTCGTGCTGATTTAAATACCCCCTTTGATGATCAAGGCCATATTTTTGATGACACGCGCATTCGTGCTTCCGTGCCAGGCATCAAACTGGCGCTCGATGCCGGAGCGCTTGTTATGGTTACTTCACATCTGGGGCGACCCACTGAAGGTGAGCTTGAAACAGCTGATAGTTTGGCACCTATTGCCATACGTTTAGAAGAGCTGCTGGGGTTTCCAGTAAAGTTACAAGCCAATTGGGTTGACGGTGTTTCATTGGTGCCAGGTCAAGTGCTGTTACTAGAAAATTGCCGCGCCAATATAGGTGAAAAGAAAAACGCTTCTGATTTATCGCGCAAAATGGCGGCATTATGTGATGTATATGTGAATGACGCCTTTGGTACGGCACATCGTGTTGAGTCAACTACGTACGGTATGGCGCAGTTTTCATCAATTGCTTGCGCAGGGCCGTTGCTTGAGGCAGAGCTGGAAGCGTTAGGCAAAGCGTTCAAGTCGCCTAAGCGCCCATTAGTTGCCATCGTGGGCGGCTCAAAAGTGTCGACTAAGTTGTCTATTTTGTTGTCTTTAGCCGATAAAGTTGATCAGCTTATTGTGGGCGGTGGTATTGCCAATACCTTCTTGTTGGCTGCCGGTTTACCGATTGGTAAATCATTAGCTGAACCCGATCAAGTCGATCAAGCCCGTGCCGTGATTGAAAAAATGCGTGCACGGGGGGCTGATGTGCCCATACCCCTCGACGTTGTGGTGGGCAAAGCCTTTGCTGCTGACACACTCGCAACGGTTAAAGATGTGAAAGACGTTGAAGCTGATGATTATATTTTTGATATTGGCCCGCAAACTACAGCAAAGTTAGCCGCCATTTTAAAAAATGCCGGCACCATTGTTTGGAATGGACCTTTAGGCGTCTTTGAATTTGATTCTTTTGCTGCGGGTACAAAAGGGGTTTCATTAGCCATTGCTGAATCAAATGGTTTTTCAATTGCAGGGGGTGGCGATACGCTGGCCGCGATTGCAAAGTTTGGTATCACTGACAAAGTTGATTACATTTCAACGGGTGGTGGCGCCTTTCTGGAATTTTTAGAGGGTAAAGTTTTACCCGCTGTTGAAGTGCTTGAAAGCCGCGCAAAATAAGCTTTCTGCAATGTGTTGTAAAAAAAGACTGATGATTTTCAGGCTTTTTTTATGTTTAATTTAATTAATTTTTAAAGATTGAAACCCTCAAATTAATGCTTTGATACGTTAATGCGTTAAAGCGTTTATGCAACCAACCTTCAAACAAATTACATTCACTTCTTTTTAATCGGTTTTTTAGATTGTTTGACCTCAGTGGCTGACCAGGCTGACGCCGTTTGGGCTTTTGCTTGCTGGGGAGCCTGCACAGGTGCTTTGACTGCTACCTTCACAGACCCTTTGACCGGTGATTTGGCTGGCGCTTGCGTGGGTGATTTGACCAGTGATTTGGAAGGGGCTTTGACGGCTGCCTTCTTAGTGGGTACCTTAGCAGCTGACTTCACCGCCGCCTTCACCAGTGCTTTAACAGGCGCGTTGAAGGGCGTCTGAGCAGGTGCTTTGAGAATTGCTTCGGCTAATACCTCAATAGGTTCTTTGATAAGCACTTTATCACTAAGCTGAGTCAGCCCTGGTATAACAAGTTGTTTCGCTTGCTCAGCTGTCAACACAATACGGCTAACCGAGACCGATTCCATTTGGGGTTGTTTGCCGCGACGCTCAGCTGTTTTAGCCGCTTGTTCAAAAAGTGCAATAACCTGCTGTAATCGATCGCGACCCACATCGTTTAATGTGCCGCTGGCCATGGCAACTTGTTGAGTAAAGTCTATTGCATGCCGGAGGGCTTCAGGGCTGTGATTTTCAAGCAGGTCAGGTAACGCTTCAATAGCGCCGTGTGGGTCAACCACCATTACCATGGCTTGTTCACGCACAATGCGTTTAAATGCATCAAGCGTTAAGCGATGTTCTTCAGTTGAACGTAAACGGCGAATCAAATTAAAACTACGCTCGTCAACGCCACCTTGCGCTTGTGAAATGTACATGAGTACACGAATACTCGCTTCACGAATGCCGCCACAACTGACAAGTTTTTGAAGTTCGTCGCGGCGCTTATTGACAAAATCAATATGCTCGGGTGAAACGCCAGGGTGCGAACGCGGTGCACCTTCTTTAGCACCTAAACCAGCAATATCTTGCACCAAGGGCGAACCGTAAATTGTCATAAAGGTTTGTTCAACCAGGGCATCACGCCATTGCCCCCAGAGATCAAGTGTTGATTCAATTGATTTTGATACTTGTGTTTCAAATAGCAAAAATGGGTTGTCAGGTGAAATGGTTTGACGGTGATTTTTAACTTGAACAGCCATTGGTCCCATACTTGCAATGAGTGGGTTTTTATCTGACATCGCTTCGTAAGGCAAGCGTAACGGGTTCGTCTTTTGTAACCATTCTGTCGATTGAGGTGTCACCATCAATTTGACAAGAGGTTGTAAAAAGCTTTTGTAGAGACCTTGATTAACTTGCGAAATACGTGAAACGGTTGCAAAGCGTCGGTCATCTTCAATATTGGGTTCGACAATTTTTTCAATGTCAGCCAAGTGACGACGTTCAAACGTCATCACATAATCGCCAAACGCTAAATCAGCATTGTGGGTTTCGGGTGTTTTGTCGTGAATCACAGCCTCGTAGATGCCGGCGGGCAAGAGGTCAATCATGTCAATGTTACAAGTGAATTCTCTGTGTTCTTTTTTGGCAATTTCACCTGAAACAAAAATACCTAAGTGGCCAATACTTTCGTGAACCGCGTAAACAATGGTTTGACCATGTGCCAAAATTTCATCATCGTTCTGATATAAGTCGAGTATCCACCCCAACGCTTGCGGTGGGGGCGTGATGTCGTCGCCATTAGAACAAAAGACAATAATGGGCGACTTGATATTACGTAAATCAAGACGCACACCTTTACGGGTTACTAAGCGGGCAGAAGAGAGTCGGTTGCCAATAAATAAATTATCAACAATATACTGAATTTCTTTACCATTTAAAAAGACATGACCACCCCACCAACGTTCAAACCCAAGATAGCGAGTGGCCTCCGTATCAATGTTTGAATACAAGTTGTACTGCTTTGACCAATAGGTATTGGCTGGGTTGAGCCCTTCAAAGTTTTGAACAAGCGTGGCACCGTCAAACTTGCCACCCCCCAAGTCGCTCGTCAACATGGTGAGCCAAGAGCCGCCAGCTAAGCCACCTGAATAGCGCATGGGGTTTTTACCTCGCCAACCCGCCCAGTAAGACAACGGGGCTCCGGCGATAATGATGGGACCAAATAGTTCAGGCTTGGCTGCCGCAGCCATCATAATTTGCCAGCCAGCCTGACAATTACCGATCACAACAGGTTTGCCCTCAGCATCGGGGTGTCGTTTTATGACTTCTTCTAAAAATAAGGTTTCTGCAACGGCCACGTCTTCAACGGTTTGCTCGGGCTCGGGTTGTGGTAAAAAACCAATGAAATAGCAAGGGTGACCGGCTGCAATGGCCACACCAATTTCACTTTCAGGTTTAAAGCCGGCAATGCCAGGGCCGTGCCCAGCACGCGGATCAACCACCACGAAAGGTCGTTTGATGGGGTCGCTAGGCATGTCTTTGGGTGGGGTAATCAGGGTCAACATGTAGTTGACTGGATACTCAAGTGTGCGCCCGTCCATTACCAACTCAGCTTTCATACTCAGCACATTGGGTGCTTTTTTAGTCATATGTCGTTGGTATTGATTACCACGTTGGCGCATGACATCTGTATACAGAACGTTACGCTGCCACGCGTCAACCATGTATTCGCTAGCTGATTCTAATGCGGGGTGCATAAGCGGTACGGGGTGTAAATTTTTGGCTTTTTCCACGGTATGCTCACTTTGCAATATTTGAACTCAATATATCGATTACACACGATTATATGTTGCATTGCAACATATTTCACATAATTACTAATTGTTTGGGGGTGAGCATATACATAAGTTTCCCAAAAATAGGGCGCTTTATCTAAACATTAAATTCAGAATCAAACGTGAGCACTATTTATGCTTAAAATTAGTGCGTCTAGCGTAAGCCTTAGCCTCAGCTTTAACAGGAACACTAACCTTCAGTTAGTAAAACGTGTTTTTTCCAAATCGCAAGCACTTTTAGCAAGCATCTTTATTGCCGTAGCAATCTCGTCCTTAACGCCATAAGCGACAGCCTTTAGCCTGAGGCAGGGGAGGATGTCAATAAGCACCATTTTGAATATATTTTTTGATTTTAAGAGCCAAAATATGAACACTGCTTCGCCCGTTTCACAAGCGTCACGCCCCCTCAAAGTCGGTCTCATTTCGATTTCAGACCGAGCGTCAGCTGGTATTTATACCGACCTAGGTCTGCCAGCCTTGAAAGATTGGCTTGCACGGGCGCTAACATCACCCTTTAGTTTGCATGAGAAGCTGATTGCTGATGATCAAGCCACTATTACTGCCACGATTATTGAATTGGTTGATACGCAGCGCTGTGACCTCGTGCTCACCACCGGGGGTACAGGGCCCTCAAGACGCGATGTGACGCCTGAGGCAACACTTGCAGCAGCGACCCGAGAAATGCCTGGGTTTGGTGAGCAAATGCGCCAAATCAGCCTGAAATTTGTACCCACAGCTATTTTGTCGAGACAAACGGCTGTTTTACGCGAGACCGATGATCACGCCGCCTTAGTCATGAATTTGCCGGGTCAACCTAAAGCGATTGCGCAAACACTAGAAGGTTTGCGTAGCGACAACGGTGAAATCTTAACGCCCGGTATTTTTGCAGCAGTGCCTTATTGCATTGATTTAATCGGTGGACCTTTTATTGAAACTGACCCGCAGGTGGTTAAGGCTTTTCGGCCGAAAGTCGCCAAAGTGATGTAACTTCAAGTGCGCGCTCAGCGTAAATGGCGTCAGTGGTGTCTTGCGCTTTTGGGTGAGTAGAAAGTGTGTCGTGCTTTTCAATCACCGTTAAGCCTGCGGCTTCAAACCAGCTTAAAAGCGTTTCACGCGTTCGAAGTTTAAGGTGTTCAGCCAAGTCTGACAAAATCAACCAAGCTTGACCGTTAGCATTTAAGTGTGACCCAACGCCATGAATAAACCCCTTAAGCATGGCACTGTCTGGGTCATAGATGGCGGCATCAAGCGCTGAATGCACCTTGCCAGGCAACCAAGGCGGGTTACACACAATTAAATCAGCCTTACCAGGGGGAAATAAATCAACCTGCTCAAAACTGACACGGTCTTGCAGACCTAAATGTTGAACATTAAACTGTGCACATGCCAAGGCACGGGGGTTCAGGTCAGCGGCCACAACATGTGCCACACCTTGGTTCACTAATAACGCAGCGATCACCCCTGTGCCGGTACCGATATCAAACGCTTTGGGGCAAGGCTTAGGTAGAGGGGCTTGTTTGATCAGGGTTAAATATTCTTGCCGTGTCGGGGAAAATACTCCGTGTTGGGGAAAGATGTAGGCGCTTAAAGACTCAACCGGTACCCCCTTTTTTTGCCATTGATAGGCACTTAACACGCCAATAAGCTCAGTCAAAGGTAGTGCAAACGATTGATTCGATAAATCGTAAGCGGATTCGCAAGCCTCATCAATGGCTGGGGCGCGCCTAAGTTTTAACTGATAGCCCGGCTCAACCAAAACAATCAATTGCCCCAATGTGCGAGCGGCCTGTGCCCGTGCCAAGCGTATGCGATGAAAGCGTTCAGGTAGCGGTAACTCGCTACTAATGGTTGGTCGCTGCGTTAAGCGGCGTTTAAGGGCTTGAAGCAGTTGTTTGGCGTTTTGAAAATCACCCCGCCAAATGAGTCCTTGGCCCTCACTGGCTAAGCGATAAGCTAAATCAGCTGTGATGGTGTCGTCAATTTCAATAATTTTTTGGGGGGGGACCCAACCAGCTTGACTTTGCCAAAGGGTAGATAACGTGTGATCACCCGATTGCCAGTTTAAAAATGGCATATTAGGTAGGGTTTTAGGGTGCGAAGTTTTATTCAAGGGGTGTGTTCGGGCATATTAATGCCGTTCTACCGTAAAATAGAAAATTCATTTTACTCAATTCGGCTAACCCTTCATTTGTCAAAAGGACTTTTACGATGGCTATCGTTTCAATGCGTCAGTTGCTCGATCATGCGGCTGAAAATGGTTATGGCATTCCTGCGTTTAACGTGAACAACCTTGAGCAGGTTCAAGCCATTATGGAAGCCGCTCACCAAACCGATAGCCCTGTCATTATGCAAGCCTCGGCTGGTGCGCGTAAGTATGCAGGCGAAGGTTTTTTGAAGTATTTGATTCAAGCCGCGGTTGAGTCTTACCCTCATATTCCTGTGGTCATGCACCAAGATCATGGCCAATCACCCAAAATTTGTCAGGGTGCTATTGATCTTGGGTTTTCAAGCGTCATGATGGACGGTTCTTTAAAAGAAGACGGTAAAACCATCGCTGACTACGATTACAACGTTCATGTCACAACTGAAGTTGTCAACATGGCTCACAAGTTAGGCATCACCGTTGAGGGCGAATTAGGTTGCTTAGGCTCACTTGAAACCATGGAAGGCGATAAAGAAGACGGTCATGGCGCCGATGGCAAACTCACAATGGATCAACTGCTGACTGATCCAGAGCAGGCGGCAGACTTTGTGCGCCGCACACAACTTGATGCGTTGGCCATTGCCATTGGCACCAGTCACGGGGCTTATAAATTTAGTCGTAAACCCACTGGCGACATTTTGTCGATTTCGCGCATTAAAGAAATTCATGCGCGCTTACCCAACACGCACTTGGTTATGCACGGTAGCTCAAGCGTGCCACAAGAGTTGCTGGCTGAAATTCGTCAGTTCGGTGGCGACATGAAAGAAACCTACGGCGTACCTGTTGAAGAAATTCAAGAAGCCATTAAGTTTGGTGTACGTAAAATCAATATTGATACCGATATTCGTTTAGCCATGACCGGTGCAATTCGCCGCTTCTTTGCAGAAAACCCCGGTAAATTTGACCCGCGTGAATACCTTAAACCTGCACGCGAAGCTGCCAAAGCCATTTGCATTGCCCGTTACGAACAGTTCGGTACAGCCGGTCATGCCAGCAAAATTAATGTCAAACCTTTAACAGTGATGGCTGCTGATTATTCTGCCGATCGTTTGGCCCAAGTTATTAAATAAATACCGAGGCTAAACCGTGAGTGTGATTCATCAATCAACAATTCAATCTTTGCCTCTTTTAGCACGCGGTAAAGTGCGTGACATGTACGCAGTAGGTGACGACAAGTTACTGATCGTGGCTTCAGACCGTTTGTCTGCTTTTGACGTCATTCTTGATGATCCGATTCCAGGTAAAGGCGCGGTGTTAACAGAGCTCACTGAATTTTGGCTCAAAAAGTTAAGTCATGTTGTGCCCAACCATGCCACCGGCATTGACCCTGAAACGGTTGTTACCCTCAACGAGCGCGGCCAAGTTCGCGGCAGAGCGATGGTGGTCAAACGTTTAAAGCCCATTATGGTTGAGGCCGTAGCACGCGGTTACCTCATCGGCTCAGGCTGGAAAGACTACCAAGCGACCGGCCAAGTCTGTGGTTTGCAGTTGCCGCCTGGTCTTAAGCAGGCCAGCAAGCTACCTGACCCGTTATTTACTCCAGCGGCTAAAGCTGAAATGGGCACACACGATGAAAACGTTGATTTTAATTATGTGGTTAATGCCATCGGTTTAAAACTGGCAGAGCAGATTCGTCATATCACCTTAGCCCTCTATCAAGAAGCTTCAGCGTTCGCGTCTCAGCGCGGCATTATTATTGCCGATACAAAGTTTGAGTTTGGTCTTGACCCTCAAGGTACTCTGCACTTAATGGACGAAGTGCTCACGCCCGACTCGTCACGCTTTTGGCCAGTCGCACAATGGCAAGAAGGCATCAGCCCACAGTCTTACGACAAGCAATTTGTGCGCGATTGGCTTGAAACACAGCTTTGGCCTAAAACTCACCCTGCACCGCGCTTGCCGCAAGACATTATTGACCGAACAGCAGCTAAGTATCACGAAGCCTGCACGGTTCTTACGGCTGCCTAGTTATCAATTCTGTTTTTGATTTTTTGGAAGAAACCCCATGACCACATCCGTGAGCCACATGCACTCAGAGCCACTTGCTTTTAACGACAACGCCCAAGTCGGTGTGGTGATGGGTTCAGCGAGCGACTGGGAAACCATGCGGCATGCGGTTGATTTATTAAAAACTTTTGATGTACCTTATGACCTTCGCGTTGTTTCAGCCCACCGTATGCCACACGATATGGTTGAGTATGGCGCCTGGGCTAAACACCAGGGCTTGCGTGCAATTATTGCCGGTGCTGGAGGCGCCGCCCACTTGCCAGGCATGTTAGCAGCTTTAACGGCTGTACCGATATTTGGTGTACCGGTTGCATCGCGTTATTTACGCGGCGAAGACTCGTTGTTATCAATCGTACAAATGCCTCGTGGCATACCCGTGGCCACATTTGCTATCGGTGAGTCAGGCGCGGCCAATGCAGCTCTTCATGTGATTGCTAACTTAGCCACTACCGATGTAACGCTTGCTGCCAAGTTGGCTTCATTTAGACAGCAGCAAACCGATGCCGCTCGTGCCATGCGGGTGCCCACTTGATTGCACCGGGTCAGTGGTTGGGCTTGTTGGGTGGTGGTCAGTTGGGCCGCATGTTTTGTCATGCCGCGCAAGCATTGGGTTATAGAGTAATGGTTCTTGACCCCGAGGTAGAAGGCCCAGCAGCAAGCGTAGCTGATCAGCATATTTGTGTGGCTTATGACGATATGCAAGCGCTTGATACCTTACTAGATCAATGTCATGCCATCACCACCGAGTTTGAAAATGTACCGGCTCAAAGCTTAGCGATTTTGGCACGTCGTGCCCATGTAGCACCGGGCGCGCGGGCGGTTGAGATCGCACAAGACCGTGTCGTTGAAAAGGCATTTATTCAAAGCCTAGGGGTGCACGTTGCGCCCCATATTGCCGTGAACTCCCTACAAGATTTAGAGCACGTACCCGTAAAATTATTTCCCGGTATTTTGAAGGCATCGCGCTTAGGTTACGATGGTAAAGGCCAGGTGCGTGTCTCAAATTTGGCGCAAGTTCAACAGGCATTCACCAATGAATTGGGTAGTGTGGCGGCGGTGTTAGAAGGTCTGGTGCCGTTTGTTCAAGAAATATCAGTGGTGCTTGCACGCGGTCGTGATGGCCAATGTGTGGTGTTCCCCCCGGCACGTAATGTGCACCATCATGGCATTTTGGCGGTGTCGCATGTGAGCGGCGAAACCTCACCTGTCTATCAATGTGCCGTACAGTCAGCTAAAACCATTGCTGAAGGTATGGGTTACCACGGTGTGTTGTGTGTTGAGTTTTTTGTGTTGGCTAACGGTGAAGTGATTGTGAATGAAATTGCCCCACGGCCACACAACAGCGGGCACTTCACACAAAACGCTTGCGTCACCAGCCAGTTCGAGCAACAAGTGCGTGCCATGGTGGGTTTGCCGTTGGGTTCTACACAATTACTTGCACCCTGTGTCATGCTTAATATTTTGGGCGATGTCTGGTACCCCAATGGCGCCGCAGAGCGTGTTGAACCAGACTGGGCATCGGTATTAGCTTTGCCTAATGTCTCGTTGCATTTGTACGGCAAAATAGAAGCCCGTCAGGGCCGAAAAATGGGGCATATTAATGTGGTCGATCAAAACTTTGGAAAAGCCGTTGAACGTGCGAACCAAATCGTTGATCTATTAAATTTACCTGTTCGAGCTTTTCTTTAATGCTAGCGTTGCCTTAACAAATATGGCCAAGCCTATTCCTCATCGATCTATGCATAACGACACTCGTCAAGAAAATAGAGGTCTAACCGCCGTTAGTCAAACACAGATCGCGCAAGCTACTTCAGAGCAAGCAGACACAGATCAAGCAACAATACAGCAAGCAGCAAAGGGGCTGTCAATGGGCGGTTTGGTGGCATTTCCCACCGAAACGGTTTACGGTTTGGGGGCCGACGCTGAAAACGTTGAAGCCATTAAATTAATTTACCAAGCCAAAGGTCGGCCACACGATCACCCTGTCATTGTGCATGTGGCAGTCAAGGCAGATTTGCAGCATTGGGCGAAAGAGATACCCGATGAAGCCTACAAGCTCATTAAAGCGTTCTGGCCTGGTCCCTTAACATTGATTTTGAAACGACAACCTAGTGTGCCGACTCAGCTCAGTGGTGGGCAAGACACCATCGGTTTACGTTGCCCGGCACACCCGGTTGCGCAAGCAATGATTCAATCTTTGGCATCGCTTAAACCCAATGGTCAAGCGGGTGTGGCTGCACCTTCGGCTAATTTATTTGGTCATGTGTCGCCTACCTCAGCAGATCACGTTAAGGCTGAATTCCCAGTGCTTGTTGCGCAAGGCATGCCTGTATTAGAAGGCGGTGCCAGTGAAGTGGGTATTGAATCAACCATCGTTGATTTGTCGCGTGTGCAAAACGGGCAGGGCGTCTTTTTACTAAGGCCAGGCGGCATTAGTGCATTGCAAATTGAAGCCGTACTGGGTTACCCATTACACGTTGGTGATGTTGACGCACCGCGGGTATCGGGGTCGTTAAAAGCGCACTACGCCCCGCGAACGCCTATATTGTTGATTCAAGCGCAATCACTTGAATTTGCAACGAATATTTCTGAAACAGTTGCCTCAACCTATCAAATCTGGCTCATGCGAAACCCGCTCAAGAAAGCAGTTTTTGTGTCACACCGTGAAGCTGATTTGAATGACTTAAAAGTAACTGTTCGGGCTCAGCCAGATTCAGTGATATTTAAATTATTAGCGCAAACCGCAGAGGCATATGCGCACGACTTATATGCCACCCTGCGAGCCATTGATACCCTGCAGGTTGATCAAATATTTTGGTGCCAACCACCACAAACAGCTGACTGGAGTGGTGTGAATGACCGCCTCAATCGGGCTGCTGCAGCTTTTCAATAAGGTTTCTCAAGTGTGAGACCCCTACCTTAATGGGTCAACAAGCGATCAAAAGAAAGCTTGAATACCGGTTTGGGCCCGACCTAAAATCAAGGCATGTATGTCGTGTGTGCCTTCGTAGGTGTTGACCACTTCAAGGTTGACAAGGTGGCGTGCCACACCGTATTCGTCTGAAATGCCATTGCCACCCAACATATCACGAGCTAAACGAGCGACATCGAGTGCTTTGCCACATGAGTTACGCTTCATGATTGACGTAATTTCAACTGAATCAGTACCCTCATCTTTCATACGGCCTAAGCGCAAGCAACCCTGTAAGCCAAGCGTGATTTCAGTTTGCATATCAGCTAATTTTTTTTGAATAAGCTGGTTAGCGGCTAAGGGTCGACCAAACTGTTTACGGTCAAGCACATACTGACGAGCAGTATGCCAGCATGACTCAGCAGCACCCAATGCGCCCCAAGCAATACCATAACGAGCCGAGTTCAAGCACGTGAAGGGGCCTTTTAAGCCTGATACACCGGGTAACATTTGGTCGTCGCTGATTTCAACGTCGTTCATAACGATTTCACCGGTGACGGATGCGCGTAAACCGACCTTGCCGTGAATGGCTGGGGCGGTTAGACCCTTCATGCCTTTCTCTAAAATGAAACCACGAATTTTGCCATCATATTCGCCACCCACACATTTACCCCAAACGATAAACACATCGGCAACAGGGGAGTTGGTGATCCAGATCTTGTTGCCTGTGACACGGTAACCATCGGCTGTTTTAACAGCACGCGTTTCCATGCCTGCTGGGTCTGAGCCGTGATCGGGTTCTGTTAAGCCAAAACAGCCGATTAATTCGCCAGAAGTGAGTTTAGGTAAGTATTTACGTTTTTGCGCCTCACTACCGAATTCGTTAATTGGCACCATAACCAATGACGATTGCACGCTCATCATTGAACGGTAGCCTGAGTCAATGCGCTCAACTTCGCGTGCAATAAGGCCGTAGCTGACATAATTTAGCCCAGCGCCACCATATTCAGTAGGAATCGTGGCGCCCAATAAGCCTAACTCACCCATTTCGGGGAAAATGGTGACGTCCATCTTTTCATGCCGAAAAGCTTCAAGCACCCTAGGGGCCAGCTTGTCTTGACAATAAGCGTTAGCGGCGTCGCGCACCATACGTTCTTCGTCAGTTAACTGCATATCGAGCAAAAGTGGGTCAGCCCATTGAAATGAAGTTGCAGAGGTCATGTTGCAGATTCCAGAATAAATAAATTAAAAAAATTATTTTAATAGGTTATGTGTTTTATTCTCACATTGCAATTGATAAAATTGCACATTAGTGTTCAAACAGGTCAATTACCATGCGTAAAGGTATTCCAAATCTTGGGGCCTTGCAAGCTTTTGAAGCAACCGCTCGCTTGGGTAGCTTCTCACGGGCGGCGGACGAGTTAGCGTTAACCCACAGCGCAGTTCATCGGCAAATTACTGGGCTTGAAGAACGTTTGGGGGTCAAACTTTTTAACCGTGTGCGCCGCCGTATATCATTAACAGAGTCAGGCCAAGAGTATGCTGCGCGCATACGTCAACATCTTGAGCAACTTGAAAAAGATACGCTCGGTTTAGTCAGCCGATCAGGCTTAGGGCGTAGTTTACACATTGCAGTCTTGCCGACCTTGGCAACCGCCTGGCTGATTCCGCGTTTGCCTGACTTTCAAAAGCAACACCCTGACATTGCGATTAGCTTGTCATTAAGAACATTACCCTTCAGTTTCGCTGATCACCCCTTTGATGCGGCCATCTACCACAGCCATGCCATGTGGCCTGGCACAGACAGTTCGCTTCTTTTTGCTGAAGAGTCGGTTATACCGGTATGCAGCCCCAGCTTATTAAAAACCTTAGAGGCAATGGGATCAAGTGATATATCGGTTAAAAAGCGCGCTGGCCTTGCCCATCAAGATCAACAGCTATTAGCCCACTTTACACATATACACATCACATCACGCCCTGACGCTTGGCGACACTGGTATGCCTCTCAAAGTCAAAGCTATCCGTCGTTTGCGGCAGGTGGCCCGCGTTATGAGTTGTATAGCATGGTGTTGGCGGCAGTGTATGCGGGCTTGGGGGTAGGGCTTTTACCAAAATTTTTAGTCAGTCAAGCCATTAAGCAAGGCGATTTAGTGATGCCTGTTAATCACCCATTGCCCGTATCACAAGGGTATTACTTTGGTTCTTCATTAAATGCAGAGTGCACCCCAACTTTACAAGCTTTTCAGGCATGGTTACTGCATGCTGGCAAAGTCTTCCTCGAAGAGGCGAGCCGTTGAGCTTTGTGGTTTTATATAAGCTTTGAGGTCAATTGTTTTGTCGTTCAACACAGCCTTAGCAGCATCAGCATTGCCAATGACAAGCGATTTAATATTATTAATGGGTTGCTCAAACGTTGTGCCAGCGCTATAAGTTTTTACAAGAGATACACCATTTTTATCGATTGCTTGCACCCAACACGTTTGGCTAAATGTTATGCGAAGTATGTTCATGGCGGGCTGTTGCGAGACTTGTTTAGTGCTGGGTGTGCTGGTAGTAATAGGTGGTGTAGTCGGTGTCGAAGCCACACCAACCAACGTTTGAGTGGTTGGTTGAACGGATTGGGGCGGTTGCTTTAGCTCAAGCGTTTTAGCTAACGGGGTTGGTTGGGTAAATGTTGGGCTAAAAATTGGGCTAGAACTCTGAGCGGCCGGTGCCACTGGTTCAGAAGGCGAGCGAAACAAAACGACAGCAATAACTATTACTATGATTAATGAAGCGCCCAACAGCGAGTATTGAATTAGCTTTTTTTGGAGTTTAGGGCTGATTTGGTATGAAAATTTAGAGGTTTTTAAATGATCTGAACTTAAGTTTCGCTCTTTAAATTTGTGATCTGACTTAATAATGACTTCTTTAGGGCCAGGTATGAGTTCAATATTAAGTAAGGTCTGATATTTTTGTAATGCTTGAAAATAAAAAAATGAATTGTGAAATGGCTTCATTGTGCCTGTTTCAAGCGCCAAAAGTTGGTTTTTAGACACCAATAACTTTCTACTCAAATCGATTAGATCTAAACCAGCCTGAGTGCGGGCATTTTTTAAGCTTTCTCCCCAAGCTTTAATGTGGGGGTCAATGTCTAATAATTCAGATTTTTGATCTTTATTCAAAACGGTATATCTCAGTTTTATTTGATTGCTTTTTATAAGCAACGAAGCAATCTAGATGAATTAATATTGAAATTTTAGCAAAAATTTTGCATAGCAAGAGCTTGTCATAAAAATATTTTTACAATCTTTCAATGGTGGCGACGCCTTATTTAAAAACAACGGTTTTATGATTGTTGAGTAAAATCCTGTGTTCGACATGGCTATCCACTGCTCGCGCTAAGACCCTTGATTCAACATCGCTACCCACTTCTGCTAAGTCTTGAGCGCTCATATTGTGATCGACCCGTTCAATATCTTGCTCAATTATGGGGCCTTCGTCTAAATCGGGGGTCACGTAATGTGCTGTGGCCCCAATAATTTTGACGCCCCTGGCGTGGGCTTGATAATAGGGGCGCGCGCCTTTAAAGCTGGGTAAAAAGCTGTGGTGAATATTAATAGCTCTTCCAGTTAGGGCTTGGCACAATTGGGGCGAAAGAATTTGCATGTAGCGGGCTAAAACAACTAAATCGGTTTCGGTCTTTTCAACAAGCTTTAGTATTTCAGTTTCTTGTTGTCTTTTGGTGTCGCTTGAAACAGGCAAATAATGAAAAGGTATGCCATACGAAGTTACCAACCCCTCAAAATCGACATGATTAGAAACAACCCCAACAATATCAGCGTGCAGTTGATGGTTACGAACTCTAAATAATAAATTATTTAAACAATTACCTTGATTGCTCACAAGAATTAAAATTTTTGATTTTTTAGAAAGATCATGAATTTTCCATGTCATGTCGAACTGTTTGCTTAAACTTTCAAAATTGTGTCGCAAGGGTTCAATTTGCATTCCCAAAGCTAAAGAAAAGTGAATACGCAAAAAGAATTGGTTGCTTTGCTCGTCACCAAATTGCTGTGCATCAATAATATTGCCTTGATGGTGCAATAATAAACCGCTCACTCCATGCACAATGCCAATTCGATCTGGGCAAGATAGTGTCAAAACATAGTCGTTATTGAGAGTCATATTCATAAGCGTTAATTTTTTTAATAAGTTTCAAAATCGGCATAAACATGTTCAGCAATAGCCATGCAAGCAGTTAAGCCAGGCGATTCAATACCAAACAAATTGACGAGCCCAGTTATACCGTGTACGGCATAACCTTGAATCACGAAATCATGGGCAGGGTCATGAGGCCCCACAACTTTTGGTCTAATGCCAGCATAATCGGGCGTTAAACTGTTACTTTTTAGATCAGGCCAGTAGCGACGTACTTGATCATAAAAGGCATCAGCCCTTTTAGCGTCAACGTCATAATCTTCTTTTTCAACCCACTCAATATCGGGGCCAAATCGGGCTTGCCCGCCCAAATCGAGCGTCAAATGCACCCCAAGACCTGCTTGATGCGGTACGGGGTAAATTAGGTGACTAAACGGCACACGTCCTTGCATTGAAAAATAACTGCCTTTGCACAAATAAGCGGTGGGTATGTATTGCGCCGAAAGACCCTTTGTTTTTTTGGCGATGTACGGAGCATTTAAGCCTGCCGCGTTAATCAACCAGCGACAAGTGAGTTTAGTGTGGTCAGTATCGTTAAATGTCAGAGCAATGGTGCCGTCAGCTTGAATGTCAACCGACTCTAGTGGGCTATTTAACACATACTGAGCACCAGCTTGCTGACCATCACCTTGAAGGCTGAGCATGAGGGCATGGGTGTCAATGATGCCGGTAGAGGGCGAGAAAATAGCAGCTGTGCAATGCAAAGCTGGCTCAAGAATCTGAGCTTGCTGTGTGGTGAGCCATTGCAAATCATGCACGCCATTGGCGAGACCTTTAGCGAGTAAATTCTCAAGGCTGCTGTGTTGAGATGTGTCGGTGGCAACAATGAGTTTGCCTAATTGTTTATGCGGTATGCCACGCGCTTGACAGTATGCGTAAAGTTCAGTTCTACCTTGAACGCACAGCTTAGCTTTGAGGCTGCCTGACGGGTAGTAAATGCCGGCGTGAATCACCTCTGAATTGCGCGCACTCACACCTGTACCAATAGCAGATTCAGACTCAGTGACGAATACCTCGTGCCCGGCTAATGCAAAGTGACGTGCGATAGCTAACCCCACGACCCCCGCACCTAACACAACGCATTCAATATCAACGCTCATGCTGATTAAGTGCCTTTTGGGGTAAGGTCGTAGCCGCCAGCATGATAAATAAGGGGTAAGGTTTCGGTATCGGTGCAGTGTTCAACCGAGCTTATAAAGACCAAATGATCGCCTTCTTCGTGAACGTGTTTGTTCACGCATTCAAACCAAGCTGAGCAGGGTATATCAAGCCTAATGGCGCCATGGGGGGTGCAAGCCAAGCCTATTCCGTCAAACCGCTCGGCTTGGGTGCCTTTGGCAAAACGGTCGGCAAGGTTCATTTGATTGGCAGCAAGCACATGAATCACATAACGTTCACAGTTTTGGAACGCTAGACGCGAAGACGATTGTTTAGATAAACTCCAGATCACTAGTGGTGGGTCAAGTGAGACTGAGTTAAAAGAGCTGACCGTTAAACCCATGGGGGCTTGACCAGGCAATTGGGCGGTTACAATTGTTACGCCTGTCGGGAACCGCCCAAGGGCATGACGAAAAGCTCGCGAGTCAGTCGCTAGATGGGGTGTGCTCATGGAGATAAACGCTCAATATGCCAAGTGCCGCCGCTATCTGGTTTATATTGCAGTCGGTCGTGTAATCGTGAAGGGCGGCCTTGCCAAAATTCAAAAGCTGTGGGTACTAAACAGTAGCCACCCCAGTGAGGCGGCCGTGGGGGTGATTCGCCATACAGGGTTTGCGTATCAACGTATTGTTTTTGTAGCGCCTCGATAGAAACCGGTTGGCTTTGTGCCGAAGCGCATGCACCAATGCGCGAGCCCAATGGGCGGCTATGGAAATACGCATCAGAAGCGGCATCACTGATTTTGTGAATCTGGCCATCAATACGCACTTGACGTTCAAGGCTTTGCCAGAAAAATAATAGGCTAGCCCAGGGCTGTGCGGCGATCTCTTGACCTTTACGCGAAAGATAATTGGAGAAAAACACAAAACCTTTGTCGTCAAACCCTTTAAGTAACACGATGCGAGCTGATGGGTGGCCCTCGGCATCAGCGGTTGCTAATGTCATGGCGGTTGGATCAGCCTGTTGTGCGGTGACCGCCTCGTTGAACCAAAGGTTGAACTGCTCAAACGGCGATGCGGCGGCGTTTGCTTCTAACAGGGTACCTTTATCGTAACTTTGACGCATGTCAGCGACAGACATAATGTGACCTTAAGAGTTTGATTGCCCAAGCGCTGACACAAGCACGCAAAATCTAGCAACCATTTTATTGATGAACATAAAACAGTTAGTTTAACGCGATGCATTAACCACAAGAACTGGGTTACCCATGGCGGTTGCGATTGCCGCTAGGCGTTTGTCTCGAATGCCTGCTGCTTCAAGCGCGTGGTGGGTTTGTAGCACGTACTCAACGCAAGGACCATAGCGCCCCTTTGCATGAGTAATGATCTCAAGGGTTTGATCGATTGCTAATTTAGGCACATAGCTGACAGCATCACGGTTCACTACAAAGCACAGAGTCGAGATGTCGCCCGCAGGCGTGGTGCATCTTAACCATTTGGGTACATAGGCACCCATAGACATCTCTCTAGCCCAAAGCTTTTGAAAGGTTTCAGGTATAGTTTTTGCAGGTAAACGGTAAGCAACCCCACGGCACGAGCCGCCCCGGTCAAGACCAAACACGAGGCCGGGTTTTTCTGGCGTAACCCGGTTGATTCGAGACCAAAGGCATAAAGAGCGGTGATGGCCGTGCAAGGTTGCAAATCTTTTTTCAACAAAATCAAATTCAGGCCGCCAAATTAACGAACCATAAGCATAGACCCACACATCTTGATGCGATTGCCATTGACATTGTTGCAAAAGGTGTTCAAGCGATGCTTGTCGCTGCTCGGCGCTCAGTAGGCTGAAACTATTTAGAGCGGGGACTTGATGAGGTTTGGTGTGAGTGGAAATATTCATTCCTGCTGTAAGGGGTTAAGTGTGAAACATTTTGACATTAGGTAGAGGGGGGCGTTGACTTTGAGGGTTGAGTTGTCTCGCCACCAGTTTGACTATATCGTTCTGCGTGACGTGTACACCAAGCGCCGACACTCACAGCTATGGCCGTGGAGGCAAACAACGGCATCAAACCAACCGCCATCCCAACTGCACCAAAGGCCAAAGGCAGTGCCACTTGCGAACCGTTGATCAGTGCCATGCGTAACCCGAATACTTCGCCTGAGCGGTCGGGTGGGGCATGCTGTCGTAGCAAAAACAAAATGTTAGGCTGTGTACAACCGAGAGATAAGCCCAGCACAAAAGAAAAGGACATCAAAACCCAAACAGAGGTAAACCAAGGGTAAAGCAAAAAAATGGCACTGGCAGTAAACATCGCAAAATGAACCATTTGCCAGGGGGTGGCATGGGGACGAATGAGCGGTAACGCTAATCTAACCAATAGCGTCGCCAAGGCAAATGAAGACAGAATGATACCGATTGTGGTTGCCGATAAGCCACGGTGAACACCATAAAGTGGCACCAGAAACAAGTGAGTGTCCCAGGCGCCAGCCAACAGTAGGTTCGCGATAAAGGCCTGCTGAAGCGGCTTGATAGCCATTAAGTCTTTGATACGTGGTTTCACTTCAGGTTTAGGGCCTCGGGTGTGCGTGTTAACGAGGTGGGCACGAAGCTTGAGGACCCCAAAAATGGCAATAAGTGGAGCAATGGCTAACAAAGCAAACGCATAGCGGTGCCCTAGGTAGTCGATGGAAAGGCCTGCGATTAAAGGCCCAATGAAACCAGAGACTGAAAGAGACAAAGATAACCATGAAAAATGCTTTAAACGGGTTTCGCCTTGAGCTAAGCCGATTTGCTCTTGTACGGTCAGTTGAAAGGCCATATGGCCCAAGCCGATTAAAACGGCTGCTAGGCCTAGAGCAAACCAATGTTGCCAAATAAAGGGCAGTACCACGCCAACTAAGGTTGCAATGGCGGCTGCACGCATTGGTTTGAAGGGCCCCAGAGTATCAACCAAGCGCCCAAACCGAACTGACACCAACATCGGGAGTAAGGCAAATGTTGAAATGAGCAAACCGATATAAAAAGAACTCATGCCTAGACTAAGGCCGGTGAGCATGACTGAAATACGCCCACCCGTAAGGGTCATGTGTATTAACAACAGAAGTAGGCAGAGCAACAACGCTTTGGGTATAAGCGGTTGTTTGATGGGGGCGGGTGAATCGTTATGAGTAGTCATTGCGGTTTAAATTGTATTTTCGCGTGAACAGTGACACTTGTCGAGCAGATCTCAAGATAATTTCAATTAACGTGTATAAATACACTTATGAATTTTTTAATGAATGTGAATGTATGACGTGGGTGAATAGATGATGCGGCCTAACGCACCTGATGATAATACCCTACCTGACTTAGCGAGGCGCTTTGCTGGGGTTGATCGACTTTATGCAAGCGGCGCGATGACGACTTTATCTCAAAAAAAAGTTGTGATAGCGGGTATCGGTGGGGTTGGGTCTTGGGTGGTTGAAGCCTTGGCTCGCTCGGGGGTTGGGGCTTTGACTTTAATTGACCTTGATCACATCGCAGAATCAAATATTAATCGGCAAATTCATGCTTTGGGCAGCACGCTTGGGCAGGCTAAAGTGCAAGCGATGGCAAGCCGCGTAGCTGATATCAACCCAACTTGCCAGGTGCTTTGTCACGATGCTTTTGTAGAGCCCGATAACGTTCAAGACGTGATTGACGCTGACGCAGATCTTGTCATTGACTGTGTTGACCAGGTGTACGCCAAAATCGCAATGATTTTGGCGTGTCAACAACGTCAGCAAGCACTTCTCGTTTGTGGGGGTGCAGGGGGCAAGACCAACGCGCTAAGTTTGCGTCAGGGCGACTTGCGCGATGCCACCCATGATGCATTATTGGCGCGTATTCGCCACATACTCAGAAAACACCATGGTTTTGCCCGGTCCCAAACGAAACGTACCCCTAAAATGGGTGTTGAAACCTTTTGGTTTGACCAGCCAACCTTAACGCCAGAGGCCTGGTCAGAAGGGTTGGTAAACCGAGAATCGGGTGCGGCTTTAGCGTGCGCTGGTTATGGCTCTACCGTTACAGTGACGGCTACCCTGGGTTTTGTGGTGGCGGGTCAAGCCATTGAGCGTCTATTAAAACAGTCTTAAGTCAATGTGAAGGGTTTTATGCATTTTAATGCAATTAATGAATTTTTCTGCCGAGTTTGGCAACGGGCGATGAAGCCAAGTGCACCGATTTGGCTATTTCCACTGACAGCAGTGTGGTTGTCTTTCATCGCATGGATGCGCCCTTTGCACATTCCCGATGAAGGCCGTTATGTTGGCGTAGCGTGGGACATGGTGCGCTTCGATAGCACTTGGGCGCCGTTATTAAACGGCCTGCCTTATTTTCACAAACCCCCTTTATTTTATTGGCTAACCGAATATTCATTTTTGTTATTTGGTGCCCACGAGTGGGCAGCGCGTGCACCGTCCTTGTTAATCGCCTGGGTGACCGTCATTTGCCTATATCTGTTTGCGCGTCGTCACCGCGGGGTTGAAGTGGCCACCGTGACATTATTGGCCTTGGTTACCATGCCATATTTTTATGGTGCAGCCCAGTACGCCAACTTAGATATGCTCGTGAGCGGCATGATCACCTTGACAGTTTTGGCGGGTGCTGAAGCCGTAGCGCGTCATCAATCTGGGCAGTCTTACAGGCCTTATGCCTTGGCCATGGGCGCTTTTGCAGCGCTGGCGATTTTGTCTAAAGGGCTCATTGGTATTGCGCTGCCAGGGGGCGTTTTATTTTTCTGGTTACTGGCAACACGACGTTGGCAAGGCTTCGCAGTGTTGTTGGCACCCGGCGTGTGGTTGGCTTTTTTACTGGTGGGCTTGCCTTGGTTTATAGTCATGGAAGTTCAATACAGTGGCTTTCTGCATTATTTTTTTGTGGTTCAGCATTTTGAGCGATTTTTAACCAGCGGTTTCAATCAGCAACAGCCTTGGTGGTTCTTTTTGCCTGTTTTATTGGGCTTTACTTTGCCTTGGTCGATTGCTTTACTTGAATACATTAGGCCCTCTGTGCGCGCCGCAATTCGGTACGCTGGGTACGCCCAATGGTTTGCTTTACTGGTTATTTGGGTGTTGTTAATCACGGTGTTTTTTTCAATTCCCGCTTCGAAATTAATTGGTTATACGGTACCTGTCGTGCCACCCTTGGCCATACTGATGGCAGAAGCCTTGGTGGCAGGCTTAAAAGGTTTACGGCATGACCGTGTTTATAAACAGACACTGACTTTTTTAATTGCAGGTGCCATGTCATGCGTGATTGGTTTAACAATTTTTTTGTTTGTGCAAAAAGACAGTACGAAGCCTTTAGCCCAATTAATTCAGAGTGAACAAACGGCTGAAGATGGTTTCATCTTTATAGACATTTACCCCTTTGACAGCGCGTTTTATACGGGTAGTAAAGATCCGGCATGGGTTGTTACAAATTGGAAGGCGTTAACCAAAGGTGATAATTGGCGCCACGAATTAGCCGACGCGGCTCAATTCAACTCTGAACTGGGTGATGATGTTTTAGTTGATAGCGAAGAATTAATACCCCGTATGTGTTTAGCACCTAACCGAACCTACTGGGTACGCATACAAGACTATGATGTACAACGCTGGTCTTTTATAGCCAGTATGCAACCTATCTATAAGGCTAGAGATGGCGGGCGTTGGTTTAAAATAGGGGTAGATGATGCATTTAGGTCAAAGAGGTGCCCTAATGCAAAACTGGGGTGACTGACGGGGCTCGAACCCGCGACAACCGGAATCACAATCCGGGACTCTACCAACTGAGCTACAGCCACCAAAGACCAAAATTTTAGCATGTTTGAGGCTATGTATTGAAAGCAACCGACTACATCGTCACCAATTTTTTCTTGACCTACTGGCCCCACATGGTTTTGTTGACCAATATTGTGGTTAGCATTACTGCTTCAGTGCATGCAGCTATGACCAAACAAGACGTTCGTGCCGCCATTGGCTGGGTAGCTGTTATTATGTTTTCGCCTTTATTAGGCACTTTTTTTTACTTGGTTGCGGGTATCAACCGTATTCGTCGCGAACGTATAAAAGTAAAACGTAAGAAAAGCGAACATTTAACGCTTGGTGTAAGAGATGAACATTTTGAAGCGAAGATAAACTCTTCTTTTGAGGTGTCTGATGTAGCCGCTTATGGCGCTAAGCACTTTCAAGCGATGCATCGCTTGGGCGATAAAGTAGCGCTTTTCCCTCTCGTCTCGGGCAATGCCATACGTTTATTAGACGGGGGTGATGAGACCTATCCGGCCATGATTCAAGCGATTAACAATGCGCAACACTCAATCGCGATGCAAAGTTATATTTTTGATCATGATCGAGCTGGGTTGGCCTTGTTACAAGCTTTGAAAGAAGCCTGCGGGCGAGGGGTTGAGGTGCGTGTGCTCATTGATGCGGTGGGTTCGCGTTATTCTAGACCTCCGATTACTTCGGCCTTGTTAGCAGCAGGGGTCAAAACAGCCTTATTTATGACAACATTTCCGAGCTTACGATTGGCTTATGCCAATTTACGAAGCCATCGAAAATTACTCATTACTGATGGTCGATATGCGCTAACAGGCGGCATGAATGTGCGTGAAAGTTTTATGCGTGAATATGCCGGTGACGACATCACCCACGACACCCATTTTGTTGTCGAGGGGCCTATCGTTTATCAGCTTTTTGAAAGCTTCGTGCATGATTGGGAGTTCACCACCAAAGAATATCTGCAAGGCCCCGTTTGGTATCCTGACCAACCGCAGTGGTCTCACGGTCAAGATGTTCCCATACGTGCGGTGCGTTCAGGCCCTGATCGCATGCTAGGTTGTAACCAAAATATGCTGTTGGGCGTATTGTCGATTGCACAACAACACGTTCGTATACAGTCGCCCTATTTCTTACCTGATATCACTTTAATTGATTCGCTTAAAACAGCAGCCCGTCGAGGGGTGGTGGTTGATGTCGTCATACCAGGGACCAATAACTTAAAACTCGTAGGTGAGGCAATGGATGCCCAGCTTGATCAACTGATTGAGGTTGGTGTTAGAGTTTGGCGTAGTCATGGCCCGTTTGATCACTCAAAACTGTGCACAGTTGACGGCATTTGGTCCTATGTGGGTTCAACCAACATTGATTCACGTAGTTTGCGGCTTAATTTTGAGCTCGATATTGAAGTCTACAACGCTGAACTTGCTCAAAAATTAGGCCAACGTATTGACGGTATGATTCAAAATAGCACGCTAGTGACGATTCAATCGTTAAAGTCACGCCCTTTTTTGTTGCGTTTGCGCGACCGTATCGTTTGGTTGGCTTCGCCTTACCTTTAAATTGAGTGGCGTCTCCGGCGTGACTCGAACACGCAACCTCCCGCTTAGAAGGCGGGTGCTCTATCCAGTTGAGCTACGGAGACTAGATGACAAACCGTAGTTTACCCAATCGGTAGCCTTAACGTTTAAACTCTCTAATATGACACAAATTTTTACGGTTCACCCAGACAACCCGCAACCTCGACTGATTAAACAGGTAGCAGAAATTCTTGCTGCCGGGGGGCTGGTTGCGGTACCTACTGATTCGGGCTACGCCTTAGTGGCCCGGTTAGATGATCGTGATGCAGCCGACGCTTTACGAAAGAGTCGGGGTTTAGACCAGCGTCATCTTCTGACGTTGATCTGTAGAGATTTGTCTGAAATCAGTCATTTTGCCAAAGTTGATAACGCACAGTACCGCATGCTTAAGCATGCCACTCCGGGCCCTTGGACATTTATTTTGCCGGCCTCGCGTGAAGTGCCCAAACGCTTATCTCACCCTTCTCGTAAAACGATTGGCATTCGGGTGCCGCCTCACCATGTCACGCAAGCCTTATTAACTGAAGTCGGTCAAGCGTTGGTGTCCACGACACTGATTGCCCCAGGTGATGACAAGCCGATGGCGAGTGCTCAAGAAATTGAAGCAAAAATGGGGTATGCCGTTCAAGCCATCGTGGACAGCGGCGATTGCCCATGGGAACCCACCACAGTCATTGATTTGTCTTCAAATGAGCCTATTGTCGTACGACAAGGCCGTGGTAACTTAGCTGATATTGGTTTAGCATAAAAGGAAAGATCTTTCTCAATGAATGACATCATTCAAACCATCGCAGTTTATGCATTGCCTGTCATTTTTGCGATTACCCTACACGAGGCGGCACATGGTTATATAGCCCGTATGTTTGGTGACCCCACAGCAACTTTAGCAGGTCGCGTGACCTTAAACCCAATTGCTCATATTGATATGGTTGGCACAGTATTGGTACCGCTAGGTATTTTGCTAACATCTAAAATACTGGGTGGCCCACCTCTTTTGTTTGGTTGGGCAAAGCCCGTGCCGGTTAACTTCAATAAACTGAATAAACCTAAGAGAGACATGCTCTGGGTAGCATTGGCGGGCCCCGCATCAAACTTATGGATGGCCATTATGTGGGCGCTTAGCGTGCGTCTTATGCTTGATGCAGGGGTATTGCGCGATAGTTTCTGGTTCCAAATGGCTGTCATCGGTATTCAGATAAACTTGGTATTAATGGCTTTAAATCTATTCCCCCTATTACCATTAGACGGGGGTCGAATTTTGTATAGTCTGTTGCCGAGTCAATGGGCGATGCAATATGGACGGCTTGAGCCATACGGCATGGCCATACTGATTGTTTTATTAATTACAGGCAGCCTTTGGGTAATGATTGAGCCCTTTATGATGTTGGGTAGATTTATCGTTCAATGGTTTATTTAGTAGAATATAGGCAACTCAAACGATAGCGTTTGAGATTCATATATGGGTTTTTTATGACTTCAATAAACCAATCTCAGCATATGCCAAAATTTAAAGGCAGCATGGTTGCACTAATCACACCCATGCACCCTGATGGTCAGCTTGATTACGATGCTTATCGTGGCCTCATCGATTGGCATATTAAAGAGGGTACTGATGCGCTTGTGGTGGTAGGCACATCAGGCGAATCGCCCACAGTTAACGTTGACGAACATGCTGAACTTATTCGTTTTGCTGTCACGCATTCCGCGGGCCGTATACCGGTCATTGCAGGGGTGGGTGCAAACTCAACCCTTGAAGCCATTGAGTTAACGCAGTATGCTCAAAAAGCCGGTGCACAAGCCGGTTTATCAGTCGTACCTTATTACAACAAGCCTTCTCAAGAAGGCATGTACCAGCACTTCAAGGCGGTACAAGAAGCTGTAGATTTGCCGACTTTGCTCTATAACGTACCCGGCCGAACTGTGGCTGATCTTGATCAAGAAACTATCTTACGTTTGGCCGCTATACCCGGTGTGATCGGTATTAAAGATGCCAGTGGCGATATTGGTCGGGTGTCAAGACTGATCGCGCGCAAACCTGCTTCGTTTGATGTTATCAGTGGCGATGATGCCACTGCTGCCGCCTTAATTTTGTTAGGCGGTGTAGGCAATATTTCAGTGATGGCCAACATTGCCCCGCGGGCCATGCATGAGCTCTGCGAAGCGGCTTTAACAGCCAATATTGCCCGAGTGCGTGAAATAGATCAAAAATTATCAGTCTTAAATAAATTGTTATTTGTTGAAGGCAACCCTGTGCCTGTAAAATGGGCATTGGCAGAAATGGGCCGTATTCAACATGGCATTCGTTTGCCCCTGGTCAAGCTAGGTAGTCAGCATCATGCTGCACTCCGTGATGCATTAACAAAGGCAGGTATATTGTGAAACAACTCAGTACCCCATCAACGATACGTTTGTTGACCACATGCGGGTTTTTGTCAGCTGTCGTGCTGGTGTCGGGTTGTTCAAGTTTAAAAGATACGATAGGTGGGAAAAACTCAATTGATTATTCATCCGTTGTACGTACCGACCCTTTAAGTGTGCCGCCTGACTTAACCCAAGCCGCGGCTGACCCCCGCTACCGTGCACCGGCAACCGGTTCAACAACGTATTCTCAGTTCCAAGCACAAATTAAAAACGGTGGCCCAACAGCAGGCATGGGTCAACCTCAGGTGTTGCCCAGTTACCCCGACATGGAAGTTAAACGTGATGGCGATTTGCGTTGGTTAAACGTCAAGTTAACACCCGATCAGTTGTACCCAAAAATTGTCGATTTCTGGGTTGAAAATGGCTTTAGTCTGGCTGTAAACGACCCTAAAGCGGGTATCATGGTCACAAACTGGGCCGAAAATCGCGCCAAAATACCTGAGTCTTGGCTACGCCAAGCTTTGGGCTCCGTACTTGATACAGTGTGGGACAGCGGCACGCGAGATAAATTTCGAACCATCATCGAACGTGATGGCCAATACACCACAGTTTATATTTCACACCAACACATGAACGAGGTTCAGTACGGTGTTGAAAAAACCTCAGTCAAGTGGGAAAATGGCCGCGAAGACCCAGGCTTAAATGCTGCCATGTTGGCACGCTTGATGGTTTCTTTGGGCGAAGGCGTCGAAGGCACACGCAAGAAAATGGCCCAAGCACAGCTCGATGAACAAAAACCGGCTGTCACTGACAATATCAGCGCAACGGCAACCTTGGCCATTGCCGAGCCGTTTGATAAATCATGGCGTCGTGTGGGTTTGGCACTTGATTCAGGCAATTTTGCGGTCGACGATCGTGACCGTTCAAAGGGTGATTTCTTTGTACGCTATGTTGATACTGACACGGGTGTTAAACGTGAAGAGCAAAATGCGTTTTCAAGATTTTTCTTTGGTAGAAAAGACCCACAAGTGGCACAACAGTACCGCTTAAACTTGGTTCAAGAAGGCAACACAACAGTTGTAAAAGTGTTCGATGCCAATAACAAGCAAGACACTAGCGAAACTGCCAAACGTATTTTGACGGTCTTGTCAGGTCAGCTTTAAGCGGATTAGGTAAGTGGGTTAGGTTGGTTGCCAGTGCAACCAACCATCTCGCGTCCACTCATTCAAGCACGCCAAAACGGTTTCAGCCTGACGGCTAGATTTGAGTGTCGTGACGTCAAGTCTTCGTGTGTTGGCCAGTGCGCGTAAGACAGTCTTAGCCGCTATGGTGGCCACTTCACCATTCACATACAGCACTTTGTCGGCGTACAACATACGCGTGCGACGATCAAGGCGCCAATAGCCTTTTGTTAACGCCTTGACGTTTGTTGGTAATGTCACACCGTGTTTTATCGATTCAAAAATAGCCAACGGGTGGGGCTCGCTTAACCAACAGCCTAAATAGCGCTCGGCAAGTGTGCGATCAAACTTAATGTGCTTTACCGCATCACAGGTGGCCTTAACTAGCCCGTGTGGCAGGGCGGAAGGTTCGGCTACGGCAACCTGCTCAGGGTCTTTAAAGCGCTTGTGAAGGCGTGGGCCGGGTAGGGGTGGGCTAGCAAAAGGGCTTTGACCTGCACCACTGCGCGCAGCAATTTGATCAGATTCGGCCTCAAGCATGCCACGCGCTAAGGTTGCAGCATCGGGGGCTCTGAAGCCTACAGAGAGCGTCATGCAGTTGCCAACGGCTACACCATCGTGTGCCAAGTGGGGTGGTAAATACAGCATATCGCCGGGCTCAAGTACCTCATCGAACTCAGGTTGAAAGTTCGCCAAAATCTTTAAAGGCAGATCAGGTAGAAGTGACAAGTCTTTTTGTTGCCCATAGCGCCAACGTCTGCTGCCATGCGCTTGAATTAAAAATACATCGTAACTGTCAAAGTGCGGCCCGACCCCACCGCCGTCGGTGGCATAGCTGATCATCATGTCGTCTAGTCGTGCAGCGGGTACAAAATTAAATTGATGCAACAAGTCGCTAGCCACATCGTCGTGTAAGTCGACCCCTTGTACGAGTAATGTCCACTCTTTTTCGGTGGCACGGGGCAATTGATCAAAGGGGCCCTGTTCCATGCACCATTGATTGGCTTCACGCCAAATCAGTCTTGATTCAACATCGTCGCGACGACTGAGCCGTTTTAACTGAGCCAAGGGCACGGGTGGCATCAGATTGGGTAACGCCCCCCGAATGAGCAGTGGTTTTTTTTGCCAATATTCAGCCATGAACTCTTCAGGGCTTATACCTCCCAACAAAGTACGGGGTTCATGTAAAGCTAAATGATGTTTATATTTGGGTTGTTTCATGGTTTCATGGCTTGAGGGCTTGAGGGCTTGAGGCTTTCATGCCTTTGCGGGGTTACGACTGCATGCCGTTTAATCAGTGAGTTTTTTCTTTAATGCGTATAACGCGTCGAGCGCTTCACGTGGGCTTAAGCTGTCTGGGTCAAGGTTAATGAGGGCATCAATAAGCTCTTGATTGGGGTGCTCAACCACTTCAGTTTGTGTTTGAGCCGCTGTATTGTCTGTAAACAAACCTAATTGTGGTGAAGGTGCACCTTGCGCCTCAAGCTTATCAAGCTCGCGTGTGGCATGACGAATCACCGCTGCAGGAACCCCTGCGCGTTGTGCAACTTGTATGCCATAGCTTCGGCTGGCGGGCCCGGCTTGAACCTCGTGTAAAAACACAATGCCCCCCGCTGAACTGCTTGCAGCCAAGTGCACGTTCACTGCACAATGATTGTCATTAGGCAGTCGGGTTAACTCAAAGTAGTGGGTCGCGAATAATGTCAGGGCACGGTTGTGCGTTAATAAACGATAAGCAATGGCCCAGGCTAGTGCTAAACCATCGTATGTTGAGGTGCCTCGACCGATTTCGTCGACCAACACTAAGCTGTTTGAGGTGCTGGCTGACAAAATAGTTGCCGCCTCGGTCATTTCCATCATGAAGGTGGAACGCCCACCCGCTAAATCATCAGCTGCACCAATGCGTGTAAAAATGCGATCAACGGCGCCAATACGTGCTGATGTGGCCGGTACAAAGCTGCCCACTTGAGCCAACAACACAATTAAAGCAACTTGACGCATGAACGTTGATTTACCACCCATATTAGGGCCTGTGATAATCAGCAATGAACGATCGGGGCTTAATAAGCAACTATTCGGTGTAAATCGTTCAATGGTGCGCTCAACCACGGGATGACGACCCGCCACAATGTCTACGCTACAGTGCCCAACAATATTGGGCTGAACCCAAGCATTGAGTTTTGCATGGTGAGCAAGCGCGGTTAAGACATCAATTTCAGCGATGGTGTGGGCAACTTGAACCAACTCGGGTACATAGGGCAAGAGGGTATCGACCAGCGTTTCATAAAGCCACTTTTCGCGCGCTAAAGAACGGTCTTGGGCTGACAATATTTTGTCTTCCCACAATTTAAGTTCGGGGGTGATGAAACGTTCTGCATTTTTGAGGGTTTGTCGGCGTCGGTAATCGTCAGGCACTTTGTCAATTTGCCCACGCGTGACTTCAATAAAAAAACCGTGAACACGATTGAATTCTACGCGCAGATTATGAATGCCGGTGCGGGCTTTTTCACGGGTTTCAAGCTCAATTAAAAACTGACCTTGGTCACTTGATAATTGTCGCAGCTCGTCAAGCTCAGCATCGTAGCCATCAGCAATGACGCCACCGTCGCGCACTTGGGTGACAGGTTCGGGTGCGATTGCGACCGTCAGCAACTGGCCTAGCTGTGTGTCTATCACGAGTGATTGCAATAAGATGCTTAGCGGGTTGTTCGTTTGGGGTTGATCAAGTTGGGTTTGATTTGATTCATCAATAATCTGTTTAAGCAACGTGCTCAACGCAGGGAGTTGGCACAATGCATCTCGTAAACTGGCTAGTTCGCGCGGTTTGATGCTTTTTAAAGCAACCCGGGTTGCCATACGCTCAAGGTCAGGAAGTTGAGCCGTGTGTTTTTGAAGCGTTCCCATTTGAGGGCTGTTGTACAACAAACCTACCCCGGCTTGACGCGCTTGTATGCGACTGACATTGCGTAAAGGGTGGTGCAACCAACGTCTCAGTAAACGGCTGCCCATGGGTGTGCCGCAATGGTCGAGAAGTGAAAACAGAGTGGGGGCGTCTTCACCTGAAATCGTGCGGGTCAGTTCAAGATTGCGGCGCGTGGCTTGGTCCATCAAGACAAAGTCGCTCGCACGTTCTGCGCTGATAGCTTGTATATGCTGCAAAGACGAAGCTTGTGTTCGAATCGCGTAACGCAATAAAGCGCCCGCTGCACATAAACCGACCTCAAGGTCCTGAACATCGAACCCGGCCAACGAGTCGACTGCAAAATGATGCGTTAATTGTTCATAGGCATTGCGTGTGTCAAAGTGCCAGTCAGGCACATTTGTTTGCGCACAGCCAAGCGTAAAGGGCTTATTGGCGGTGTCAGCACTGATCACTTCGGCGGGGTCAATGCGATGCAGTTCAGACTCAAGTTGTTCGGTACTGCACTCACTCACGCGAAACTCACCACTGGCTAAATTTAACCAAGCTATGCCCGCACGGCCCGTTGCTTTGCCAGCTTTGGTGGGTTGCCACCAGGCTGCAACGCAACGATCGGCCTTGGCGGGCAAGAGCGCATCATCAGTCAAAGTGCCGGGTGTCACCAGTCGCACGATTTTGCGCTCAACTGGGCCTTTGCTAGTGGCCGGGTCGCCAATTTGTTCGCAAACAGCGATTGATTCGCCCATCGCAACCAGACGCCCTAAATACTGCTCAGCCGCATGAACGGGCACACCCGCCATCGGTATGAGCAGGCCGTTAGAGCTCCCCCGCTTGGTGAGCGTTAAACCCAGTAAGCGTGACCCGCGTTCAGCATCTTCGTAAAATAGCTCGTAAAAGTCACCCATCCGGTAAAACAGCAGCATTGAGCCCGCCTCAGCTTTAAGCTTGAGGAATTGTTGCATCATGGGGGTATGCTTGGCGCTGTCGATTGAATCGAGCGCAGCCGCTTGTTGTGGGTTTAAATGAGGTTCCATAGGGGTATTTGATTGCCAGCGCACCATCGTGTAGTCTAACCCGTGTTCAGCTCTTGAACTTTTAGTTTTTGTTGAGGTTTTTTGTTATGACACCCGAATTACTACGTTTACTTGAATATTTTGCGGCATTTTTGTTGGGTGCTGGGTTTGTTTGGTTGGTGCTGCGTAGGCAAAAAGCCCAGGGTGTTGAGCAAGGGCGCGTTGAGTTATCAAGCGACATTGCGGTCTTGCAAGAACGCTTAAGCCGCATGGCGACCTTAGAAAACAAACTGACTGAAACTGAACAGCTCGTTAAAAGCACACAACATGATCTGAATACGGCCCGAGAATCGTTAAGCCACTCGCTGGCTCAGGCCACAGGCCTACAAGCCCAATACAACCAATTGAAGCAAGATTTAAACGTAGAAAAAACGACCCGCTTATTTGCCGAATCTAATGTCGGCACGCTGACGACACAGCTTGCAACACTGCAAAAAGAGCACGATTTACAGCAAGATCATGCCCAAGAACAGCTTAAATTGTTAGTTGACGCAAAACAAGCACTGTCAGACCAATTTAAATCATTGGCAAATGATATTTTGGAAGAGAAATCTAAACGCTTTACTGAACAAAATCAAAATAATATTGGCCAACTACTCGACCCGTTACGCCAACGTATTGTTGAATTTAAAAATCGGGTTGAAGAAATACATACACACGACACGCAACAACAAGCCACACTTAAAGCTGAGTTGGCGCGATTAAGTGAGCTCAACCGTCAAATGACTGAAGAGGCTCATAGTTTAACGGTTGCCTTTAAAGGGCAGTCTAAAAAACAAGGCAATTGGGGCGAGTTGGTGTTGGCAAACGTATTAGATCGCTCGGGCTTGCGCCCCAATATTGATTACAAAGCCGAGAAAAATTTTCAGCATGAAAGTGGTCAGCGTCAACGCCCTGACGTGATTGTGTATTTGCCACAAAACAAACAATTAATTATTGATGCCAAAGTGTCTCTTAATGCCTATACGCGTTACGTTAACGCTGAAGATGACATCACGCGTAAACAGGCTTTGAACGAGCATATCAAAGCCATTTCTGATCGTATTACTGAACTATCTGATCGAGCCTATTATGATTTGCCGGGTGTCAACAGTCCCGAAATGGTCTTTATGTTTATACCGGTTGAATCTGCTTTTGTGGAAGCGGTTAAAGCGGATGAAACGTTATTCCAAAAAGCACTTGAAAAAAATGTTTTAGTGGCCACGCCTACAACCTTGTTAACCAGTTTAAATATTGTGCGCCAGTTATGGCGCTTTGAAGAACAAAACGCGCACACAGCTGAGTTAGCCGACCGTGCTGGCAAAGTGTATAAAAAACTAATTAGTTTTTTGAGCAGTATGGAAGCCCTGGGCAACCAACTTGATAATGCTAAAACGTCGTTTGAAAAAGCGATGGGACAGCTCTACACTGGTCGTGACAATTTGCTTAAGCAGGCGGGTCAATTTGAGGCGTTGGGAGTGTCAATACAAGCCCAATTGCCAGAAAAACTTGTTGAAAAAGCTGCACTTGAATTAGATTATGTTGAAACTCAACCGTTTGAATTAAATCAAACTAAATCTGACAATTGACAGTCTGCGCGGAAATCTTCTTCCTTTAGGGAATGGAGGAATAGCTCTCAAGGCAATGTCTTCCATATAAAAGGAATTCCCGTCCTGACAGCGCAAGCGGCAGCGTCAAGCTGATGTCGCGGAAGATGTCAATCAACTAATTTGTTTAACCGTTCGCAATCAAGCACATCATCTGGGCTATCTACCTTTTTACCCAAGGAATCAACCGCCCGACATAATTGAGAAATACGTGCGTCCTGACTTCTGCCAACTTCATTAAGGAATCCATAGCACAATGAAATAGTTGTTTATTTTCATACGGTTATGTTTTTCAGAAACACGAATTACCACACTAATGTATCTTTGCGGTATGCGCGGAGATCTCAGAGTTCGAAAAGTGCCCACGAAGTCAGGTGCGACCAGCGTGCAGGTGGTGCGTTACGCGGGTGGCCGCTGTTACGTTCACGAACATATTGGCAGCGCGCATGATGAAAGAACGCTGGCGGTGCTGCTCTCAGCAGCCGACCGATACGTTGAGCAAAATTGCTATCAACCGAGTTTATTTTCTACGCTTGAACCCCCATCGCAGGTGGTGGATCTCTCGAAGCTGACACTTGTAAAAGTCACGCATTTATACGCACGACATGCGCTGTTAGCTTGCGCTCGCCTGTGTGGTCTAGGGGCATTGCCAGTGATGTTTCAAGACTTGGCACTCATGCGCATTATTGAGCCCACTTCAAAGCTGCGCACCATTGAATTGCTTGAACAATACTTTGACGTGTCGTACGGTCAACGCACGGTATATCGTCATTTGCCAGCCCTGCTTGCACGCAAAGAAGAGATTGAACATATCGCCATTGACACGGCCCGCCAAGACCTTGGTGAAACGTTTAACCTCGTGCTCTACGACGTCACCACGCTGTATTTCGAGTCATTCAAAGAGTACGAATTTCAGAGCCCAGGCTTCTCTAAAGACAACAAACCACAGCAGCCCCAAATTGTCATTGGCTTGATCACCACACGATCTGGTTTCCCCGTCATGCACGAGGTATTTGAAGGTAAAACCTTTGAAGGCCATACCATGCTCGAGATACTCAAACGCTTTGAGCAGCGCGTGGGCAGCCACTGCAAGCCCGTGATTGTGGCTGATGCCGCCATGCTCTCGGCTGACAATATGAAAAACTTAAAGGAGCAGGGCTATCAGTTCATCGTGGGCGCAAGACTTGGCAACCTTAGTAAAGGGTTCATTGAACAAATCAATGCCCAAACGCCACGAACCGATGGTGCCACGGTTCGCTTTAAACACATCATGAAGAAAGACAAGATTGCTGTGGCTGTTCACGTTGTGTGTCAGTTCTCTACGGCACGTTACAAGAAAGACAAACGAGAGCACGATAAGCAGATCAACCGAGCGTTGTTGTTAATTGATAAAAAAGAGCCCGGTCGTCGGGCAAAGTTCGTCAAAAAAGCTGATGCCAAAGACAGTTACCTACTCAATGTTGAACTCAAAGCTAAAGCTGAAAAACTACTGGGCATCAAAGGGTACGTCACTAATATCCCCCAAACGAAACTAGGCAACCAAGAGGTCATCGACTATTACCACGAGCTGTGGCATGTTGAGCAGGCGTTCAGAATGACTAAATCAGATCTGCAAGCCAGGCCCATTTATCACCGTACCGAAGTGACCATCAAGTCGCATGTACTCATCTGTTTTATGGCACTGATGATGGGAAAGTATTTAGAAATAAAGACCGGCATGTCAGTCAAACAAGTTAGAAATCAGCTTTGGAAGATTCACGAAGCGCACCTACGAGATGAACGCACTGGGCAGACCCACGTCTTGACCATGAACGAGCGCGAATCTGCCGATTCAATACTGATTGATCGGGGGTGCGGACATAAAGTTGGATTGATTTAAATCTTATACCCAAGGCTCGCTCGGTACTCGAGCGGGCTGAGTGATCCAAGAGAAATTTTAATCCTCTTTTCGTTGTACCAACAAATGTAAGAAT
>Ga0335396_10000324_pt1 | contig 64812 bp, 59 predicted proteins | sample FRY02_FD_205743 | JGI IMG/M metagenome (GOLD analysis project Ga0335396, IMG submission 205743) | Freshwater microbial communities from Lake Fryxell liftoff mats and glacier meltwater in Antarctica - FRY-02 (spades assembly) (version 2) | ecosystem: Environmental > Aquatic > Freshwater > Ice >...
GCAAAAGAAAAAGCAATAGAGACAGTAGTCCATTTACTGTTCAGTAGCTTTTTGGGATTCACAATATGTTTAGCTGATTTCATCTAGAGCGACTTAATAAGATTTTGCTTAACTTTATTCAGCATTTGGATATTTTTACTTGGCTAATTTCAGTATTGTTTGGCCAATTGTTTTAGATATTTGATGTCTGTATTTTACAAAAAAACGGTAGAAAAGTGCATAAAATTGTTGAAATAGTGTAAACGAAAATAGCCCTTTGTAGTGGTCAACTAATATTGGATACAGAATAAGCTCTTAAATGTGGTTCAAAACAAAACTCTTTGAAGCAAAGTATTACAAATGTATTGAGGGGTTGCTTGTCTAATTTTTTGACTAGGTTTAACTTAATGGTGGGCGGCTAAAAACTCTAAAAATCGCTATAAACTATATTTATAAGGCGTACTAAAAAAGTGTGTACCCATATGTGTACCTGTACGAATGTAACTTTTTAAATAACCTATATAGAATAAGCCTTACGTGGCTTACTCTATATTCAAATTCAAAATAATGATTAGCTTTCTTATGTTGTTTAGTTGTCTTCATATATCCTCTCTTTAGTTATGACCGAATAGTTTCTTAAATCTTTCTAGGTTATCTATTAATGGATTCTTTGGTCGTCTGCCCACTATCTTTCTGTTGAACATGCCTATGTAATTCCCAATATCAGACAATGCTCTTAACTTCTCTCTTGATTCATTGGCTCTCTGGCTATATTCACCGTGCTTATAATTGGGTGCTTCTTCGTTATATCTAATCCTATGCCCACCATGAATGGCACAAACAGAACAGTTATGGACAGTGGGTTTATCGCAATACTTACACTGCATAATAGGGGGTCTTGATAGGATTTATTATTAAATAAGGTTTACCCCTTAAGGCAAGTACTTTAAATATTTTATGTATAGCAAGCACACTGGCTTGCATATATATATAGGGGAATACACTAATAAATATGTTTATAATCAATAACTTACAACTAGTGCAGTGCATACATTTGCACGCCCTGAATAAATAATTACTATACTTAATCAATGACTTAAGTCTATTTCCTTGCACTGAGATTGCACTACTACTCATCATCATCACTCTCAAGTTGATTGTGTCCTTTATCAGTCAATGTCATTGGTTTATTGTTCGGTAGTTTAATTAAACCCAGTTCTTTTAATTCATCAATCTTTGTAACTAATGGTCTTTCTGATAAACCAAACACATTATCTTTCTGTCCATACTTTAGTTTGAATGCAGATTTGGTCATACTCACTTCACTAATCTTTTGAAGTACCTGATTGTTTAAATGGTTTCCAATAGGTTTATTTGATGGGACTAAAACTCCCTCATCTTCAACATGCAAATACAAAGGGTCTATGAAGTTAGTGTAATTAGTTTTTACAAGGTGAAGTTCTACATACCTATCATCTCTTGTTTTTTCAGTACCAAAGAGTTTTTGTTGTTGTGTCTTAGTCATATGACTCATATTAAGAATGAACCGCATACCATCGACAACTGATGAAGCACCCCTAGAGTTATTCTGACTAGCACCATTACCCTCTGCACCCTTGTTAGCATGATGACAACTCATTAATGTTGCATCTCTATTAATGCCAACTCTTAACTGTTGCAGTGCCTGTACGAATCTAGTCCCCGCATTATTATCATTCTCATCAGCATCTCTAAATCTACTAATAGGGTCAATAACAATCAAGCCAATAGGGTCTTTAATATGCGACAGTAGTTTCTTTACTAACGCTTCAACAACACTAGTAATGATGACATTACCAAAACGGTCTTTCTGAATAAACGAATAGAATTGGTCTGCAAAGGAAATAATACTGATGTTATCTATAACTCTTTTTCTAAATACATCAGTCATACCTCTGCATAAATAAAACATTCTTCTAATCACTTCTTCATAAGTTTCTTCACCACTAATGTAAACAACTTTGGAATAGTTAGTCGTTGACCATAGGTTATATAAAGCCATTCCTGAAGCCACTGATATACATAACTGCAATGAAAATAAGCTCTTCCCAGTACCACCCGTTGCAACAATGCCGCCTACAATGCCTTGAGGCATAAACCCATCTAACAACCATTTTCTTTCAGGAGGTGCAATAGTTAAACTATCCCAAGATAGATTGAATATCTCTAAATCTTTAAACATTCCATCAGCTTCAGAAGGGGTGTCCTGAAATCGTTCTTGCTTGCTTATACTCTTAACGATTCCATCAACTTCTTTTATATCTAGAGGTGGGACACATTTAAGTTGGTTAAGCTTATGTGCTTCTTTGTTAACTTCGTTAAAATCATTTGAGAGTTGGAATAGGTCAGCTACTTCTCTTGTTAAAGAAACATTCCTAGTACCTTCTTTATATTCTTCCTGAAAGTTTTCAAATGGATTTACCGTTTCAACAATTTCTTTCTTATGCTCTTTCAATTTTTTGTTTGGTCTTGTGTTGGGAATATATGACAGACCTCCTTTATTAGCCAGGTAATAGATGGTTCCTAGGGTAGGGCTATCCTTTCGGCTTGGGTCGTAGCCATGGACGATATTATAGAAAACAGCTGCATTAAATGACCCAGGCGCAGTTTTACTCCACGCCATAGCTAAATCAATAGAACAGGTCCAACCTGTACTTAACACACTCCATATCACGTTACGCCAGATATCGTAGGAACAATCAGCTGGAATCATGGACAAGGCATGCTGAACCTGGCTAACCGTTCTAGGGGTCTGTGGCGGAGAGGAAACTAGTAAAGGTTCAACCTTACTACTAGAGATATTATCAACTGTTCGTTTTCGGATATCGGGAATATAAGGCGTACCCCCATTGATGTATTCTTTCCTAGCAAACTGTTCCATGCCCGGTGGGTGAGATGGTGCTAAATAAAACTGGGACTTTGTACGAGAAACATTATCAATATATTGCTTATACTTCTTCAGAACTGGAACATCATCAATGAAGTTATCAACTGCAGTAGGGTACTCATCAGGGGTCATGGTTCTGCTAGTTTCAGCAATCACCCTCAACCGATTACCTTTACCCTCTAACTTATGACTGAATGAGGTATGTACAACTGCATTAATACCTTGAGCTTTTAACCCCTCAACCAACTCATCAAATATATCGTTAGGCACATCATCTAAATCAATAACAGGGAGGGTTCTATTAATCATGTTCTTGTCATTACGGTGATTATTCTCAACCTCACCGAATAAATAACCAGTATTAACGCCCTTATGTTCACTAATATAAAAAGGCAGTTCACCAATCTCTTTTAAGGTCATCTCTACTGGAATACCTTTAGCAAAATACCTCATATTCTCTTGGTGTTGTTCAGTAGGTGTCTGCCCCGGCTTACCTCTATGCACCTTATTCTCTAGCTTGAGTAATTTATGTCGCATGAGAATTACTCCGTTACATCAGAGGTTTGAATAGCTTCCGTAACTGCTTCATCTTCAACACCATCCTCAATCCACGAATTGACTTGGTCAGCTCGCCAAAAACTACTACCACCTCTCTTGATTGGGGCAGGGAACTTATCTTGTTTAACCCATAGATAGAGTGTTGAATTTGATATGTTTAGCATTTTGTATAACTGATTAGCTCTGTATAACTTAACTTCTGTATCCATAATTTACTGTCCTATAGTGTTTAAAAAACTCACATCTTGTGTGATTAAGAACATTTTTTCATTTGGATGGTTAACTTGGAAACGAGCTAATAGGGGTATTACTTCGGTCTAGGATTTCTTTCTGTTAGTGCCTATCTTTAAAGGGTCTTGTTCAGCAGTCCAATACTTACCAATTAAATCTTTGGCTTTATCAGAGGGATTAAAATTACTTAGTACTTGAGAGCGCATAACAACATCCATTAGTGCATGTACTTTTTGTTCATGGAACATTGTGCGTAGTGTTTCTGTTGATGTTTCTGTATCTATATTCTTCTCATTTTGAATCTCTTGGTATGACTCTATAGCTAAAGTTAACTCTAATTCTTTTTCTATTAACTCTTTAGTAATACCAATCACATCAATAGCAAGTCTATAACTTCTTTTTGGGTGACCTCGCTTGTTCTCAAGACCAAAAGCTTGGTCTAATGTTATTGGTTTCCCACCCTTTTTCCCTTGCATATAACTAGCTATATTATGGGCAAATAAACTTTGAATGATATGGGGGACTTTCTTCTTATTGTTGGAAGTTTCTACAAAGTAATCCATTACTACTGTCATATCTTTTGAGTCAGGGGTAGAATCAGATAAAAGATTCATTACTGACCTTACAACGCCCCATTCAGCTATTAAGTCAGGGTTCTGCTTTCTTAACCAATCATCAAACACCCATCCTTTTACTCCATTGGCTACCTTATCCTTTGCTATTTCCATTCCCTTTAGCAATAGAGGTGTCATTTTATGGCATACATCTAAATGCCATGTATAGAATTCATCTACTTCAGGTAGTTTTGCCATTCTTTAATCCATCACAATAGTCTGCCCATTGTTGCATAGCTATTTTTCTTTGTTTAATAAATTCTGCTCTAGTATAAGCACCACCGTGTCTATCAGTAGGGTTCTTATGGGATAAACCTACCTCTAACACATCAGGTCTAATCTCTAAAACTTCATCACCAATAGTCCTAACACTTGCTCTAAAGCCATGTAACGAAGTATCTTCTTTAGCTACACCACAAGCCCTTAAATGCCTTGAAATAGCACTATCTGATAAGTATCCACTATCTGATTTATCACTATAAAAAACATAGTCTGAAGATGTTTTAAAAGGCATGAGGGATTTAATTAGGTCTACTGCTTGGGTAGATAATGGGACGGTATGTAACTTTCCTTTTGTATTCTTTATTGTCTTTCCAACAACATAAGCCCATTCAGCTTTAACCAAGTTAACTTCGTTCCACTTCATAGCCCTTAACTCACTTTGCCTAGAAAAAACTAATGGCATAAGTTGCAGAAATGTCTTTATAAGAGGATTACTGTTAGGCATACCATCTATTTTCTTGAGTACCTCTGCAAAGTCTTTAGGGTCTGTTGCAGATTTATAGTTACCCTTATTATGTGTTGGTAAACTCTTTGCTAACCCATACGCTATGTTTACTTTGACCAATCCTAATAAGGTAGCCCATTGGTATATGCTAGCAATCATCCTTAAAACTCTTTTAGCACTATCTCTAGCACCTCTATCAGATATCTGCTTGCAAGCCTCATATAACTCTAAAGGCTGAATATCAGCAATGGGTTTACTTCCAAGTTTCTTATGGGAATATATGTCATTAGCAAAGTAGGGGATAACTTTCTTCCATGTAGATTGTTGGGTATTGGGTCTATAAATCTCTTGAAAGTATCTTTCTGCAACTGACTTAAAAGTATGGGATACCGTTACTTTTCTAGCATTCTTTTTATTAGCTTTCTCATCTCTAGGATTTATCTTTTTACCAATCTTTAATCTATTCTCTTGGGTAACTTGTCTTGCCTTTTTTAGAGATACACTTGGGTAAGTTCCAATGTGAAAATCATATTGCTTCCCATCAAACATGTACCTATGGATAAAATATTTCCCTTTAGCTTTTACTAATAACCTCATGCCATACTCATCGCTCAAAGAGTAATTCTTACCCTCGTACTTTGAAGCTAATATTCTTTTATCTTTAAGTTTCATTATGGGGTACTGTCCTCTATTTACACTTTTATGGGGTACTGTAAAAGTAATACCCCATATTAATCATAGGATGTGCTAGGATAATAATAATACATGTAGGACAATAAAACAATGGAACTCATTGAGTTAGTTAACTATTTAGGACAGTTTAGGATTGGGTTGGACAAAGAATTGGTGGAGGTAAGCGGGATCGAACCGCTGACCCTCTGAATGCCATCCAGATGCTCTCCCAGCTGAGCTATACCCCCACAAGAGATGCTGATATTAATTATCTATAAGGCTTATGTCAATAAGTAAGTTATCTTAGCCTCGCGTATTTGAGTACGCTGGAAACTGGTTTAAATCTATTCGTTCCTGGGGTTTCCAGCCATCCTTTCTATGCTCTGCTACAACGTTAGTAAAGACACCACCTCTAACAAAAAACTTAGCGGTAAGCTTCATGTATCTTGGTTCCGTTGCCGCTACCAGATCATCTAAAATGCTGTTCGTTACCGCCTCATGAAAGCAACCTTCATCCCTAAATGACCATATGTAAAGTTTAAGACTTTTTAGTTCCACACATCGCTCATCGGGGATATAATCTAGGTAGAGTGTTGCAAAGTCGGGTTGCCCAGTTTTAGGGCAAAGACAGGTAAATTCTGGTATTTGCATGTGGATATGAAAGTCCCTGCTTTTGTTAGGATTATCAAAAACCTCTAAGTGCTTGGTTGGTTGATCTGTAGGTTTACCCCCTAATGACTGGTCATTCATATTTACCTATAATCTATAATTTGAAAAGAAAACATTATAACTGCTTTGAATAAACACTTTCCTAAAATAATTCGTAAATTTAAACATTGAAACTTAGACAAATAAAGCTCGCTGGATTTAAAACCTTTGTTGACCCAACAACGATAAAGCTTGACGGGCAATTAGCGGGTATTGTCGGGCCAAATGGTTGCGGTAAATCGAACATCATGGAATCGGTTAAGTGGGTCCTTGGGTCGTCTTCAGCAAAAGATATGAGAGGGGAGTCTATGGATTCCGTCATCTTTAATGGGACCGATACCCGGCAAGCAATTGGCAGGGCTAGTGTTGAGCTTGTGTTTGACAATTCGAATGGAGCTGCACCTGCAGAATGGGCAAGTTATGCCGAAATATCGGTAAAACGAATCATCGAAAAAGAGAAGGGCTCTACCTATCAAATTAACAACACTACGGTTAGAAGAAAGGATGTCGCAGACCTATTTCTAGGAACAGGCTTAGGTGCAAGAGGCTACGCTATGATTGGACAAAGCACGGTTTCTCAAATAGTAGAGGCAAAACCTGAGGAGCTTAAGAATTATCTGGAAGAAGCTGCAGGAGTGAGTAAGTACAAAGAAAGAAGAAAGGAGACCGAGTTCAGGTTAAGAGATACACGCGATAACCTCGAACGGGTCAATGATTTATTGAGGGAAATAAACCAGCAAATCACTAAACTAGAATCCCAAGCCCAAACAGCTAAAAAGCATAATGACCTTCAAGAAAAATTGAAATTAACCCGCGCACAGATTCAGTTGCTGAAAAAGCGCATAGCCAATAGTGTATGGGAAGAGACGAAAGAAGCTGTTGCAAAAATAACCATCCAACTCGATAAATATAAAGCGGCTCTTACCAACATAGAGGCGGCTGTTGAAACTGCAAGGCAAGAGCATATACGAGCATCGGACTCAATCAACATTAGTCAGGCGAAATTTTATGAAATGAATTCCTCGGTCACTGATACAGAAAATAGACTAAATAATTTAAATGAAAAAATTGCAAGACTTGCTCAGCTAAAAGAAAGCAGCCAAAATAAATTCAATGAATATGAAAGCTTAAATGTACAGCTAACCAACCAACTAAATGAAAACGAAGCCGATTTATCCAAAAAGCAGCAACAGATGACTGCGCTTTCACAGCAACTAGAAGAGAACCGAGAGCAGCATAACAATGCCGAGGACCGCTTCAAAAAAGCGAACCAGTATTGGCAGGAAAGTAGTACAAAACTTCAGTCTATGGTTGAGCAACTTAATGTTGAAAGCGCTACGGTAGATCTATCAGAAGGTATTATTCGCGATTTAAACAGCCGTATTGTTTCACTAGGGGTTGAATTAAAAGGGCTTGAAAGTACATTGATCGAAGTTAATAAGCCAGAAGCTTTACAAAGCTGTGAAGACGCCCTTAAGAATATCGCTACTGCGTTAGATGATGCCAATAGGCAACAGGCCAATCTAATTGAAACAGGCAATACTCTGAATGACTCCATATTGGTACTCAAGCAAGAAGTGAGTGAGGCAGAGATTCACATCAGCTCCCTAAAACAGATGGATAGTGAAGAGATTGATCCAAGTAAATTGAATCATTGGCTGGATAGTATTGGGTCGACAGATAAGGAAAATATCTTTACCCATATTAAAATTAGCGATGGCTGGGAGGCCGCTTTAGGTAATATTTTAGGCCCTAAAATTAACGCCTACCAATCGATCGGTAAAAGTATTCCTAAGGAAAAAAGACCCCCTTACTCTATTACGATTATTACATCCAAGAACTCGATTAATATGCCGAGTAATAGCAAGTTAAAGTCCGCTCTCGATGTCGTAACCATTGCTAAAACAGAAATAGAGCCGGCAATTCGTGAATGGCTTAACCATGTTTATATTGCTGAGCAAGAGGGCATGGAATTAGAAAGTAAAAAACTTAATCCTGGTGAGATATTAATTTCCAAAAATGGTGATGTTTATGGAATGAACTATCAAATTCTTAATAAGGAATTTAGTGGTGAGAGTAATCATCTTCAGCGTATGAAAAAGATTGAAGTATTTGAGAAAAAACTTCCTGGCTTGAAAGAAAGGCTTCTGTTAGCTGACGAAGCCAGCACGGAAAATAAAAACAAACAGCAGGAGTTAAAAGAAAGTCTGGAGACCTTACAGGCAAAGAAAATAAACCTTGAAGAACAAAGAAACGCGGAGCTGATTGAATATAACAAACACTTAAATCTTGTCGAAGTTAATAAAAGTCGCACCGAGGCAGTCAGCAAAGATATAGAAAACCTTTCATTGCAAGTTAAGGATAGCATCCAAAAACTCAATGATAAAAAAGCTTCCATAATAAATATTAGCAAAAATATAGGGTCGATAAGGTCCGAAAATTCGACGCATAATGACTTAAATAACCAGGCGGAAAAGCTTTTTTCAGAGAAGCGCACCCTGTTTAATGAGAGCGAAAAGTTAGAGCAAGAAATAGGTTACAACGTTAAGGTTCTGGTCAATAAAATAGCTGATATACGTGATAGGCTGGATAGGCTTGCTAAGGATAAGGATGAGTTGTTAAGTCAATTAAATGAATCTAATGATGATGGTCAGCACGACAACATAACCGAGTTGCAAGATGAATTAAAACGCAAATTAGAATTAAAAGAGAATGCAGAAAAAGAGCTTGTCCTCACAAGGGAGAGGGTGTCTGAAAAAGAAAATAAATTAAGGGCGAATGAAACCGCTCGATTAGAAGCTCAACATGCAATCAACCCGGTTATTGAATCACTGCAACAAGCAAGGCTGAATGAGAGGGAGGCGACCGTGGTCTTTGAGCAGTGCTGCCAAGCACTTAATCAATGCAATATCACGGAAGATATTTTAGAGAAGGACCTAAAAGACGGTATAGAATTACCTGATTTAGAAGAGCTTTACGAGACACTTGGGAAGAAAATAGAACGTTTGGGCCCGGTAAATTTAGCCGCCATATCAGAGTTGGAAGGTATTCGGGAAAGACAAACCTATATCCAGAAACAAGTACAGGACCTTCAGGACGCATCAAAAACACTTCAAGATGCTATCCAAAAAATTGATGCCGAAACCCGTGAAAAACTAAAATTAACCTACCAAGAGGTGAATAAAAACTTTAATGAGTTTTTCAAAACCTTGTTTAACGGCGGTCATGCTCAGCTCGAACTGCTTGGACAAGAAATCCTTGATACCGGGATTCAGGTAGTAGCACAGCCGCCTGGTAAAAAAAATACCACCATTCATTTGCTATCAGGCGGGGAAAAAGCAATGACGGCAATAGCCCTCGTTTTTGCCTTATTTAAACTCAACCCTTCACCTTTTTGCCTTATGGATGAGGTAGATGCGTCACTGGACGACTCTAATACTGAGCGATTTTGTGAGGTAGTTAAGAGCATGTCTAAAAAGACACAATTTCTTTTTGTTTCGCACAATAAAGTAACGATGGAGATAGCCGAGCAGCTTATAGGGGTAACGATGCAAGAGCCTGGAGTATCGAGAATCGTCGAAGTTGATCTTCAGCAGATTCAATCAATGGAGTTAACGGAATAATCTTATGAGTGACGTACAGCTTGCACTGCTAATTTTTGGGCTGATCATTATTATTATTATGATCATTCATAACTGGGCCCAAATCCGCAGTCATAAAAAGATAAAAGCAAAGCTTGATTCAGCAACTCCTGGGATTAGTGACGATAATGACCCACTTTTTCAATCGGCAGAATTCGAAGTTAAACAGGCATCCGTGGGCAACCCAAGCTCTCAATCAGAAGGATCAGCAAAAATGATCTTCGATAACTTGCCTGACGGCATCTTTCCTGAAGTTGAGTCAGTTGCCTCGATAACATGTAGCGGCATTCAGGATAGCTTACAACATCTATTTCTTGATAAAGTCTCAGCGATAAATGGGTTAAGAATATATATCAGAAATGGCAGTGATATCTGGGCCACTGAAAGTGCGATTGAGGAAGGGGTCCGATTTAATCAAATTCTTATTGTTCAGCAGCTAGTATCAAGAAGCGGGCAGTTACAGCAAGAGTCTATCAACAGACTCATTGACTACGTTAATGAGGTAAAAATTGCCGTTAATGGGACGTTATTTTGGCTCTTTAATGAAGAGATAAGCGTAGAAAGTAAAAAGTTAAATGATATGTGCAGAGAGGTTGATCGTGCACTTTCATTAAAAGTGCTACCAAAAAGTGACACCGCATTTCATCCTGCAGCGCTCATCGATTTTTTTAAGGATCCCAATATTAACAAATCGGATAATACTGCCCATAAGTTATTAAACTCTCAGAATCGGGAGGAAGTAATTTGCGAGATATTAAGCCTTTCTGGTAAGCCACTAGAAATTAATTACGAAGCATTTATCCAAGGCATTATTTTCAAAATGGATGTACCCAATACTAAAAATATTACCCATGCCTTTAATGAAACGATAAAAATTATCAGGGAGTCATACTCACAACTAAATGGCATATTGGTTGATGTGGGAGGAAAGCCGATGAATGACGATTACATAAGCAAGGTTTATGTTTACCTGAAAGGTGTCGAGCAGAAAATGTTATCAAAAAAAATAATTCCTGGCAGCGAGTTAGCAAAAAAAATATTTTCCTGATGAACAATGAAAACACAATAGAGCAGAGGCTTGCTGAGCTAAAGGAGCTAATCTCACAGCACAATTATAGTTACTATGTTCTTGATGACCCCACCATACCTGACGCTGAATTTGATAAGTTATTTCTGAAAATAAAAACAATAGAAGAGCAAAATTCTGATTTAATTACCCCCGATTCCCCCACGCAAAGAGTGGGTGGCCAACCTAACAAGTCATTCAAACAAATAACCCACCAACGACCTATGCTATCGCTGGGTAATGCTTTTGATGAGGCAGATCTAAATGTCTTTGATAAGCGAATTAGAGAGGAGTTAGGTGCTGAAGGTATTTCTTATATAGCCGAGCCAAAATTTGATGGCCTTGCTGTAACCATTATGTATGTTAATGGAGAGCTTAATCTTGCAGCAACCCGAGGGGACGGAAGTGTGGGTGAGGATGTTACACACAATATAAAAACCATAAAATCTATACCCCTAAAGCTAGATAAAACTGCACCCAAAGGAGTCATTGAAGTAAGGGGCGAGGTTGTAATGCTGAAAAATGACTTTGAAGACCTGAACAAAAAGCAACTCTCAGCCAACGAAAAAGTATTTGCCAACCCTAGAAATGCGGCCGCAGGAAGTCTAAGACAGCTTGATCCGTCGATAGCCGCATCACGACCTTTGAGTTTTTATGCGTATAGCGTGTTTTGTGAAAATAAGAAATTAGACTCGCAACTGGAGGGATTGGAGCTTTTAAGGCAGCTATTGATACCGACGAGCAGCCTAACAAAAAAAGTCGAGGGTGTGGGGGGGATGATTAACTTTTATAACGCAATAAATAACACAAGAGATACGCTTCCTTTCGATATAGATGGGGTTGTTTACAAGGTTAACTCATTGAACATGCAAGACGAGCTGGGCTTTGTATCCCGGGCACCGAGGTGGGCTATTGCGCATAAGTTTGCCGCCGAAGAGGCCATGACTACCATTATGGATATCAATGTCCAGGTGGGTCGTACTGGGTCTATAACCCCAGTTGCTCGACTTAAGCCCGTGGTGGTAGCTGGAGTCACCGTAACCAATGCCACGCTTCACAATGAAGATGAGTTAAGGCGTAAAGATATTCATATTGGTGATTTTGTAATGGTCAGGAGAGCAGGGGACGTAGTGCCTGAGGTCATTAAAGTCGTTTATGAGAAGAGATCCGAACTGATAAAAAGATTTGAAATGCCGACAAACTGCCCTGAATGCTCCAACATCCTTACCAGAGAAGAGGGGGAGGCTGTTCTAAGGTGTAATGCAGGGATGTTATGCCCCGCCCAGCGAAAACAAAGCATCATGCATTTTGCATCAAGAAAAGCGATGGATATTGATGGGTTGGGAGAAAAAATTATTGATCAGCTAATAGAGTCAGGCTTAGTCATGTCCGTATCAGACCTATATAAAATCCAAGAGGACGACTTATTAAAATTAGACCGTTTCGCTAAAAAATCCGCTGAAAACCTTATAGGATCGATAGAAAAATCAAAGAAAACAACGCTGGGTAAATTTATTTACGCATTAGGCATAAGGAATGTTGGGGAAGCAACGGCCTACGACTTAGCAAAGCAATTTAGCTCAATGGATAAGATTATGAATGCTAATAGAGAATCCTTGCTTAATATTCATGATATAGGACCGACAGTAGCGGCCTCTATCGAAAAATACTTTCATACAGAGACAAACAGGCAGCAAGTGAGCATACTCCTTGATGAGGGGTTACAATGGGAGCCAGTCGAAGAGGGGGCAGGGATCGTCAGCAATGAACTTGATGGTCTAACCTTTGTCTTAACAGGGTCGCTTAGCACCCTAAAAAGGGATGAGGCTAAAGATCTCATTCTTGCTTGTGGTGGCACAGTTTCTGGTTCAGTTTCAAAGAAAACCCATTACGTTGTAGCTGGTCTTGATGCTGGAAGCAAGCTTGATAAGGCAAATGCGCTTGGTGTCAAAGTAATCCGCGAAGACGAATTATTACAATTAACAAAAAAAGGCTAATATGAAACTAGAATCTACATCAAGTTATATCTTTATTTTATTGTTTTATAATGGAGTTTATGCATACGATGCAAATAATAAATGTGAAAATCTACTCAATGCTGGGGCCAATGAAAAAGCCATAGAGGAATCAAAAAAACTGGAGCATAAGTACGATGCTAACTTTTGCGCTGCAAAAGCATATTACCGTAATGGAAATCTAAAGGAATCCATCGCAGCGTTTGATGAAAGCCTAAAATCTCCTGATTTACCTATAGATCACCTATTTGCCTACCTTTACAAAGGTATAGCCGAGAGAGACATAGGGGAATTAAAGGCTTCGTCAGCGACATTTACCAAGGGCTTAGACACAGCAGCTCTAGGTAACAGTAAATACATGCAAATAGAGCGTAAATTCTTATATCAACTGGGTAATAATGCCATCAAGGATAAAAACGGATTTGATGCTGTCGACTTTTATGCTAAATCACTAGTTATATCATCGAACGATGACGAGCGGGCAGAAGGCTTCGCGGGGCTTTCGGTTGCTTATTTTCAGTCAAATAAGATAGACCAGGCTATCGAATATGGGGTAAAAGCTTCAACCACTTACCAACGAACCGGCAAATTAAGTGAGTATGCAGATATGCAGCTAACTTTAGCCTCCTACGAGTTATTAAATTCTAATTACCCGCGCTCCATTAGGCTTCTACAGTCTATTAAAAATTTTGCTAGGACAAATGGAAGTCAGTATTACGAGGCTAAAGCACTGATTGCTATGTCGGATGTATATGGCTTGTCTAAACAACCGCAATTAGCCAGTGAAGCTCTGGATAAAGGGAAGGCTATTGCGAAGGCAATAGGGGCTGCTGATTTGCTCCCATAAACTAGCTCCATACTTAATTTTACATAATATACATTATACGAACTATTATAAGGAAACAGAATGAACGAAGAAAAGAAATGTGGTTGTAAATTGCATGCCTTATTAAGGTGCGGACTAGGAACTGCCTTCTACTTACTAGGAATTGCTGCCTTTAGTAAATATTTATTTATGTAGAGATTAAGAGTCTTAAAGAACTGATTGCACAATCTGCCACTGCTTTCTTCCCTCCTTATGGACCGACAACCCTTTATTGTCAACAGCCACCGTCACAGGCATATCCTTGACCTCAAATTCATGAATAGCCTCCATGCCAAGCTCACCAAAGGCAACCACTTTTGAGGCTTTAATAGCCTGAGAAACAAGGAAGGCTGCCCCACCTACGGCCACTAGGTAGACCGCCTTGTTCTCCTTAATAGCCCTGATAGCATCATCGCCCCTCTCAGCTTTACCTACCATCCCTACAATTCCATAGTGGTTTAACATCGTATCGGTGTATTTGTCCATGCGGGTGGCCGTGGTAGGCCCAGCAGGACCAACGACCTCATCCCCCACGGGATCGACAGGGCCCACGTAGTAAAGGAATCGACCCTGTAAACTCAACCCGTCGGGCAAGGGCATACGGTTTTTAGCCAACTCGGTTAGTCTTTTATGCGCCGCATCTCGGGCGGTTAATATTTTCCCCGTCAACAATAAGTTTTGCCCTATTTTCCATTCCGCCATATCGTCACTCGTCACCTCATCTAGATTAACTTTGGTTGCCGATTCTTCCGCTTTCCATACGGTTTTGGGCCAAAGACTAAGATCCGGAGGCGTTAAATTGACTGCTCCGTCACCATCCATCTGAAAATGGATATGTCTGTTGGCGGCACAGTTTGGAATGATGGCAACGGGAAGTGATGCTGCATGTGTTGGGTATTCTTTAATTTTCACATCCAGGACCGTTGTTAACCCCCCTAGTCCTTGTGCGCCGATCCCAAGATTATTCACTTTCTCATAAATCTCCAGCCTCAGCTCTTCAATGAGGTTTTTCGGTCCATTCTTTATTAACAGTTGAATATCAATGGGGTCCATCAAAGACTCTTTTGCTAATAACATCGCCTTATCTGCAGTACCGCCCACCCCAATACCCAAGACACCAGGAGGACACCACCCTGCTCCCATCTGCGGGACAGTCTCAACAATATAATCAACTAAACTATCTGATGGGTTAAGCATTTTTAACTGGGCTTTATTTTCAGAGCCTGCACCCTTAGCGGCGACAATCACCTCAATTTTATCGCCTTTTACCAAGCTAATATGCGTAATCGCCGGAGTGTTATCTTTAGTATTATGTCTGTCACCCAGCGGATTATTAACAATGGATGCTCTTAGCGGGTTATCTTGATTAAGGTACGCCCTTCTAACCCCCTCATTTACCATCTCCTCTACTGTCGATGATGATTCCCATATCACACCCATTCCCTGTTTAACAAATACCGTAACAATACCTGTGTCTTGGCAAAGAGGTCGGTTACCGTAAGCTGATAGCTTAGAGCTTGATAGAATTTGTAGGATGGCATCTTTAGCTGGCACCGATTTTTCTAACTCATAGGCTCGGGTCATGGCTAGTATAAAATCTTCTGAATGATAGTAAGAGATATATTGCAAAGCTGAAGCAATAGACCCTACAAAATCTTTTTCTTTAATTACGCTCATTATCTTATGGTTGAGAATGCTGTAGCAGTTGATCGGTTGATATCTTTCCTCAATATTTTACCATTTTTAGTTCGCGGGAAATCGTTAGTGATGTAAACAATTTTTGGGGCTTTATAAGATGCCAGGTTAGCCCTACCATACTCGACCAATGAATCAGGTTTTATATTTGTTTCCGATGAGAGAATATAAACAACAACAAGGACCTTGTCGCCGGATACCTCCCCAATGGCTGCGCAATCACTTACCTGCGGATGAGCCTTAAATACGCGTTCAATTTCATAGGGAGACACGCGGTAACCAAAGCTTTTAATGATGTCGTCTTTCCTCCCCAAAAACCAAAGGTAGCCATCCTTGTCATAACGGGCGTAATCTCCAGTGAAAAACCATCCGCTATGTTTGTATTTGGCAGTTTCTTCAGGTAAATTCCAGTACGCTAAAAAAAGACCCGGATCACCTTCCGGAACACATATCATGCCCTCTTCCCCTGCCTTTGTTTCTTCTAAGGTTTCAGTATTTAGGAGTTTTATCTTATGCCCTGGTTGAGGAAATCCAGCTGAACCCGGCCTAATAGGGTTGTGTGTAGATTGGGAAATATAGTATGAAAACTCTGACATACCTACGGCTTCATATATATCTAAACCAAACCTGGATCTCCACTCTTGAAATACTTCATCGGATAAATGCTCCCCAGCACTCATGCAATGTAAAAGTGATGGCGTATGTTGTTTTGTTGATTGTGTTTTTTGCAAAATTTGTCGATAAATAGTGGGGACGCCAATAAAGATCGTAGCGTTATGCTTATGAATTAAGTCTACCCATTGATTGGGGTTGTTTTGACCCTCATAAACAATAACTGTTTTTCCTAGGTAAAGCGGGTCCATCAGACCTGAACCAAGCACATAGGTCCAATTGAACTTACCGGTATGGAGTATGCGGTCATGGCCAGCACTAAAATTGAACCAGTATTTGGATGCGGGCTGCCTTCCTAATAATGCCCTATGTGAATGCAAAACACCTTTAGGGTATCCGGTGGTGCCTGAGGTATAAACCAAATAAGCAGGATCATCTGATTTGGTCACCGGGTTTGGGGTAATCGTCTTAATCTTACTCATCTCAATCTCAAGATCTTTCACATCAACATGATCATTCGATAAATCCTTGCTTGGCCGATCAATAAGCACCGTTTTTAGGAATGTCAGTTGTTCCGCCATCGGCTCAAGACTCTTCCATGTATCATAATCGGTCACCAACACCGAGGCTTCTGAGTCTTTAGCAAGGTAGATCACTTCTTTGGCCGTCAGAAGTGTTGAGGTGGGTACGGCAATACTCCCTGACTTCATTGCCCCTAAAAAGGCTATAGGATAATGAAGGCAGTTAGGTAGTCTTACCAGTACACGGGCTTGTTTATCAAGCTGCAAGTTTTTAATAATTTCGGCGAACTGATCTGTTTTTATTGCCAGGTCTTTGTATGTGATGCTAGAGGTCCCCGCACGATCATCCTCGACAATCATGGCTATTTGCTTACCATTGCTTAGGTTGACCTGCCTATCTGAGCAGGCTTCACCAATATTAAAGTTTTCAGGAATATCCCATTCCCAATCCTTTATCGCTGCCGTTAAATTATTTTCGGGCCGATTCATGATGGGTTGCCATAAGGCCAGTTTTGTCTGATGACCTGTTCCGGCAGCTTATTAAGCACCGAAAGGGTAAATTTCACATCATCATCCTTTAGCGCACCCAATGCGTACGCTCTTAAAAGAGTTTGAAGGGCTTTTCCGAACATAGGAGGGTCTAACATTTCACCATTAAATTTAATAGCGCCGCCAAGTAAGGCATCAGCCTCTACAGCAGCTTTTAAGATTCGGACCTTAAGTGCTATGTCTGTTGGTGATGGTGTGTAAGCTATCTTGCATAAATGGATATGGCTAGGGTGAATGACTTGTTTTCCGGTTAACCCCATCTCCCTTTCTTTAACGGCATGCCTATAAACAACTCTGGACTCATCGTCACCATGAAGGTCAAGCCATCGCCTTACATCACTTTGTTCCAAGAAATCACTGGGCATGGAAGAGCCCCCAATAAGCGTCTCTACACCGCCAATAACGCCTTTACCAGAAATACGCGCCTCGAACATAAGTTCATTTAGGAAATACGACAACTCATCAATCCAGTGCGTCGAGGTGATATTTATACCCATTGCTTTCGAAAAATCATGGATACCAAATACCACGTGCTTCACGGAATCAAACACCATCAACTCCGGTGCTATCTTGAGTGATTTTGGATGCTCAATGATCGGCTGTATGGTGATAGAGGGATTAATTTTATTGAGATGGTTTGTTAAGTGCTTAATCTCTGACGCACCATAAACCTCCCCTGCTTTTGCGAGCATGACCGCATCAACACAACCGGATACCTGTTCGATGAACTTCATATCAAGCTCATAATCGTCCGTTTTAAAAGAGTTAACTCGGATAGCAATAGCAACGTCAGGCCTTGATGCTCTGAGCAAAGGCAATTCATTTAACATAAGCTCACGACTCATTTCTTTTTTTCTGCAGCCGTCCTCCAGATCAAAAATCAATGTGTGCGCCTCTGTGGAGTGGGCGCGTTTCTTCATACGCATAGATGCGGCTTCAATACTTTCATAACTACCCGAGGATGGGGAGTACTTTACTGGGGGGTAGTAAAGTTGGATGCCCGGCCATATATTCCCAAGCAAACCAACATTTAATTCACTTATATTACTGTTTTGATCATTATCTTCTTTCATCATCTTTCCTTAGATTTTTGCAATGTTTTTTGCATTAAAATTCTCTATTTTCGTTACAACATCCTTGAAGACGAAAGAGGGGTCAACTTTTTTTTGCATTATATCGAGCATCGCCATATCATCTATCGTTAAAAATTTAAGTAGTATTTTTTTTTCATTCATGTGCATCAGACTCGACTCTTCGTCAATAAAGTCGGATAAAAATAAATCAAGTTCTAGAAGGCCTCTCCTAGATCGATACTTTATTTCCCTGTCAATATCCATTACTCATCATGCTTTATGCTAAAAATTTTCTTGGTATTTTTGGTAAAACCTTGTTTTTTTGACTTGATTTGCATTTGCTTGATACCGGTAATAGCTTTCGATGGATTTAAACCCTTGGGGCATACATCAGCACAATTCATTATATTGTGGCATCGGTATAGTCGGTCAGGATCATCTAAGTCAGCCAAGCGCTCTACACCCCCATCATCCCTTGAGTCAGCTAAGAATCGATAGGCTTGTAGCAGCCCCGCGGGCCCAACAAATTTATCGGGGTTCCACCAGAACGATGGGCAGGCGGTCGTACAGGCCCCACATAAAATGCATTCATAAAGGCCGTCTAGCTTTTTTCTATCTTCAGGGCTTTGCAACCTCTCTTGTTTAGGTGGCTCTTCACTATTAATAAGGTAAGGCTTTACCGAATTGTATTGTTTGAAAAACTGATCCATGTTAACCACAAGATCACGAATGACTGGTAATCCGGGCATAGGTCTGATAACGATCGGTTGCTTGAGGTCTGTTATTTTGGTGACGCAAGCCAGTCCATTTTTTCCATTAATATTCATGGCATCGGATCCACAGACGCCTTCCCTGCAAGACATACGCATAGACAATGAATCGTCCATTGCCTTAATCCTAATAAGTAAATCTAATAGCATGACGTCTGTTTCACCAACCGTGATATCATAGTGTTTCATATAGGGCTTCTTGTCTTTATCTGGGTCGAATCGATAAATGGATATTTTCATAGTTTATTCCTAGTACACACGGTCTTTTAGTGGAAATGATTCTACTGTTAAGGGTGTTAGATTAACGGGTCGATACGTTATCTCTTTAGTTAAAGGGTTATAAACAGAGTGCTTCAACCATTCGTTATCATCCCTCTTAGGGTAATCAGAGCGAGAATGTGATCCCCTGCTTTCTTTACGGTTGCTTGCAGATATAATCGTTGCTTCAGCGACTTCAATAAGGTTTTTAACTTCCATCGCCTCTATTCGCGCTGTATTAAATATTTTCGATGTATCAGATATAGTCAGCTTATCGACGCGAACCCTAAGGCCCTTAATCAGCTTAACCCCCTCCTCTAGTAGTTCTGGAAATCTAAAAACACCGCAATGCTCCTGCATAACCTTTCTTATTTCGTTGCCAATTGTCCGAGGATTTTCACCACCTTCATTACTTTCGATCAGCCCTAATCTCTTGACAGTTATTTCGCCGGCATCTCTCGGCAGTGGTTTTAAACCATGTTTTTTGCATTTATCAATCACGTCAATACCGGCCGCCCTACCGAAAACAATAAGGTCTAATAACGAGTTTGATCCGAGACGATTAGCTCCATGAACCGATACACATGCGCACTCGCCAACCGCATAAAACCCTTCAACCACTGTGTTATTGAGCGTGTCTCTCACTTGCCCATTCATTGTTGTAGGTATGCCGCCCATCATGTAATGAACGGTGGGAACAACTGGAATAGGATCTTTTACCGGGTCGACATTGGCAAATTTAATTGACGTTTCCCGAATCCCAGGCAATTTTTCATCAATTAAAGCCTCTCCAAGATGGGACAGCTCCAAATAAACCCCGTCTTTATTTGTTCCAATACCTCTCCCCTCCTTTACCTCAGTGGCAATAGCTCGTGATACCACATCACGGCTTGCAAGGTCTTTAGCATTTGGGGCATATTTTTCCATAAATCTCTCACCCAGAGCGTTCACTAAATAACCACCTTCGCCCCTCACCCCTTCGGTAATCAAGACCCCAGCATTTAATATGCCGGTAGGATGAAATTGCCAAAACTCCATATCTTCTAAAGAAATACCAGCCCTAGCGGCCATACCTAGACCATCGCCTGTATTGATATATGCATTGGTGCTGGCTTCAAATATTCTTCCTGCCCCACCGGTAGCAAATACAGTACTTTTGGCATGAAAAATCGCTAACTCGCCTGACTGCATTTCAATCGCAATAACACCTAATACCGCCCCTTCCTCATCTCGAATAAGGTCAAGGCACACCCATTCAATAAAAAACTGGGTATTAAGTTCTATGTTTTTTTGGTAAAGCGTATGAAGCATGGCATGGCCAGTTCGATCAGCAACAGAACAGGTTCTAGAAATGGATGACTCACCAAAGTTTTTAGTCATGCCACCAAAAGGTCTCTGGTAAATTCGCCCGTCGTCATTTCTATCGAAAGGCATACCCATATGCTCTAATTCATAGATAGCATCCGCTGCATTTTTACACATATACTCGATTGCATCTTGGTCACCCAGATAATCGGATCCTTTAATGGTGTCATACATATGCCATATCCATTTATCTTCAGAAATATTTGCAAGTGCTGCGGCAATACCGCCCTGTGCAGCAACTGTATGTGACCTGGTAGGGAAAACTTTAGAGATAACGGCAACCTTTAACCCATCATTTGCAAGCTGCATCGATGTTCTGAGACCAGAGCCGCCGCCGCCCACGATAATGGCATCAAACGTATGGCACTTAATCATAGCTATACCCAACTAAAAAAAAGGTAAGGTAAATCAGTTCAAACAGCATGGTAAGAAGCAAGGATAGATTAATGGCATTCCGCAAGTAGATCGCTTTTATATAGTCTTCTGTCACATGTAAAACGCCTATCCATGCATGGAAAAACATCAGATAGAAAAATACTAGAGTGGCAGACTTTAGTGCCCATAGATCAAATAAAGATGCCCACACCTCATATGTTAAAGGTTTATAGGTGAGCATAATTACTGAAATGGTGGCCATATAGGCCACCATAAATAATGCAGTAAAGCGTTGGTATAGCCATTGCGTCATGCCACCAAAAGGCCTTCTAAAATTGTTAATATTCATAATAAATACACCGCTAAAAATGTACCCACGCAACTCAAAACTAAAACCGACTGGCTGCTTAGTCTTGCCACAATCAAGTCATTTCCGATTTGCATACCCAGAAATAAATGCCTGGCCCCAGCAATCAGATGGTGAATAAGTCCCCATACCATAAGGTAAAGAATCGCAATAAAAGGAAATGAGGATAATTGGGTGATCGTCATCTTATAAAGCAAAGGCGATGTAAGTGAATTACAAAACGCCATGACCAAAAAAGGCATTAAAACAAATAACACCACTCCGCTCATGCGATGAAGTATGGATACCAATGCCGGTATGGGGAATCTGATAGTAAAAAGATTTAAATTTTTAGTGGCCTTTTTAGGCATTTAGTATGCGTCCTTTACGGCTTTTGCTACCCACTCAATCAATCTTGGGTCGAAAGGTTTGGGTATCAGGTATTCTGGACCAAATTCCATTTGGTCTACTTTGTAGGCATCTAAAACGGATTGGGGAACGGGTTCTTTGGCTAGCATTGCTAATGCATGAGCGGCCGCTAATAACATGTCGTTTGTTATTTCCGTGGCTTTTGCGTCTAATGCACCCCTAAATAAAAAGGGGAACCCTAGGACATTATTCACTTGGTTTGGGAAGTCAGATCTTCCTGTAGCCATAACAATATCATCCCTTATCGCATGGGCTTTTGATGGAAGAATTTCTGGATCTGGGTTTGCTAATGCAAAAATAATAGGATTTTTTGCCATCAACTTAATATTAGCTTCGTCTAACAAGTTTGCGCCTGATACACCAATAAATACGTCGGCCTCTAACATGGCATCAGACAATATTCTACCTTCAGTATCTACTGCAAGATCTTGATTATATTCGTTTAAATCTTTTCTATTTTTGTATAAAATGCCTTTTCTGTCTACCATGGTAATATGCTTAGCGCCCATCAGCTTCAACAGTCTTGCACAAGAACATCCTGCTGCGCCTGCTCCTAAAAAAACTATCCGCACTTCATCAATTTTTTTACTCTGGATTTCCATTGCATTTTTTAGTGCGGCGGCAACAATAACGGCTGTTCCATGCTGATCGTCATGAAATACGGGAATTGTTAAACGTTTCTTTAATTCATTTTCAATGTAAAAGCAATGGGGGGCGGCTATATCCTCCAGATTAATACCACCAAATGTAGGCGCAATATTTACAACCGTTTGAATGAATTCGTCTGGGTCTGTACAGTCAATTTCAATATCATATACATCAATACCAGCAAATTTCTTGAATAATACGGCCTTCCCTTCCATAACTGGTTTGGAGGCTAATGCACCGACATCACCTAAACCTAAAACAGCGGTGCCATTTGTGATTACTGCAACCAGATTCCCTTTATTGGTGTAGCGGTATGCGTTAGCAGGATTATCGGCAATCTCCAAGACAGGAGCTGCAACGCCAGGAGTGTAAGTTAATGACAAATCATCTGCCGTATCACATGCCTTGGAAGATTCTACGCTTAGCTTTCCAGGCTTTGGGAATTCATGATAGTTTAAGGCTTTTTGTTTAAGGTCTGTCATTTACTCTAACTCAGTTGCGTAATGATGGTTTTCGGTGAGGCAAAGACCGAGTCGCCACTCAATTGCTCTGTTGTCATAGGTATATGAGACGCGTTCGACGCTCAATATAGGAGTATTGATAGCCACCCCCAATATTTTTGCAGCCTCATTGTTTGCAGCAACTGCCCGGATTCTTTCCTTGGCATGAAGCATCTGTATACCAAAGTCTGTTTCATACATGCGATACATAGACCCTTTTTTCTCTATTATTTTCTCAGGCGTTAATCCACGAAAAGAAGAGGCAGGGACCTTAATTAAATCCAGTATTAAAGGCTTTTGGTTAAACGTTAAAACGCGCTTAATGGAAACGATCGTGGAGGCATTATTTATATTTAGGATCTTGGCCAGCCCATTACTGGCTTTTTCTTTTTCGAAGTTCAAGAGTTTATTGTTGAGCTTCTCTTTGTCGCCTAGGCTTGAGGTTAGTCTAAGGAATCGTAACTGATTATTTTCTTCATTATGGCTAGCAACAAACGTTCCTTTACCTTGCCTTCGTATTAATATTTTTTCTGCTGCAAGCTCATCTATCGCTTTTCTTACAGTTCCCTGGCTGACGTTATACGAATGTGCCAATTCGATCTCACTGGGAATCGATTGTCCTGGATGCCACAAACCTCCCACCAAACTCTCAGTAATTCTTTTTTTAATTTGTATGTATAGCGGATTCATTAAGCCACTCTCCTTGGAAATATAAACTATTCATTAAATTCTTATATATCTTATATAAGACTTAAAAATAAATCAACACCTTTTTTTTAAATAGGAATATATCGTTATGAGTAATTAAGTTACTGTTATTTATGTATTTTTTAAAATTTAGATGGAGGTATATATTCTTAGTCTTATATAAGAGTTAATAAAATAATTGACATATATTTACTATATGAATTAGAATCTAGGGTAATTTAATTACATTCAATAGAAGTGCATGCTTATGTTAAGTACATTACGACCCAGACGCTCCATGCTGTACGTTCCAGGATGCAACAGACGCTACCTTGAAAAAGCCAAATCCCTTAGGGTTGATTCTGTTATTTTAGACTTAGGTGACCCTATCCTTTTGGAAGCAAAAGAAGAATCACGCTTAAATGTAGTCGAATTTCTTGCGGCGAAAGGGTACGGGAAAAAAGAAGTGGTTGTGCGGGTTAATGATCTCGACTCACCCTGGGGGAAAGATGATATCAAAGCAGTAGCTGGACTTCAACCGGATGCTGTCTTATTTCCCAACATTGAGTCAAAAGATGATGTGATTGAAGCAATCACTGCTCTCGATAATGCAGGTGGGAGTGATGTACCAGTGATGGTAATGATTGAAAGTCCTTTAGCAGTTTTGCATGCAGAAGAGATTGCTAGCGCTTCAGAAAGAATAGTCTGTATTGTTATGGCAACCTCGGATCTTATCTCACAAATGGCGGCAAGAGTGACTCATGAACGAACTGCCCTTTTGACATCGCTGTCACTCGTCATCTTGGCAGCAAGAGCATATAACCGTGGGGTTGTTGATGGAATTCACAGCAAGTTAAATGATACGAATGCTTTTGAGTATGCGTGTCGTATGGGAAGGGATATGGGTTTTGATGGGAAATCGCTAGTCCATCCGGATCAACTACCTTATGCCAACGATGCTTATACCCCTAAAAAATCCGAGATTGCTCATGCTGAAGAAGTCATTAAAGGCCTTAAAGAAGCTAACGCATCAGGAAGGGGAACGGTTGTAGTTAATGAAAGATTAATTGAGCATCACCATGTTAACGCCGCCAAAAGGTTGCTGATGTTACGGGACGCTATTACGGAGCTTGAGAATGAGTAAAAGCAATTACTTAGAAGACTTTACTATTGGTCAAAAAATTATTCATGCTATCCCAAGAACAATTAGCGATGGGGATGCCTCCCTGTACATTGCACTTACTGGCGACAGACGCCCATTGTTCTGCTCACATACTTTTGCCTCGCACTTAGGCTATAGCAAAGTACCAGTGAATGACATGCTGGTTTTTCATATTGCATTTGGTAGGACTGTTCAGGATATCTCACTAAATGCTATTGCCAATTTGGGTTACGCAGACGTTAGGTTTATTAGCCCAGTATTTGTTGGGGATACGATCCGAAGTGAATCTGCTGTGATAGGGATAAAAGAAAATTTTAATAAAAAAAACGGTATCGTCTATGTGCATTCTACGGTTTATAATCAGCATGATAAAGAGGTGCTTTCGTGGAAACGATGGGTTATGCTACCTAAAAAAAATCATGCCGCCCTTATACCTAAAACCTTAGTCCCGGAAATGCTTGACTATGTAGACCCCAAAAGCATAAGCATTCCAAGCTACATAGATGCGAGCAATTTCGATGTTGTGTCCACTGGATCCAGTAAATTGTGGGCTCACTATGAGGCTGGCGATACGATTGATCATAGCCATGGGTTAACTATTGATGAAACGGCTCATACTATGGCTACGCATCTCTATCAAAATAATGCCCGGCTACATTTTGATGCTCATTTAATGGAACAAACAGCGTTTAAAAAACGATTGGTTTACGGCGGTCATATCATCTCCTTATGCAATGCCATAAACTTCCAAGGCATAGAAAATGCACTTAATATTGTGGCTATCAATAGTGGGGTGCATAGCAACCCAACTTTTGCTGGCGACACTATCTATGCGAAAACCATCATTATAGAAAAAAATGCAATAGAAGAAAGGTCTGATTTGGGCTTACTAAGGCTTCGCCTAGTTGGAATTAAAAATCAAGAGCCCTCCTCTCTTCTTTCCATAATGCAAGAAGACTCTCCGAAGACTTACCAAGAAAACGTTGTTCTTGATATCGACTATACCGTAACAATACCAAGAGGAAATTAACATGAGCCTAGTCCACCCAAACGATGCATTATTTCAGGGAGAAAAACCCTTCCCTGTTATCCCGGCATGCGAACATTTCGCAGGTAGCGAAAAATTGATAACGAAAGCATTGAGCTTTCAAGATGATTTGGGGCCAATTTTTGATATTACATGTGACTGTGAAGATGGTGCTGCAGCTGGTCAGGAAAAAGACCATGCTGAAATGATCGTGCGGATATTAAATTCCGACTTAAATAAATACAAGATGGCTGGGGTTCGTATTCATGACTATACTCACCCCTCATGGAAAGCAGATGTCGATATTATTGTTCAGGGCATTGGCGGTTTGCTTACCTATATAACTATTCCAAAATCTATCAGTGTAGAACAAGTGGAGGAGATGGTTGCGTACATAAAAAAACAAGCAATTTTTTATGGGGTAAACAGAGTGATTCCAATCCATGTGCTTATCGAAACGCATGGCGCCCTCAAAGATATCCATAAAATTGCGTCAATTGACTGGATCCAGGTTCTTGATTTTGGGTTAATGGATTTTGTGAGTGGTCACCATGGAGCAATACCCGCAAGCGCTATGAGAAGTCCTGGTCAATTTGATCATCGCTTGCTATCACGAGCCAAAGCTGAGCTGGTTGCAGCAGCAATAGGTAATGGGATCGTTCCGGCTCACAACGTTACCCTTGATTTAAAGAATACCGAAGTTACACATAGCGATGCAAAAAGAGCGAGGAGTGAGTTTGGATTTATGAGAATGTGGAGTATTTATCCCACACAAATTCAAGCTATAGTTGATGCAATGAAGCCTGATTTCAGTGAAGTAATAGATGGTGCGCAAATACTTTTGCAAGCACAACAAGCCAATTGGGGGCCAATTCAATATAATGGGGAATTGCATGACAGAGCTACTTACCGTTACTTTTGGGAAATTCTTCAGGCCGCTAAATTATCAGGTATGGATTTACCAGAAGAAATTGATAGTGCTTTTTTTGGAACAGCATCATGAAAAATACCGACACTCCAGGACACCGTTTTAGAAATGCAATTAAGCTAGAAAAACCCCTTCAAGTGATTGGTGCCATTAATGCATACCATGCAAGACTTGCTGAAAGAAGTGGCTTTAATGCTATTTATTTGTCAGGAGGCGGAGTGGCAGCCGGTTCGCTTGGTGTTCCAGATTTAGGTATTAGCACGCTAGAAGATATATTGATAGATGTAAGAAGAATAACTGACGCCTCATCACTCCCTTTGTTAGTTGATGTCGATACCGGTTTTGGGGGGGCTTTTAACATTGGACGGACAATCAGGGCTGTAGAAAAGGCTGGTGCTGCCGCCGTTCATCTTGAAGACCAGGTTCAAGCTAAGCGCTGTGGTCACAGACCAAATAAAGCGATAGTGTCATTAGAAGAAATGGTTGACCGAGTGAAGGCGGCTGTAGATGCTAAATCAGATCCAGACTTTTGTATTATGGCGAGAACAGATGCTCTGGCAGTAGAAGGTCTTAATTCAGCCCTAGATAGAGCACAAGCCTGCGTTGAAGCTGGGGCAGACATGATTTTCCCTGAGGCGGTTAAGGATTTAGAGATCTACAAATTATTTACCGATCAACTAACCGTCCCAGTCTTAGCAAATATCACTGAATTTGGATCAACGCCTTTGTTTACAATAGAAGAGCTGAGGGATGTGGGTATTTCCATAGCGCTTTATCCGTTAAGTCCTTTTAGAGCAATGAATAAAGCGGCATTAAACATTTACGAGGGTATTCGTAAAGAAGGAACACAGAAAGGTATGGTAGACCAGATGCAAACAAGGGAAGAACTTTACGACTTCCTTGATTACCATCATTATGAAAAAAAATTAGATCAGCTTTTTCAAAAAGACAAGAAATAAACGGGGTATTAATTTATGGGCACAGAACCAAAAAAAGTAAAAAAAGGAGTTGCACTGGCTGGCGTAAATGCAGGCACCTCGTCAATATGCACGGTTGGGCATACCGGTAACGACCTTCATTACAGGGGTTATGACATCATTGCGCTAGCAGATACATGCACTTTTGAAGAAGTGGCTTACTTGCTAATTTATGGCACTCTACCCAACCAGATCGAACTCAATCAGTACCAAAAAAAATTAATATCATTGCGAAGCATTCCTGATAACCTCAAAGCCGTTTTAGAGAGAATACCAAAAGACGCTCATCCTATGGATGTTATGCGAACAGGATGCTCAATGTTAGGGACATTAGAGCCAGAATCTATTGACAGGGATATAGATAGCGCAAGAGAGTTAGCAAACCGGCTTATATCGTGCTTCAGCTCAATCTTAATTTATTGGTATAAGTTTGCATATGAGGGCAAAAGAATCCATGTTGAGACCGACGATGAATCCATTGCGGGCCATTTTCTTAACTTGCTACATGAAAAAAAACCTTCTCAACTGCATGAAAAATCAATGAACATTTCTTTAGTACTCTATGCGGAGCATGAATTCAATGCGTCGACATTTACCTCAAGAGTTATTGCGGGAACTCTCTCGGATATGTATTCATCAATCACCGGTGCAATAGGGGCATTAAGAGGTCCTAAGCATGGAGGGGCAAATGAGGTGGCAATGGAAATTATAGGCCGTTACAAAGCCCCAGAAGATGCGGAAGAAGATATTAGAAGGCGAATGGCCAATAAAGAGATCATTATTGGCTTTGGGCACCCAGTTTACACAACAGGTGACCCACGAAATGAGTGTATAAAAAAAGTTTCCTATGAGCTATCGAGGGATGCCGGAGATATGAATTTGTATAATATATCTAGCCGCATCGAACAAGTCATGTGGGAAGAAAAGAAAATGTTTCCAAATCTTGATTGGTATAGTGCGTCTTCTTATCATTTAATGGGAATACCAACCTCGTTATTTACCCCTATTTTTGTAATTTCACGAACCACCGGTTGGGCTGCTCATATTATGGAGCAGAGAATCGATAACAAAATTATTAGACCTAACGCAGAGTATACCGGGCCTGATAATCGCCCTATTCCCCCTATCGATCAACGCTAATTACGAATGGAAAAAAATGTCCTCAAACCACCCCTGTACTAAACAAAAGCCCGATCAAGTAATTGTAGATATAGCGAACTATGTCCTAGATTACGAGATAGATAGTGCTGATGCTTTCGATACTGCAAGAAATTGCATGATAGATACATTGGGCTGCGGGCTTGAAGCGCTAAGCTACTCGGCATGCACCAAACTTCTTGGCCCCACAATTCCGGGAACAATAGTTCCTAATGGGGCAAAAGTTCCAGGAACTACTTATCAGTTAGATCCTATTAATGCCGCTTTTAATATAGGTGCTATGGTGAGATGGTTAGATTTTAATGACACATGGTTGGCAGCTGAATGGGGTCATCCTTCGGACAACCTAGGTGGAATTCTAGCAGTAGCAGATTGGATCTCAAGAACGAGAGAGGCTGAAGGAAATTCACCGCTTTTAATTAAAGATGTTTTAGAAGCAATGATCAAAGCCCATGAAATTCAAGGAATAATTGCATTGGAGAATAGCTTTAACCGAGTGGGTCTCGATCATGTAATTTTGGTAAAAATAGCCTCTACAGCAGTAATAACAAAAATGCTTGGAGGGAACAAAGAGCAAATAATAAACGCTTTATCGAATGCGTGGATTGACGGACAAAGCTTAAGAACCTATCGGCATGCTCCAAATACTGGCTCTAGAAAGTCATGGGCTGCTGGCGATGCGACAAGTCGGGCTGTTAGGTTATCTCTTATGGTTATGCAGGGAGAAATGGGCTACCCAACCGCACTATCTGCTAAAGGATGGGGATTTTATGATGTCTTGTTTCAAGGAAAAGAGTTTCAATTTCAAAGAAGCTATGGAAGCTATGTAATGGAAAATGTATTGTTTAAAATTTCTTTTCCCGCCGAATTTCATGCCCAAACCGCAGTTGAATGTGCGCTGACACTTCATCAAAGTGAAGCTAACAGACTAAATACAGCAGAAAAAATTAAGCAGGTAGAAAAAATTATTATTACCACGCATGAATCTGCTATCAGAATTATTGATAAAGCGGGGCCACTTAACAACCCTGCTGACCGAGATCATTGCATTCAATATATGACTGCTATCGGCTTGCTTAAGGGTAATTTAATTGCTCAGGACTATGAAGACGAAACCGCTAATGACCTTAGGGTTGATATGCTTCGCGATACAATGGTTTGTGAGGAAAACAAACAGTTTAGCAAAGACTATCTAGATCCCGATAAACGTTCAATCGCTAATGCTATACAAATTTTTTATAAAGATGGAACCGTATCACCCCAGATTACGGTCGAGTATCCTATTGGTCATAAAAGAAGGCGTCATGAAGGTATTCCAAAGCTCGTGGATAAATTTAAAGTTAATTTAGCAAGAGAACTCAATAAGGATAAGGCGTCTACAATCCTTGAGATAAGTATGGATCAAAAAAAGCTAGAAAATATGCCTGTAAACAGTTATGTTGACCTATTTTGGAAGGGATAATTCATTAATATGCTCCGTAATACGAGATAATTCATCTTTCGTATTTTCGTAATCCTCATACTCACACAAGCGACTTCGAGAGTACCAGTACCTACTATTAGACTCATCCCCCTCAATCTTATGTAAAACAGCATGCGTCCATCTAGCTAAGTCTAGATCCATGTCTTGGACTATCTTATGGCTGCCATCCCAGTCACCATTTAGCGCCTTATTTACTGCCAATATAAGATCCTGATACGTTTTACCCACAATAACTCCTAAACTTTTTGTGCTTCTTTGCTAATTCTATACTCACAATTTACATCATGATTTTTTAATAAGCCATTGATTTCTAATGATGATTTTTTACAAAATTTGCATTGATAATTATTAGTATTAGGCTCAATCTTTTCTTGGGGGTAGTCGATAAAAAATCTAGTTTCCATGTAGCGAAGGTCCTTTTTTATTAAGTGTTTTGATGGGAAATCACCATACATCTTTTCTGTTAATGCATTTTAGGTAAGTATTATGGGCTTCTACTTCTTCTTGTAAAGGTTGGATAACCATTAAATCGACATGGTCAACAGAATTAAATGCTGTTTTGGATGTATCTTCTTCAAAATTAATCGTAAAAGCTTCCTGGCCTCTTGTCATCTGAATATACACTTCCCCTAGTAGCTGAGCATCTAATAGTGCTCCGTGTAAACTTCGGGTTGAGTTATCTACGCCAAAAGCTCTACAAAGTGCATCAAGACTATTTCTTTGGCCTGGTCTTAATTCTTTTGCGAACTTAAGTGAATCAATTATTCCATCGCAATAGCTATCAAGCTTATCTAGACCAATCTTGCCGAACTCCATATTTAAAAAACCTACGTCAAAAGGGGCGTTATGGATAACAAGTTCCGAATCTTTAATAAAGCTAATAAAATCTGTGGCAATGTCCTTAAAAAAAGGTTTATCGCTCAAGAAATCCAAGGTTATTCCATGAACTTCTTGTGCTGCCGTATCTATCTCTCTTTGTGGGTTAACGTAAAAATGAAAACGATTATTTGTGGCTTGCCTGTTAATAAGCTCGATAGCGGCAACCTCAATAATGCGATGTCCTTGATTGGGGTCTAAGCCTGTTGTTTCAGTGTCTAAAAAAATTTGTCTCATCACTACCGGCTTGCTGAATGAACGCCAAGGTTAGCAAGATAATCAGCCCTATCATTCTCAATGTGACCAGAGTGCCCTTTAACCCACTCCCACGTAATTAGCGATGAATTTAATCCATCCAGCCTCATCCAAAGGTCTTGATTTTTTACAGGCTGCTTATTACTGGATTTCCATCCATTTCTCTTCCAGTTTACAATCCATTCACTTATACCCTTTTGAACATAGGTCGAGTCAGTAAAAATCGTTATATTTTGTTCTTTTTCAATTGATTCAAGAGCCATTATTACTGCCATCAACTCCATACGGTTATTTGTAGTATTTTTTTCGCCACCATAAATTTCTTTATTTTCTAAGCCATCTGTAATGAGAGCACCCCATCCACCGTCACCAGGATTACCCTTACAAGCTCCATCTGTATAAATTTTAATCATCAATACTCTTTAATTTGTTTGTTAGGGCTCTTCCTGTTTCTATTTTATTCCATTTGGGCCTTAATGGGGTAACTCCCACAACATCTTTTCTCGCAACAATGAAGTAAACATTAGCAAATAATGGAAGCCATCTAGCTCCAATATCTTCAAAAATTCTATTACTGAAAGATTGTCCTGAAAACAATGGCTGATAATCTATCATCCGCCCCTCTTCAATTGTGAATCCTGCATCTTTTAATTTTTTTTGAGCAAAACTAAGCGAGATAAACCTTGAATTCCATGGTGTGTAGTCATCAAAGCAGGCGAAGCTTCTTAGGCCTGCGAAGCTATATGGATTGAAAGAAAGAATAGCTACCCTACCTCCAGGAATAGCAACCCTAAATAGCTCAGAAAAAAGGGAATTGATGTCACCATTACACTCTAACTGGTGCGGACTAATGATTAAATCAATTGAGTCACTATCAAAAGGGAGTTGGTTAAAATTACATGTAACATTTCTTTCTGGGCCATCAATTAGGAGATGATGGGCCATGCGTGTGTTTTTAAGAAGATTTCTTCCTACATAGTTTGTTTGGAGCGAAAAATAGCCAAACTTATCTTCCAAAAAATCACGAAGAATAGCTTCTTCAGCGTCAAGTAACCTCTGACCATTTTCAGTATCAAACCATGTCATAAGTTATTATATATATTTGAAATCATAGTAAACTTAGTATCTGTATGCGCGCACATAATCCATCACATTCTAACACCTCGATCATCCCAATTAAGGCATTTATGGATAACTATATTTGGCTTATAAATAATAGTGGGAAAGTTGCTATTGTTGATCCAGGTGACGCCAAGCCTGTAATTGACTACCTTAAAAGCAATGCGCTTTATCCTAAAGCGATACTGATAACACACAAACATTCTGACCATATCGGTGGAGTAGAAACAATTAAAACAGCATATCCTGAAGTGATAATTTATGGACCAAAAACCTCTTCTTTTGATTTTGAATACCTTGCCCTATCTGAGGGTGACACCTTAAGTATTCCAGACATAGGGATTAAATTCGATGTTTTAGAAACTCCTGGGCACACAGACGATCATATAGTTTATTACAATGAAGAAAGCTTATTTTGTGGGGATACTTTATTCGCATGTGGATGCGGCCGACTATTTGAAGGTACAGCGGAGCAGATGTACGAATCATTACAAAAACTCAAAAGATTAGATCTGAAAACAAAAGTTTACTGCGCGCATGAATATACGTTAGAAAATATTAGATTTGCTATGAGCTTAGATAAAAATAATCCTCTATTAACTCGAAGATTTAATGATGATAAGCTAAAATCTAATACGCTTCCATCTACAATAGCAACTGAGTTGGCAACAAATCCTTTTCTGTTAGCAGAAAATTCCGAAAAATTTAAAGAGATTAGGCTTAAAAAAGATGCATTTTAAACAAATACTAGGGCGCTTTATTGCCTTCATTTTAATTAATGCATTTATCCCCACAAATGTTTATGCCATTACCAACGTCACTGGTGACACCATGGTCGTCATTGAGGATACTGTATCTGAAAGCACACCGATCGGTGAGGAGCTCATTGCTTCCGAACCAGCAGAAAGTCTCTGGCCAAAAATTAACGCTGGTTACCAAATGCATACCAAGCCAGGTAAAAAAGGTTTGAAAAGAATTAAAAAATACGAGGAATGGTATAAAAAAAGGCCCGATTACATTGAGCGCATGATGGTCCGAGCAAACAAATATCTTTATTTTGTATACCAAGAAGTTGAGAAAAGAAATATGCCGATGGAAATTGCGCTTCTACCAATGATAGAAAGTGCCTACAATCCCTTAGCCAAATCAAAAGCAAAAGCGGTAGGTATGTGGCAATTCATTCCATCAACTGGAAGATTATATGGTTTGCAGCAGGATTGGTGGAGAGATGAAAGACAAAATGTTGTTGAGTCGACTGACTCTGCTCTAGATTATCTTGAAAGACTTTATGAGGAGTTCGGTACCTGGGAACTAGCTTTAGCCGCATATAACGCAGGTGAAGGCCGAGTAGGACGAACCCAAAAAAGTAATAAAAGAAATAAGAAGGGTACAGATTTTTATAGCCTAAACCTTCCTATGGAGACTAGAAACTATGTCCCTAAACTACTAGCAATTAGAAATATAATGCAAAACCCTGCAAAGTACGGGATAACACTAAAAGATATTCCCTATAAGCCCTACTTTGAGTCTGTAGAGGTTCCTGATGAGATTGATACTGAACTGGCAGCTCGGCTAGCTGAAATATCTTTAGAGGAGTTTGAATTATTAAATGCCGAGCACAAAAGACCAATAATGAAATCTGTTGAAGGAGCTCATTCCATTCTTCTTCCTGTGAACTCGATAACAACATTTAACAAAAATCTTTTTGCTCATGATCAACCCATTAGTAGCTGGAAAGTCTATAAGCCGAAGAAAGGTGAGACATTAAAACATGTGGCTAAAAAATTCAATATCGATTGGAGAGTTTTGGCTAAAGTTAATCAGCTTAGAAGCCAAAAAAGATTTGATAAGAGAAATATTTTATTAATTCCAAACACGAATTCTATAGGTACAAGCTTCCCGAGCAACGGTGGCATAATTGACTATCATACAATCATTACCCATCGAGTAAAATCAGGCGAAACGCTAAGTCACATCTCCTCTCGATACAAAGTAAGCGTAAGAGCGATCATGGAATTTAATGAACTACCATCTTCCAAAATAATCATAGGGGATATACTCGATATTCCAAAATAATATGACGCACCATTTATCCCAGTCAATCACAAGAGCTATGCCGTTATTTCTCTTAATATCATTAATAACAAGTTGCTCGAATAATGATCCAGAAGTAATTGATTATAAAGATTATTATGAATTACAAAGTGGGGGAAATCTAGTAAATGCTATGGTGGGAGAACCCAGCAATCTTATTGCAATGATAGCCGGTGATTCAGCCTCCTCAGCTATCGCTGGAAATATTTTTAATTCCTTAATTAAGTATGATGAAAAATTAAATCATGCTCCTGAGCTTGCTGCGAAATGGGTTATATCAAACGACCAAAAAACTATTACATTTACCTTAAAGGATAATCTCTTTTGGGCCGATGGAAAACCATTAACAAGTGAAGATGTCTTGTTTACATGGAAGGTAGTTACAGACCCAAAAACAAGGACGCCTTACGCATCCGACTACCTATTAGTTACAAAGGCCTCAGCACCCAACCCCAAGACCTTTGTTGTAACCTATGCCGAGACCTATGCGCCTGCAATTGACACATGGGCTTCCCTTCATATTCTCCCAAAACATATCTTAGAGAATGAGGATATAAATAATACGTTTTTTTCTCGGAACCCTACCGGTTCAAGCTATTACCAGCTGGATCAATGGATAAGCGGTCAACAAGTAACTCTGAAAGCCAACAGCAAAAGCTCGCAAGGACTGCCAAACATTAGCCACCTGACATCAAGAATCATACCAGACACATCGTCTCAATTTCTTGAGTTAACTGCCGACAATATAGATTTAATGAATATTAATCCTATCCAGCACCAGCGAGTTTTTCCTGCTCGTAAAGATTTGGAACGCAAGATAAATTTATATAAAGAGCTGGGTAACGGATACACATACCTCGGATTTAACCTTAAAAAAGAACCTTTTAATGATATCAACGTAAGGCGAGCTATTAATTATGCAATCGATAAAGATGAGGTCATAAAGGGGGTCCTATTAGGCCTTGGGGAGCCAGTTGCTAGCCCTTACAAACCTGGGACGCGATGGATAAACCCTGAGCTTTCACCCTACCCCTATGACCCTGAAAAGGCCTTAAATTTATTAAAAGCTTCTGGGTACCAAAAAAATGAGGCGGGACTATTTGCAAAAGATGGAAAAGTATTGGCTTTTGAAATACTTACTAACCAAAACAAACAAAGAGAGATGACTGCGGTTCTTGTGCAAAGAAGACTGAAAGAGATAGGGATTGATGTAACTATTCGAGTAATTGAGTGGGCTAGCTTTATCAATCGTTTCATAAAAACAGGGGATTTTAATGCGGTAGTTTTAGGGTGGAGCCTCTCGCTTGATCCGGATCAGTATAATATCTGGCATTCTAGTCAGCAAGGGCCTGGGCAGTTTAACTTTATTGGTTACAGTAATAAAAACGTTGACAAGCTTCTTGAGGATGGCAGAAAAGAGCTTGACCCTAATAAACGCGAGCGTATTTACCACAAATTTTCTGAGCACTTACTAAGTGACTCTCCTATCGTTTACCTTTATGCGGGGTATGGTTTGTCTGCAGTAAATAAGCGAGTCCAGGGCATTAAAAATCCTGCCCCACCAGCTGGAATATATCATAATAGCTATGAATGGTTTATGCCCAAGTCACTTAGAAGAAATGAGATGGCAAATTAAAGATGCTTAAATACCTTATCAAAAGAGTATTGTGGATGTTCCCTATGCTAATTGGTATTAGCCTCATATCATTCTTTATTATGCACCTTGCTCCAGGTGATGTTACATCTAACGAGGCCTCATTTAATCCAAAGACCTCAGAAGAATCGCGACAAAAATTAAAGGAACTATACAATCTTGATAAGCCTGTTATCGTTCAATATACCTTGTGGTTAAAGCGTATTGTGAAATTAGACTTTGGTAGATCTTTCTCCTCTCATCAACGGCCAGTGCTTTGGGAAGAAAAAGATAAAAATGGAAATATTACAAAAGGTTTAATTCAGGAATCACTCCCTATTACCTTATTAATAAATCTTTTAGGTATTGTTATTATTTTTTCCATATCCATTGTTCTTGGAACCTTATCAGCAATCAAACAAAATACGTGGGTAGATCGATCAATAACATTGTTTGTTTTTATCGGTTTTGCTATACCTGGTTTTTGGCTTGCCCTACTCTTAATGTACTGGACCGGAGTAGCTAACCAATGGCTCCCAATATCAGGGCTTCATAGTCAGGGCTACCTATCACTTGACTCATTTTCACAAACACTTGATCTACTTAAACACCTGATCTTACCCGTGTTTGTTTCATCTCTTAGCGGTTTAGCTGGTATTTCCTTGTATGTAAGAAACGGAATGCTGGAAGTATTACATCAGGATTTTATAACAACTGCTCGCTCAAAAGGATTAAGTGAAAAGAAAGTAATTTTTGTTCATGCGCTTAAAAATGCGGTACTTCCTTTAATAACCATTGTTGGTTTATCAATACCTGGCTTAATCGGAGGTTCTGTTATTGCTGAATCCATTTTTGCCATACCGGGTATGGGAAAATTATTTTATGATTCCGTTTTGATGCGCGATTTTCCAGTAATTATGGGAATTCTTACCATAGGTTCTGTTTTAACTTTATTTGGTAACCTGATAGCCGATCTGGGTTACGCATGGGCTGATCCAAGAGTTCGCAAAGGTATTATAAGGTGATGAAAATCATCCACAATCCACTTGCCTTATCAGGATTAATCATTATTTTTTTGATTCTAATTCTTGCCCTATTTGCCCCTATCATTGCTCCCTATGATCCAAATTTTATCGATATAGAATCTATATTGGTCGCCCCCTCAATAGGGCATCTTATGGGTACCGATGGCCTTGGGCGAGATGTTTTTTCACGCATGCTGTTTGGTGCACGGATTTCCCTGCTTGTAGGATTTGTAGCTGTTGGTATTGCTACGGGAATAGGTATTATTCTTGGCTCAATCGCTGGGTACTATAGAGGATGGTTAGATTCGCTCATAATGAGGCTGGTAGACATAATGCTCTCTATTCCTTCGTTCTTCCTTATTTTAGCTGTTATAGCATTTTTAACGCCGTCTATATGGAACATTATGATTGTTATTGGGTTAACGTCTTGGATGGGGGTAACAAGGCTGGTTAGAGCGGAATTTTTTAGCTTAAGGCAGAGAGAGTATGTTATGGCTGCACAAACCATGGGTGCGAGTGATTTAAAAATAATAACCAAACATTTACTACCAAATAGCCTAACTCCTATAATAGTGAGCTCTGTTCTAGGGATAGCCAGCGCAGTATTAGTTGAATCAGGATTAAGTTTCCTGGGACTTGGTGTTCAGGCTCCAACTGCTTCATGGGGTAACATACTGACAGATGGGAAAGAGTACATCCAGTTTGCGTGGTGGCTTTCATTATTTCCTGGTATGGCTATTCTGTTTACAGTATTGGGTTATAATTTGCTAGGTGAAGGATTACGTGATGTGATGGATCCTAAAAACGATAACTAACCAAAGAAAGAAGTCTAAAAATGGGATTTTTAAACGGTAAGAAGGTATTAATACTAGGGTTGTTAAGCGACAGATCTATTGCTTACGGCATTGCATCTGCAATGATGAAGCAAGGAGCAGAGCTTGCATTCACATACCAAATGGAAAAGCATCAAGGAAGGGTCGAGAAGCTAGCATCAGATTTTGACTCTAAGATTGTTCTTCCTTGTGACGTAGCAAGTGACGCACATATAAATGATCTATTTCCAAAACTAAGTAAACATTGGGATAAATTTGACGTACTAGTGCATTCCATTGCATTTGTTCCTAAAGAAGCATTGGCTGGTGATTTCGTTGAAGCAACGACTAGGGAGAATTTTGCTATAGCGCATGACATAAGCTCGTATAGCTTTACTGCCTTGGCAAAAGCAGCCCTTCCTTATCTTAATGAAAATGCTAGCTTACTTACAGTTAGCTATCTTGGTGCAGAGAGAACAATGCCAAATTACAATGTAATGGGTTTAGCAAAGGCAAGTTTGGAGGCTAATGTTCGTTATATGTCTCATAGTCTTGGCGACAAAGGTATACGGGTTAATGCGGTTTCGGCTGGACCAATAAAAACATTAGCTGCATCAGGTATTGCCAACTTTGATAAGATGATTGGATACAACGAAAAGCATGCTGCCTTAAAAAGAAATGTTACGATTCATGAGGTAGGAAATGCTGCAGCTTTTTTATGCAGCAATTTAGCTAGTGGAATAACTGGTGAAATTACTTACGTGGACGGTGGAATGAACATAACTGCAGCAGGTACTATTGATTAGGAGACAGTACCTTAGGGTTGATCTTAATTGTTGCGTCAGTCCTTAAATCATCAATGTAAGCTGCTTGTATAGCTCCTTTTAAAGCTTTCTCATACTCTTCCCTATATAGATCAACAGATAGCGCGTCAGTAACCTTATCATTAATTACTTTATTAATTTTAATAACAAAATATTCGCCTTTCAGATCATATAATCCTGAATAAGCTGGCAATTGAGCTGTATCTACTTGAAATATCTTCTTAACCAATTGGTCTGATAGTCCTTGTTTATCAAATCTATCAATAACTAACCTATCAAACCATTCGACCTTCCTCTTGTTTCTTTGTAAATCCTCAACCAACTTATTTCCATCTTCAATAATTAGCTCTTGGCTTTTTCTTTCAATAATTAAATCAACAACCTTTTCCTTAATTTCCTTTAATGGTTGAAGTGCAGATGGACTAAAATCGATAACGCGTGCGGAAACTAAATTATTAGGCGAAACCTCTATGGCTAAGGTGTTTGTTTTTGATGAGATAGATTCCTGTGCAAATATTTCATTTGCGAAAGAGTCATTATTAAAAAATCTTTTTGCATCGTCAAGGCTGAGCCATTGGCTTTGCTGAACTTCTAAATCGAATTTTTTCGAAGCCACAGAAAGATCTGCTGAGTTTTCATAAACGGTATTATTAAAATTCTCAGCATTAGTGGCATATTGATCAAGAGCCTTGCCGTAAATAAGCTCTCCTTTAATTTGCGCTTTTATCTTATCAAAACTCACCTGCTCACCTTTTATCTCAGTAAGCTTAATAATATGGAGACCGAACTCAGTTTCTACTATCTCAGATAAACCTCCGACCTTTAGATCAAAAGCTGCATCAGCGAAAGATTTAACCATATCAGTACGGGAGAAAAATCCTAGGTCACCGCCCTGTTTCGCAGATTCAATATCTTGGGAAAGCTCTTTAACTTTATTTTCAAAAATTTTAGGAGTTTTTTTAATCTCATTTAATGTTGTTTGTGCCAAATCTCTTATCTTTGCTTTTTCTTCAAAATCAATACCTGGCTGATAAGCAAACAGTATATGGCTGGCTCTTCGCTGTTGATTAGCTTCAAACTTCCCTTTATTTGCTTCGAAAAATTCTTTTACTTCCTCATCTGTAATAGAAATGCTTGGAACAATACCGGCTACCGAATAAATCAAAAATTCAATTTTTACTCTATCTGGCATTATAAAATTTGATGTATTTTCATCATAAAATGTTTTTACATCGTCGTCAGAGGGTTTAATTTTCTTTTTGTAATCGTCTAACTTTATTTCATGAAGGCTTATATCTCGCTTCTGGTAGGCAAGATTAACTAAAGGTTGTGTGATCTCAGTGGGCACATAAATTAAACGATTTAAGCTATCTTTAGCTTGCTGTGTAGCCATTTGATTGCGTATTTTATCTTCAAGCTTTTTCGGTGTTAAATTATTATATTGAACAATTTGATCGTAGCGCTCCTGTGAAAATTTGCCATTTTCTTGAAAGTCAGGCATCCCAACAATATAAGCACCCAATTGCTCATCACTGATAACAAATCCATTTTTATCGATAGACTGATTCATAAGTTCAGTAGAAATGATGTTATCCAAAACGGCTTTTTTAAACTCAGGTGAATCAAATAGTGCTGGGTCAGTTTTTGGATCAGACATTTGGTCACGAATCATGGCTTCGGTATTTTGATATTGTTGTGCTGATATATCTACCCCATTAACTTTGGCAATATATACATTTGATCCGACTGAACTAAGATAAGAATCTATCCCGAATAAAGCAAAAGGAATAATGATGATTCCTAGAATTATTTTTGCTAATTTTGAATCAGTACTATTTCTTATTTTGTCCAACATAATTTCATTACCTATCTTTATAAATTTCAATCATGAAGACTGAGTTATTAATTAAAGGTTCTTTTTATATTAAAAAAGGCGAACTTTCATTCGCCTTAATTAAGTATTGGCGGAGTGGACGGGACTCGAACCCGCGACCCCCGGCGTGACAGGCCGGTATTCTAACCAACTGAACTACCACTCCATAATGGTGGGTGCTACAGGGGTCGAACCTGTGACATTCGCCTTGTAAGGGCGACGCTCTACCAACTGAGCTAAGCACCCAAATTCCCCAGAATTTGAGCTCGCCATTTTACAATAGACTTCCTCACAAAGCTAGCGAAAAACCCTATAATTTTTAATGCGCAACCGTTTTATTAACACCAACTAATTTCTTTCCCTGATCGTGGGGTTTAGCTTTAATTTTATTCCCGCTTGGTTGTGGCATCCTTGTTAAAGCTATCTCTAAAACCTTGTCAATCCATTGGGTTGGAATTATTTCCATTTGACTCTTAATCTCATCTGGAATATCAGCTAAATCTTTAGCATTTTGCTCAGGAATAATAACAGTCTTGATATTCCCTCTGTGTGCCGCTAACAGCTTTTCTTTTAATCCACCTATAGGTAAAACCTCTCCCCGCAATGTAATCTCACCAGTCATAGCAACATCAGACCTGACAGGAATTCCTGTTAATGAGGAAATTATTGCAGTAGTAATGCCAATACCTGCGCTTGGACCATCTTTAGGTGTGGCTCCTTCAGGAAAATGAATGTGAATGTCTTTTTTTTCATGAAATAATTCATCAATACCTAGCCGCTTCGCACGATTTCTAACAACACTTAAGGCTGCATGAATTGATTCCTGCATAACATCTCCAAGTTTGCCCGTTAGGATGGTTTTTCCTTTCCCTGGAAGCTCTACGGCCTCGATGGTTAACAGTTCTCCTCCGACCTGAGTCCATGCTAAGCCAGTAACCTGACCTACTTGATTTTTTTTCGCTGCAAGGCCAATATCGTAAACTTTTACGCCCAAATAGTCGGCAATATTTTTATTACTAACAATAATTTTTGTTGGATTTTTCATCGTTGCAATTGCTTTTACTACTTTACGGCATATTTTCGCAATCTCTTGCTCTAACCTTCTAACTCCAGCTTCTCTCGTATAAAATTGCACGATATCTTTTACCGCTCTTTCGGTAATATTGAGTTCCGATCTTTTTAGCCCATTATTTTTAAACTGCTTGGGGATAAGGTATTTATGCGCAATACTAACTTTCTCTTGCTCTGTGTAACCCGCTAGTCTAATTATTTCCATTCGATCAAGTAATGGCTCAGGAATATTTATTGAGTTTGCCGTAGCTACAAACATTACATCGGAGAGATCGTATTCTATTTCTGCGTAGTGGTCCGTGAATGTATGGTTTTGTTCAGGGTCAAGTACCTCTAGTAACGCCGAGGAAGGGTCTCCTCTAAGATCTTGGCCCATTTTGTCAACTTCATCAAGAAGAAACAGTGGGTTGTTTGAGCTTACCTTGGTCATATTTTGTAAAATTTTTCCAGGCATTGATCCAATATACGTCCGTCTATGTCCTCGGATTTCTGCTTCATCTCTAACACCACCCAATGCCATACGTACAAACTTTCTATTCACTGCTTTCGCAATGCTCTGACCTAATGATGTTTTACCAACCCCAGGAGGGCCAACAAGACATAGTATCGGTGCTTTAGACTTACCTACTCTATTTTGAACGGCTAGGTACTCTATGATGCGCTCTTTCACCTTCTCTAACCCATAATGATCTTCATCTAAGTTAATTTGAGCGTTACCAAGGTCCTGATTAATTTCTGCTTTCTTGGCCCATGGTAGCCCAATAATGGTTTCTATATAAGTTCTTACGACAGATGCTTCCGCAGACATAGGAGACATAAGTTTTAATTTTTTTAATTCCGATAGGCATTTTTCTAACGCTTCAACACTCATATCGGCATCCTTAATTTTTTGCTCTAGCTCTTCCAGCTCTGCATTCTCATCTTGCTCGCCTAGCTCCTTTTGAATAGCTTTCACTTGTTCGTTAAGGTAATACTCCCTTTGTGATTTCTCCATCTGACTCTTCACCCTACCTCGAATCTTTTTCTCAACTTGAAGAATGTCAATCTCAGACTCCATAATATTCAACAACAGATCCAGTCGAGATTTAATATCATACGTCTCAAGAATATTTTGTTTTTCAGAGAGCTTAAGAGTTAGATTAGCCGCAATCGAATCAGCCAGCCTTCCTGGTTCTGTTATTGCTGTAAGTGAGGTTAATATCTCCGGCGGAATTTTTTTATTCAATTTAACATATTGGTCAAATTGTGAAAAAACCGACCGCATAAATGCCATGGTTTTCTTATCTTTTCGTTCTTTAATCGAAATAAGGCTAATATTGGCTGACCAATAACTACCCTTTTCATTGAATTTTTTTACATCGGCTCTATCAAGCCCCTCAACTAAAACCTTAACTGTTCCATCGGGTAGCTTCAGCATTTGAAGAATTGTTGCGACCGTACCGACTTTATACAAATCTTTAATGGCAGGCTCATCTTTACTGGCATTCTTTTGAGCAACTAGAAAAATCTTTTTGTCACCATTGTTAGCCTTTTCAATAGCCTGTATTGACTTTTCTCGTCCAACAAATAATGGAATAACTAATTGAGGGTACACAACAACGTCTCTCAAAGGGAGCATTGGTAATATTAGGTTATCAGAGTCTTTTTTCATTAATTATGTTTGATTTCGTAGTGTTTAACTTAACTTAAGTATGGTGATGTTTGTAAAAATTACAAGGGCAATGCAATGCTTATTTCGCTTGCTGTTGCTTATCCTTTTCAGAAAAAATCATTAAAGGCTTGGTATTTTCATTGATAACATTTCCGTCAATCACCACTCTTTCCAAGTTATGGGTGGTCGGAAGTTCGAACATAGTTTCCTTTAAAGCAATTTCCAATATCGATCGAAGGCCACGTGCACCAGACTTTCTTTCTAAGGCTTTTTCTGCAATAGCTTCCAATGCTTCTGGTCTAAAATCTAACTCCACCCCTTCAATACGGAATAACTTTTTAAACTGCTTGGTTAAGGCATTTTTAGGCTCAATTAAAATTCTTATCAAGGCTTCTTTATCTAAGCTTTCAAGAGTCGTAATTACAGGTAGGCGACCTATAAATTCAGGAATTAACCCAAACCTTATAAGGTCTTCTGATTGCACGTTTTTCACAACATCACCAAAAGCTTTTACGTCTGATTTCCCCTGAACCTCAGCTCCAAACCCAATACTATTTTTTTCAGTTCTTTCTTTGATAATTTTTTCTAATCCGTCAAAGGCTCCACCACATATAAATAGAATATTTGTTGTGTCTATTTGGACAAACTCTTGATTAGGATGCTTGCGGCCGCCTTGTGGAGGTACAGATGCTACTGTTCCCTCAATTAACTTTAAAAGAGCTTGTTGAACACCCTCCCCTGATACATCGCGTGTTATTGAAGGGTTATCTGTTTTCCTTGAAATCTTATCGATCTCGTCAATGTATACAATACCTTTTTGTGCTTTTTCAACATCGTATTCACAACGCTGAAGTAACTTCTGCATGATATTTTCTACATCTTCACCAACATAGCCAGCTTCGGTTAAGGTAGTAGCATCTGCCATTACAAAAGGGACTTGCAGGAGATCGGCTAGTGTTTGAGCTAGCAATGTCTTACCAGATCCAGTTGGTCCGATAAATAAAATATTACTTTTAGAAATTTTTACATCAGACAGCTCATCTTTTTTGTCTGACACTTGCAGTCTTTTATAGTGGTTATATACCGCTACTGCTAAACTTTTTTTTGCTTCTTCTTGGCCAATAACATGCTCATCGAGCTTGTGAAATAGTTCTTTAGGTTTTAATAGTGTAAGTTCATCTGATGTGCTTTCATCTTGAATCCCTATCTGGGATTCTTCTTTGATAATATTGTTACACAGCTCAACGCATTCATCGCAAATAAAAACAGATGGTCCGGCTATAAGCTTCTTAACGTCACCCTGGTTTTTACCGCAGAATGAACATGGAAGTATTTTTTCTTGATCTTTATCAGACATGATGGCGTGTTATTTAACGTCAGACCGGCTTGAGATAACTTTATCTATTAACCCATAATCCATAGCATCCTTGGCACTCATAAAATTATCTCTGTCTGTATCCTTCGATACCTTCTCTAAAGATTGCCCAGAGTGTTCTGCCATAATCGTATTCAGCTTTTCTTTAAGGTATAAAATTTCTTTAGCATGAATTTCTATATCTGATGCCTGTCCTTGAAATCCACCTAATGGCTGATGGATCATTACCCTTGAGTTTGGAAGGCTAAATCTTTTCTTATCGGCGCCAGCGGTCAACAATAATGCGCCCATGCTTGCGGCCTGTCCGATACATAACGTGCTGATATCGGGTTTTATAAACTGCATTGTGTCATATATTGCCATGCCAGAAGTTACTGATCCACCTGGGGAATTTATGTAAAGGGATATGTCTTTATCCGGATTCTCAGCTTCCAAAAATAATAATTGAGCGACGATTACATTCGCAGTCATATCGTCTACAGGCCCAACTAAAAAAACTATTCTCTCCTTTAACAGTCGTGAATATATATCATAGGATCGTTCGCCTCTTCCGCTTTGTTCCACCACCATAGGTATATAACCGAGGTTGTTTGCTGAGAAGCTGCTAATTGATTGAGTCATAAATATATATTTTCCTTTGGTTTAGTTAAATTGACCTGCTAAAACCAAATCTAGTTCTATTTTTTTTGAATCTTTTTTGCATTGATCGGTAAACCAGCTAACCACGTTGTCTTCAGTGGCCAATGATCTTGGCTCGTCTAGCCTCTTCTCATCCTCATAAAACCATTTAATTGCTTGCGCTGAATCATCATAATTTGATGAAAACTCTTCAACCTTAGCTTTAATTTGATCTGGATTTGCTTGCAATGTATGTGTGTCTACAATGCTGCCAAGAATAATTCTTAATTTACAGGCTATTTTAGCGTTTTCTTCAAACATAGCAGGCTCCAGCCTAATATCTTTTGAGTCCATACCTTGTTTTTGAAGATTTTGGTAAGTGGTTTGACCTAGTCGGTTAATTTCAGCGCCAACCAATGCTTTTGGCAGATCAAAAGTGTGGCTTTCAACTAATGAGGTAAATACTTGCTGCTTTAAGTTAGCTTTAATTCTTCGCTCTACCTCTTGTTCAAGAGATTGCTTTATTTCTTCGTTCATTTTTTTGAGATCACCATCAGCAACGCCTAGGCTTTTTGCAAAATCTTCATCTATTTTTGGTAATGAGGGCTCTTGTACTTCCTTAATCATAACAACATACTCAACATCTTTACCAGCAAGCTCTTTTGGCTCATGGGTTTTTGGATATTTTATGGTAAAGCCTTTCGTTTCACCGCCTTTTAACCCAACCAATGCACTATCAAAGCCTTTGACGCGATTTACATCACCTAAAACAAACTCTATCGGCTCCGTACCTGATGATTCAGCAACCTTGCCATCAATAGCAGATTGCATAAGGGCCATCACCTTATCGTCCATTTTTGCTGCGCGATCTACCTTGGCATAAACAGCTCTTTGCTTAACAATCACATCGATTGTCTTTTTCACATCGGCAGCAGTTATAGCAGTTTCATATTGAGTTAATTTTTGTTTTTTTATATCCGCGAGCTTAAATTCAGGAAAAATCTCAAATGTGGCTGTAAATTGAAAATCAGAATTTACCTTGCCGAGAGGTTCATGCTGGATGTCAGGCATTCCTGCGACTCTTAAATTATTTTTTTGAACAATTTCGCCAAACTTGCTTTCAATTGCCTTGGTATAGACCTCTCCGCGTACATCTCCGCCATATTGTTGCTCAACAATCTTTAGAGGCACCTTACCCGGACGAAATCCTTGTACTCGTGCTGTTTTAACAAGCTGTTGAAGTCTTTGGGTTATTTCACTTTGAAAAGAAGCGATTGGAACCATCACTTTAACTCTTCTCTCTATATCACTTATTTTTTCAACTGCTTCGGCCATAATCATTTCCTAAGTAAATAATGGTGCGAAAGGAGAGACTCGAACTCTCACGCCTTGCGGCGCTGGAACCTAAATCCAGTGCGTCTACCAATTCCGCCACTCTCGCAAATTCAAAAATTTTCAATCGCGTATTATATCAGCATAGTTATTATACGTAAGGAATAATTCTATGTATTTTTAATCTCACAGATAGTAAGTAATCATTTAAAATGAAAGCAATTATGACATTTATTTTTTATCAATCTTCCCGGCTTACTATTTAAGAATTTATTTGATGCGCATTATAACCACACTTCTTTTCAGTCTATTCCTTTTGGGATGCGCTGCCATACCATATGAGGAAGCAAAAGTAGATGTGGTAGAGGTTAATAAGTTAATAACCGAACTTGATATCTATAATGAGGAATTTGAAGAGTTTCTTAAAACCAATGGTTACCCGTCAAACAATCTTCCTATTAAGGATTGGGGTTTAAGAGAGTTGTTGTTGGCACAGTTATTTTTTAATTACGATATAAAGAATGCTAAAGCATCGCTTGATTGGGTTAGAACAAGTGAGGGTGTTGCCCTTCTCTACCCTCCATCATCGATAGGCATTGAAATTGGAAGGGGTGATAGTGAGGAAGAATTATCCAAGAATATTTTTGGAGGAGGGTTTAACTTTACCTTTGAAAGTGCTAATAAGCGTTTAATAAGGTATGAAATCGCTTTTAATGAAACGCAATCAGCGTCCTTACAAAATGAATTAAAAATATGGGATGCCCGTGCCAAGCTGCTGGAACAGATAGTAAACCTCCTAGAAAGACAAGACCTTATCAACATTACCAAGGATGAATTGCGATCAAAGCACTCCATCTTACAAATGATAAAGAAAAGAGTGGGTGTTGGCATATTATCTCAAGTGCAATTAGACAGAGTCACATTAGAGTTAAGTGCAATAAATCAAATGTTACTTAACCTTCAATACGAACAAGAAAGGGTAAGAAATGAAATTGCAACCAGCGTTGGTCTGTCCTTAGAAAAATTTAATCTCATCCCAGTAAACACACAAAAAATAAAAGCCATGTTTAATAAAGCGTCAGCTGACTTTGTTGCTGAAAATGAAGTGGGCAATATTAAATATAAGGCCACGACTAACAGTAAGATGCTACGAATATTATTAGCAAATTATGCGGTAGCAGAATCCTTATTAAAGTATGAAATTGCCAAACAGTACCCCGATTTTAACTTCTCTCCAGCCTATACCTATGACCTTGGAAACTACATATGGAATATTGGCATTGAAACCATTATTGGTTCCACCGACAGGAATAAGGTCTATATAGAAAGGGCAAAGAAGCTCAGAGAAACAGAAGCTACAAAGGTGCTTTCCTATCAAATTGAAATTATTAATGCGGCAGAAAGGTTATTGGATGATTTTAATTACGGCCTGGCTCTTAAAAGGGATGTAGAAGAGATGCGAAAAACAAAAAATAATTTAAAAAAACAGCTGGTTAAGCGCTTTGATAATGGGATTTTAGATAGATTGGAGTTAGAATTGGAATTGATTAAATTTAATGAAATTGAAAGAAGTTACCACAAAGCACTTTACAATGTTATTAGAAAAGGCTTGGTTGCAGAATCCACGATACAAGAGCCTATCTTCACTGAGCAGTTTAATTAAAAAATGAAAAAATGAAAAATAAATCACTTATTATTATTGTAATTCAAGCAGTCATGATCGTTATGCTGGTATGGATTATCTTGATCCTAGGAGGCGATGAGTTTTTTGCTGAAGACGATAGCGAGGGTGTTGAAGAGATTGTTGTTGACTACACACAGTCGATCAATGACCTGACCTATGTAACCCTCCCCCTAGCCGTCGAAAAAAATAGTGGGATCACAACAACACCAATTCAATCAACTTCAAAGTCATACGATTATTCAAGTTATGGCGAGGTGATGAGCTTAACGGATTTATTTTTAAGAAAAAATAATCTTGGAAATTTATTAAGAAATAAAAATAAAATAGAAAAACAACTTGAAGAAGGGTCTGAGCGTCTTAAAAAGCTAATAATACTTAACCAAGATAACAAGAATATTGCTGACTCCATAATCCATGAAAAAGAAATTGATATTAGTAATCTGGAAAATGATCTTGCGGTTATTCAAAATGATATAAGCAATATTTTAATTAATACAGAGCACCATTGGGGGCCCTACTTTGCAAAGCTTATCGCGCAAACAGAAAAAAAAGTATCGTCGCCTATATTAAGCAATAAGAACCGGCTGATAAAAGTAACTATCCCATCCGTAAATCTGCCCAAAACACCACCTAAAGAAATTGATGTATACCTATCATCTGACGAAAATATCTCTTACGTTGCCTCATTTATATCTAAAGCCCCCAACTCTGACGCATCACTTCAAGGTAAGAGCTTTTATTACGAAGTAGAGAGTACTGAGTTAAACGTAGGGGCTAAAATCAAAGCCAATATAAAAAATACTAATGATAACCGCAATGAAATAAGCCTTTTTATCCCTAGAAAATCGGTGGTATGGAGTAATGGTAAGCCCTGGATTTTTATAAAAGTTGGTAGTGATGGTAATTTTCTCCGGAAACCCCTTATCAGCCCACTAGAAACAAGTGAGGGATGGCTCGTAGAGGAAGGTCCGTTCAAGGAAGGTGAGCTCCTGGTTACTGATGGCGCCCAACTATTACTTTCCGAAGAATTCAAGTATCAAATAAAAAATGAAAATGAAGATTAGCCCATGATGGGGCAACTGATTCGATTTTCTATTCGGTACCCTGGGGTCATTATTGGTCTTTCACTCCTCATTATCGCTTACGGTATTTATCAGATAAAACAAAGTCCTTTAAATGTATTTCCAGAATTCTCCCCCACCCAAGTAATCATTCAAACAGAATCTCCTGGATTTTCGTCAGATTTAGTTGAATCTCTAGTAACCAACCCTATTGAGCAAGCAATTGCAGGGACTATTGGTATAAGCCAAATAAGATCACAATCCATCCCGGGGCTATCTGTTGTAACTGTTATATTTGATGAAGGAACAGATATTTTTAAGAATAGGCAATCTATATCAGAAAAACTGTCGAACCTAAATAGATCAATGCCGAATAACATCACCCCTACTATTGCCCCACTGACATCATCAGCCTCTAGCGTACTTGGCATTGGCATAACTTCTAATGACAGAACCAATATAGAGCTTAGAACGATTGCAGAGAATATTATCATCCCCCACCTAATGTCAGTGCCGGGGGTAGCAGATGTGAATCGGTTTGGAGGAGAAGTCGCTCAAATTCAAATCGAGGTTAAGGCTGATAAGTTATATGAGCATGACGTAAGCTTGCAACAGGTATTCACATCTATAAAAATGTCTTCAGGTCAGGTTGGCGGCGGTTTTATCGAAAACAGCAACCAAAGAATTATTATTAATGCGAGCGCCCAATCTAAATCCATAACTGACCTTCTCCAGCTTCCAATAATCAACAACAAAGGTAATGTCGTTCGGGTTAAAGATGTTGCAACCATTAGCGAGAGCAAAGCTCCATCAATAAGCGCGGTATCAATTAATGAAAAAGATGGAGTTTATCTTTCCGTTCAAGGTCAGCTCGGATCAAACACCTACAAGCTTACCCATCAACTTGAAGAAGCATTAGAGAGTCTAAGGCCCATCCTTATAAAGGAATCAGTAGAACTAATACCTGACTTATTCAAACCAGCAAATTTTATTGATGCCTCAATAAAGGGATTACGATTAGATATATTGATTGGCGCGACAATGGTTATATCCATCCTATATCTATTTTTGTTTAACATAAAAACCGCTTTTATTTCTGCTGTAGCAATTCCAGCCTCCCTATTATCTGCAATTTGTGTGATGAGTTATTTTAACCTTGGTCTGAATGTGATGGTCCTTAGTGGTCTAGCCATTGCTTTAGGTGAAGTAGTGGATGACGCAATAATTGACGTAGAAAATATTTTTCGTAGACTTCGACAAAATAAATTACTTAGTAACCCCCTACCAATTCATCAAGTCGTTTTTAATGCATCGATGGAGGTTAGAAAATCAGTTGTATTTGCGACGATCATCATCGTGCTCGTGTTTCTCCCGCTTCTATCCATGTCGGGGGTTACTGGTAAGCTTTTTGGTCCCCTGGGTATTGCATACATCACGTCCATTATCGCATCATTATTTGTGGCTCTAACAGTGACTCCGGCTCTTTGCTTTCTCATGCTTGGAAAAACATTCATTAAAAGTGAGGATTCGCCAATTATCGCTTTTATCAAAAAATATTATGAAAAGGTACTGCGAGCAGTTGAAGGAAAATCAAGCACTGTAATAATTATTTCATTTTTGTTGATCGCCGTTGGATTGTCTTTCCTCCCTTTCTTTAAAACTCAATTTATACCTCCGCTTCATGAAGGGCACTATATTATGCATATGACGGCCTACCCTGGTACCTCACAAAAAGAGTCTATAAGAATAGGTAATTTAGTTACGAACAAAATTAGCAAAATAGAAGGGATTAAGTCTGTAGCACAATGGGTAGGAAGATCACCGATGGGTGCAGATACCTTTGGTACCCACTATAGTGAGTTTGAAATTGAGTTAGATGTTTTAGATGGGCCAAGCCAGGACCGTATATTAGATCAGATAAATGCTATCGTTAACGGCAATGATAATGATGAGCTTAACATCAAAAATCAAGGAGGTTTTGTTGGGGTTAATTTTGCCATCAATACATTTTTGACAGAAAGAATTGAAGAAACTATATCCGGATACAATGCGTCGGTTGTAGTGAATGTTTATGGAAATGATTGGGATGCCTTGGATCAAGATGGACAAAATATTGCACGAATGCTAGAGGGTATTAGAGGATCCAAAGATATTACCCTCCAGTCACCGCCAGGAACGCCGCAAGTTAAAATAAGACTTCGACCAGAAATAATTGCACAATTAGGCATAATGAAAGCAGATGTATTAGATACAATTAGGGCTGCATACGAAGGCTATACGGCTACGTATATATATGAAGGCGTAAATAAGAAGCCGGTGGTGGTCACATTTGAAAAAAAATACCGTGAAGATATAACAAATATTCAAAAGCTTCCTATAAGAGGGGTTAATAACAAAATCTATATGTTGTCAGACATTGCCGATATTAGCCAAGAAAATGGAAGGTCAAAAATTCTGCACCAACATGGTAAGCGAGTTCAAACAATAACTGCCAACATCGCAAATAGGGATATTGACTTATTTAGCCAGGAATTAAAACGTAAGCTTAATGAAATAAACCTCAAAGACGGAAATTACTATGAAGTAACAGGCTCAGCAGAGGAAAATGCAAGGTCACGCGAAGAGCTTATTACTCACTCGTTTTTAGCTGGTTCGGCCGTCTTACTAATGTTGTTTATTGCCTTTGGGTCTTTGCGTAATTTAGTTATAACGATTCTTAACCTCCCTTTTGCTCTTATTGGTGGGGTTATTGCAGCGTCAATATATGGGGGATGGTTGTCTATAGGTTCTATGGTTGGCTTTGTCACCCTTTTTGGTATTACCTTAAGAAATTCGATTATGTTAATTTCACATTACCAACATTTAATAGAAAATGAAAACCTTATATGGAATCTTGAAACCTGCGTCAAAGGTGCAAAAGAACGATTACCATCCATACTGATGACAGCATTAGTTGCTGGCTTAGCGCTTCTTCCTATAGCTATGGGCTCAGGGCAGCCCGGAAAAGAAATAGAAGGTCCAATGGCGACCATAATTATCGGTGGTTTATTTACCTCGACCATCCTCAACCTCTTAATCCTTCCGACAGTTTTGTTAAATTACGGTGAGTTTAAGAAACGCGTTTTTTAATAATTATTTTGGTATATATCGATGCTCTGCACTCGAGGGGCTCCCTTCTAGCTCGCTGCTTTCATTGGCTGGATCCCAGGCAACTAATTCATCAATCTTTTTCGCCAGCGCTATATCTTTCAGGGAAATACCGCCCACATCATGTGTTGAGAGATAAATAGTGATTGAGGAAAAGCTTAGTAAAATATCAGGGTGATGCCATGCCCTTTCAGCAATATGTGCAATAGCATTGGCAAGCATCATGGTGCCCTTCCAATTATGCATAGGAATGATTTTCTTAATTCTTGAGCCATCAATAAACCAACCATCAAGACCAGATAGTGCACTACTCAACTCATGGTCATTAAGCTTCATTGTTATCCTTAAAAAATAAAATAGTTTTTTTAATATTTTTAACTTTATCTTCGATCTCTTGGTATTCCTCTTCAAGATTAGACTCAATAGTTAAGCCTCCTCCAGAATAAAAGTGAAGGGTCTCCTCTTTGCTTATAATACTCCTAATGCTTATATTGCTATCCAATCGCTCATTAAAACTAAAATAGGCGACGCTTCCACAATAAAAGTCGCGGGCATGCTCTTCTAATTCTTCAATAATTTCCATCGCCCTTTTTTTTGGTGCCCCAGTAATTGATCCCCCAGGGAATGCTTTGTCAAATAGGCTGTATATATTTGACTCTTTTTTTAATACGCCTGAGACTGAGCTTACCAAATGGTGAACATTTGGATAGGTCTCAATAGTAAATAACTCATCAACGTTAATGCTTCCGCTATTACAACTCACTCCCAAATCATTTCTCAGTAAATCTACAATCATTAAGTTTTCTGCTTTATCTTTAGCGCTATTTTTAAGAAAATTGAGCGCCTCTCTATCTTCGTGCTGATTAATACCCCTGGCTCTCGTTCCTTTGATAGGCCTTGTTGATACCTTTCCATCAACCGCTTTTAAAAACCGTTCTGGTGATCCTGAAAGCAGCTCAAATTCATCGAAACAGAGGTATGCCATAAATGGAGATTGATTAATCTCTCTAAATTTCTTATAAAAACACCATGATTCTCCTTTGGCTTTTACCTGGTATTTTTTGGAGATATTGACCTGATAACAATCGCCCTGCTTCAGATAATCTTTAACTGTATTGAATTGCTTGGTGTAGGAATGTAAATTAGTGGATTCAGCGATATCAGACTCTATGGAAAAAAAATCTTCTTTTTTATTATTTCCCGCTGAAAGATTAGCTCGTATTTCGCTGATCATTTCTTCAGTTTGCTTCTGAAATAAAGGAGAAGCAATAAATGCTTTTTGATGGTGGTGATCTATAATTAGCGCCCAATCGTATATACCAAAATGCATAGACGGTATCATGTGGGGTTTTGCTGACTTCATGCCAAGACTGTAAGAAAAATAACCTAATGCCCCGCCAACAAAAGGAAGGTTGGTGTCATCACATTTGTAATTGTTCATTAGCTGATGGAGTAGCTCCAGAGGATTGTCCTGAGAAGTACTCACACCAACGGTGTTATTATCTATAGTAGTAATGCCGTCATCAGATATTAGTGTGGTAAAGGGGTTGGCGGTAATAATATCAAATCGCGCAAGCTCGTTATGTTCTCTCCCTTTTTGAAAGGCACTATCTAAAAAAACAGACCACTTTAAATGCCGAATTCTTTCGTAATAAAATGTGCTATCGGCATTATAAGGAATTTCAATTTTCAGCATATGTAAACTTTAATTTAGCGTGATTTCTTTTAATTATGAATGATGGATTATTCATAATAAATAAAAATGGCACAAATGCGCCCTTTTTATGGCTTAAAAGATAGACTACTCTAAATTGGCATGAATAGCTCGCATACCCTCTTCCGTAAGGTCTTTATCAAATACAATTTCACCAATGACAGCCTCTAAATAGACAAGGGTAGATAGTTCGAATGCAGTTCCCATTGGTAAGCCCTTGGTTAATGGGAAGCTATCATCACTGCCAACTTGAACGGTATAATCCGCTAAATCCGACATTGCAGAAGATGATTTCATTGAGATCACCAAAATCTTGGCACCTTTTGATTTGGCTGTCTCAAGCATAGGTAGCAATGTCTTAGTGCCGCCAGATCCAGATATAACGATAAGTAAGTCGCCTGATACAATTGCCGGAGTAACAATCTCACCAGGCATATTTACTTGGTAACCAGTATGAACAAGCCTCATTGCAAAAAAACGTGCAACTAACAAAGATCGCCCTGCTCCACCAACAAAGATGCGACCTGACTCATCAATCAATTTCTTTAAATTAACGGCATGATCTTTGCTGGTTGCAGCAAGCACATTTGTTATTTTATCTATTATTAACTTTTGCGTATCCATAATATGTCCTTAAATTAAACTTCTATCATACCAAAAAAAAACCCGGCAATTAAGCCGGGTTTTAATTTAAATCAAACTATAACTCTAAATTAGTGAGCGATAGCTGAAATTTCTGCAGCAGCAGCAGCTGGATCAGCAGCGCCGTAGATTGCAGCACCAGCAACAATAATTGAAGCGCCTGCATCTTTAACTTCTTGAGCTGTACCAGCTTTAACGCCACCAGCAACTGAAATTTTAGCGCCTGTGTTAAGCGCAGCAATCATAGCCAAATCTGCAAATGGAGTATGACCAGCAGCTTGAGCATCAAGACCTGTATGAACGCCAATGATGTGAGCGCCAGCAGCAACAGCTTCTTTAGTTAATGAAGCTTTATCAGCAACGTTAATCATGTCAACTTGACATTCTTTGCCATATTTCTTAGCAGCAGCAATAACGCCTTTAATTGTAGCAATTCCAGAAGCACCTAGAACTGTACAGATATCAGCACCAGCTTTATAGAAAGGCTCTGATTCATATTCACCAGCATCCATTGTTTTAAGGTCAACAAGGATAAGGTTGTTAGGGAATTTTGCTTTTAATGTTTCTAGAAGTTTGATACCGTTATGCTTGATGCAAGGTGTACCAATTTCAAGAATGTCAACGTGTGGAGCAACTAGTTCAGCTAATGCAACTGTTGCGTCAAAATCTAGTGAATCTAATGCCATTTGAGTTAATGCCATGGTTATAATCTCCAAAACTTATTGATAAATTGTCTACTTAAATCGTGCCTAGCAATAAAATATACTCACTAAGCACATTTTTAATTGCAGACCGCCGATAATATAGACTGAATGGTTGATTGTCAAATCATTCAGCCCCTTAAAACATTAAAGTTTTGCGCTTAACGCAACCTCTAATTTCTTTTGATCAATAATGAAATTTCTAATGCCTTCTGATAATTTTTCAGTGGCCATTGCGTCCTCATTATGATCAAATCTAAACTGATCTTCTTCCAATCTAGCTGGCTTCTCTGTAGTTACCCCATTGTCCTTAAGGAATTGTGGTAAATCACCTTCAGTCTTAGCTAATTCCTCAATTAATGACGGTCCAATAGTGAGTCGGTCACAACCTGCTAGCGCTGTAATTTCACCAATATTTCTGAATGAAGCACCCATCACCACAGTCTTAAACCCATGCTCTTTATACCAGCTGTAAATATTTCTTACAGAAACAACACCAGGGTCTGTTTCGGACGTATAGTCTTCGCCCGTTTTAGCTTTATACCAATCGAGAATACGGCCGACAAATGGAGAGATCAAAAACACACCCGCTTCAGCACAAGCTCTTGCTTGAGCAAAACTAAATAAAAGGGTGAGGTTACAGTTAATCCCTTCTTTTTCTAATATTTCTCCAGCTTTTATACCTTCCCATGTTGATGCTAATTTAATCAACACCCTGTCATTTGGAATACCTGCTTCATTGTACAAAGCCATAAGCTTTTTACCTTTTACCACCATTTTATCTATATTAAAGGAAAGACTTGCATCAACCTCTGTGGATATACGGCCAGGAATATGATTTAAAATCTCTAACCCTACTAATACCGAAAGCTTGTCAGCAGCATCTTCAACCTGCTGATCCTTGTTGGTGCTTTGTGCCTTAGCATAGGCTATTGCCTCTTCTATCATTGGTTCGCATTGTGGCAATGTGCTCGCCTTAAGTAGTAAGGATGGGTTAGTTGTTGCGTCAACAGGTTTAAGGCTTTTAATTGCTTCTACCTCACCGGTGTCTGCAACAATGGTTGTTATCTTTTTTAGCTGATCCAATAATGTCGCCATAGTTAATTCTCCGTGTTTAATGTTAATTGCACTCTTAAATTAAATTCAAGACGCACATTTTACCAACAATAAATTGATATCTCCAATTTTTCTTAACAATTATCTGCTAAATTACCTTTTCACTGTGCAGGTTTTATTTATATAACTTAATGACAACGCGCATCATATTTGGCAGAATTACGTTTTACCTAAATTTATGCTATCAAATGCGATCCGCTTGATACATTAAACAATAAAAGATTAAGGATATATTTACATGGCCGTATACGTAATCCCCTTTGAAAGTCTAAGAAATTCTGATGTAGGTTCCGTTGGAGGAAAAAATGCTTCGCTTGGCGAAATGATTTCGCAACTGAACGCAAAGGGTGTGCGAGTTCCAACTGGCTTTGCAACAACCGCTGAGGCATTTAATGAATTCCTTCAACATAAAGATCTAGGTAAAAAAATTGAATCTGAGTTAGAGGACCTTGATATTAACGACGTGACTGCGCTTGCTGTTAGTGGTAAAAAAATTCGAGAATGGATTATTAATACCCCTTTCTCCGAGGGCCTAAATCATGCCGTAGATAATCAATACAATGAACTAGCTACAAAATCCGCACAAGGAACTACCTTTGCTGTTCGTTCCTCAGCAACAGCGGAAGACCTTCCAGATGCATCCTTTGCTGGTCAACAAGAAAGTTTTCTAAATATTCAGGGCATAGATAACATTAAGCAAGCAATAAAAGAAGTGTTTGCTTCGCTTTATAACGACAGAGCTATATCGTACCGAGTGCATAAAGGTTTTATTCATGCGGATGTAGCTATCTCGGCTGGTGTCCAGCAAATGGTCCGAAGTGACATGGGAAGCGCAGGGGTAATGTTCACGATTGACACTGAATCCGGCTTCAAGGATGTGGTGTTTATAACTTCCTCGTATGGTCTTGGAGAAACAGTAGTTCAAGGATCAGTGAATCCTGATGAGTTCTACGTTCATAAGCCTTTGTTGGCAAAAAATAAACCGGCTATAGTAAGAAAGTCGATAGGCTCGAAAAAAATTAAAATGGTTTTCAGTGAAGATACTAAGGCTGGGTTAAGTACACAAACCGTTGACGTGGAAGAGTCGCTGGCTAATAGCTTTAGTATTAATGATGAAGATATTATTGAGCTAGCTAAATATGCCATGACCATTGAATCGCATTACCAGTGTCCTATGGATATTGAATGGGGAAAAAATGGAATCGATGGAAAAATTTACATACTTCAGGCACGACCCGAGACCGTAAAATCTCAAACAAAAAACGTATCAGAAACTTATAAATTGCTTGAGACAGGCAAGGCTATAGTTGCTGGTCGAGCAGTAACGCAAAAAATAGGACAAGGCCCAGTCCGAGTGGTCAGCGACCCCTCCGAGATGCATATGGTTCAACCAGGCGACATTTTGGTAGCGGATATGACCGACCCTAACTGGGAACCTGTAATGAAAAGAGCCTCTGCGCTAGTTACTAACCGAGGAGGAAGAACCTGTCATGCAGCTATAATAGCGCGTGAACTAGGAATTCCTGCGATTGTAGGCAGTGTGAATGCTACCGAACTATTAAATGATGGCGATATCGTAACCGTTTCCTGTTCTGAGGGAGAGACTGGCATCGTATACCAAGGGGAACTTCAATATGAAGTCACAACTCAAGAGGATGGTGAGTTAGGCGATCCTCCAGTAAAAATGATGATGAACGTAGGTAGTCCTGATATGGCTTTTACGTTTGCACAAATACCTAATCATGGTGTTGGCCTTGCGAGGCTAGAGTTTGTAATTAACAACATGATTGGCATCCACCCAAAGGCGATACTTAACTACAAGGCTATGCCCTCTGATGTGCAAAAATCCATTGATCATCGATCAAGAGGTTATGCCAACCCAGTGCAGTTTTATATTGATAAGGTAGCTGAAGGTGTTGCTACGATTGCCGCAGCCTTTTATCCGAACCCGGTTATTGTAAGGACTTCCGATTTTAAATCCAACGAATATAAAAAGTTAGTTGCTGGCGATATTTACGAGCCTGACGAAGAAAACCCAATGATTGGCTTTAGGGGAGCTGCTCGATACATATCGGATGAATTTAAAGAGTGTTTTGCCTTGGAGTGTCAAGCGATGCTTAAGGTAAGGAATGAAGTGGGGCTTACTAATGTAGAGTTGATGATTCCTTTTGTCAGAACCTTAAGTGAAGCAAAAGCCGTAATAGAGATTATGGAGCAGCATGGGCTAAAACGCGGAGTAGACGGACTAAAAATCATTATGATGTGTGAGGTTCCATCCAATGCAATTATTGCTGACGATTTCTTAGAATATTTTGATGGCTTCTCTATTGGATCTAATGACTTAACTCAGCTTACCTTAGGCACTGATCGTGACTCAGGAATTCTTGCTCATGGTTTTGACGAACGAGATCCTGCGGTAATCAAACTGATAGAAATGGCTATTGCCTCGGCTAAAAAGAAGGGGAAATACGTTGGAATCTGTGGTCAGGGACCATCAGACCATCCAGATTTTGCTGCATGGCTTGTTAAGGAAGGTATAACGTCCCTATCATTAAATCCGGATACTGTTGTTAGTACCTGGAAACAGCTAACCAAAGCATAATTAAGCTCATGACAAAAAATAAAAGGGTCGCTTTCTTTATATCAGATGGAACGGGTATTACTGCAGGTTCCCTTGGTGGCCTGCTTGCGCACTTTCCTGAAACAGAGTTTGAGCAGATACGGATTCCTTTTACTAACGACTCCACCAAAATTGAAGACGCGCAAAAACGGCTTGCTAATGCAAAGCTGATGAGCGGTATAAGACCAGTTGTTATTATGTCGATCGGCGATCCTGAATTACGCGCTGAACTTAAACATGTGGATGCATTTTATATCGATTTATTTGAATCCTTTCTGCATCCTCTTGGGAAAGAGCTTGATGAGAAACCGCTAACAAGGCCGGGTGTTTCTCACAGTATTACTGGAACAAACTACGGTAATCGCATGGAAGCCATTAATTTTGCATTGGGGCATGACGACGGCATGACGCATAGCGGACTTAACCAGGCGCAGGTTATATTGGTCGGAGTGTCACGATGTGGAAAAACACCAACTAGTATCTACCTAGCGATGCAATTTGGTATTAAGGCCGCCAACTACCCTCTCATTCCAGAGGACTTTGCAAGAAGCACGTTACCCCCTATTTTAGATGGGTATCTGGATAAGATCTTTGGATTAACCATTAAGCCGGAAAGATTACATTCACTCAGAACTGAAAGAAGACCGGACAGCCATTATGCTTCGTTAGCTAATTGCCGCGAAGAAATAGGTTTGGCTGAGGCCCTTATGAGAAATATGGGAATTCCTACGGCAGACTCAACCACCCGATCAGTAGAAGAGCTTTCAGCGATCATTATTCAAAAAATAAAAACTTAGTCTTTAAAGTAAGGCTTTAAGAGACTCAAGACTTTATCCGAATCAGGCTGAACAATGCTAGAAAAAACATGGATATCTTCAGCTCCAGGCATCACAATAAATTTATAAAAATTCCACATAGGTGCTTCGCCTGTTTTTTTGTATAGGTACTGGTATATTGGGTTGGCATTTTTACCAATAACACTCGACTTAGTCATCATAGGAAATTCGACTGCATAGGTCAGCTTACAAAAATCTTGGATTTCTTTGTCGGTACCGAGCTCTTGGTTAAAGTCATTTGATGGAAAACCCACCACCGTAATATTTTTTTTATGAGCCTTATATAGCGACTCTAATCCCTCAAATTGTGAGGTAAACCCACATTTACTTGCGGTATTAATAAATATAATGGGCTTGTCTTGGTGCTCACATAAATCAAACTTTTCACCTTGCAGCGTTACTAAATCTTTTTTATAAAAATCCATGCAAGCTCCAAAAGATATGGTGGGAATAAGGAAAAATAATGCTAGTAATAGTTTCATACTTGTTGAGACCTCATTAAAATAATTTTGTTCATTTCCTGACAGTTTTTTTTCTCCATTCCCATGGAGGAATAGGTGTTAAGGTCTGCCATATTCCCAGTCTAGATTGCCGTGCTTCTATTTCCGCATCGGCGTATTGTTGCGCATCACTCCTATCCTGATCTCTACTATATCGCTTGAAGTGCCAGGCATAACCAAACTTAACCAATTGATAATTAATGTCTTTTTGTTCGATCATAATTTTCCCTAAAAGGCGTTGGTACCTATCTTTTTTACTTGATACTACATAAACTATTTTTCCCTCGATATAACTGGCAAGCCTAGCCGATGATTCGGAACCATAAGGCTGATCTAATTCAGGCGCATCTATACCTAACAGCCTTATTTTGAATGTTTGCCCATTCTCCTCTTCTAAAATAATCGTATCACCATCTATAACCCTTTTTACTATCCCTTGAGTATCAGCAAGTGCCTGACCAAACATTACGATGAAAAAAAGTAGGGTTATGAACTTACTATGCATAAGAAGTGAATGCTAAAAAAGATCCTTAAGGTCTTTTATTTTCTTTAATTGAGACTCGATTCTTTTAATTTCTTTGGAATTCTTTTCAAGATTTTGTTTGATTTTGTCTACGGACCGAAGGGTTTTATCGATGGCTGAAGTTATCGACATTAATTCCTTAGAATTGATCAATTGTTTCTCTATGGATTGTATTATGGCCCTGAATAATTCTTCAGGAGGAACCCCGCCTTCCGATTCACCAATTCCTTCCAACAGCATATCCGGAATTTTCATAGAAATAGATTTTTTAGATAATCCTGGTATAGCTACTTCAGCTAGTGTGTCGATAAGCTCTACCCTTCGGATGATAAATTTCTTCGCCTGGCTGTTCTTACCATTCTTGCCATACTGGGTGGACTGTGCTCCCTTGTTATCTAAAGGCTTATCTTCTTTCTCTTGTTTGCGTATAACCTTTGACAGCGCGGTAAAATTACTTTGGTTCTGATTTTTTTCATAATAAATTTGGGCACCTTCCAATAAAACCTTATTAACTATAATGGTGTCCTTAAATAAACTGTCGGTATTTAAAGTTATTTTTGCTGATGTAAATTTAAAGGCGTAATCTTTATTAAATGGCTTGGGATTTCCTAAGATAAAACCACGCATTTCAGCCCTACCCTCTTTTAGGTGGATAACCACACTATCCAAATTTACCTCTACGGTAGTAGCCTCAGAGACCTTTTTCACAATAAAGGTACGAACAAAGCTATCTAAATTGTCATTACTATAAAACAAAACAACGCCTAGTAACAGACCAATTGATACAATAATAAATAGTATTCTTTTCATACTGTTAGGGTAACTCAACTCGACCAGAATTTAGTGGGAATTTATCACAGGTTAAAAAAATTGCCCCATTGTCGAATAATTCATCATGCGATTCCAGCGTAACTGGGTGTGTGCATATTTTCCCTGTCCACTTATTAAGTACCGTAAATGACTCTCTGTCCTCATAAAGAATAATCGCGTACTTATTCATCCAAACATAATGAAACGAGATGATTAGGGATGCTAGGAGAATGGCTAGTGGAATTGGCTCTAGATACTTTTTTAATTGTGTCATTGCGCTCTCCGAACCACGTTAACAAATATGCCGGTGGTATTAAGTTCAAGAAGTTGGTATAAATCTCTTATACGGAAACCATATAAGGCATAATATATCACTTTATGAGACACCTGAATTTAGAAATTTTATAACATCTTATGAATACCTTACTCCTAAAGGCTACAGATAGTGATTGCATAGATCAGGCGGTGGCGTTATTAAAAAATGGTAAGTTAGTTGGTATTCCAACAGAAACCGTTTATGGCCTGGCTGCTGATGCAACCCATACCAAAGCAATCCAAGAAATTTTCAAGGTAAAAAAACGGCCACCTAATCACCCTCTCATCCTTCATCTGCCCGATTTATCTGATCTGAGTCAATGGGCAATAAATATTCCCGATATTACGTATGAATTGGCCAAACAATTTATGCCTGGATCACTGTCCGTCTTGTTGCATAAAAATTCATCCGTCAGTAATGAGATAACTGGTGGGTCCAATAAAATTTGTATACGAATACCTCATCATGAAACCACTTTAAAAATCATCAAGAGTTTAGGCAATCCAATTGTCGCTCCATCAGCAAACTTATTTGGCCGAATCAGTCCAACCAGTGCTGACCATGTAATGAACGATCTTTTCGGAGAAATTGATGCGGTAGTCGATGGAGGTGAATGCAGAGTTGGTATAGAGTCGACCATCGTCGACCTAACAACGCCAACACCTTTGTTGCTAAGGCCTGGAGGGGTCAATCTCCTTGCATTAGAAAAGGTGTTGCATAGCAAGATCCTCATCCCTGACTTCGTCAACACAAAAATATCAGGTAACTTACTCAACCACTACCAGCCTACGACAAAACTCACACCCATCCATAAAGAAGACATTATGACCCATCAGTTAATGGGTGCCGACTCTACCAGTGCCATTTTTTTACTATTCGAAGATCTGCATGAGTTGCAACTAAACAAATACCTTATGCCTATCGATGTCGATAAGTACTCCCAATTATTTTATGGCGTCTTAAGAGTTTTAGATAAGGCCGGATTTCAGGAAATATTTATTCAGATGCCGCCAAAAAAACCGGAATGGCTAGCAATTAACGATAGAATTTTAAAGGCGTCGCACAAATAACACCAGGTGGTCTAGCCCTTCTGTACCTTATTAGTCCACCCCTCATTGGTGTTGGTGGTGGCGTCTTTTTACAACAGGAGGATACGTCTTATCCCACCAACTCCAGTAGGACAATCATTAAGGAAATAACGTTCACACTTTTTATAACTTTAAATTGTAGATACAAAAAAAACCACCCGAAGGTGGTTTTTTGGCTTATTAAATACCTTTATTCACTGACTGATTTATCAGCAGGAACTGCATCCGCAGAAGCATCCTCTATAGTTTCTTCCTCGTTTGTTGCTTGGCTTGGTTCTTGGGTTTGTTCAGAACCTGATGCTGGGACATCATTTGATGAGTTATTATTACAGCCAAATAAAGTTAATGCCATTAAAAAAGCGACAAGTATTTTTGTCATGATTTTCCCTTAAAAAAAAGAATTCGAAGATGAATTCGAGCGCATCATAACATTTCGATAAAAAAATTCAATGACTTTATAAGGATTATGAAATATTTATTTTTCTACCGGATGAGTGTGGTAGAAATGTGATTAAAAATAGGCTACTAACATCGCTTATGTTATGTTTATTCTATACATAACCTCGGCTTTCAATTCCAAATTGCGCCTAATAACTTAATGGGATTAATATGAATACAAATATGACTGAATTTGAGAAAGAAATGTTAAGTCTACTTGAAAAACATGTGGATGCTGAGGTGCAGGGAAATCTAGATTTAACAATGGAAACTATGACCCCTAATCCCCATTTGTTAAATATAGCTAACATGATGGGTGGTGATGATTATGATGGCGTTAAAAAGTTTTACGAAGATCATCTTGTCGGAAAATTCTTTCCACCTGATGTCGAATTTAATCGCATTTCATTGACTATTGGTAAAGATCAGATTGTTGAAGAGCTGGTGATTACATTTACGCACACCCAGATGATTGAGTGGCTATTGCCAAACA